>SMVA01169607.1_pt1 | contig 44705 bp, 36 predicted proteins | sample 2456451 | NCBI WGS metagenome assembly SMVA01 (sample SAMN11095933, study PRJNA526329) | marine sediment metagenome | biome: Marine sediment; feature: Surficial sediment; material: Deep marine sediment; isolation source: Hadal surficial sediment | place: Pacific Ocean | collected 2014-05 | depth...
CGGGTATCCGCTTGATACGTGAAGGAGTAGTTGTATTTACAGGCGAATTAGCCTCATTGAAACGATTTAAGGACGATGCTAAAGAAGTTGCGAAAGGATACGATTGTGGTCTTCAGGTGAATAATTACAACGACATAAAAGTTGGTGATATCGTAGAAGGATTCCAGGAAGTCGCCGTGAAGAAGAAATTATAATCTCAAGAGACCTCTTGTTCTTCCAGGATATTTTATTTACTGCTTATTGTTTCTTTCCCGGTTTCAAAATAAATCCTGTCGGGAAATGTTTATACACTTCCTGCAGGGCACGATCTGCTTCGATGCGGGTATTAAAATTTCCTACCCATACTTTATAATTAGGTGTTTCATACTCGATGGAAGCTGGCCAATTAGAGTATTTATTTCGATAGCTTCGCAGTACCGAATTTGCCTTGTTTAAATTTCCGTAATATAACTGTATGGTATACCCATCCGTCAATTTATTTTCCTTCTCCAGGGATTTTTTCAGCTCCAATAACCGTGGGATTTTAGGGTCCTGATTTACAGTTAATGAACCGGATTGCGCCATGGTTATATCCGAGGAAAATAGTACTACTAAACACATAATCAATAGGTTAATCGGGCTTTTTAATTTCATCTTTTATCAACTTTAATGCAAATGTAAAACTTAATAACTTTTCAAGAGATATAATTATTATTTAGAATTGTTATAAATTAGTATTAACACTTTATTTGGATTTCGAAAATCGACTTTAAGCTGTACTTTTGCACAGTTATTTGTGCACGTAAAACATGTTTAATTTAGATTCTTTTATAACCAAATGCGTGCCAAACTTATTGACAATAATTTAACCGAACCTATGGAAAAGGTAAGTTACCGAAATCTACCCTCTCAATTGTCACTTGTTTTGTTAGCTTTTATGCTAATGTTTTCAATTTCTCATAGCGCATTAGCCATAAATACCGTATTGCCAACTCAAACTATCGACACCGTTGCAGGAGAAGCTTTATTTAAAGCGAATTGTGCGGCTTGTCATAAGCTTTATAAAAAGGCAGTAGGCCCGGCCCTATTTGAAGTTGGTGATAAATACGATAAAGAATGGTTGTATAGCTGGATCAAGAATAGCCAGGCATTGGTAAAGTCGGGGGACGCCAAGGCAGTAGAGATCTTCGAAGAAAACAACAAATCGGTAATGACCGCTTTCCCTGTTTTGTCCAATGGGGATATAGACAATATACTGGCTTATACCTATAAGAAGAAATCATTGCCACCAATTCCAACTGAAGGGGATCTTGCTGTTGAAAATGTGGGTGGAGGAGTTTCCAACGATATAATTTTGGGAATACTCTCGTTGATATTCTTAATGTTGATAGTATTGCTTTTTCTCGTCAACAAAACATTACGAAACTTTGCCGATAAACAAGGTATTGAACTTGAAGTGCGCGAAGTACGCACACCTATCTGGAAGGCTTTTGTACAAAATCAATTTTTGATTTTGGTAACTTCCATAATGCTATTGTTGGGCGCCGGGTACTATATGTTTGGATACTTTATGCAAATTGGTGTCGATCAAGGTTATGCGCCGGTACAACCTATTCACTATTCACATAGAATTCACGCCGGTGATAATAAGATCGATTGTAATTATTGCCACAGTTCGGCCAGGAAGAGTAAAACATCCGGGATTCCTTCTTTGAATGTTTGTATGAATTGTCATAAGACTATTTCAGAAGTGGCCGATGCCACACAGGCCGAAGGAAATGAATTTGGAGTAGATTACAATGCCGAAATTCAAAAGCTGTATCTGGCTGCAGGATGGGATGAAGCTACACAAGCGTATACCGGAGATGTGAGACCGGTACGGTGGCTACGTATTCACAACTTACCCGATTTTGCTTACTTCAATCACTCCCAACACGTCACGGTAGCTGGAATCGAGTGTCAAAAATGTCACGGCCCGGTAGAGGAGATGGAGATAATGGAACAATTTGCTCCATTGACCATGGGTTGGTGTATCAATTGCCACAGAGAGACCAATGTGAATATGAAGGACAACGAATACTACGAAAAAATTCATGAAGAACTTTCCAAGAAGTACGGCAAGGATAAACTGACCGCTGCCGAATTGGGAGGAATAGAATGTGGCAAGTGTCACTACTAATAAAAAATTTGAATAATGTTTAGAGAGAATATGGTATCAGGCAAGAAATACTGGAAAAGTGTTGAAGAGCTGAACGAAAACAGTTCGATTATTGAGAAGCTACGACAGAATGAATTTGTAGAGCCCATTCCAACCGATGAGTTTTTAGGCGATAAAGAAACGCTGGAAGCTTCCTCGACCACCCGTCGCGATTTCTTAAAATATGTTGGATTCACAACCGCAGCCGCATCGTTGGCAGCCTGTGAAGGGCCGGTGGTTAAATCCATTCCTTATGTAGTTGCTCCGGATGAGATCGTACCCGGAGTAGCAAATTACTATGCAACAACCATGGCAGATGGTTTCGATTTTGCCAATGTACTGGTAAAAACGCGCGAAGGAAGACCTATAAAAATTGAGCGTAATGAATTGGCCAAAAATGGCGGAAGTGTGAATGCTCGTGTGCATGCCTCAGTATTGTCCATATATGATATCAATCGTTTGCAGGGCCCAAAAATAAATCGAGAGCCGGTTTCCTGGGAAGAGATGGAATCGGTTTTTATAAAAAGAATGAACGAGATGGCAGGGAAAGATGTGGTTTTGTTGACCCAAACTTTTGCCAGTCCTTCTACTTCAAAATTGATCCGGTCATTTACAACGAAATATCCCAACGTTCGTCATGTAATTTATGATACGGTTTCTTCCAGCGAAGCCTTAGATGCTTTTCAAAATAAATACGGGACAAGAGCCTTAGCCGATTACGACTTCTCTAAAGCCGAAGTAATCGTTTCAGTGGGTGCCGATTTTATAGGTGATTGGCAAGGAGGAGGCTACGAAGCGAGTTATGCGAAAGGGCGTATTCCGATGGATGGAAAAATGTCCAGGCACATTCAGTTTGAAGCTAATATGACCTTATCCGGCGCGAATGCAGATACACGCATTCTGGCAACCCCTTCACAGCAATTACAAATTGTAAAGGCATTGACGGGAGGAAGTGCTTCAGGCTTACCCGATACTATCGTAACCGCGGTAAATAGCGCAATAGCACAGTTGAAAAAAGCCGGAAATAAAGGTGTAGTGATCACGGGATTACCCGACGTTAAGGCACAGGCAATGACACTGGATTGCAATGAGGGAAGTGAGGTTATGAATACGACTCACCCTAGGTTGACCGCTATGGGAAGTAATTCCGAAGTGAACAACGTAATGAACGGTGTTGCCAATGGAAGTATTAAAGGCTTGATCACCGTGGGTGTGAATCCGGTCTACTCTTTCCCGAATGAGGCATTCGCCCAAGGGTACAAAAACCTGGAGCTGTCTATGGCATTCTCCATGAAAGAAGACGAAACTGCATCTATGGCGCAACTCGTTGCCGCAACGCCTCACTATTTAGAGTCTTGGGGTGATGTGCAGATAAAGAAAGGGACTTTCAATTTAATTCAACCTACCATTCGTCCATTGTTCGATACAAAACAATTTCAGGAGTGTTTGGTAAAATGGATAGATAATGGAGATTCTTACTACGATTATATTAAAGACATTTGGTCTTCTACGATCTTAACCGACGGAGGTTCCTGGAATCAGGCTTTACATGATGGAGTTGTAGAAAGTACTTTTGATGTTGTTTCCGATGCTGATACTACCGATGGAGAAATTGAAACTTCCACTTCAAACGAGGCATTGAGTGCCCCGCTTCAAGGTGGTTTGGAGCTTACATTATACACAAAGACCGGTATGGGAGATGGTCAGCAAGCCAACAACCCTTGGCTACAGGAGTTACCCGATCCAATAACCCGGGCTTCCTGGGATAATTATATTACGGTTTCTATGGCCGATGCAACCAAAATGGGATTGGAGAATTTCAATGTTTCCAACGGAGCGTTGAATGGAAGTTATGTAGATGTAATTATGGGCGATGTGACTGTTGCCAACGTTCCTGTATTGATTCAACCGGGTCAGGCAAAAGGATCGGTTGGACTTGCTCTGGGATATGGCCGCACTACCTCTGTTCAATCTGAAATGCAAACAGGAGTGAATGCATACCGTTTGTATAATAACTTTTCTTCCATACAAAATGTGGTGCTGGAAAAAGTGGAGGGAATACATAAATTTGCCTGTGTGCAATTACAAAATACGATGATGGGTAGAGATATCATTAGAGATACTACTCTCGAGATATTCAACACAAAAGATGTTAACGATTGGAACCCTCCTGTAACGGTTTCTAAAGATCATCAGAAAATCCTGGCATCTTCTCCCGATGCCGATCTATGGGAAGCGTTTGATCATTCGGTGGGAATTCACTTTAACTTATCAATAGATCTAAATACCTGTACGGGTTGCGCAGCCTGTGTGATCGCGTGTAACTCAGAGAATAATGTACCGGTAGTCGGGAAGAATGAAGTACGCCGTAGTCGTGATATGCACTGGATCCGTATCGATAGGTATTATTCAAGCGAAGGTTCTTTCGCTGATGATACCGAAAAGAAAGATAATATTTCCGGTTTAGGAAGTTCGCTATCAAATTATGCGGAATTGGAATCTGCATCTGCGAATCCGCAGGTGGCATTCCAACCTCTAATGTGTCAGCACTGTAACCATGCTCCTTGTGAAACGGTTTGTCCTGTTGCTGCTACATCGCATGGTCGTCAAGGTCAAAACCAAATGGTGTATAACCGTTGTGTTGGTACAAGATACTGTGCGAACAACTGTCCCTATAAAGTGCGACGTTTCAACTGGTTCTTATATGCGAAAAATGATGAGTTCGATTATAATATGAACAACGACCTCGGGCGCATGGTATTGAACCCGGATGTGGTAGTACGATCCAGAGGTGTGATGGAAAAATGTTCTATGTGTATTCAAATGACACAAAAAACGATCCTGGATGCGAAACGGGATGGGCGTGAAGTGAAACCAGGAGAGTTTAAAACCGCCTGTTCTGCGGCCTGTGAGACCGGAGCGATCAAGTTTGGTGATGTGAACAATCACGAAAATGAAATTTTTGAATTGAAAAAAGATAATCGGATGTATTACTTATTGGAAAGTGTTGGTACAAAGCCTAACGTATTCTACCATACCAAAGTGAGAAATACGAACGAAGCGTAATACTATAAATAAGAAATAGAATATATATGGCGTCGCATTACGAAGCACCTATTAGAAGACCCTTAATTACAGGAGATAAATCCTATCACGATGTAAGTGTGGATATAGCGGCTCCCGTAGAAGGAAGAGCCAACAGAGCATGGTGGACTGTTTTCACCATTGCCTTGCTTGCCTTTTTATGGGGAATAGGATGTATTATCTATACCATTTCCACCGGAATTGGAGTTTGGGGATTGAACAAAACGGTGAACTGGGCCTGGGATATTACGAATTTCGTTTGGTGGGTAGGTATTGGTCACGCGGGGACCCTGATTTCGGCAGTACTGTTGTTGTTCCGACAAAAGTGGAGAATGGGAATCAACCGTTCTGCGGAAGCGATGACCATTTTCTCTGTGATCCAGGCTGCATTGTTCCCTATTATTCACATGGGACGTCCTTGGTTAGCCTATTGGGTAATGCCAATTCCTAACCAGTTTGGTTCATTATGGATAAACTTTAACTCACCATTAATTTGGGATGTATTTGCGATCTCGACCTATCTTTCGGTATCGCTGGTGTTCTGGTGGACCGGGTTGTTACCCGATTTTGCAATGATCCGCGACAGAGCGATCACGCCTTTTACAAAACGTGTTTATAGTATAGTGTCTTTTGGATGGAGCGGGCGCGCCAAAGATTGGCAGCGTTTTGAAGAGGTGTCATTGGTATTGGCTGGTTTAGCAACTCCACTTGTACTTTCTGTTCACACTATCGTATCCTATGACTTTGCTACCTCAATAGTTCCCGGATGGCACACCACCATCTTCCCACCTTATTTTGTTGCCGGGGCGGTATTCTCCGGATTTGCTATGGTAAATACCTTGCTTATTATTATGAGGAAGGTTTCCAAATTGGAAAACTATATCACTATTCAGCATATAGAGTTGATGAATATAGTGATCATGATCACGGGTTCCATTGTTGCGGTAGCCTATGTTACCGAATTGTTTATCGCCTGGTATTCGGGTGTTGAATATGAACAGTACGCATTCCTAAACCGTGCGACAGGACCCTATTGGTGGGCGTATTGGGCCATGATGACCTGTAATGTGTTCTCACCACAGTTTATGTGGTTCCCGAAGTTGAGAAGAAGTATCATGTTCTCTTTCTTTATTTCGATAGTTGTGAATATAGGAATGTGGTTTGAGCGTTTTGTAATTATTGTGACCTCGTTACACAGAGATTACATACCATCATCCTGGACTATGTTCTCTCCAACATTTGTGGACATAGGTATCTTTATCGGGACCGTTGGATTCTTCTTTGTATTATTCTTATTGTACTCTAGAGGTTTCCCTGTAATCGCTCAAGCTGAAGTGAAATCGATCTTGAAGGCATCCGGAAGTTGGCATAAGCGATTAAGAGCAGACCAGGGGGACGATGCGAAGCATTTTGTAATGCCCGAGGGTGCAACGTCTGGTGCTACAACTGAAGAAATCGATGACAAAGCCAGTGATTTATTGAGTAAACTTGGATCTTTTGATCCAAATACCCAGACAAAAGATGACTTGAAAAAGATAAGTGGCATAGGTCCAAAAATGGAACAAAAGCTACATGAATTAGGAATTTTTACTTTCGAACAAGTAAGTAGAATGACCGATGTAGAATACGATTTATTAGACAGCATTACCGGAGAATTCCCAGGCAGAGCCAAAAGAGACGACTGGGCCGGTCAAGCTGATAAACTTAAAAACAGTTAAGGCATGGCATCGAAAGTAATTCACGCTATCTATAACGACGATGATATACTTCTGAACGCGGTGAAAGCCGTTCGTAGTGAACACTATCATATTGAAGAGATATACACACCGTTTCCGGTACATGGGCTTGAGAAAGCTATGGGATTGGCAGATACTCGCATCGCCATTTGTTCCTTTTTGTATGGCATAGTTGGACTGGGCATATCGATTGTGATGATCAACTATATGATGATCGAAGATTGGCCTATGGATATTGGGGGCAAGCCAAGTTTTACCTATATAGAAAATATGCCGGCGTTTGTACCGATAATGTTTGAGATGACCATATTTTTCGCCGCGCATCTAATGGTAATTACTTTCTATTTGCGAAGCAAGCTATGGCCATTCAAAAAAGCCGAGAATCCGGATGTTCGTACAACGGACGACCTTTTTTTAATGGCTATTGATACAGGTAAACACGATGTTTCAAAAGTGTCGCGGTTTTTAACCGACACCGGCGCAATAGAAATTAATTTGATCGACAAAGAAGACGATCATTAATATGAAATGCGTCAAAACCTTTGAGTTGTTGTTAACTTAATGATCTTGGCGAATTCCATCTGACCAATAAAAATGAAAAATAGACAGATGAAAGGTATTTTAAATATTGGTTTCGCTCTTATGGTTTCCATTGGGATACTTTCGTGTTCCGATACTGCAAACCGAAATTACCAATACATGCCAAATATGTATGAACCGGTAGGTTATGAGACCTATGGTGCATACGAGATTTTCTCCGGTGAACAAGAAGCCATGCTGCCTGTGGAAGGAACAATTCCGCGAGGATGGTGGCCTTATGATTATGAAAACACGACAGAGGGTTTAAATTTGGCAAGGACCGACTTGAAAAATCCACTGGAAGTTACAGATAAGAACCTTTCAGAAGGGAAAGAACTGTACGATATTTATTGTGCCATTTGCCATGGTGAGAAAGGAGATGGCCAGGGAATTTTAATGACGCGTGAAAAGATCCTGGGGATACCCAGCTATGATGACCCTGGACGTATTATTACCGAAGGAGGAATTTACCATGTACAAATGTACGGCCTGAACTCAATGGGTTCTTATGCTTCTCAAACCAATGAGTTGGAGCGTTGGCAGATTGTACTGCATGTTATGAATTTAAAAGCGACTCTTGCAGGAACACCTTTATTGACGCCTCAAGTAGCTGCTACTGTAGTAGAAGCGGCCGTTGAAATTATTGAAAGTGAAGAAAGCACTTCGGAAGAACAACACTAACTAAAGAATAAAGAGAATAGCAAAAGATATGTATACGCTACCCAAGAAATTAAAACTGTTTGCGATCATTTTTATGGTGGTCGGAGCCATTGGGATGATTTCAGGATTCCTTTCTGCACCCACTACCACTGCCGAGGTTAAGGAGATGTTGGCAAGTCATGATGATGGTCACAGTGGAGATGCTAGTAATGCCGAAGATGAAGGTATCCATGACGAAACCATAGAAACTCATGGTGGAGAAGAGGGTGATAATGCTCACGGAGATGAAGAAGAGCATCTCGAGCATGTGCTGCAACAATTGCAAAACAGACCTTGGTCTGCCTTGTATATCGCGTCTTTCTTCTTTTTTATGATCGCCTTAGGGACACTTGCTTTTTATGCTATTCAACACGCGTCCCAGGCAGGATGGTCTCCCGTACTTTTTAGAGTGATGGAAGGGATCACGGCCTACTTACCGATAGCATCGGTGATTATTATTGTACTTTTGTTATTATCAACCTTCCACATGAATCATCTCTTCCATTGGATGGATCCGGACCTGGTAAACCCTGAAAGCGATCATTACGATAAATTGATCGACGGAAAAAGTGGATGGTTAAATACCAAAGGGTTTATTATTCGTGCGTTTATTTATCTTTTGGGATATAATGCGTATCGTTACTTTTCCAAGAGATTTTCGTTACGTCAGGATACCGCCACCGATAATCGTTGGTTTAAAAGGAACTTTAAACTTTCAGCCGGATTCCTGGTATTCTATATCTACACAGAATCTATGATGTCCTGGGATTGGCTTATGAGTTTAGACCCACATTGGTTCTCTTCCTTATATGGATGGTATGTATTCGCAGGAATGATCGTTTGTGGCATCACAGTAATTGCATTGATCACCATATTCCTTAAATCTCAAGGACATCTGGAATTCGTAAATGATAGTCATATTCACGATTTGGCCAAATATATGTTCGCGTTCAGTATTTTCTGGACATACCTTTGGTTTTCTCAATTCATGTTGATATGGTATGCGAATATTCCGGAAGAAGTTACCTATTTCGTTACACGTGTCGAGGATTACAATCTACCTTTCTTCGGAATGGTTGTGATGAACTTTATATTCCCGGTATTATTGTTAATGAATAGTGATTTCAAACGAGTTAACTGGTTTGTGGTCATGGCGGGAATAGTAATTCTGGCAGGGCATTATATCGATGTATTCAATATGGTAATGCCTGCAACGGTGGGAAAATCGTGGTATATAGGTGTGCCCGAGATTGGATCTGTTTTCTTTTTCTTTGGATTGTTTGTTTTTGTCGTGTTTACCTCATTGACCAAGGCTCCATTATTGGCCAAACGCAGTCCATTTATGGAAGAAAGTAAGCGTTTTCACTATTAATTAAATTAAAGAAGAAAGATAACGATGACCGCATTTTTAGTTGTATTAGTAATCATACTTTTTGGAGTAGCCATTTGGCAAATGAGCAAGATATTTCAATTGGCCAAAACCAAAGCAGACAGCACTTCCGAAATAGCTAACGATAAAGATAATAATATCAATGGATGGTTGATGATGATGTTTGTACTATTTATCTATGGGATCTCCATCGTATCGTTCAGGAAATACGGTAAACTAATGTTACCGGAAGCTGCTTCGGAACACGGTGTTGAAGTTGACCAGTTGTGGCTGATAACCATGATCCTGATTTTTGTGGTGGGAATTTTTACACAATGGGTGTTACATTATTTCGCTTTCAAATACCGCGGAAGAAAAAACCAAAAAGCTACTTTTTATGCAGATAACGATAAATTGGAATTTATCTGGACCATAATCCCAACAATCGTCCTGGCAGGATTGATTATCTACGGATTGTTCACCTGGACAGACATCATGAATGTTAATACCGAAGATGATCCCATGGTGATCGAGCTATACGCCTATCAGTTTGATTGGAGGGCAAGATATAGCGGAGAAGATAATACTTTAGGAGAGGCGAACGTACGCTTGATCGAAGGAGCGAACCAATTGGGTGTTGACACCTCCGATCCGAACGCACAAGATGATATAATTGTGAACGAATTACATTTACCGGCAGGAAGAAAAATATTGTTCAAAATGCGCTCGCAGGATGTATTACATTCTGCTTATATGCCTCATTTCCGTGCGCAAATGAACTGTGTACCCGGTATGATCACACAATTCGCCTTTACACCTATAATAACAACTATGGAGATGAGGGAGCGTAAGGAAATGGTTGATAAAGTAAACCGCATCAACGTGATAAGAAATGAAAAGAGTAAGAAATTAGTGGCTAACGGAGATGAAGCGCTGGAACCCTATATATTCGACTATTTACTTCTCTGTAATAAAATATGTGGTGCCACCCACTACAATATGCAAATGAAGATCGTTGTCGATACACAAGAAGAGTATGATGCCTGGATATCACAACAAGCTACGGTAGCACAAACTTTGATTCAATAATAAAAACAGTTTAAAGAGATATGTCAGCACACGCTCACGACCACGTAGAAGATCAGCATGATGATCACGGACATCATCACAAAGAGACTTTTGTAACTAAATATATATTTAGCCAGGATCATAAAATGATCTCGAAACAGTACCTTATTACAGGTCTGTTCATGGGGATCATTGGTATTGCTATGTCCCTTCTTTTTAGGCTGCAGTTAGCATGGCCGGAAACGGAATTTACGGTTTACGAGATTTTCCTCGGCAAATGGGGTGAAGGTGGAGTTATGGACCCGAATATTTATTTGGCGCTGGTCACCATTCACGGAACCATTATGGTATTCTTTGTTTTGACAGCGGGCTTGAGCGGTACCTTTAGCAACCTGTTGATCCCATTACAGATTGGAGCCAGGGATATGGCCTCCCCCTTCTTGAATATGTTTTCCTACTGGATGTTCTTTTTGTCCAGTGTGATCATGTTATTGTCTTTGTTCGTTGAAGCGGGACCCGCCTCTGCAGGTTGGACCATTTATCCACCATTGAGCGCATTACCTCAGGCAATACCGGGATCCGGGACCGGTATGACACTTTGGCTTGTGTCCATGGCCATCTTTATAGCCTCCTCTCTTTTGGCATCGCTTAATTATATCGTAACCGTAATAAATTTGCGTACCAAAGGGATGTCTATGACCCGGCTTCCATTAACTATTTGGGCATTCTTTGTTACAGCTATAATTGGGGTAGTTTCTTTTCCTATATTACTTTCTGCCGCCTTGATGCTGATAATGGATAGAAGTTTTGGCACTTCGTTCTTTCTATCAGATATCTATATTGCAGGAGAAGTTTTGCATAATCAGGGGGGCTCACCTGTATTGTTTGAACACCTTTTTTGGTTCTTGGGCCACCCGGAGGTATATATTGTAATATTACCGGCCTTAGGGATCACTTCTCAAATTATTTCCACAAATTCTCGCAAGCCGATTTTTGGGTATCGGGCGATGGTAGCTTCTATATTGGCGATTGCATTCCTTTCGACTATCGTTTGGGGTCATCATATGTTTATCTCGGGAATGAATCCATTCCTCGGATCTGTGTTTACCTTTACAACCCTGTTGATCGCGATCCCATCGGCGGTAAAAGCCTTTAATTATATCACTACCTTATGGAAAGGCAACCTGCAACTCAACCCCGCCATGCTGTTCTCTATCGCATTGGTTTCAACATTCATCACCGGAGGGCTTACAGGAATCATACTGGGAGACAGTGCCTTGGATATCAATGTGCACGACACTTACTTCGTGATAGCTCACTTCCACCTCGTAATGGGAATCTCTGCGTTGTATGGATTATTCGCCGGGATATATCACTGGTTCCCAAAGATGTTTCAATCGAGAATGATGAACAAGAACCTTGGGTATGTTCACTTTTGGATAACAGCAGTTGGTGCATATGGAATTTTCTTCCCTATGCATTTTATTGGTATGGCGGGTCTTCCAAGACGTTATTATACGAATTCTGAATTCCCTTACTTCGATGATCTTACCGATCTGAATATTGTAATTACCATGTTCGCATTGTTGACCGCCGTTGGACAGTTGGTTTTCTTATACAACTTTGTTTATTCTATGTTCTACGGAAAGAAGGGCCCACAAAACCCATGGAAATCCAATTCATTGGAATGGACAGCTCCTATAAAACATATACATGGAAACTGGGACGGACCCATTCCACATGTCTACCGTTGGCCATACGATTATAGTAAAATGAACAAAGACGATAGTGATTATGTTGTGCCTGGACAGGACTTCGCACCGCAATCATTGCCCCTTCAGGATAACGAAGAGGAAATGCATCATTAGGAGAAATTTATAATTTACAAAAAGCCCTTTCGATCCCCATCCCGACAACTATCGGAACCGTTGAAACTTCGGAAGGCTTTTCTCATTTTGTTTTATAGGGCCAGCAAAACACTTCGTATATTTGTGTTATGATTGAACACCTGGATCCCGCCGGCGAGCATTTAACTCCGCAAGAAATTGAATTAGAAAAGAAACTAAGACCATTATCGTTCGATGATTTTTCAGGTCAGGCCCAGATTATAGAAAACCTGCAAGTCTTTGTACAAGCAGCAAAGTTGAGGGATGATGCCTTGGATCACACACTTTTTCATGGTCCTCCCGGATTGGGAAAAACGACGCTTGCCTTTATTCTGGCAAACGAACTGGAAGTGAATATACGCGTAACATCAGGACCCGTTTTGGATAAACCGGGTGATCTTGCCGGACTGTTGACTAATCTTGATAAACGGGATGTCCTTTTTATCGATGAAATTCATCGGTTGAGTCCCATTGTGGAGGAGTATCTGTATTCCGCCATGGAGGATTACAGGATCGATATCATGATCGAGTCAGGCCCGAATGCACGTTCAGTTCAAATTGATTTGGAGCCATTTACTTTGATAGGCGCCACCACTCGATCGGGTTTATTGACGGCGCCTATGCGGGCGCGTTTTGGGATCTCTTTACGACTTAATTATTACACCACCGAACTGCTCACCACCATTGTACAACGAAGTTCAGGTATTTTGGATGTGCCAATCACCATGGAGGCTTCTATCGAAATAGCAGGGCGAAGCCGGGGAACACCTCGTATTGCCAATGCACTGTTGAGAAGGGTTCGGGACTTCGCACAAATTAAAGGAGATGGAAATATCGATATAAAAATGGCCAAATACGCTCTGGAACAACTCAATGTGGATGCTCATGGCCTGGATGAGATGGATAATAAAATTCTCTCTACCATAGTCGATAAGTTCAAAGGTGGTCCTGTTGGAATTACAACCTTGGCTACGGCAGTTTCAGAGAGTAGTGAAACCATTGAAGAAGTGTACGAGCCATTTCTCATTCAGCAGGGTTTTATTATGCGAACTCCCAGGGGGCGGGAAGTGACGGAGGCTGGATATAAGCATTTAGGTAAACGAAAGAGCCCTGGCCAGGGTGGGTTGTTTTAATGAGTATGGCAGTGATGAAAAAACAGCTGATCACATCTTTTCTACGGAAATTTAAAATATTACACTTAGCGGATAAGACACGATTTTATATTCAAAAGTATAAGAACAATAAGGCGAATAAAAAGTTTAAGGCTGAACACCCGGAAGTTAAATTGCCACCGGATTATCTGATCTATGAGTCATTTCAATTAAATTATCATAAATATTATGTGCAAAGCAAAGAAGCTGCAAGGAAGTTGGTACGACATTTTTCAAAACACATAGATCTAAAAGACAAAAAAATATTGGACTGGGGATGTGGCCCCGGTAGGATCATCAGGCATTTCCCGGAAATAGTTGGTAACGGCTGTTCCTACTATGGAACCGATTATAATGTCAGGTCTATAAACTGGTGTTCCCACAATTTAAAGGAAATTAGTTTCAATAAGAACACCCTGGAGGCCAGCTTGCCTTATGATGATAATTTCTTCGACGTGATCTATGGCTTGTCTATCTTTACACATCTTTCTGAAGAAATGCACAACCATTGGTATGACGAATTGTATCGTGTATTGAAGCCTCAGGGAATTATGCTTTTGACAACCCAGGGTGACACCTATAAACCAAAGATGACGCCTGTAGAGTTGGATCTATACAACAAGGGTCAACTGGTGGTTCGTGGAAAAGTGAAGGAAGGACATCGTATATTTTCGGCCTTTCAGCCCAAACGATTTATGGAAACTTTATTTTCGAATGCAACCATAGTCGACCATATTGAATTATCAGCTGTTGGAAAATGGTATCCACAGGATAAATGGATTATCAAAAAATAAGAATTTATATTTCTGAAATCGAACGATAGCACAAAAATGTCCATTGAAAAAAATACACAACGCATCAAAGCCGAAGCCCAGCGCCTCGGTTTTCTTTCCTGTGGGATCAGTAAGGCCGGGTTTTTAGAAGAAGAAGCCCCGAGATTAGAATCCTGGCTAAACCGGAACATGCACGGTGAGATGGCATATATGGAAGATCATTTTGACAAACGTCTGGATCCAACAATACTAGTTCCCGATTCCAAAAGTGTTATATCCTTATTACTTAATTATTATCCCGGGGAAACTCAAAACGAAGACTCTTTTAAGATCTCTAAATATGCCTACGGAACAGATTATCATTATGTCATAAAGGACAAACTCAAGGCGTTGCTTTATTTTATTGAAACTGAAATTGGCGCAGTGCACGGCCGGGCCTTTGTGGATTCGGCTCCGGTCTTGGACAAGGCGTGGGCAGCAAAAAGTGGTTTGGGATGGATGGGAAAACACACCAACTTACTGACGAAGAAAGTTGGTTCTTTCTATTTTATAGCCGAGTTAATACTCGACCTTGACCTGGAATATGACACCCCGGCAACCGATCACTGTGGAAGTTGTACGGCCTGTATCGACGCATGTCCCACGCAAGCCATTGTGGAACCCTATGTGGTCGATGGCAGTAAATGCATCTCCTATTTTACCATCGAATTGAAAAATGAAATACCTTCCGCCCTCTCAGGGCAATTTGATGATTGGATGTTTGGCTGTGATATTTGTCAGGATGTATGCCCCTGGAATAAATTCAGTAAACCACATCAGGAACCCCTGTTTGAACCAAAGCCTGAATTGCTTTCTATGTCGAAAAAAGAATGGGTAGATATTTCCGAAGAGGTATTTCAGCAGTTATTTAGGAAAAGTGCTGTAAAACGGGCTAAATTTTCCGGATTAAAGCGAAACATAAATTTTTTGAAATAAGTTTCCTTATTTCTGTCACTCCGTTACCTTTGTAAGTCTCGTTAACCAACAATTTATGAGTAAACAAAGCAAGCGTCGCGAGGCTTTACGATACCATGCCAAGCCCAGACCGGGGAAAATTCAGGTAGTTCCCACAAAAAGATATGCGACCCAAAGGGATCTGGCTTTAGCCTATAGCCCCGGAGTAGCTGAACCTTGCCTGGAAATAGACAAGGAAGTTGACAATGTCTATAAATACACCAATAAGGGAAACCTGGTTGCCGTAATAACTAATGGAACCGCAGTTCTTGGCTTGGGGAATATCGGTCCGGAAGCCTCCAAACCTGTGATGGAAGGTAAGGCATTACTCTTTAAGATCTTTGCAGATATAGATGTGTTCGATATTGAAATAAATACAGAGAATGTAGAAGAGTTTATCGCCACGGTAAAAAACATCGCGCCTACCTTTGGAGGCATCAACCTGGAAGACATAAAAGCCCCCGAGGCTTTTGAGATCGAAAGACGATTGAAAGAAGAACTTGACATTCCCGTAATGCATGACGATCAACATGGTACGGCAATTATTTCAGCAGCCGCTTTGTTAAACGCGCTTGAAATGACCGGGAAAGATATATCCAAAGTTAAAATAGTCATTAGCGGCGCAGGTGCAGCGGCAGTTTCTTGTACACGATTGTATAAAGCTTTTGGAGCCAGATCAGAAAACATAGTCATGGTGGATAGTAAAGGGGTGATACGCGAGGGTCGTGCCGATCTTTCCGAAGAAAAAGCAGAATTTGCCACAGCTCGAAAAATAGACACCCTCGAAGATGCTATGAAAGATGCCGATGTTTTTATAGGTCTTTCAATTGCAGACATAGTCACTCCAAATATGCTGCTGATGATGGCTAAAAACCCTATAGTTTTTGCCATGGCAAATCCCGACCCTGAAATACGATACGATATTGCCGTAAAAACCCGCGACGATATCATCATGGCCACCGGGAGAAGTGATCATCCCAATCAGGTGAATAATGTACTTGGTTTTCCATTTATTTTTAGAGGGGCATTGGATGTGAGGGCGACTAAGATCAATGAAGCGATGAAAATGGCTGCCGTTAAAGCATTGGCCGAATTGGCAAAGGAACCTGTACCGGAACAGGTGAATATTGCTTATGGCGAAACCAAACTAAATTTTGGTAAAGATTATATTATACCAAAGCCGTTTGATCCAAGGCTTATTACTACCATACCTCCGGCGGTTGCGAAAGCCGCTATAAAAAGTGGTGTGGCTACAGAACCTATTGATGATTGGGACAAATACACAGAAGAACTATTGGAGAGAATGGGTAGTGAAAACAAAATTACCCGCCTGTTAACGGATCGTGCTAAAACTGATCCAAAACGAATTGTTTTTGCGGAAGCAGATCATCTCGATGTGATGAAGGCTGCCCAAATTGTACATGAAGATGGCATTGCAATACCTATATTGTTAGGAAGAGAGTCGGTTATTAAGGAGCTAATGGAGGAGCTTGAATTCGAAGCAGACCTCGAGATCATCGATCCTAAAAGCGATGAGCAATCTGAAAAGCTGGAAAAATATGCGATTGAATATTGGAAACGGAGAAAACGAAATGGAGTAACATTGTTTGATGCAAAACGGCTCATGCGTGAGCGTAATTATTTCGCGGCAATGATGTTGAATGAAAAAGACGCCGATGGAATGATCTCCGGCTATGCCAGAGCCTATCCTACGGTAATAAGACCGGTTTTAGAAACCATAGGGAAATTTGATGGAGTCGATAGGGTGGCAACAACTAACTTAATGTTGACCAGCAAAGGCCCTTTATTTATTTCAGATACGTCCATTAATATAAACCCTACGGCAAAAGAATTGGCCAATATTGCACAAATGACCAATTATACGGTAAAAATGTTTGGTTTAGTACCGGTGATTGCAATGATCTCGTATGCGAATTTTGGTTCATCAAAGGATCCACACGCGGCTAAGGTTCGTGAAGCTGTGAAATTGCTCCATAAATCGAACCCGGATATGATAGTCGATGGAGAATTGCAGACCGACTTTGCCTTGAACGCCGAGATGCTGAAAAGTAAATTCCCTTTTTCGAAATTGGCAGGTAATAAAGTGAACGCGCTGGTGTTTCCAAATTTGGATTCGGCCAATAGCAACTACAAGATGCTCAAAGAGCAAAAAGGGGTAGAATCTATAGGGCCTATTATGCTGGGGATGAAAAAACCCGTACATATTCTTCAGTTGGGAGCCCAGGTAGAAGAGATCGTAAACATGACTGCCATCGCCGTGGTCGATGCACAACAAAAAGAGAAGCATGAAATTGAAGAAAACAGAAGAAAAATGAAATGAAAATGGGGGTATTTTCGTATTCGTAAATATTCGCAGATGCAAATATTTATGCTATATTTGGACTAATAACCTGATGTGAAAGAATGATCACCCATTTAGAGGGCAGAATAGTCGAGAAGAACCCAACCGACGTTGTAATAGATTGTAATGGTGTGGGTTATTTTTTGAACATATCACTGCATACATTTTCGCAACTCCCCAACACTGAAAATGTCAAGTTATTCACGCACCTTCAAATTCGAGATGATGCCCATACTTTGTATGGGTTTTCAAGCATTATTGAGCGTGAAATTTTTCGATTGTTGATCTCAGTTTCCGGTGTGGGAGCAAATACAGCAAGAACAATGCTGTCATCACTTTCACCGGGACAGATAAGAGAGGCGATCGCTAGTGAGGATGTCGTCACTATTCAGTCTGTGAAAGGGATTGGAGCCAAAACGGCCCAGCGTATAGTTTTGGATATCAGGGATAAGATTTTAAAAGTATATGGCTTGGAGGATGTTTCTGTCATTTCGAGCAATACGATGAAAAATGAAGCGTTATCAGCTTTGGAGACACTTGGCTTTGTCCGTAAACATGCGGAAAGAGCCTGTGATATGGTTTTGAGAGATAATCCGAAAGCCACTGTTGAAACCATTATTAAAGAAGCTTTAAAAAAATTGTAAAAATTGATCGCAAAAAATTACTATTACAAAAATAGCTTAGCTAAACTTATATTATTCGGAGTTATATTATTTGGGGCGACATCTGCTATCTCCCAAGATACTACGGCTACAGGGTCCACGATGGGCCGTATGGATCTACCTAATCCCCCCAGCATTCAGGACCTATATACATACGACCCGATTACCGAAAGATATATACTAACCCGAACAATAGGCGACTTCATTATTTCTTATCCTATCATTCTTACTCCCGAAGAATACGAGGAACTGATACTGAGGGAACAAATGAAGGCCTACTTTAAAGAAAAGATAGATGCCGCAGATGGACGAAAAGAAGGTGCAGAAGAAGCGCAAAAAAATCTTCTGCCAACTTTTTATGTGAATTCCAGTTTCTTTGAGACGGTTTTCGGAGGGAACACTATTGAAGTGATTCCACAAGGTACGGTGGAGATGGATTTGGGTCTTTTATATACGAAGCAAGACAACCCTACATTTTCACCCAGGAACCGGAGTAATTTATCATTCGATTTTGACCAAAGAATTAGCCTGAGTTTGTTGGGTAAGGTAGGAGAGCGACTTCAGGTAACAGCTAATTACGATACTCAATCAACCTTCGATTTTCAGAATGTCATAAAACTCGAATATACACCTACCGAAGATGATGTCATTCAGAAGATCGAAGTAGGTAATGTGAGCATGCCCCTTAACAGTACCTTAATCCAAGGGGCACAAAGTCTATTCGGGGTAAAAACAGAATTGCAATTTGGAAAAACTACTATTACAGCAGTATTTTCGGAACAAAAATCGGAAACAAGGTCGGTAAGAGCCGAAGGAGGAGCCACCATAACCGATTATGAACTATTCGCTTTGGATTATGATGAGAATCGTCATTTCTTTTTAGCGCATTACTTCAGAGATAATTATGATCGCGTACTCATACAGTATCCTTTTATAAATTCCAGTGTTCAGGTCAAAAGGGTTGAAGTATGGATAACCAACAGAAACACCACTACCAATGACGTTCGAAATATTGTAGCTCTTCAGGATATAGGAGAATCAGATCCTACCAATATTGGCTTGCTTGTGCCACCAGGAGGTTTTATCAATCGCCCGAAAAATTCATTCCCCGATAACATGAATAACGATTTTAATCCCTTCGGAATAGATGACCCCGGCGTACAATCTGTTTTAAATGAAGCCATAAGAGATATCGCAACTGTTCAGGATGGTTTCAGTGGGGTTCCGGTTAGAGATGGAATTGACTATGTTACTTTGGAAAATGCGCGAAAATTGCAACCTAACGAGTATCAGCTTAATTCGCAGCTGGGTTATATCTCCTTGAATCAGCGCTTGAATAACGATGAAGTTCTGGGGGTAGCATTTCAGTTTACCGTAAATGGAAAGGTTTTTCAGGTAGGTGAGTTTTCAACAGACGGTGTAGAAGCCACTACCGGGGAGTTTAATAATGGTGAAGGTAATCAAGGGGGCCAAGGAGGTCAAGGCGGAGGAATAGGAATCGGTGAATTGGGTATTTCACAAAACCTCGTTGTAAAATTATTGAAAAGTAACATCACGATTGTAAGTGAACCCGTTTGGGATATTATGATGAAAAACATCTATCCGATAGGTGCTTTTCAGCTCGAGCGAGAAGATTTTCGCATGAACATTTTATACATTGACCCTTCTCCGTTGAATTATATTACCCCGGTTCAAGGAACGCCATTTCCGGATCCGCCAATAAGTGATTTAGATCCGGTAGACCTCAATGATGCCACATTATTACGAGTGTTTAATTTTGATAAATTAGATTTTAATAATGATCCCCAAACAGGCGGTGATGGATTCTTCGATTTCTATCCGGGGATCACTGTGGACCAACAAAATGGGAGAATTATATTTACCAGTGTCGAACCTTTTGGTGAATTTCTTTTTAATAAATTAAAACTCGACTCCCCACCTAATGCAGAGTCTCAAAATTATGACATCCCCACTACCTATAATGCCAACCAATCTAAATATGTATTCAGGGCGATGTATCGTGATACCAAAACTCAGGCAGAACAGGAGCAAAGTGATAAAAATAAGTTCCAGCTGCGAGGTTCGTATAAATCTACGGGAGCCGATGGTATTCCAATTGGAGCCTTCAATATTCCACAAGGATCTGTAACTGTAACAGCCGGAGGTAGAATCTTGGTTGAAGGCGTGGATTACACTGTGAATTATCAGTTGGGGCGTGTTCAAATCCTGGATCCTTCTTTGTTGAACTCGAATACACCTATTAGTATTACCACTGAGAACAATACCTTGTTTGGACAACAAACCAAAAGATTTACCGGGTTTGACGTTCAGCATAGATTTAATGATAGATTGCAATTCGGCGGAACCTTCCTAAACTTGAACGAGAGGCCATTGACGCAAAAATCTGCTTTTCAAAATGAGCCAATTAATAACACCATGTTTGGTTTTAATGCCAACTATTCAACGGAAGTACCGTTTTTAACAAGATTGGTGAACAAATTGCCAAATATAGACACCGATGTAGAATCCATTGTTTCTGTTTATGGCGAATTTGCTTACTTACTTGCCGGGGCTCCAAAGGTGTCAGACTTTGAGGGTAAAATCACTTCTTATATTGATGACTTTGAAGCAGCCCAAACCGCCATTGATATTAGTTCACCACAAACCTGGTCTTTTGGGAGTTCACCAATTGGTTTTGGAGGGGAGTTATCCAACAATGATCTTGCTTACAATTATAATCGAGCCAAACTTGCCTGGTATACTATTGATCCTATCTTCTATAGCAGTCAACGACCTTCTGGTATTAGTGATGAAGATCTTTCCTCACCCTTTACACGCCGGGTTTTTCGGGATGAAATTTTTCCTGAGCAGGATATTATTCAAGGGCAAACACAAGCTCTTTTTACCTTAGATCTGGCATTTTACCCAACACAGAGGGGGGAATATAATTACAACCCTGCCGCAGCAGGTGGAAACACCTTGCCAAATCCGGAAACTCGATTTGGCGGAATATTTAGACAAGTAACTACCACCGATTTTGAACGGTCCAATGTCGAATATATCCAGTTTTGGTTGATGGATCCTTTTATCTATCCGGAGAATTCCAATAACGCCGGAGGCACGCTTACATTTAACCTGGGAAATATTTCGGAAGATGTTTTAAAAGATGGTCGTAAACAATATGAAAATGGACTTCCGGAGGACGGAAGTGATTTTAACACCATTTCTACAGAGTGGGGTAAAGTTCCTCTTAATCAATCGTTGGCGTATTCCTTTAGTAGTACCGGGGATGCTCGTACCAATCAAGATATTGGGTTTGATGGTTTAAACGATGCTCAGGAAGCTGTTAAGTTCCCGGCTTTTAGTGGCTTAGAGGATCCTTCGAATGATAATTACGAATACTTTTTACAAGCGGAAGGAACAATTCTGGATCGCTATTTAAGATACAACGGAACACAAGGGAACTCACCGGAGTTGGTCACGGATACCAATAGGGGAAACAGCGCCCAGCCCAATGTCGAGGATATTAACCGGGATAATACCATGAACACGGTAGACAGCTATTTTCAATACGAAGTAGAGCTCTTCCCGGGAATGGATAAAGAGAACAGTAAATATATTACCGATGTTAAGGAAATAATCATTACCACCCGGGACAATCGAGATCTCCCGGTTCGTTGGGTACAATTTCGAGTTCCATTGAGCGATTTTGATGAAGCGTTAAATGGAATTTCAGACTTTAGATCCATTCGTTTTATACGAATGTTCCTTTCTGAATTTGATCAGGAAACCGTACTTCGTTTTGGAACATTAGAATTATTTAGAGGGGATTATCGACGTTACACTGAATCCCTGGATGCTTCGGGTGAAGATAACTCGATGGACGAAACCTCATTTGAAAATGAAGCGATCGGGGTTATTGATAATAGCAATTATATAAGTCCGCCAGGAGTATTCAGAGAGGAGTTGAATAATAATAATAACATCATTCGTCAAGATGAACAATCCTTGGCGCTCCTTGTTTGCGGTCTGGAACCCGAAGATGCCCGTGCAGTGTACAAGAACTTTAACGTTGATATGCGCCCATATAAAAACCTGGAGATGTTTATTCACGTAGAGTCTTTGGAAAATGAAACATTGCTTTTAGATGGACAATTAGCTGCTTTCATTCGATTGGGGACCGATCTCAATACAAGTTTTTATGAGATAGAAATTCCACTTACAGTGTCTCCTAATCTTCCGAACCCGTCTCATTCTGATGCAGAGATAGTTTGGCCGGCAGAGAACAGGTTGGATTTGCCACTGACGGCGCTTCAACAGCTAAAGACCTTAGCTTTCGGAAGTAGAGAAGGCCTAAGTGATCCGGATCCTATTACAGGTATCAGTTATGCAGATGATGGAGTAATTGACGCAAATGAATCCTATCGTTTCGGTATCAAGGGAAACCCCAGTTTTGGTAATGTACGAATCATTATGATAGGGCTGCGAAACAAGGTCAATACCGATGTTTGTGGACAAGCGTGGTTTAATGAATTGCGTCTTTCTGAGTTGGACAACAAAGGAGGCTGGGCTGCAGTGGGAAGTTTCGATGCTAACCTGGCAGATTTCGCCAACATAAGTGCCACAGGCCGAAAGAGTACCATTGGTTTTGGATCGATCGAACAAGGACCTAACCAAAGAAGTTTGGAAGATACAGAATTGTATGATATCGTTACCAATTTTAACCTGGGTCAATTATTGCCTAAGAAGTGGGGTGTTCAATTGCCTTTTAATTACGGGATCGGATAGGAAACCATCATTCCAAAATACGATCCGGCATTCCAGGATATAGAACTACAGCAACGAATAGATAACGCGACTACAGGTGAAGAAAAAGATCGTATAAAAAGTCAATCTATAAATTATACCAAGAGGCAAAGTGTCAACTTCATCGGGGTTCGTAAAGACCGTACAGGCGATGCAAAACCAAGGATATACGATATCGAAAACTTCACGTTCTCATACTCGTATAATCAAATAGATCACAACGATTTTGAAATTGAAGAATCACTGGATCAAAATGTTAGATTGGGAGGAACCTATAATTTTAATTTTATTCAAAAACCTGTCGAGCCGTTTAAAAAGAACGATTCGTTATTCACCGGAAAATACTGGCAATTTTTAAAGGACGTTAATTTCAATTATCTGCCTACCAACATTTCGGTAAGTTCAAATATCGTACGGCAGTACAATGAGCAAAAATTTAGGGAATTGAACCTGTTAGAGGGTAATATTGGGATTCCCACTTTGTTTCAGCGTAATTTCTTGTTTGATTGGCAATATACCATCAATTACAACTTGACGAAATCACTTCGATTTAATTTTAACGCAGCCAATCACCGTATCATAAAAAATTACATAGACGGTGGTATAGTCGATAATAGTGTAGGTATTTGGGATGGTTTCTGGGATGTAGGCGATCCAAATCAGCACATCCAGTCGCTGCAATTGAACTACGATCTACCCACAGCCAAGTTTCCCTTCCTGAAGTGGATACGTGCCACTTATTCATATCAGGGAGATTACCAGTGGCAGAAAAGTAGTGATCAGTTTAGTAATCTTCAAATTACTCAACTCGATGGATCGATAGAAACATTTAACCTTGGAAATTCTATTCAGAACGCAAGTACACATAGAATTAATTCTACCATGGATATGAATAGTTTTTATCGCTATATAGGCCTTACCAAGATCAAGAAGAGCAAACCCAGGAACAAAAATGTTGAAAAAAAAGGAGAGCCAGGATCCGGCGGAGATAAAGGCGATGGAGCTGGTGGAAAAGGTAACGAAGAAGAAGGAAAAGATCCTAAAAGCAGTAAAACCGAAATTGCACAGCGAGGAAATTCTATTCTGGGAGGGAATAGTCGAAGTAGTAGCTCGAGTGGTTCAGGCAGCCAGGTAAGTGGCGGGGATAAAGCGCTCAATACTCTTATAGGGTTGCTTACCGCTATAAAGAAGGTTCAATTTAATTATCAGAAAACGGACGGAATTTTCTTACCGGGGTATATTCCGTCAGTAGCTTTTGCAGGCACCTTGCTACCTACTACAGGATTCGTATTTGGAAGTCAGGGGGAGATTCGAGAATTAGCAGCTAGAAATGGATGGCTAACCATTTATCCTGAATTCAACGAACAATATACCGAAGTTGAAAGTAATCAATTGGATGTTCAAGTAAATATAGAACTTTTACCCGATTTAAAAATAGATGTTAGCGGTAGTAGAATTTATTCTGAAAGTTATGCGGAAAATTACATAATTGAAAATGACTTATACCGTTCTTTGACGCCTTATACCTTCGGAAATTTTAATATATCAACAATACTGATAAAAACGGCTTTCGAAAGTGGCGCTACCACCTTCAATACATTCAGAGGTAATCGCCTGGTGATCGCTGATAGACTGGCGGAGGATTTTTATGGTACAACAAGCTTCCCGAGGGATGAAGAAGGATTTCCTATTGGTTTCGGGAAGACAAGTCAAAACGTACTGTTGCCGGCCTTTTTAGCGGCCTATCAAGGCATTAATGCTTCTAGTGTTAATACGGGTATTTTCAGAGACATTCCACTACCAAATTGGGACCTGAAGTACACGGGCCTGATGAACATCAAATGGTTTAAGAAAAACTTCAAGAGGTTCTCGATTCAACATGGATATCGATCTTCGTACACCGTAAATCAATTTCAAACAAATTTGGATTTTGATAAAAACGACCCAACAGCTATGGACGAAGCCGGCAATTTTAAGACGGGGATTATTTTGAGTAATGTGAACCTTATCGAACAGTTTACGCCATTGGTACGTGTCGATTTTGAAATGCAGAATTCGGTGAAAATTTTAGTAGAATTCCGTAAGGACAGAGCACTTTCATTAAGTTTTGCCAATAATTTGTTGACAGAAATAAATGGAGATGAAATAGTTCTGGGATTGGGATACAGGATCAAAGATCTCAAAATAACCACAAATTTAGGAGGTAAGAAAAAGATCGTCACCAGTGATTTGAACTTTTTACTTGACGTTTCCAGAAGAGATAATAAAACAGTAATTCGATATCTTGATAGTGATAACATTCAAACCACGGCCGGACAAACCATATATGGCTTGCAATTTTCGGTAGACTATGCCTTGAGCAAGAATCTTACAGCTTTGTTCTTTTATGATCATACCTTTTCTGAATATGCTATTTCAACTGCCTTTCCGCAAACAACCATTAGAAGCGGTATTACTTTGAGATATAATTTTGGAAACTAATTAATACAATCAAAATAACTTAGTAATTATGAATATACCTTCAAATCTGAGATATACAAAAGACCATGAATGGATTTCAGTGGATGGAGATATCGCCACTGTGGGTATTACCGATTTCGCACAAGGTGAGCTGGGAGATATTGTATATGTTGAAGTAGAAACACTGGATGAAACCCTTGAGCGTGAGGAGGTTTTCGGAACAGTAGAAGCGGTAAAAACAGTATCTGACCTTTTTATGCCTCTTTCCGGAGAGATTGTAGAATTCAATGAGGCATTGGAGTCTGAGCCCGAAAAAGTGAATAGTGATCCGTACGGTGACGGCTGGATGATCAAGATAAAGATTTCGAATATAGATGAATTAGATGATCTTATAGATGACGCAGGGTACAAGGAAGTTATTGGAGGCTAAAAGCTTGAGGTTTATTGGTATAACTTATACCTTATTCATAACCTTTTTATTACTTTTTCCCACCACAAATTTTCCTAAAGTGGAAGTGCCTTCTATCGATAAACTAGGGCATGTAATTTTATTTTCTATTCTAGTTATTATTTGGCTGTTCTTCGTTTTGTCTAAGACTGAAGTCGGTAAGTTCACATCAATATGGGTAGTGCTCATAGCCTTTTTTTATGGCATAATAATTGAAGCATCACAAGGGTTGTTTTTTGAATCGAGAACCGCAGATGTGTGGGATATAATTGCGAATTCTGCCGGTATTTTGATGGGATGGTTAATTTTTCAGAAAATAAGGAAATTATTTATATTGAAAAAATGATTTTCTTTTTAAAAAACAATTCATTTTACATATTTTAGCAATAATATAAATTCTCAATTATGGAACCGAAAAAAAATTCGAAATCAGATATCAGTAGATGGAGCAATATTTTTTTTCTAGCTGGATTGGCATTAATGCTTTTGATCTCATGGAGAGCCGTGGAATGGAAATCATACGATAAAAGTGATCTCGTTGGAGATATATTAGATGTTGGAGATAATCTGGAAGAAGAAATTCCCATCACACAACAAGTAACACCACCACCACCACCACCACCACCACCACCGGCGCCAGAAGTTATTATGGTAGTTGAAGATGAAGCGGAAGTTGAGGAGACCATTATTGAGTCTACAGAAACCGATCAAATGGAAGAAATAATAGAGATTGAAGAAATTGAAGAAGTAGAAGAAGAAATTGCGGACGTACCCTTCGCGGTTATTGAGAATGTACCTGTCTATCCCGGATGTGAAAAAGCCGGGAATAACGCAGCCAAGAAAAAATGCATGTCGGATAAAGTTATGAAATTCGTTCAAAAGAAATTCAACACCGATTTGGCTAACGATCTGGGATTAGAAGGACGACAACGTATCTCAGTACAATTCAAAATCGATAAAAATGGAAACGTGGTAAACGTAAGAGCTCGTGCGCCACATCCACGTTTGGAACAAGAAGCGATCAGGGTAGTAAAGGCGTTACCTAAAATGACACCCGGAAGACAGCGAGGTAAGGCTGTGGGCGTTTTGTATGCGCTGCCAATTCTATTCCAGGTAGAGAATTAAAATTGATTATTTTATATATAAATCGCTCCGCCTTAGGCGGAGCGATTCTTTTTTGGCACAACCCTTGAGTAGCTTAGTGTTATAACTCTTAAATATAAACACTATGTTACCATCTGTTAAAAATGCGAGTCGTGCCAAAACAAAGGTACCATCAAAAAGAGAAGAAAAAAAACGAATTAACATTCGTTGGAACTCAGGTATATTCTTTCAAGTAGGGCTTATAGCTTGCTTGTTACTGTTCCTTGCGATCATTGAAAGCGATTGGAAACTTTCTTCAGGCGAAATTTTCGTGCCGTCAACGAATCTGAATTTGGATGAAACCTATTTTTTGGCATACCGATTGGCAGAACCTGAAGTCGAAACGGTGGAACCTCAAAAAAAGTTAAAGAAAAGGATCATCCGGAAACCGGTGATCGACGTCTATAAATTCATCGCAGATACAGACCCTGTATTAGAGTCAATTATGTCTCCAACCGGGATCGAATCAAATGTACCATCGATAGGTTTGAATGGTAACGCACCTACAAAGGGATCAGGTCTGTCGAATGTCAATACGGTGCAATTTGCGCCTATTTTCCCGGGTTGTGAATCTTTATCCACTAATACCGAACGGAGGCAATGTATGTCTTCAAAAATGAACACCTTTATCAATAGAAAATTTAATACCGATAAGTTTTCAGATTTGGAAGTTGGTAAAACACATACCATAAATGTTATGTTTACCATAGGAAATGACGGCAAGGTTAAAGACATCAGCGCCAAAGCAAAACTATCTAAGTTAGAAAAGGAAGCTATAAGGGTGATAAGTAAAATGCCGTTGATGAAACCGGGCAAACAAGGAAATACCAAAGTGGATGTACAATTTATGGTTCCCATTATGTTTCAGGTTCATTAGGAAACAAACCCGTTTTAAAATTAAGGCGGGTTTTTTGTTTTCTGCATGAAACATTTCAAAAAAACGTATCTTTCGGAAAACTAAAAGCCCTTATATCGATGAAGAAATTTTCCGTGCTTCTCATCTTAGTAATCCTTTTTAGCCATCATATTTATGCACAAACAGGGAATCCATTCGAGAAATACCCGGTGTTCTCCAATTGCGAACCTGTTGATATTAAGACCTTAGAAGTTTGTTTTAACAACACTGTTCGAGAATTGATTCATGCAAATTTTAAGGAACCCGATGTGGTTGCTGAAGAGAATTACACAGGTAGCATGAACGTATTTTTTGAGGTAGACAGAGAAGGGAATTTTAAAATACTATACGTCGATGCTGTCTACACAAAGTTGAAAGAGGAAATACGTCGGGTTTTTCAACAATTTCCTCAGATCACGCCGGCAACATATAATGGCAAACCTACCTATGCTCAGTTTACGATCACGGTTCAAGTTCCTTTAGGTAAATTTATCGAAAAAATGGTTGCACCTCAATCTATCGTTACAGACAAAATAATTGGCACCGGAAAGAATCCCGAATACGATGATATAGAGAGGCTGCCTTATGAAAATGACGAATATCGCAGTGGAATAAACATCCCACTATCACATCATGATTACAGTCTTTTTGATCCGGCCATGAATCAAGTGGGGACCAATAGCCATACAGCCCAAAAACCTTTCATCTATAATGAAGTGAATAGGTATTACAATTTTGAGGCCGAAAACCAAAAGATCTTGAAGAACAAAACATCCTGGTTTGGAAGAAAGTGGTGGAATGAACATATGGTCACATTAAAGGGAAAGGACTATTGGATCACACTGGACCCCGGTGTCGATTTGCAGGTTGGAAAGGATACCGATGCAGATATTGATACCTATAACAACACCAGGCTTATTTATACGCAAGGGGGTATTGGAAAAAAAGTAAACTTTTTTGCGGTGATCTATGAAAGTCAGGGGCGCTTCGCAGATTATTTCAATCGTTTTGCAGAAGCGAGAAAACCCGACGGTGGAAATCCCGCCATTATCCCAGCGCGGGGTATTGCGAAATCATTTAAAAGCGACTCTTACGATTACCCGGTGGCAACCGGTCATGTTTCTTATACACCTTCGAAGCATTTTAACATTCAGTTAGGGCATGGAAAGAACTTCATTGGAGACGGTTATCGTTCTCTTCTATTAAGTGATAATGCAAGTCCGTACCCTTTCTTCAAATTGAACACTACATTTTGGAAGATAAAGTATACCAATACCTGGATGTCTTTGCGCGACGTGCGTCCGGAGGTCACAGCAGATGGTTCGTTCCGCACCAAATTTATGGCGAATCACTATTTGAGCTTGAATATTACCAAAAGGCTGAACATCGGTTTGTTCGAGTCGGTTATATGGGAAAATGACAATGACCGCGGATTTGATTTCAACTACATAAATCCTATTATTTTTTTGCGCGCCATTGAATTTTCAACGGGTTCGCGAGGTGGAAATGCACTTATCGGGCTAAGTACAAAATATAAATTCACCAACAGAGTAAATGCCTATGCGCAGTTGATTATTGATGAATTTTCTTCTGGAGATATTTTTGGAGGTGAAGGCAGTTATAAGAACAAAACGGGATATCAATTAGGAGCAAAGTATTATGATGCCTTCGGAATTAAAAACTTCTACTTACAAGTGGAGTATAACCGTGTGCGCCCGTTCACCTATTCTCACAACACCGTAGTGCTTAATTATGGCCATAACAATCAATCGATGGCACACACTTTGGGAGCTAACTTTTCAGAATTTATTGCCATAGCACGTTACCAAAGGGGAAGAATATTTGGTGACCTTAAGTTAATTGTCGCAGAGCGTGGCTTCGAGTTCAATACAAAAGAAGACGATCTTTTTTACGGTGGAAGTATCTATGGAACCGAAGATAATAGAGTATCTGATGACGGAAATGAAGTCGCCCAGGGAAATACAACTGACTTCTTTCATGTCGAACTGCAAGCGGGTTACCTGATCAATCCGGCCACTGATTTAAAAGTATACGGCAGCCTAATATTCAGAGACTTTAAACCTATGGTAAACACCGAAACCACTTTCGAAAATCAAACCACATGGGTGAATTTTGGAATTCGTACCGATCTGTTCAATTGGTATAACGATTTCTAAGTGAGTCTAAAACTAATTCTTTCTGGGTTTTAACTTACCGTATTGCTTTTTGGTAATATCATATATCAATCCAACGAATTTTTCGGTACTTATAAAACCATCTCCAAAACCTTTGGCGTCATAAATTTTAGTGAGGTCTTTATTGGCGATGATTTGCTCTTTTGTTTTTCCACTTACGTACTCATAAGCCACGCTGTTTTTTAGAGCTACCATCATATCATGGCTGTACTTCACATCGGATTTAGTAGCCAAGTCACCATGCCCGGGAATGATCTTGGTTTCTTCATCTATAAGAATGAGTGCCCGAGATAGTGCTTTGATATATCCGTCATAATTTCCACCACTATTAATGTCGACAAAAGGGTATTTGCCATTGAAGAAAACGTCACCCATATGAAGTACATTGCTATCGGTAAAATACACCATAACATCCCCATCTGTATGAGCATTTTGTACGTGGAATACCATTATTTTTTCTCCGTTGTAATAGAAAGTCATGTTATCGGTAAAAGTAATCGCCGGATAAGTGTTTACTGAAGGGGTAAAATCTCCCATATTCCGGATACTTCCTTTGGTTTTTGCCTCAGCTATTTCCCTATTTCCATCTTTAGCCAACTTATCTAGCTTTTTATTAAAAGCGGTTTCCTGCTCTTTTGCGAATTTTCTCCTTTCGTCCTCCATTAGCCTTCTTCTCACATTATCGTGTGCGAAGATCACCGTGCCGTTATTGATCATGTTTATATTCCCACCCGTATGATCTCCATGATGGTGTGTATTGATCAGAAACTGAATGGGTTTATCACTTAGTCTTTTGGCTAAATTTAATATTTCCGGTGTTGTCTCGGCAAATTGATTGTCGATCATTAAAACTCCATCCTCCCCGGTACTCACCCCAATATTGCCTCCTTTTCCTTTAAACATATAAATATTGTTTGTCACTGTTATCAGATTAATGGTCCTGGAAATAGTGGGCTTCTTTGACCCATTTTTATCTACATCATCTTGAGAGTAAGATATAATGCATCCAAGAAAAAGGGCAATTCCTGTAATAATTAACGTACGCATGATGTTGTTTTTAAATTAAGGGTTGAATTTAATAAAATAGTTGAAATACTGCCCTAACAATATAGGATATATATTGTGAAAAATGACCTTGTGATGTATCTTTGCTGCGCTTTTAAAAACCAAAGACACTTGCCTGTAGTTCAATCACAGTCGTTTCCGGCTTCAGTAATAAAAAACTTTACTGAAATTACTAAAATGCGCTTATCTATAAGTGTGGTATTCTCTTCGGTGGCCGGTTATCTATTAGGAGTTGTGGACAAAATTGATTTTACGGTACTCTTGCTGTTGTGTATAGGGGGTTATTTCATGGTGGGTGCGTCCAATGTGTACAATCAGATTATTGAAAAAGATCTGGACGCTTTGATGGATCGCACCAAGAACAGGCCTCTTCCTGCGGGTAGGATGGGAGTTACTTCAGCGTTTATCTTAGCGAGTATATTGACACTGTCCGGGATCTCGATTTTATATATTATCAATCCTCAAACCGCTATGTTTGGCGCTATTTGCATCTTTATGTATGTAAGTTTATATACGCCATTAAAGACTCGTACTCCGCTTTCTGTATTTGTAGGGGCGTTCCCGGGAGCGATCCCTTTTATGCTGGGCTGGGTTGCCGCAACCAATGATTTTGGCATTGAACCCGGGACCTTGTTCATGATCCAATTTTTCTGGCAATTCCCACACTTTTGGGCGATTGGATGGTTTTTATATGAAGATTATAAAAAAGGGGGCTTCTTTATGTTACCCACCGGAAAAAGAAACAAAGGTACCGCGATCCAGGTGATTTTATATTGTATTTGGACAGTACTGGCTTCATTGATCCCGGCAGCAGGAGTGACGGGCAGATTGTATATAACACCAATTTCGGCGATAATCATTTTGGGGATTGGCATATGGTTAATTTATTATGCCGTACGATTGTACAATTTAAAAACTGAGAAAGCCGCGCGACAATTGATGTTGGTAAGTGTGAGTTATATCACCTTATTGCAAATCATTTACGTAGCGGATAAATTTATTAGATAATGAAAGATTATACCCGGGGAACAGAAGAAATAAAAACGCATCGCGCCAAAAAAATGATGCTCTGGTTTGGGATAGTGAGCCTGGGGATGAGCTTTGCGGGATTTACCAGTTCATATATCGTGAGCAGGACCCGACGGGATTGGCTCAAAGATCTGGAATTACCTCAGGCGTTTTACTTTAGTTTGGCCATAATCATATTGAGCAGTATTACCATACATTTTGCCAAAGTTTTCGTGAAGAATGAAGAAAATAGAAAGGGAATGCTTCTACTGTTGCTCACTTTTTTGTTAGGCGTACTTTTTATTTGGTTCCAATTTCGCGGTTTTTCAGAAATGATCTATAGCTCCGGAATAAACTTCACAGGACCTACGAGTAATGCGAAAGGATCCTTTATCTATTTGATAGCAGTTGTCCATATAGCACACGTAGTTGCTGCACTTATTTCGGTTTTGGTAGTAATTTATAATCATTATAAACAAAAGTATGGGAACGGGAAAACCCTTGGAATAGAACTAGCTACTACCTTTTGGCATTTTGTTGATATTCTTTGGATATATCTCTTTTTATTTTTCTATTTCGTGAGATAAAAATTATACTTATTTTTACACACTAATAAACCAATTTCTTTTATGGACGCTACTGTTGCTCAAACAGGTACTGAAGGAAAATCGTGGGGTGGTGGAAATCGCCCGCTCAATGCCAGTTACGGTAAATTGATGATGTGGTTTTTCATTGTATCAGATGCCTTGACCTTCTCGGGTTTTATTGCCTCATATGGTTTTTCCAGATTTAAGTTTATTGATGCCTGGCCTGTCGCAGACCAGGTCTTTACACACATTCCATTTTTACATGGTGTAACCGCTCCGATGTATTACGTTGCGTTTATGACATTTATACTTATCTTTTCTTCAGTGACCATGGTGTTGGCGGTAGATGCCGGAAGCAAAATGCAAAAGAACAAGGTGATCTGGTATTTGTTCTTTACCATTATCGGAGGAGCCATCTTCGTAGGATCACAGGCCTGGGAATGGGCAACTTTTATCAAGGGAGATTATGGCGCCGTTGAAACCAAAGGAGGAAAAATTCTTCAGTTTTTAGATACCGAAGGAAAACGTGTAGCCATTGCAGACTTTGCCGTACATATTCCTACCGAAAGAACTACTCACGAAAGTCAAACGGGGATCTGGTACGATTCGGAACCAGAAACTCTGACATCCTTCTCATTTGAAGAGGTAAAGACCGGTTTCTTAGCAAACGAAAATATTTTAATACGCACTCAATATTTAGACGAAACCGGTAAACAGACGGTACTCTCAAGAGAAGAATCTGTGGCAAAACTGGTTACGGACGGAAGATTAGTGGTTGAAGGAGCCAACTTAATACGCAATGAGTATGGGCACCCACTATTTGCTGACTTCTTTTTCTTTATCACAGGATTCCATGGCTTTCATGTGCTTACCGGAGTAATGATCAATATCATTATTTTCTTCAATGTAATCGTCGGAACCTACGAACGAAGAAATAGCTACGAAATGGTTGAAAAAGTGGGATTGTATTGGCACTTTGTAGATTTGGTTTGGGTATTTGTATTCACTTTTTTCTACCTTGTTTAAAAAGAAATTACTGAAAAATGGCACACGAGCATAAATTAGAAATTTTTAGAGGACTGGTTAAATTCAAGTCCAATATCACAAAGATTTGGGGAGTCTTTTTATTCCTTTCCATAGTTACCACGGTGGAAGTATACCTAGGAATCACAAAACCCGAGATCTTAACCCAGAATCGTTTTATGGCGATGAAGATTTTGAACTGGATCTTCATTATTCTAACATTGGTAAAAGCCTATTATATTATCTGGGACTTTATGCACCATCGCGATGAAACCAAAGGATTACGCAGATCTGTTGTATGGACAGGGGTTTTCCTGATCTGCTACTTAGTATTGATACTTTTGATCGAAGGTGATTATATCTTTGATGTCTATAAAAATAACTACGTAAAATTTAATTTTTGATGTGGTCAAGAACGAATTTCATACCCTGTCTTTTTACAGGGTTTTTTTACGCTTAAGATTTTAAAATTAACGGATAAAGGTTGTCCAACCATGGTATGGGTTGTACTTTTGTCATAGTCCTTCAAAGCCTTGTCGAAGGAGGACACATTCATTAAATACAGAGTCTTGCAAGCTAAAAAGTACATTGTTCTATTCATTCTTTTTCTTTTACCTATTACGGTTTATATGTTCTTTGCCTCGGCGAAGGATAACTTTGTAAAGCTTCCAACCCTCTCTTATGAGGTGATGGAATTGGACGATTTTAAACCGCTCTCCGGAGATTCCATCAAACTCAAAAACAGAATAACAGTCTTGATTTTCTTCGGAACAGATGTCGAAGCCAAAAAAGCCAATGCATACAACCTGGCTCATAAAATTTATAAAAAGAATCATCAGTTTAAAGAGTTTCAGTTTGTAACCCTTATCACCGAAGACCAAACGGAGAGAGCTCTTCAACTAAAAGAAAGGCTTTCTGAAATTGAAGATCCTAAGAATTGGCGTTTTGCCCTGGGGACCACTTCGGCTATGGAAAAAGTATTCGAATCGCTTAAGACCGAATTCTTACTCGATGGAAATCACGGAAGCCAATATGTATTCATCATCGATAAAGAATGCAACCTTCGCGGGCGTGATGATGATGAAGATTACGGATTGCTCTATGGCTATAACGCCAGTGATTATTCCGAGATCAACAACAAAATGAGTGACGACATTAAAATTGTGCTCGCTGAATATCGTTTGGCATTGAAAAAATACAAAATAGACAGGGAAATTTGACATGAAAAACTATTCTTATATAGGTATAACATTTGTCATTCTCATCTTTGGGATTTGGGCCGTTCCAAAAATTGTTGAGAATTTTGCCAAAGTCGATATGGCAACTATTGGGGAAGTTCCCCAATTCAGTTTCACAAATCAAAATGGAGAAACCATCACTAACCAGGATTACAAAGGCAAAGTATATGTCGCCGAATTTTTCTTCACCACCTGCCCTTCCATTTGTCCCATCATGAACCGGAATATGGTGAAGATACAGAACGAATTTTATGGCAACCCTAATTTGGGAATTGCTTCCTTTACTATAAATCCCGAATTCGACACGCCGGAAATTTTAAAGGCTTATGCAGAAAACTATAAGATCACAAATCCCGGTTGGCATTTGTTAACCGGCGATAAAACCGAAATTTATAAACTGGCTAACACAGGATTTAACCTTTATGTAGCGGAAGCAGCCGAAGTTGAAGGCGGATTTGAACACAGCGGCTATTTCGCGTTGATCGATCAGGAAGGAAATATTCGATCGCGTTATGATAAGAACGGAAATCCTTTGATCTATTATAACGGTTTGGAGGCAGAAGGAATACGAATGCTCAAAAAAGACATCAAACTTTTATTAGAAAACTAAAATGTCACAACCCGTTTCCAACAAAAAATACAAAGTATGGATTTGGATATTGTCCATTGTGATCCCGTTGACAGTAGCGATTTTATTCTCAGTTAAAATTCCCGGGGTTGAACGAATGGCCTTTTTACCTCCCATTTATGCGACGATTAATGGCTTGACAGCCATCTTATTGGTAGCAGCAGTTTTTCAGATTAAAAAAGGAAACCGCAAGATCCATGAACGCATTATGAAATTGTGCATTGTTCTGTCTGCACTATTTTTAGTGATGTACGTGACGTATCATATGACATCAGATTCCACTTCTTATGGAGGAGTGGGGGTATTACGCTATGTGTATTTCTTTATTTTAATAAGTCATATTTTATTGTCGATAGGAGTTATTCCGTTCGTGCTGATCACTTTCGTTCGAGCCTTAAATGGAAACTTCGAGAAGCATAAAAAAATCGCTAAAATAACATTTCCTATTTGGCTTTATGTAGCAATTACCGGAGTGATCGTATATTTGATGATCTCACCGTATTATTAATATGAAACGAAAATTCTATATACTGGCAGCCATTCTTCTTTTTACAACGCTTCCCTTCGAAGCCCAGTGTGCTATGTGTCGGGCAGTTTTGGAAAGCTCAGAAAACGTATCCGTGGCGAAAGGTATCAACAATGGGATCGTTTACTTAATGCTATTCCCCTATCTGTTCATCGGGGGAGTGGGGTATTTTATTTACCGGATGTATAAGAAGAGCAAAACCAATGAAAATTAATAATTTCTACTCGGCATCACCTGTAACAATACATTTTTGACAGAGTCTTACTACAAATACTCTCACTAACCAACTTCTGTAAGTCTTAACATTATTTTTACAAAATAGAGGAGCAAACACCTTTACTTTGCACCGCAATGATAATCCTATGATAGAATTAAAAGACTTACATAAATCTTACCATATGGGGAGTAATTCCCTCCATGTATTAAAAGGAATCGATTTTTCAGTTGCTGAAGGTGAAATGGTCGCCATAATGGGTTCATCCGGTTCGGGAAAATCTACATTGCTTAATATCCTGGGAATACTGGATGAAGCCGACCAAGGCTCATACACTCTGGATGGAGTGGTCATCAAAAACCTAAACGAGAAAGTCGCCGCACAATACCGAAACCGATTTCTGGGTTTTGTTTTTCAATCTTTTAATCTTATTTCCTATAAGTCGGCTTTAGATAATGTTGCCATGCCTTTGTATTATCAGGGCGTAAAGCGTGGTGAGCGAATAGATAAGGCGATGAGTTATTTGGAAAAAGTGGGATTGGCAGCATGGGCATCTCATTTACCAAATGAACTTTCCGGGGGACAAAATCAGCGTGTAGCTATTGCCCGCGCTCTTGCGAGTAACCCAAAAGTATTATTGGCAGACGAACCTACGGGGGCCTTAGACAGTACTACATCCTATGAGGTAATAGAGCTCATGCAAGAAATAAATGATGAGGGAAAAACTATTTTGATCGTCACGCATGAAGATGATATTGCACATATGTGTAAGCGTATAGTAAATCTTAAAGACGGTATTATTATCGATGACAATCCCGTGAATCAAATACGGTCAAAACAAGCGGCAAATGTTTAGTATGGAACGTTGGCAAGAGATATTCGGAACCATTCGTAAGAATTGGTTGCGAAGCATTCTTACGATGATTTCGGTGTTCTTCGGAATTTTCATACTGGTAATACTACTGGGTTTTGGCCAAGGCATGCAAAACGGAGTTGCACAGGAGTTTGAACGAGATGCTTCCAATAAAATTAGCGTTTGGTCAGGAGTCACCACAGTAGAATATAAAGGCCTAAACCCGGGACGTTTTATAGAACTCAAAAATGAAGATTACGAGTATCTAATTAAAAAATACGAAGACGACTTAGAATTCAAATCTTCACTCTTTCGTATCTGGAGAGCAGTGGCTACATATAAAAACGAATCAGGCAGCTATCGGGCGGAAGGGGTCTTTCCCGATTATCAATTTTTAGAAAATGCAACACTTTCCAAAGGAAGGTTCATTAATTATAAAGACCAGGATAATTACGAGAAGGTGATCGTGCTTGGCAATAAAGTGTATAGCGACCTGTTTAAAAATGAAGAAGATCCGATTGGGAAGCTAATTCAAATATCCGGGATCAACTTTAAGGTAATAGGAGTATACACAGATCCCGGTGGGGAACGGGAGGAAAGCCGTATTTTTCTCCCATTATCAACAGCACAACGTGTCTTTAACGGTGGGAATACCGTTAGAAATTTAGGATTTACTTTAAAAAGACAAAAGACCTTTCTGAAGACACTCCAGAAATCTATTCAGTTTTCGGCAGAGATAGAAAGTTTTTTGAAGGAACGCCATATTGTGGCTCCTGAGGATACCAGTGCTGTGAATGTATTCAATACTCTTGAAGAAGCAAAACGATACTATGATCTAATGGCGATGATAAAACTGTTTTTCTGGATAGTCGGTATTTGTACTATTATCGCAGGAGTAGTTGGGGTAAGTAATATTATGCTCATCATTGTAAAGGAGCGAACTAAAGAGATAGGCATTCGCAAAGCCATTGGCGCACAACCTTGGTCCATCATTGGGATGATTTTGCACGAGTCAATTTTTATCACGGCCGTCGCCGGATTTTTAGGCTTAATCGTAAGTATGGGTTTACTCGAAATTGTTGGCCCTAATATTGAAGTAGATTATATCGTGAATCCTTCAGTCGATTTCAATGTGGCTTTGACCACGGTCTTTGTTTTGATCATTGCAGGGGCTCTGGCAGGTTTTTTCCCTGCCTGGCGAGCAGCGCGAATTAAACCCATTGAAGCATTAAGAGAGGAATAACTATGTTTAGTCGAGACCGTTGGAGCGAAATATTGGAAGCCCTTAGCAGTAATTGGTTTAGAACCGTCCTCACTGCTTTTGGTGTGATCTGGGGGATATTTATACTCGTAATTTTGTTGGCAGCAAGTAAAGGATTGGAAAATGGAGTAAAAGCCGACTTTGGAAATATTGCTACCAACACCATGTTTATGTGGACTCAATCTATTTCCAAGCCCTATAAAGGATTACCTAAGGGGCGAAGATTTCGATATCGAATTGGGGATGTACAGGCTATTAAAGATAATGTTCCCAATATGCGTTTTGTCTCTCCTCGCAATCAGTTGGGGGGTTTCGGTGGAAGTAATAATGTCGTAAGAGGCCTTAATACAGGCGCATTCAATGTGTATGGGGATTATCCTGAAATTATCCAGCAACAACCTATGGATATTACCAGCGGACGTTTTATCAATTATGGTGACATGAATGAAAAACGGAAGGTGGCAATTATTGGGGAAGGGGTAAAGACCAGTATGTACGGTTTGGGAGAAGATCCAATAGGCACTTATTTGAAAATAAACGGAGTGAATTTTATGGTGGTTGGTACTTATAAAAAGAAATCTCAAGGTGGGGATGATGAAGAAGACCAAAAAGAGATCTATGTGCCTTTCACCTCGTTTTCACAAGCCTTTAATCAAGGAGATAAAGTTGGTTGGATGGCAATCACTGCAGAAGATGGCTCTTCCATAACACAATTGAAAGAACAAATTTTTGACGTGATCAAAGAGCGGCATTCTATACACCCGGATGATAACAGGGCCATTGGTAATTTCGACATATACCAACAATATAGCCGGATAGAAGGATTGTTTTTTGCATTGAGACTCATCGCCTATTTTGTTGGCTCCCTGGTGTTGATATCAGGCATTATAGGCATCAGCAACATTATGCTTATCGTTGTTAAAGAACGAACCAAAGAAATTGGTATCAGAAGAGCCCTTGGAGCCACTCCATGGTCCATTCGGGGGCAAGTGTTATTGGAGTCTATCTTCTTGACAATTATTTCAGGGATGATGGGAATTACATTCGGTGCCTTTATTATTTACATTGTCAACCTGATCCTGGATGCCAATGGTCCGGTAGATATGTTTGCCAATCCGAGCGTAGATATAAAAGTGGTAATAATAGCACTCACTGTTTTAATTGTTTCAGGATTAATGGCGGGATTGATCCCTGCCCAAAACGCGATAAAAGTAAAACCGGTCGATGCATTACGTACCTAATAATATATTTAACTAACATTCACATGAAAAAAACCGTTACCATCGTCATACTTGTAGTCATTGTCATCACCTTTGTAGGTGCATTGTACTATCTATTTCAGAAAAACCAGGAAGACCCTGTAATTTATACTACCGAATCTCCGAAGATAGAAACTATCATTAAAAAGACAGTAGCGACGGGTAGTATAGTACCCAAGGAAGAGGTCCTCATTAAACCGAATATCTCCGGAATTATCGATAAGATCTATGTCGAAGCAGGTGATGTTATTGAAAGCGGCGACTTAATTGCCAAAGTAAGGGTGGTGCCCAATGTCAACTCATTGAACAGTGCCAAAAATAATATCAACCGTTCCAGAACACAGGTTGAAACGGCTCGTTTGGCTTTGGAGAGTCAAAAAAATATTTACGATCGAAAGAAAGGATTATTTGAAAAGGGCGTGATTTCAGCTAATGAATTTGACAATGCCCAGTTAGATTTCAATCAGGCTCAACAACGCTACAACCAGGAAAAAGTGAATCTTACAGGGGCTCAACAAACGTATGACATCGTAAAGACAGGAACGACAAGAGGACTGGGTGCATTGGCGAACACGGAAATACGAGCCACTGTTTCCGGAATGGTTTTGGACGTGCCTGTGAAGACTGGAAACCAGGTAATTGAAGCCAATAATTTTAATGATGGCACTACCATCGCAATCTTGGCCGACTTGGAAAATATGATATTTAAAGGAAAAGTGGATGAAAGCGAGGTTGGGAAAATTTCAGAGAATCTTCCGTTGGAAATCACTATAGGAGCTATTGAAAATAAAAAATTTCATGCGGTATTAGATTATATCGCACCAAAAGGAATAAGTGAGAATGGGGCGATTCAATTTGAAATAAAGGGGACATTGAGTAAAAAAGACACGACTTTCATCCGGGCAGGATTAAGTGCCAATGCTTCCATAATCCTGGCTCGTGCCGATAGTGTACTTACTCTCAAAGAAGGATTGGTGCAATACGACCCTAAAACAAAATTACCCTTTGTCGAGATCGAAATTGGTGATCAGAAGTTTGAGAGAAAGGACATTAAATTAGGGATAAGCGATGGGATCAACGTAGAAATAAAAAGTGGAATTTCCAAAGACGATAAAATCAAAGTATGGAATCAGATCAAACCTGCTAAAGATTTTGGTCGTAACGGCGGCTAATTTGATAGGTAATTTTCGCGATCTTTGTAACACTTTCACTATTCAAAGGACAAATTCATCAACTATATTCAATTATGAAGAAAATAGGAATCATTGTAGTAATTCTGTGCCTTGGTTTTAGTACGCAGGCTCAAAATAAAAAATGGACACTTAAAGAGTGTGTTGAATACGCACTGGCAAACAACATTTCTGTGAAGCAGAGTGAGCTTGATCTGGAAAGTTCGGACATCGATAAAAGTGATGCTTTTGGTAATTACCTGCCGTCATTGAACGCGTCGGCTTCCAATTTCTGGAATACAGGGTTAACACAGGACGTAACAACGGGTATATTGCGTAATCAAACATCTCGTAACTCGTCCTACAGTATTACTATGGGCGTTAGTATTTTTAGAGGCCTTAGAAATCTACGAAGTGTTCAACGGGCAGAGCTTTCTCAGCTTTCTGCACAATATGGTCTGAAGAAAATGCAAGATGATATTTCTTTGTTTGTCGCCAACTCCTTTTTGCGGGTGTTATTGAACAAGGCAAACCTGGAGTCTATTGAAGGACAAAATGAAGTCACACTTGAGCAGATAGAACGAACGCTTAATTTAGTTGATGCCGGAGTTTTGCCGAGGGGTGATCTATTGGAAATTCGAGCGACAGATGCGTTGGAAAAACAAAGGATCGTGCAATCTGAGAATGCTGTACGAATTTCATTGATCAACTTGACACAATTGCTTTTGATCGATGATTACGAAAACTTTAATATTGAAGATCAGGGTTATGACATTATTGATGAAGGAATATCCTCAAAAGATATCACGGAAATTATAGAGGTAGCTCAGCAAAATAGGGCCGAGGTCAAAATTGCTGAGAAAAACCTGGAAATGGCTGAAAAGGACTTGCAAATTGCACGAAGCGTCTACTATCCTACATTAAATGGTTTTTTTAACTATAATACACGAGAATCAGATTTTAAAAGAATATCGGCGGTTACTGATCCGGACAATCCAACCATCATAACCGATATTGGTGTTGTTCAGGAAACAGGCCAAATTGTAACAGGTGAAATCCCAAATATTATGTTTATTGAGCTAGATCCTTTACCGTTTATAGAACAATTGTATACAAACGATGGAATATCGTATGGATTTCAGTTGAACGTACCAATTTTTAATGGTTCGACCACAAGAAATAATGTAAAAAGGAATGAAATAAACATTAAAAGGCAAGAATACTTGTTATCGCAGGCTAAGTTGGATCTGGAGTCCAACGTTTACCAGGCCTACGTGGATGCCAAAGGATCATTAAAAGCCTTTGATGCTGCGCTATCTGCCCTCGAATCACAAGAATTGGCCTATCAATATGCCAAGGATAGATACGACGTAGGATTGACCAATGCATTTGATTTTAGCCAGTCGAAACTGCGCTATGACAGCGCTAATATCGAAGCCAATAGATCCAAATTCGAATATATTTTTAAATTAAAAGTATTAGAATTGTATTTTGGTATTTCGGCAACAGACCTAAAGCTATAATTATGAGTAAGAAGAAGCTAATTTGGATATCTATTATTGTTATTGTGATCGTTGCCTTGCTTGTATTTGGCGGCAATAAAAACAAGCGGGATGTCAACGAAGTTCTAATTTCTAAGATAGAACTTATCACTATCATAGAAACGGTGGCAGCGACGGGTAAAATACAGCCGGAAATCGAGGTGATGCTTTCATCAGAAGTTTCCGGTGAAATTATTGAACTTCCAGTAAAAGAAGGACAACAAGTAGAAAAAGGCGATCTGCTAGTGCGGATCAATCCGGACTTGATCCAGTCCGCGTTGACCCAATCACAGGCCGGATTACAAAACGTACGAGCTATGCTTTCTCAGGCAGAGGCCGGTTTGAAAAATGCCAAACTTTCCTACGATCGAAACAAGGCATTATTTGAGAAAGGGGTTATTTCCAAAAGTACATGGGATGGTTCTGTGGCCGAATATGAAATGGCCCAGGCGAATAGAGAATCTGCCTACTTTAATGTAAAGAGTGCTGCTGCCAATGTGAAACAAACAAGGGATAATTTAGCCCGAACAAGCATTTTTGCGCCCATGAACGGGACGATTTCTAAGCTATCTGTTGAATTGGGAGAACGGGTTGTAGGAACTGCACAAATGGCGGGTACAGAGATTATGCGAGTGGCAAATTTAAGCAATATGGAGGTTGAAGTAGATGTCAATGAAAATGATATCGTAAAAGTGACAATTGGTGATTCTACGATAGTGGAAGTAGATGCTTATTTGAAAAGAGAATTTAAGGGTATCGTGACAGAAATCGCGAACTCTGCCGAGACCGCACTTTCGGTGGATCAAGTGACCAATTTTAAAGTGAAAGTGCGTATTCTTCCTGCGTCATATCAAGACCTTACTGAAGGAAAACCGGAATATTTTTCACCGTTTCGACCTGGAATGACGGCTACCGTCGATATTATCACGGATAAAAGAGAAAATATTATCGGAGTACCGATTAGTGCTATCTTGGTAAAATTACCTTCGGATACCATCAGTAAAAAGAAAGGTAAAGTGAGAGGAAAAGCCTCGGCAGATGAAGAGAAGTTTGAAGCGGTGTTTGTGAATAATGGAGGTGAGGCCGAACTGAAGGTCGTAACTACGGGTATTCAGGACGATAGTAATATTGAAATTACGTCGGGATTGACCGAGAATGACATTGTGATTACAGGGCCCTATAATTTGGTGACCAAAAAACTGAAATCCGGGGATAAGGTTGAGGAGAAATCTTCAGAATGGGATACGAAAGAAGACAGCGAAGATTAATGGCAAACATACTTTGTATAGAAACTGCAACGACAAATTGCTCTGTAGCGCTTTCGGTAAACGGAGGCGTTATTGCATTAAACGAAGATAATAGCAAAAGCTACTCCCATGCCGAATGGCTACATGTTTATATCAGTGCCGTTTTGAAGGATGCTCAACTCGATAAAGAACAGCTTGATGCCATTGCAGTGAGCATGGGGCCCGGTTCGTACACAGGTTTACGTATTGGAGTTTCGGCAGCGAAAGGATTGTGTTTTGCGTTGGACATTCCGTTGATCGCCATAGCTACTCTTGAGTCTTTGGCGACCAGGGTTGAAGAATCTTCGGGAGTGATCGTGCCTATGTTGGATGCGCGGAGAATGGAGGTTTACAGCGCTGTTTTTTCATCGGAAAAACAACAGATACGTGATACACAAGCACAAATATTGAATGAAGCCTCTTATTCAGAATATTTAGTAAATGGGCAAGTGACTTTCATTGGCGATGGGGTCGAAAAGTTTGAACCCCTTTGTAATCATCCGAACGCGTCCTTCAGAAAAGAAGATCTACCATCGGCCGCTCAAATGGCTCCTCTTGCTGA
>SMVA01381695.1_pt1 | contig 44569 bp, 39 predicted proteins | sample 2456451 | NCBI WGS metagenome assembly SMVA01 (sample SAMN11095933, study PRJNA526329) | marine sediment metagenome | biome: Marine sediment; feature: Surficial sediment; material: Deep marine sediment; isolation source: Hadal surficial sediment | place: Pacific Ocean | collected 2014-05 | depth...
GAACGTCTGTCATCGTTTAAGAAACCCCGCCACAGTGCGGGGTTTTCTTTTGCGGCTACTGACGCCAATGAATGTCTGCAATTGGCCGACTCCCGCCGGTTGGGAGCAGTAATCCGTCATCATCTGACCGACCGCTTACAAGCGCGAAGCAGTCATACGCGTGAAATCTGATCTGACACTGTCTGAACGATCAAGTCTGAGCCGCGGATAACCATGCCTCGACCGTACGCCGCTCGGTGGGGTGCGTCGTGGGGTATTTCAGGATGCTTTAGCTCCCTCTGGCAGTCTTTGAGCCAGTCATCGGCGAGACTGTCTACCGTTTTAATGGGTGCATTGTCGGCGCGACGGCGCTCAGCCAATGGGTCTACATTGTTTTTCAGGTTAGCTTTTAGCTGGGCGGTACTGGCGCGCGCGGCGACAAGTGACAGGCGGGGGTATTTATCCAATGTGATCTCACGGCGTTTGCCGTGGCTGACGTAACGGACAATCCATACCCGCTTCCCCCCGCCGTGATCCTGAAATACAAACCGCCACCATCAGCAAACTTGCCGGATTTGCCCTGCCGAAGTAACGATCTAATTCGTTGGTCGTTGAGGTTGAATGCCACCTGCTGATCTCCTCTATGCAAAAGTGGTGACAGCCACTCGACATTTAGTTTTTTCGAGGGGGGCTGTCACCGTTTCTGTCACCACTTTTTGGTGACAGGCAGCACCAAACGGTAACATTACGAAACAAGGGAGATCAAGAAACTCGTTATTTTTTAGTTATTTGGAACGGTACGAAACAGACAGAAACATCATTCCACGTTTTGAACCTGCTCACGCATCTGCTCGATCAACACTTTCAGATCGACCGCCTGCTGCGTCGTTTCGATATCCGCGGATTTTGATCCGATCGTATTTGCTTCGCGGTTTAATTCCTGCATGAGGAAATCCAGTCGCCTGCCGACCGGCTCTGCGCTATTGAATGCGGAACGAACTTCTTCAACATGTGCTGTCAACCGGTCGAGCTCTTCGCTGATATCCAGTTTCTGGGTCAGGATGAGTATCTCCTGCTCCAGGCGATCGTTGTCGAGTTGCGCGTTGAGCGATTCGAGCCGCTGCTCGAATCGCTTGCGCATTTCTACGAGGACTTCCGGTAGCCGGTTCCTGACCGCTTGAACGGCCGACTCGATATCGACGCAACGCAGTTCGAGGACATCGCGGATTTTATTGCCTTCCCTTGCGCGGTTCGCAACCAGTTCGGCAACAGCTGAATCCAGCGCTTCCTTCGCAGCCGGGAAAAGAGACTCGGGATCGATTTTTTCTTCTTCGAGCACACCGGGCCATCTCAGTACGGTCTCCGGACTGATGGGCGCAGGATTTTTCATCTGCTTTGTCAGAGTTTCGAGGTGATCGATGATTTGTTGGCTGACGGTTGGGTTGATCCGCGTTTCCGCGTTCGAATTCGCACTCTTGTTCAGGCCCAGTGTGGCGTCGACTTTGCCCCGGCGCACGTTCGTTGCAATCAGTTGTCGAAACGCCTGTTCGAATACGCGGAATCCATCCGGGAGCTTCAGCTGAATGTCCAGATAACGGTGATTGACCGAACGGACCTCCCATTGCAACTGCGCGTTCGGCAGCGGCACCTCGACGCGCCCAAATCCTGTCATGCTGTTGAATACCGGCATTGAATTAATAATTTCGCCTGACCAACGTCTATGATGCCACGGCCTGCCCGCCGGCACCCGCCGAATTCAAAGACCCCCCTCGCGCCTTTTGTGACGAAATTCAGATGCATAGTCACGAACGGGGGCTTACACTGATCGACCGAAATCATAAGGGTAATCAGTTGCAGGTCGAATATGCAGAGTTGAGTCTCGTTGGAGGCCGTGAAGAAAATCAGGACCGCATCGCGGTTCTGACCGGGCCGGATGCGATCATGCTGATTGTAGCCGACGGTATGGGCGGTCATGCGGATGGTGCGCGAGCGGCCGAAGTCGCGAGCGAGACCATCGCTGAAGCTTTCCGGAAGATTGCTCATCCGGTCTTCGATCCTCAGGGGTTCATGCACCGCGCGATCGGGCTCGCGCATGCCCGGCTCGTGAAAATGGGGCCGGATCTGAACGTCGAGTTTCGACCGCGGGCGACTTGTGTCATATGCTTGATTCAGGACGACGCGGCTTACTGGGCACATATGGGCGACAGTCGCATATACCTGCTCAGAAATTCAGCGATCCTGAAGCGAACGCGAGATCACAGTCACGTGGAACTCCTGTTGCAGGAGGGGTTGATCACCGAGGATGAAATCGCCGAGCATCCGATGCGTAATTTCGTCGAGTGTTGCCTCGGCGGTGACGCCTTGCTCCCCGGCATGACCGTGACGAACCAGAAACGTCTCGAGCCCGGTGATACGCTGGTCGCGTGCAGTGACGGCTTCTGGGGGGGGTTGGAGGACGAGGATATCGGTTTGCTGGGCAGCGGGGAAGGCGAACTGTCTGATGAATTACAACGGCTGGCCGAGCAGGCCGTGAGGTCCAACGGGCCGAATGCCGACAATACCTCCGTGATCGCATTAAGGTGGAAGGGACCGAAACGTTGACAATAACAAGACCGACTGAACGTGCCCTCGATGAATTGCGCAGTGTGCGCTTCGAGGCCGGCGTATCGCGCCATGCCGAGGGTTCCGTTTTGGCTGAATTTGGCGATACGCGGGTCATGTGCACGGCGAGTGTAGAAAACGGGGTGCCGCGATTCCTGCAAGGTCGGGGTCAGGGCTGGGTGACGGCGGAATACGGGATGCTGCCGAGGGCGACGCATACGCGGTCTGACCGCGAAGCGAGCCTTGGCAAACAGTCCGGCCGTACATTGGAAATTCAGAGGCTGATCGGACGCTCGCTGCGCGCGATCATGGACCTGGAATCTCTCGGTGAGCGGACCATCACGCTGGATTGCGACGTGTTGCAGGCCGATGGTGGCACCCGGTCGGCTTCGATTTCGGGTGCCTACGTGGCCCTGATCATGGCAACCGAGACGCTGCTCAAATCGGGCGCGCTGAGTCGCAGTCCCGTGCACGGGCAAATCGCTGCCGTCTCTGTCGGATTATGGCGGGGCGTGCCGGTGCTGGACCTCGACTACGCGGAGGACTCATCGGCGGAAACCGACATGAATATCGTCATGAACGATGCCGGCGCGTTTGTGGAAGTCCAGGGAACAGCTGAAGGTCATGCATTCCGTCGCGATGAACTCGATATTTTGCTGGATCTCGCGGCTGCGGGCATCGAGGTGATCATGACCGAGCAGACTCGGGCATTGGATACGTGGCGGTCGGCAAGCTAACCCGCGGACAGCGCATCATCCTCGCCACGGGTAATCGCGGAAAGTTACGCGAAATTCAGTCGCTGCTCGGCGATGCCTGGATATTGATTCCGCAATCCGATCTCGGTATCGATCCGGCCGAGGAGAATGGTGCGACGTTTGTTGAAAACGCCGTCATCAAGGCACGCCATGCGGCGGCTCATTCAGGTTTGCCGGCGATCGCGGATGATTCCGGTCTCGAGGTGGACGCATTGCATGGGGCCCCCGGTATCCGTTCCGCCCGTTACGCGGGCCAATTCGGCCAGGGTGCTGACGCGGCAAATAATGCCAAATTGCTTGCCGAACTTGCAGGCGTGCCTGCGGCCAACCGAAGCGCACGGTTTCGTTGCGTCATCGCCTTCGTGCGCGATGCCGACGACGCCGCGCCGGTCATCGCCGAAGGCACCTGGGAAGGGCGCATCGCGACTCGGTGCAGCGGCGAAAACGGGTTCGGCTATGACCCCTTGTTTATCGATCTCGAATCGGGCCTGACGGGCGGTCAGCTCGATCCCGAGCAGAAAAACCTGTGCAGCCACAGGGGCGTAGCCCTGGGACGACTTTGCGAGGTTCTGGAGGCGATGATGGGGCCGGAGTCCAGTTGACGTTATACACAATGGGCATTGATTCCCGATAATTCATGCAGATATGGGTATATTTATCAGGCGACTTAACGAGAAATCATCTCAACATACTGATTTATAATAAGAAACAGAGATCGGTCAATTCTTGAACAAAAACCGGTTTTTTCTTATTAGTCGGGTCCTTAGGTGCGGGAATCAGCCCGATATCCACAAAGTTATCCACAGAAAATGTGGATAACGGGGTTTCTCTTGCGCGTTTTGCCGCCAGACGCTATGCTCTCGCGCCCTTCCACATGACAGGCCTCTGAGCCGGGCGCCAGGCGATGAAACCCGACATCCATCCGCAGTACAACGATATCAAGGTCATCTGTAGCTGCGGCAACGAATTTGTAACCAAGTCGACCCTGTCGGACGAGTTGCATATTGACGTTTGTTCGGTTTGTCATCCTTTCTACACCGGCAAGCAAAAGATTCTCGATACGGCCGGTCGCGTCGATAAATTCCGCCGCAAATACGGTATCAATTGATCTTTGCGCGGCTGTGCACCGGGCAGCGGCCCCACATATAATGGTGGGCCATTCATCGGGATGATTTCTCCTGGCCTGAGCTAGCGTTTGGCCATCATCGGCCAGAAAATCATCGGATTGGGGCCAGGGCTGTCCGGTCGTTTTCAGGGGGAAAGCCGTTCATAGCAGCAGGTGGCGGGGTCGCAGTGCGTTCAACGCAGGAGTCAAAAGGAGAACAATGGGCGCGAAGAACTATGTGTTGAAGGATTCGGCCTCCGGTAAGGAGCTAAAGTTGGAAATTAGCTCCGGCACGTTAGGGCCGGACGTTATCGATATTCGTTCCCTGTATTCCGAGCAAGAGGTATTCACCTACGATCCGGGTTTCGCATCGACAGCCAGCTGCAAGAGCAAAATTACCTTTATTGATGGCGCCGAGGGCGTTCTGCTTTATCGAGGCTACCCCGTCGATCAACTGGCCGGGAAGAGCAGTTTTATCGAGGTCTGTTACCTGCTTCTCTACGGAGAACTGCCCTCCAAAGTGGAACTCGAGGTATTCGACCAATCGATCCGGACACATACGATGATCAATGAAACCATGTTGCGGTTATTCAACGGGTTTCATTACGACGCCCATCCGATGGCCATGGTCGCCGGCGTCGTTGGCTCGATGTCGGCCTTTTATCACGACACGACCGATATCCATAACCCGCGCCACAGGGATATTTTCGCGCACCGCATGATCGCGAAAATTCCGACGATTTCGGCCGCTGCGTACAAGCACACGCTGGGTCAGCCGTTCACTTATCCGCGCAACGATCTGAATTACGCGGAAAATCTGTATCACATGTTTTTCGCCGTACCGACGGAGGATTTCGAGATCGATCCCGTCGTTTCCGAGGCGCTGGATCTTTTGTTCATCTTGCATGCCGATCACGAGCAGAATTGCAGCACGTCGACCGTGCGCCTGGCCGGCAGTTCCGGTGCCAACCCGTATTCGGCGATCGCGGCCGGTATCGCGGCGCTCTGGGGTCCGGCCCACGGGGGCGCGAACGAGGCCGTGCTCAATATTCTGCAGGAAATTGGCTCAGCCAAGAACATCGATAAATACATTGCGAAGGCAAAGGACAAGGACGACCCGTTCAGGCTGATGGGCTTCGGCCACCGCGTATACAAGAATCACGATCCGCGCGCGACGATTATCCGCAAGGCCTGCCATAAAGTGCTCGAGAAACTCGGACGAGTGGACACGCCATTGTTCGAACTTGCTTTGAAGCTCGAGGAGATCGCGCTGAAGGACGAATACTTCATCGAAAAGAATCTGTATCCGAATGTCGATTTCTATTCGGGAATCATCTACCGGGCACTCGGTATTCCGACATCGATGTTTACCGTTATGTTCGCGATCGCGCGAACCGTCGGCTGGGTTGCCCACTGGCAGGAAATGATCGTCGATCCGGACGGGCGCATCGGCCGGCCTCGCCAACTGTATACGGGGCCCACCAAGCGTGATTACACGGAAGTCGGAGAGCGCTAGCAGGCGCGGGCACCTTAGGCGCCGAGGATTCGGTCTAATTCGCGCAGATCAGCACGCGGCATCGGTCTCCCGTCAACCGGGCTCAGCGGTGCATTGCGCCGGCGCAGTTCGGGGAATACGGTCACGGCAAACTCATGTTCCTCGTTGTCGAACCGGAAACCCGGAAATCGTTCGATCGTGCCACGTCGAAACTGGTGGCAAATCTGCGTCGGGCGATGATTTATATCGAGAACGTCGAGTGTAATAGTGACAGTTTCCGCCGAATCGTCGAACAAGTGTAGATCGATCGAAGAGTATTCGGTCGTATTGCCGCTTAGCACGGGCCCGACCAGTCGCGGGTGATAGGCCGCAAGAGCACGCATCATCTTCATAGCGGCCTGGCGAAGGTTCCGTAGGTGCAGCAAGTGGTGGTTGCCGCGAAAAATTCGGTTGCGTTCCGCGAGCGCCTGTTCGATTTCATCGTTGCTCGGCAGAGGTCCAGCGGCCCGCAGGCCGAGGCGCTCGACGGCCTTTTTTTTCGCGCCGCGAAAGTCATTCAACCCCTCTTCCTGAATGATGCGTGCAGCTTCGTTGGCGACTGATGCCCGCTGATAATCGATTCTGTATTTTGTGTGCTTCCTCAAAAAATCGTCTCGCTGTCGTCGTCCATATTGTCGAACTCGCCGAGACCGGTTCGCGCTCCGGTGCCATCGGCATGCAAGGCCGGAACATGGCCCTCACGGAATAACTCGAAGATTGCGCCGTTGTAGCCGGCCGGTGCGATCAAGCCCGATTCAGGAATGATGCGCGCCGTGATGATTCCGGACGGCCTCGGAATGAGGGCACTCGAGGTGTTCTCGAGGGCGTCCGCCATAAAATATTTCCATATCGGCAATGCGGTCCGGCTCCCTTCCTCCCCGGCACCGAGCGAACGGTCCTGATCGAAACCGACCCAGGCAGTTGCGACGAGATCGCCGTTGAAACCGCTGAACCAGGCGTCACGGCGGTCGTTAGAGGTGCCCGTTTTCCCGGCGAGATCCGGGCGTCCGAGATCCCGGGCGCGTCGGCCCGTGCCGCGCCGAATGACTTCACGCATCATGTCGTAGATCAGATAAGCGTTTTCAGGGGTGATGACTCGCATCGCCTGACTGGCTGTGCCGCTAAGGAATATCGGCGCTTCGTCGGGGTTCGGCCGCCATTTCAGCCCATGCGCGGCCATTTCCGCAACGTCCTCATAATTCGGCACCTCGTCATCAAAGACCGGGTCGGTATCGGCGTGCATAATGTCGATCGGCGGTTCGTTCGTCCCGGCCTCACCCGGCAGGTCGATTGACCCGGCTTCGTCCGGCGGCTCGTCTGGATTCGCGCCATCGATCCAGACGGTACTGCAAGCGTTGCAGACGAACGGCGGATCCGCCCGGGAAACGACGTGACCGTTGGAATCCTCCACCCGTTCGATGAGATAGTGTTCGACGCCGTAACCACTATTCGCGAAAACTGCATAGCCGGCCGCCATATCCCAGGGTGACGCGCCGCCGCTGCCGAGGGCCAGCGACAGGTCCCGGGGCAGGGCGCTCGGCGGCAGCCCGAAGAGCTCGATATGCTGCAGCGCCGGCCCGAGTCCCGTGCCGCGCAGGATGCGCACGGAAACGAGGTTCATCGACTTGACCAGTGCCTCGCGAAGTCGGGTCGGCCCATGGAACTTGCGTGAATAATTTTCGGGTCTCCAAGTCGTCTCCAACGTATCATCGTCGAATACGACGGGGGCATCGTTGATGAGCGTTGCCGTCGTAAAACCGTTCTCGAGCGCGGCTGAATAGATGAACGGCTTGAACGACGAACCGGGTTGCCGCTTGGTTTGCACCGCGCGGTTAAATTTGCTCGTGAAGAAGTCGAATCCCCCGGTGAGCGCAACCGTCGCGCCGTCCATCGGGTCGAGCGCGACGAACGCGCCCTGAACCGTTGGTATCTGCGCGAGCCGCAAACCGTTGTCTTCCGTGGTCAGGGTATAGACGACATCGCCGGCCAGGATCATCTGGTCCACGGCCTCGGGTTCGCTGCCGACGACGCTATCGTTGATATATGGCCGCCATTTCAGATTTTCCCACGGGATCGTCACGAACCCGATGTCCTGGACGAATAACTCGGCAGAGTCGTCCTCACCCGTGGACAGGACCACGGCGACGTGCAAGTCGTCGAGGTCGGGATACGGGCTAAGCAACTTCGTCAGGCGCGCCTGATAGGCGGCCCTCTGTTCGGACGCCGGTTCATCTGGTTCGAATGCGCCGACATCAGCGGCCGTCGGCTCCGGAATGATATCGGCCAGGTCGAGTCGGGCAATACGCCCCCTGAATCCGTGCCGGCGATCGTATTCGAGTAACGCGATACGCACGGCGTTCTGAGCCGCAACCTGCAAGCGACTGTCGATCGTCGTGACGACTTTGTATCCGCGGGTGTACGCGTCGAGCCCGTAACGGCGGACCATCTCGGCGCGAACCATCTCGGTCACGTAGGATGCCCTGAGTTCCAACTTCGGTCCGTGGAGCCGCGATTCGACCGGCGACACGATCACTTCGTCATATTGGGCCTGATCGATAAAATCGAGTTCCAGCATGCGTCGCAGAACATACCCACGCCTTGCCGTCGCCCGTTCGATATTCGAAACCGGGTTCAGCACGGACGGCGCCTTCGGAATGCCCGCTATCGTCGCGGCTTCGGCGATACCGAGTTCGCTTAGCGACTTGCCGAAATAGACTTCCGCCGCTGCACCCACGCCATAGGCTCGCTGGCCGAGGAATATCTTGTTCAGGTACAGCGACAGGATTTCCTCCTTCGTGAACTCGCTTTCGATCTGCAACGCCAGGATCAGTTCTTTCGCCTTGCGCGTGAAGGAGCGCTCGCGGCTCAGGAAATACGCGCGCGCGAGTTGTTGCGTAATCGTGCTGCCGCCCTGGCTTCTGGAGCCGGTTCGCAGAAAGTTGATCGCGGCCCTAGTGATGCCCTGATAGTCGAAACCGGGGTGTTCGAAAAACCGATCGTCTTCGGCCGCGAGAAATGCCTGGATGACGATTTCGGGGATGTCTCCATACAGTACCGGTGTGCGCCGCTTTTCACCGAGCTGCGCCATGAGGCGACCGTCTCTTGTGTATACGCGCAACGGCGTTTGTAATTCCACGTCCCGCAATGTCTCGGCCGACGGCAGCCCGGGTACGAGATAGAAATACGCACTCGCTGCCACGGCGAGCAGCGCCATGACCGCCGTGACCCCGAGCGCGGTCAGAATCGGCAGGGATCGAACAAGCCAATTATTGGTCATTTCGTGATTTTGCCAGTCTCTGCATCTTAGTTCGAAAAAGTGAAGATGGGTTCCTCGCGTGGAGCCGGTCGACTATGCATATTGGTGGTTGGTGGGGAATTTAGCGCGGAGAATTATATACATGCGCGTAGGCAAAACGTGATCAAGTCCACAGATACTTTCCAGTGACCATTATATAGTCAAATGAGCTTATTGATGCAATAAGCCACTGTTTTTTAAACGAATACGAGCTTCACAAAGGGACTAATCTGGTGCTTTTCGGGTCACGTGTAAATTCGTTGATCGGTCTCGACATTACGACGTCGTCGATCAAGATGCTGGAATTGGCTCGGAGCGGCAAGAGCTACCGCGCCGAGTGTTATGCGGCGGAAGCGACGCCACCAAATTCCATAAATGAAAAGAGCATCGTCGATGCAGAAGCGGTCGGTGAGGCGATTCGCCGGGCCGTAAAGCGATCCGGCTCCAAGTGCCAGGAGGTCGCTATCGCCATTAGCGGCGATGCGGCGATCACCAAGGTCATCCAGATGCCGGCGAATCTCAATGAGAATGACCTGGAAGGCCAGGTCGAGATTCAGGCCGATCAGTACATCCCGTTTCCGATGGAAGAAGTCAGTTTTGACTATGAGGTCATGGGGCCGTCGGCGAACGATCCGGAGATGAACGATGTTTTACTGGTCGCCACCCGTACGGAAAATGTCGATCAGCGGCGCGCTGCGGTCGAGGCGGCCGGGCTCAAGGCCCGCGTCGTCGATGTCGAAGCTTTTGCACTCGAAAACGCGTGTCATTTGATGGCGCACCAGATGCCCGACGGTGGCGTGGAGCACCTGATCGCGATCGTGGACTTTGGCGCCAGCAATACGACGTTCAGCGTATTGCAGGACATGCGGGTCATCTATACGCGCGACTTCTCTTTCGGCGGCCAGCAACTTACCGAGGAGATCATGCGCACTTACGGGCTGAGTCTCGAGGATGCCGGGCGGGCGAAGAAGGAAGGTGGATTGCCCAGCAATTATCAACCAGAAGTGCTTGACCCGTTCATCGACGACATGACTCAGCAGGTCAGCCGGTCTCTCCAGTTCTTCCTGGCTTCAGGCGGCGGGCGTGAACAACCCGACCAGATTCTGATCTCCGGTGGTTGCGCGAATATCCCCGGCGTGGCCGACATGGTCTCGAGCAAGGTCGGCATCCCGACGGAGATCGGTGATCCGCTCGGTTACATGAAGGTTTCATCGAGAGCCAAATCTCAAGGCGTAGCCAAGGACGCTACCGCCTTATTGACTGCTTTTGGTCTCGCACTAAGGACTTTTGACTGATATGCCACGCATTAATTTACTTCCATGGCGCGATCAACTCCGGGCTGATCGGCGCAAACAATTTTATCTTGCCGTGGGCGCGGCAGCGGGTGTGGCGGGATTTTTTCTTTTGATTACGAACCTCGTTTTCTCAAGCATCATCAGCGACCAGAGCGATCGTAACCTGCGGCTGAAGGAAGAAATCGCGACTCTGGATCTACGTATCGAGGAGATTATCGATCTCGAAGATAAAAAGGACCGGTTGCTCGCGAGGATGCAAATCATCGAGCAGTTGCAGCGCAGTCGACCCGGTATCGTGCATATTTTCGAAGATCTGGTACGCACTCTGCCCGACGGCGTCTTCCTGATGGCGGTCAAACAGAAGGGGACCCGGATTGAATTTACGGGCTCGGCGGAATCGAATACGCGCGTATCGGCGCTGATGCGGCGCATCGACGCGTCGGAATCTTTCACCAGGCCTGATCTCGAGGTCGTCGAAGTGAAAACGTTGCCCGGCGGACGATCGGACCGCCGCGCCAGTGAATTCGTCGTCCACGCGGTGCAGGCCATCTTGGTCGATCCAGAGGAGGAGATATAAATGAACCTTCTCGAAGAGGTCCAAAATTTAGATATCAATGACATCGGCCGCTGGCCGTTGGTATTTCGGGCCGCATTCGTCGGGTTGTTCTTCGCGATAACGATCGGCTCCGGGTTCTTTTTTCTGGTTTACGAAGAGCAGATGCCGCGTCTGGAACGAGCCCAGCAGGCAGAGAAGGAGCTCAGGGCCTCGTTTGAGAAAAAACAGAAAAAAGCCGCGAACTTCAATGCTTACAAGGAACAGCTCGCGGAAATTAAGCGGTCTTTCGGAACCATGCTCAGGCAATTACCGGGCAAGACCGAAATTCCGAACCTGCTGGTCGACATCTCACAAACTGGACTTGCGGCCGGCTTGCAGGAAGAACTTTTTCAACCTGCCAGTGAGGTGCGTAAGGATTTCTATGCCGAGAAGCCGATCAAGATGCGGTTGACCGGCTCCTTTCACGAATTCGGGCGATTCGTGAGCGATATCGCCGCCCTGCCGCGAATCGTGACTTTACATGACATTCAGATTACGCCGGTCCAGGCAGACGCCATGGATGATGAACTCGTGCTCAGAGTGACGGCGAAAACCTATCGCTACCTCGACGATGAAGAAGACGACGAGGCAGAACAAACAGGAACTACCGGGTGATGAAAGTGATATCAGGAATTCACCTGTTCAAAAACCTGTTGCCGATCCTGGCGATCGTTACGGTGACGGGATGTGGCAACGATATGGATGATTTACAACTCTACATCGATGAAATCAGGGCACGTCCCGGCGGCCGCATTGAGCCGCTGCCGCAGATCAAGCCTTACGAAACCTTCGTCTACAGCGCCGAATCGTTGCGGTCACCGTTCGTGCCCGATGTGCAATTGAATGGACCCGTGGAGCCGACCGGCCCGTCGCCGATTGCGAACCGCAACAAGGAGTACCTGGAGCAATTCCCGCTCGATACGCTTGCGATGGTCGGTACCCTGATTCGGCATGGCGAGATGTTTGGTCTCTTGCAGACCAAGGATGGTCTGGTGCATCGGGTTCTGCCGGGCAATTACGTTGGCCAGAACGATGGCCGCATCGTGGCCGTGACAGGTGCGGAGATTTCAGTCGAGGAGCTGGTTTCGAACGGCCTCGGCAGCTTTTTTACACGTAACGCAGCGATCGGTCTGGACTAATCCGGACTGGTTTTTATTTTTAACGGGATCTTCGCCAGGAGTGTGGGAGAACTTGAGAATGAGCAAGAACAGGCTTAATCGGGATTTTGATAGCGGATCCATACCCCGCGCTCCAGTCGTATTGCTGGGTCTACTTTGTGCTCTGACCGTCGGGCTGGCCGCAACGCCTGTTGCTGTCGCCGAGGAAGTGAAAAACAGCCTCATCGATATTCAGGTACAGGCCCTTCCGGGCAATCGCATCGAACTGCGTCTGATCATGTCAGAATTCGCGCCGGAACCACTGGCGTTCACGATTGACAACCCGGCACGTATTGCGATCGACTTGCGCAATACGACTTTGGGGCTCGATACCCGTCGCAAGGATATCGGCATCGGTGTCCTCGACACCATTCTGGCAGCGGAGGCCGATGGTCGTACGCGTATCGTTCTGAACCTTGATGTCATGGTGCCTTATAAGACGCGGGTTGCCGACAACAGTATCTACGTGACGCTCGACAGCCTGTCGATCGGTTCGAGCGCCGTCGCGGCAATCGAGCCGGCAGCCGTTGCGGCGCCGATACAGGCTTCACAAACCGTGTCGATGCAGGAAACCCGTTCCGTGGGCAGCGGCCGGCAAATCGAATCGGTGGATTTTCGTCGCTCGCCAAGCGGTGCGGGTCGCTTGATCGTCAAATTCTCGGAAGTCGGAACGCCGGTCGACGTGCGTCGCTCCGGTGGACGAATCGTCTTGAGCTTTCGTGGCACGAGCCTGCCGCGCGAACTCATGCAGCGCCTCGACGTTATGGATTTTGCGACGCCGGTGAACACCATCGACGTCCTGCGTGTCGGTAAGAACGCGCGGATCGTTATCGCTGCGACGGGCCCGTTCGAGGAACTGGCCTACCAGTCTGACACTGTGTTCACCGTCGAAGTGCAACCGGTCGTCGAAGAGAAATCCCTGATACAGGCTGCGACGCTGTTCAGCGCGTCGCGCGAATACACCGGCGACCGCCTGACGCTGAACTTTCAAGACATCGATACACGTGCGGTGCTGCAACTCCTCGCGGATGTCAGCGGCCGCAATATCGTGGTATCGGACACCGTGCAGGGCAACGTTACCCTGCGCTTGCAGAGCGTGCCGTGGGATCAGGCGCTCGACATCGTGCTGGCGACCAAGGGTCTCGGCATGCGCGAGAACGGTAACGTCATCATCATCGCGCCGGCGGACGAAATCACGGCACGTGAGCTGGCCGATCTCGAGTCCCGCAAGGATATCCTGGAACTCGAGCCACTCGTCGCCGAATTCCTGCAGGTTAATTACGCCAAAGCGGCGGACCTCGCGAATCTCATTAAAGGCAGCAGCGGGGGCGGGCTCGTTTCGGAGCGCGGGTCGGTCAGTATCGACGAGCGCACGAATACGCTGCTCGTGCAGGACACGGCCGGCAAGATCGCCGCTATTCGCACGCTCGTCGCGACCCTGGACATTCCGGTCAGGCAGGTCCTGATCGAGGCCCGAATCGTGATCGTACGCGACGACTTCGCCCGTGACCTCGGTATTCGCTGGGGCGCGACGGTCGTCAAGGAACAGGGCAGCAGCGGATTGTTCGCGGTTTCCGGTAACGCCCAGGGCACCAGCGATATCGCCGAGAGCGCGATCGATAACATCAACGCCGGCGGCGGACCGTTTCCGGTCGACATCCCGAATCTCGACGATCGGTTCATGGTCAACGTGCCGATCGCGAGCCCGGCCGGCAGCCTGGCTATCGCCATCCTGAGCGATGACTTTCTTGTCGACCTCGAGTTATCGGCCGTGCAGGCTGAAGGACGCGGTGAGGTCATTTCGTCGCCGCGTGTCATCACGGCGAATCAGAAGGAAGCCAACATCAAGCAGGGTGTCGAAATTCCATACCAGGAATCTTCATCCAGCGGCGCGACGACCACTCAGTTCAAGGAAGCCGTGCTGAGCCTGACGGTCACGCCGCAGATAACGCCTGACGACCGGGTGATCATGGATCTGTTCGTCACCAAGGACAGCATCGGCGAACAGGTTTCGACCGAGCGGGGCGGTTCCGTGCCGAGTATCGATACGCGATCCATCGAGACCCAGGTGCTGGTCAACAACGGTCAGACCGTCGTGCTCGGCGGCATCTATGAAACGGAACAGGGAGAAACGATAACCAAGGTGCCGTTCCTCGGCGACCTTCCGGGTATTGGAGCATTTTTCCGATCGACACGCATGGTGTCGAACAAATCGGAATTGCTGATTTTCATCACGCCAAAAATTCTAAAAGAAGGCTCGAGTATTTATTGAGGAAGACCCTGGTAGAGGGTGCGCAAAAGGAATTCGGTTTATGAAAAGTTTGCTTTCTTTCGGAATAATGTTAGTGACGTTGTCGATCGCGGCATGCGGCGGTAACGGCGACACGCTGACCGGAGGCGGCACCGGCAGCACGGGTGGCACGGGTGGCACTGGTGGTACAGGTGGTACGGTCACCGTGGATATGGGCAGCGGGACGCCGCCCGGGTTCAGTGCCGGCATTATCGCCATTCAAAATGCCAATCTCGCCGCCGGCGGTGCCACGAGCCTGACGATCACGTTCGTGGATTCGAATAGCCTTTTGTATACCCAGAACGTGGACGTCAGCTTTTCATCGCCATGCCTCGCAACGAACCTGGCTAACATCAACGGTTCGACCTCGACCAATACCGGCATCCTGATCGTGACTTATAGCGCGACCGGGTGCAGTGGCGCCGACGTCATCAATGCGACTGCTGCTGTGAGCGGCGTGAATCTCGCGACCGGCACCGTGACCGTCGCGCCGGCCGCGGTCGGTTCGATCCAGTTCCTGTCGGCGATACCGGATCAGATCGCCTTGAAGGGCACCGGTGGGGTCGAGACCTCGACAATTATATTCACGGTCGTCGATTCGACGGGCGGTCCCGTGGCGGGCATCGACGTGGGCTTCACGCTGAATACGACGGTTGGCGGCATCTCTTTAACACCGATAATGGCAACGAGCGGCATCAATGGCGCGGTACAGACGGTTGTGCAGGCTGGCACCGTGGCGACGACATTGCGCGTCACGGCGACAATCACAGGCCTCGGTATATCGACCCAGTCGAGCCAGCTGGTCATTACGACCGGCCTCCCGGATCAGGACAGCATGTCACTGGCGGTGGAATGCCCGAATATCGAAGCGGCCGAATACGATGGCGTGCAAGTCCCGGTCACGATTCGCCTCGGGGACCGGTACGGCAACCCCGTGCCCGATGGCACGGCCGTGACGTTCAACACCGAGGGCGGCAAGATCGATGGCGGTTGCACGACCATGACGACAACCCAGGAATCAGGCGTCTGCTCGGTGAACTGGACGAGCCAGAATCCGCGCCCGGCTAATGGGCGCATCACCATCCTGGCGACGGCGACCGGCGAGGAGACCTTCGTCGACAACAACACCAACGGTATTTTCGATGACGGGGATACGTTCACGGATCTCGACGAGGCCTACCGCGATGACAATGAGAACACGATCTACGATCCGGGTGTCTTCAATGTCGGCGATGGCTTCTTCTTCGATTTCTACACGGCACCTCCGGTCGGCTACACGGTTGGCGACGGCCTTTTCAATGGGCTGCTTTGCGGCCATTCGACACTCTGCAGCGCGAACGAGACTGCGGGCATCGGTGCGAGCGCCCTCATCATTCTGTCATCCAGCACGGTGATTTTCCCGAGGATCAATCTCAACGGCGTGGACTACTTTCCACCCTATGGGGCGATGACGCTCAATGCACCGGGCAGCTTGATTTTCGACGTCAGTGGACCCAACCTTCAGCCGCCACCGGCGGGAACGACTATCAAGGTAAACTCGGACAATGGCAAGACCGTTGGTTTGACCGATTTCACGACCCTGTGCACCTCGGTCAACGGAGCCCTGACGTACTCGGTGTTTTTCAACACCGATGGAACCGCCAGCACGGGGTTTATTTCGATCGAGGCAGAGACCCCGCTAGGCGTAATTTCCCAGAGCCCGATCATTCAAATTGATGACTGAACCCGCCTCCGGGTCGGGAGCACACGGAAAAAGCCGGCCTCGCGCCGGCTTTTTCTTTGGCGACCGTTTGTCTGGGCCGATTGGCGGTCCACCGGTGCGCTGTCTAGAATCGGCCCATGGACAGCATTTTCCTGATCGGCCCGATGGGTTCCGGCAAGACCGCCGTGGGCCGGCGACTCGCCAAGGATCTCGGCTGCGCGTTTTTCGACAGCGATGCGGAAATCGAGAGCCGCACGGGCGTCGATATCGCCTACATTTTTGAAAAGGAGGGCGAGGCCGGTTTCCGGCGCCGCGAAGCCGAGGTCATCAGTGAACTGACTGAACATGCTGACACGGTGCTGGCGACCGGGGGCGGCGCGGTCCTCGCGTCCGAGAACCGCGAGGCGCTCGAATCCCGGGGCACGGTGGTTTATCTGCACGCGACCGTCGCGGAACAACTCAAGCGCACCCGGCGAGTCAAAAACCGGCCGTTGCTGAAAGGCGATGACCGGTCGCAGATTCTCGAGGATCTCTTGGCCATTCGCGACCCGCTTTATCGGAGTATCGCCGATCTTATCGTTGAAACCGACGGCCGCGTCGTCGCGGCCGTTGCCGGCGAAATACGCCAGTGGCTCGCTGGCGGTTGATCTGTCGGGGGCGTATCTTCACTTCATCTATGCTTTCGCTGAACGTGAATCTCGGCGATCGGAGTTACCCGATCCTGATCGGCAACGGGCTTCTCGGTCAGCCCGACATCCTGGATCCGCACCTCGCGGCCGACGATGTGCTCGTGGTGACCAACGAGGTGGTCGGCCCAATCTACCTGGAGCCGCTCAAAGGCCTGCTCGGGGACCGGCGGGTCGAGACCATCGTGTTGCCGGATGGCGAGGCCCACAAGACGATGGAAACCATGCGGACGATCCTGGATCGACTGGTCGAGAACCGCTTCGGGCGGGACTGCATGCTGATTACGCTCGGCGGCGGGGTTGTCGGCGATATCGGCGGTTTTGCCGCGGCCGTGTACCAGCGCGGCGTGGATTTCGTCCAAGTGCCGACGACACTACTCGCGCAGGTCGATGCCGCCGTGGGCGGCAAGACGGGTGTAAATCATCCGGGTGGTAAGAATCTGATCGGCGCGTTTCATCAGCCCCGATGCGTCCTGATCGATACCGACTGCCTGAAGACGCTGCCGGACCGCGAACTTTCCGCCGGCCTGGCCGAGGTCGTCAAGTACGGCCTCATCGCCGACGCCGAACTGTTCGGCTGGCTCGAACAGCACGCCGACGATTTACTGAGCAAAGATCCGGCGGCATTGCATCATGCGATACGCCGGTCGTGCGAAATTAAGGCCGGGATCGTGGCCGAAGACGAGCGTGAGCACGGGCGGCGTGCACTACTCAATCTCGGGCATACCTATGGGCATGCGATCGAGCACTGCGCGGGCTATGGGGAGTGGCTCCATGGTGAGGCCGTGGCCGCCGGGATCTGCATGGCCGCGGATTTCGCCGGTCGGCTCGGTGCGCTCCGGCCGGAGGAGATTCAACGGATCAGGGAGTTGGTCGAACGATTGCGTCTGCCAACCGATCCGCCCGCCGTCAATCCGCAGGATTTTCTGGCGGCCATGTCGATGGACAAAAAGGTCGTTGGTGGTCAAATCCGGCTCGTGATGCTGACAGGCATCGGTGCCGCCGAGGTTACGGCGAATTACCCGAGCCACGAACTCGTCGACATGCTTCGGGAGCAATTCATTCATTGAGCCAGGATCTTTTCGGTGTGCCGAGCGGTCTGCAGTGCTACGCGGCGTCGGACAGCAGCAGCAGGGGCAGGATTCATGCCGAGCCCGCGCACCCGTATCGCGGCGAATTTCAGCGTGACCGCGATCGCATCATTCACTCGACCGCCTTTCGCCGGCTCGTATACAAGACCCAGGTCTTCGTCAATCACGAAGGCGATCACTACCGCACCCGCCTGACGCATTCCCTCGAAGTCGCGCAGATCGGCCGGACCGTTGCCATCGTGCTCGGTCTCAACGAGCAACTTGTCGAGGCGATCTGCCTCGCCCACGATCTGGGCCACACGGCGTTTGGCCATGCGGGTCAGAATACGCTGGATGGCTGCATGAAACCGTTCGGAGGCTTCGAGCATAATTTGCAATCGTTGCGCGTCGTCGATGAACTGGAGGAAAAGTACGCGGCGTTTCCGGGTATTAATCTGACGTTCGAGACGCGAGAAGGTATTCTCAAACATTGTTCCAGGCGCGATGCTCGCAGCCTCGGCGAACTCGGAAAGCGGTTCCTGGATAGTCGTCAGCCGGGCCTCGAAGCCCAACTCGCGAATATTGCGGATGAGATTGCCTATAACAATCACGATGTTGATGATGGACTGCGGGCCGGCCTGCTGACCGAAGAAGAACTCAGTGAAGTCGATCTGTTTCGTGAGAAATATGAACTCGTGCGGGAGTCGGAACCGAATATCAGCCGGCGCACCCTGACTCACGAAACGGTGCGTAAGATGATCGACGAAGTGGTTACGGATCTCATTCGCCATTCACGCGAGGCACTCGCGGCGGAGCAGCCGGCCGATATTGACGGTGTGCGATCCCTGCGCCACCCGCTCGTGGGCCTGAGCAGTGAGACGGCTTCCCGGCATAGGGAGTTGAAGAAATTTCTGAACGGCAGCTTGTACAAGCATGAACGCGTTCTCGCGATGACCCGTCGAGCGAATGACATTATTGCGGGTCTGTTCGAAACCTATATGAACGATATTCACGCGATGCCCCGGGATCACGCGCGCCGTGCGCAGGACGGGGATACCGAGACCGGTTCTGCTGGCCGCGCTCGCGCCGTTGCAGACTATGTGGCGGGTATGACCGACCGCTACGCCTATTCTGAGTATCGACGCCTCGTCGATTCCGATCTGACGCTCGAACGCTCAATTTGATAAATAAACAGGTGACAGGACCATGAACTCGACAGACCGGCTGATCTTCGCGATGGACGTGCCTGAGGCCGACCGGGCCAGGGCGCTCGTGGAGCAGCTCGGGGACGCAGTTACATTCTACAAACTTGGACTCGAGCTCATGATGGCCGGCGGATATTTTGAGCTCATCGACTGGCTCATCGAACGGGACAAGAAAATTTTTGTCGACCTGAAATTCTTTGATGTGCCGGCCACGGTCGGTCGATCGGTCGCGCGGCTCGCGAACCGGGGCGTTACGTTTACAACCGTACACGGCAACCAGGGCATCATGGAGGCGGCCGCGGCGGCCAAGGGGGATCTCAAGATTTTGGCGGTCACGGTACTGACGAGCCTGGATCGCGGTGACCTCGACGACCTCGGTTTTCAATGCGATGTCGGCGCGCTGGTGCTGTCGCGGGCGCGCAGGGCGCTGGAAGCCGGTTGCGACGGGGTCGTCGCGTCAGGGCTCGAACTGCCGGCCATGCGCCGCGAAATCGATCGAAGCTTACTCGTCGTGACGCCCGGCATCAGGCCGGTGGAGAATCGCCCGGACGATGATCAGAAGAGGGTCGTAACGGTCGAGCAGGCTTTCGCCGACGGCGCCGATCACATCGTCGTTGGCCGGTCCATTCGTGATGCGGCCGATCCCCGGGCCGCGGCCGCCGCGATTCAGGAGACGATCGCCGGTCTATCCCTCTCCGGTCACCAATAGCCCCTCAAGCACGGGCCAGACATTGTTCAGCAGTCCCGACTGCCCGTCCGCATTGGGATGGATGCCGTCTGTTTGCATCAAATTGGGATTGAGCACGACATCTTCCATAAAGAAACCGATTAACGCGACTTCGTGATTCTCGGCCAGGTCCCGGTAGATACGAGAGAATGCGTTCGTATAAGTGGCGCCGTAATTGGGCGGCATTTCCATGCCTGCAAGTACGACATGCGCACCACTTGCCTTGCTCAGTTCGATAATCGACGTGAGATTGCTGCGGATGACATATATCGGTGTACCGCGCAGCCCGTCGTTGCCGCCGAGTTCGACCAGGACGATGTCGGGATCGTGTTGCTCGAGCGCGCGCGGCAAACGACGCAAGCCGCCGCTCGTGGTATCGCCGCTGATGCTGGCATTGACCACGCGATAACCGTAACCTTCAGACGTCAGCTGGTCACGCAGCAGCGCAACCCAAGACTGCTCGGCGTCTAAGCCAAAGCCCGCGCTTAAACTGTCGCCGATAATCAGTATGACCCTGTTGTCGTTGGCGGCCTGACAACCGGCTGCGGCGAGCAGGGCGAATACGGCTAGAATGACTCTGAATGAACGCATGAACGAAGGCATCGAAAACATCAATAAAGAAGAAATAGTACTGCGGACGACGAATCTAAGTAAGCAGGTTAGCAGCCCGGAAGGCGTGTTAACTATCGTCAATGACATAAGCCTGGAAATTGGCGCTGGTGAGGCTGTGGCGCTGGTCGGTGCATCCGGCGCCGGGAAAACGACGCTGCTGGCCTTGTTGGCGGGACTGGATCGGCCGAGCGCCGGGCAGGTCTGGTTGTGCGGTCAGGAACTCACGGCCATGGATGAGGACGGCCGGGCCGTGCTCAGAGGCGAGTATGTCGGGTTTGTCTTCCAGTCATTTCATCTCGTCTCTTCGCTGACGGCGGTCGAAAACGTCATGCTGCCGCTCGAGTTGGTTGGCGATTCCGGCGCGCGCGCGCGTGCCGAGGAGGCGCTGTCGAGCGTCGGTATCCAGGACCGCATGGGGCATTATCCGAAACAACTTTCAGGCGGCGAAAAGCAACGCGTCGCTATCGCGCGGGCGTTCGTAACCGGGCCCAAAATTCTGTTTGTGGACGAACCCACCGGCAATCTCGATACCGTGAGCGGAAATCGCGTCGTCGACCTGCTGTTTAAGCTGAATCAGCAGTCGAACACGACACTCGTGCTGGTCACGCATGACCGAACCCTCGCGAGTCGCTGCGATCGGGTGTTGGAACTTGAGGCGGGCCGGCTCGTCGCATGAACAGCTTTGCATTTGCGGTCAGGTCGTTGATCCGGGACCTTCGGGCAGGCGAATTGTCGATCCTGTTGCTCGCGATTGTCGTCGCCGTTACGGCCATGACGGCCGTCGGCTTTTTCACGGACCGGGTCGGCAGTGCCATCAGGTCTCAGGCCAGCGCCGTTCTCGCGGCTGATCTCGTAATTCGCGCACCAAAGCCGATCGCCCCGTCGTTCCTGGACAAGGCGCGCGAGCGGGGTTTGCAAACGGCCGAGTCGATGTCTTTTCTGACGATGGTGTTGTCGGACGATTCCAATGCGCTCGCGAACGTCAGGGCGGTTAGTGAAGGCTACCCATTGAAAGGAGAACTGATCGTCTCGGACAAGATATTCGGCGAGACGCGCGTTGCTACGGATATTCCGGAACCCGGCACGGGTTGGGCCGATCCCGGACTCTTCGGGCGCCTTGACGTCGAGGTCGGCGATCGGGTTACGGTTGGCGAGACGACGCTGAAAATCACGCGTGTGCTCGAATATCAGCCGAATCCGACAGCCGGCGGTCCGATGAACCTCGCACCCGGGCTCATGGTCAATCTCACCGACGTACCTGCTTTCAATGTCATTCGGCCCGGAAGTCGCGCGACCTATCGTGAATTGTTCGCAGGTCCGCCGGAAATCGTCGCGGCATTCCGCAAAGAGGTGGAAGCCGGCGTCGCCGATGGTGCCCACGTCCGCGGGCTCGAAGAAGCCGGGGATCAAATCAATGCGGCGATCGACAGAGCGCAAAGATTCCTGACACTCGCCTCGCTCGTGACCGTGATTCTCGCAGCTGTTGCAACGGCGATGGCGGCACGACGTTACGCGCTTCGCCATCTGAACACGATCGCCTTGCTGAAGAGTTTCGGCGCGACGCAGATGTTTATTCAGAACAGCACGCTGACTCAACTCGTATTCGTCATTTTTGGTACGACCGTAGTCGGGTCGATGCTCGGTTATCTCGCGCAAGGCGTGCTCGTGTATATGGCGGCGGATTTTCTGAACGTGGACTTACCTGGAACATCGGTCGGGGCTGGGATGCTCGGCCTGGTTACAGCCGCGACGATCACCATCGGTTTCGCGTTGCCACATCTTCTTCAACTCAAGAACGTGGCACCCATGCGAGTACTGCGGCGTGATCTGCCGCCGCCGCCGCTTCGATCCGGAGTGACTTACGGCATCGCGATCGGCATGTTGCTCGTGATGGTTTACTTCATCGTGCGCGATGTCGCACTCGTCGGTTACATTGCGGGCGGACTCTTCGCCGTGGCGCTCGTGGCCGTTGCCGCGGGCTGGGTGCTCGTCCGGAGCCTGAGCCGGTTCCGTGGCGCCGCGGGCGTAGCCTGGCGTTACGGGCTCGCCAATATTTCGCGCCGGGGCACCGAGAGCATCGTACAGATTGTTGCGTTCGCGTTGAGCATGATGGTGCTGCTGTTGTTGACGGTCGTGCGCACGGACATCCTGAGTGAATGGCGCCGGACATTGCCCGCTGATGCGCCGAACTATTTTCTGATCAACATCGAGCCAGAAAAATGGCCGGCGATCCGGCAATTTTTTCTCGAAGAAGTCGGCAAGGCTCCAGATTTTCTGCCGTTTCTGCGCGGGAAAGTCGTGCGCATCAATGACAGGCCGATAACGGAGTTCAAGCTCGAAAGCGCGCGCGGACAGAATTTTCTGCGCCAGGAGACAAATCTGACCTGGACGCACGAATTGCCGGAGAGCAATAAAATTGAGGCCGGGACCTGGTGGGGCGAGGACTATGATGGTGCGATACAGGTTTCGCTCGACGGGCGTCTTGCCCGGAGCCTGGGCGTCGGCGTTGGGGATACGATCAGTTTTAATGTTGGGGGAGAGGAATTCGACGCACCCATCACGAGTCTGCGATCGATCGAGTGGGATTCCATGGCGCCGAATTTTTATGTCATGTTGTCGCCCGGTGCAGTGCGCGATCTTCCGCAGACCTATATTGCGAGTACTTTTATTGCGCGGGAGCAGCGCATGATGCTGAATCGATTCGTGCGGGAGTTTCCGAGTGTGACAGTCTTTGACCTCGAGGTGATTCTCACCCAGGTGCGCATGGTCATCGACCGGGCTTCGTTGGCCGTGCAATACGTGTTCCTGTTTACACTGTTGGCCGGCGTGATGGTTCTACTGGCCGCGATCCAGGCTACACACGACGAGCGCCGCTTCGAGAGCGCTCTGCTGCACACGCTGGGGGCGCGCCGCAGCAAGATATTGCAGGGGATTGCCGTCGAGTTCACGGTGCTCGGCAGCCTGGCTGGTGTGCTCGCGGCGCTCGGCGCAACCGGCGTCGGTTATGTGCTCGCATCGCAGGTATTCAATCTCGATTATGTCGTGAGTCCGATTCTCTGGGTGGTTGGCCCTGTACTGGGCTGCATCATCGTCGGCGCGACCGGTACCTGGGCGACCCGGAAGGCTGTCAACGAGCCGCCGATCGTCGTGTTACGCGAGGGGTAGCGGATTAAATGGGGTCAGATCAAATGGGGTCTGACCCCATTTAATCCCAGTCGTCAGTCCACGCGGTTGCGGCGCTCATGGTTCCGGAAACTGGCGATATTCGCGGCGATTTCGTCGACGGCGCGCTGGCGGGCTTCGCGCGCGGCCCAGGCGATATGCGGCGTCACGATGAGGTTGGGCAGTTGCGTATCGATGATCGGGTCGGGATCGGTCGGCGGTTCCTGACGCAATACGTCGATGCCGGCCCCGCCAATGACATTTTCTCGCAATGCGTTAACGAGCGCCGCCGAGTCGATGAGCCCGCCACGTGCGGTATTGATGAGAATTGCATCCTGACGCATCAATTTAAGCGTCTCGGCATTGATCAGATTTACGGTTTCGTCCGTGAGCGGACAGTGCAGACTGACAATATCGGCTTGACCGAGCAGTTCTCTGAATTCGACTCGTTCGACTGGGTGATCGGGGGCGGTTTCCCGCGGATCGTTCGGGCGCCGGGCCGCGATCACCCGCATTCCAAATGCTTCGGCAACCCGGGCGACGCCGGCGCCGAGCGTTCCGAGGCCGATGATCCCGAGCGTCTTGCCATGCAACTCGCGTATCGAAAAATCCAGCAGACAAAACTCGGATCGGGAAGACCAGGCTTTATTGCGAATCAACTGATCGTACTCGCGCAAATGATTCGTGAGATTCAGAATCAGGGAAAAGACATGCTGAATGACGGATGGCGTGCAATACGCGCGTATATTACAGACCGCTATGCCGAGTTCCCGCGCTGCGGGCAGCGAAATGTTGTCGGATCCCGTCGCTGCCAGGCAGATGATCCGCAGATCTTCGGCCTTGCGTAACATGGTGCCGTCGAGCCTGACCTTATTGACGATCACGACTTCGGCATCCGAGACCCGCTCCGTTACCTGGTGCGGGGCCGTTTCAGGGAAAAGTTCGAGACCGGGAAGTTGCTCCGTTAACGGCGTAATGTCGATGTCTGATGGGCCCAGCGACGCGTAGTCGAGGAAAACACCCCGCATCAGCCGGAGTCCTGGAGTCCGCGGGCGATACCGTTGACGGTGGCCACGAGCGTCGAAAACAGCGCTTCATCTTCGCGTCCGCCTTCACGCCAGCGACGCAAGAGATCGACCTGAAGCAGGCTGATCGGATCCACGTACGGATTGCGCAGACGGATAGAACGTCGAAATGTTGCTTGACGCTCGAGCAGGACCTCTTGCTTCTTGACGGCGAGAATTTGCTCGACGGCGAGTGCGAATTCCGCGCGCATGATCGGGAAAAACTTTTCGTGCAATTCGCCGGACAAACTCGAGTAACGCGTCGCTATATTGAGGTCGGTCTTGGCGAGAACCATTTCGACGTCATAGAGCAACGCCCGAAAGAAATACCAAGACTCGGCCATTTCCCGGACGGCCGGTAGCCCGAATTGTTTGATCGCTTCCGCCAGCCCGGACCCGAAACCAAACCAGCCGGGCAGAAAATGGCGGCTTTGTGTCCAGGCGTTATCCCACGGTGTGGTGCGCAGATCGTCGATGTTGTCCGATTTGACAAGCATGTCCGGGCGTAAACCTTTTCGCATTCGCTCTATGACATCGACTGGAGTCGCGAGATGAAAATAATCGTAGAAATTCGGCGAATCGTATATCAGGGACTTATATCGGTCCCGGCTTATCTCCGCCACGATGTTCATGATGTCGCGCCACGCAGAATTTTCCTTGGAAGAATCCTCGCGCGGTAGCGCTGTAATTTTAGCCACCGCACCGATCGTTTGCTCGAGTGTGCGCAGGGCAATTCCACGTACGCCATATTTCGCATTGACGAGTTCACCCTGCTCCGTGGCGCGCAGCCGGCCGCGGATCGCGCCGGGCGGTGACCCGATTACGGCCGCGTGCGTTCGACCGGCCCCGCGGCTTATGGTTCCACCGCGCCCATGGAACATCGTCAAATCGACACCGGCCGCGTCTACGGTCGTGACGAGATCGGACTGCGCTTGCTGCAACGCCCAACGCGCGGAGGCCAGTCCGCTGTCCTTGTTACTGTCGGAATAGCTGACCATTATCGTCTGGCGATTATTGCGGTGTTCGAGGTGCGCCCGATAGCCGGGGTCCTTGAGCAGCAACGCCAACGTTTCACCACAGTCCGCGAGATCTTCCACGGTCTCAAAAAACGGTGCGATGTCGAGTGGCACCGTGCCGTCCTTGCGGCGCAAATCCGCCCAACGCGCGAGCAGCAATACGGACAATACATCGTCCACGCCGTGCGCCATACTGATGACATAGGGACCGATCGCGCGTTGACCATATCGGCGGCGGCAATACGCTATCGCCTGAAATACTGCGAGCGTGCGCTTGGCCCTGTTATCGGGTTCGACCGAGGGCGACTCGTTATTCTTGAGTGCGGTCCGAATGCGTGTCGTGCGAAATTCGGCCGATTGCTCCAACCAGTTTTCCTCTGCGAGCAGGTGCCCGATGACGGCACGATTAACCAGCGCGCTTTGCCGTATATCGAGAGTCAGAAAATGGAACCCAAATGTCTGCAGGCGCCGGATCAGGCGCCGAGTCTGAAACAATCCCGCGTTCTCGCTATTATTTTTTGCGAGACTGTCGGCGATCAACCGGATATCGTCGAGAAACTCATCGGCCTTTTCGTATGGATACACATCGTCGTCGTAGGAGGATTGCAGACGTTGCGTGATCAGAATCAGAAAAGTCCGATAGGGCATTTCGCGGTAGCGCAACGGCACGGAACCCGCAACATTCGGAAATTGGGCCGTATAGTCGCGAATACGCTCCATGACAGCATCAGACACGTTAGCGCGCGTCGTGCTTTGGCTCAATTTTTCGGCCAATGTGCGACATTCATTGAAATAGAGGTCCAGTAAAAGGGACCTCTGTCGCGCAAGTGTTTCGCGTATCGTTCGCCCGGTCGTATCCGGCCGATCTTCCATATCGCCGCCGATCCAGGATGCGAACCGGACTATTATCGGCAGTTCAATGTCGGCAGCCTGTTGGCCAAAAGCCAACTGCAGGGCATCCGAGAGGTCTTCATACAGCAACGGAATTGCGCGATAGATAACGTCTGTAAAAAAGAACAGGACGTGTTCCAACTCGTCGAAGACAGTGCGAATCTCGTGCGGTTGCTCTTCGGTCTGCCAGATCGTTGTGACCTCCGCCCGGATGCTTTCGAGGCAGACCTTGATTTCTTTCGGCGTCAGGTTCGGGTTCTGAATACTGATCAGTCGGCGAATAATGTTCTGTTGTTTGCGGAGTATCGTCCGGCGCGTCGGCTCCATGTTATCCGGCGTGAAAACCGGTTCTATTTGCAGCGATTTCAGGAGGGACTGGATGTCGTCTAGGTGCAGGCCGCCTTCTTTGAGGTTGAATACCGTTTCTTCGATGCTACCGGGTTGGCGGACTGAAGGGTCTTTTAGATAGTCTCGACGCCGGCGGATTCGATGCACCTGTTCGGCCGTGTTGACAACCTGAAAGTAGGTCGAGAAGGCGCGCACGAAATTTCGCGCGGCGAGAGGTGACAATGACTGAACGAGTTTTTCCAGGTGCTGACCGGCCTGATGGTCGCCCTCCCGCCTGTCGATGGCCGTGCGACGTGCCGACTCGACGATATCGAAAAGCGCGTCACCGGCCTGCTCCCTGAGCACTTCACCGACCATCGCTCCGAGATCGTGAACGTCGTGGCGTAGCCCCGTATCCTTCTTGTCAAATTCTATATCCTGACGTTTCTCGGTCGGGCGTACCGTGGGGTGCAGGCCCGTGGCGTCAGGGGAGAGTTTGGCGGGCATGGCGGCAGGTTTTCGGCATGATTTTTCGAATCTTAAGACTGAAGCCCCTTGGATGGAAGCATTTGAGGAATATCGAGTTCATTACGGGTATCCTTGACTCGGTCATCAACGCCCGGCCGGGTCGCCGGCAGAGAGGAGATGTTGCCGCAGATTCCTGATCCACACGCTATCGTCATCATCGTGTTGACAGCGGTGACGATGTTCCTGTTCACCAGGGAACGCATTCCTCTCGAAACGACAGGGCTCGGCGTCGTCCTGATCCTGGTGCTGATGTTCTATTTTTTCCCCTATGCGGGCGTCCAGCCCGCGGACTTTTTCTTCAATTTCGGGCACGAGGCGCTGGTTACGATTTGTGCCCTGCTGATCGTCGGGCGCGGGCTGGAAACCACTGGTGCATTGCTGCCACTGGGTACCTTCATGTCCCGATACTGGCAGGAGCGGCCCGGCGTCGCCTTGTTTGCGACGCTCATCATCGCAGCGGTATGCAGTGCATTTCTGAATAACACACCGATCGTCGTCATGCTGCTTCCGGTTCTCGTCGCGGCCTGTCTGCGTGCGCGGCGGCCGCCTTCGAAAGTATTGATGCCGATGGGACTTGCGACACTGATCGGCGGCATGGCCACGACCATCGGCACATCGACTAATCTGCTCGTCGTGAGTATCGCCGCTGATCTTGGTCAGCGCCGGTTCGAGATGTTCGATTTTTCGCTGCCCGTGATCATAGCGGGCAGTGCGGGGCTCTTGTTTCTCTGGCTTATCGCGCCGCGCTTGCTTCCGGAGCGCCGACTCATGATCTCGGACAGCTCGCCGCGACTGTTTAACGCGGTCCTCTATATAAATGAGGACAGCTTCGCGAATGGCAAGACCTTCTCGGAATTGCTGACCAAAACAGAAAACCAGATGCGGGTCGACCGTATCCAGCGCACCGAGACTTTGTTCGTGGCGAAACTGCCGACGGTCAGATTGCAGGTGGGCGATCGTCTTTATGTCAAAGATTCGTCTGAGCGACTCAAGGAATTCGAACGGAAGCTCGGCGCGACGCTTTATAATGCCAGTGACGGTGAGCATCCGGTCAGCGAAGAAATGCCGCTCATCACCGAGGGCCAGCAACTGGCCGAGGTCGTTATTTCGCGCGGATCGCCGCTGCACAATCGCACGATGAATTCGGTCCAGTTCACGAGTCGCTATGGCTTGTTTGCGCTGGCAATACATCGCGCGCGGTCCGCCATGGATGTGGAGGGCGATCTCGGGGCAATCCGGATGCGTGCGGGAGACGTGTTGCTGGTTCAGGGCGCCCGGGATGCGATCAAGTCTCTGCGCGAAAGCGGGACCATGCTGGTGCTGGACGCGACGACTGACTTGCCGCACACGGACCGGGCGCCGGTTGCGCTCTCGATCGTGATCGGTGTTGTAGCGCTCGCGGCGACTGGATTCATGCCGATTTCCATCAGTGCATTGTGCGGTGTCGCGCTCATGTTGCTGACCGGCTGCCTGCAATGGCGTGACGCCAGCGATGCCCTGAATATTCCCGTAATTATGCTGATCGTCTCGAGTCTGTCGCTCGGCTCCTCACTCATGGCAACCGGCGGCGCCGAATATATTGCGCAGTTGTTCGTGTTCGTTACGCAGCCACTGCCGGTGCCCGCAATCCTGAGCGGCCTGATTTTGCTCATGACGATCCTGACGAATGTCGTGTCGAATAACGCGGCGGCCGTCATCGGGACGCCCATTGCGATAAGCATTGCGCAGCAATTGGAAGCGCCGGTCGAGCCGTTCATCCTGGCCGTCATATTTGGCGCGAACATGAGTTTCGCAACGCCCATCGGATATCATACGAATCTGCTGATCATGAGCGCCGGGGCTTACCGATTCTCGGATTTCGTGCGGGTTGGTCTGCCGCTGACCATCGTCATGTGGCTCGCGTTTACACTGATCCTGCCTGTTCTCTACGACCTCTGAAAAATCCAGACCAATCGGTGGCGGCCTGTTGCCATCGGGACCCCCTATGCAGTGACGGGCCTGTTGCCGCCGGTCCCCCCGTTTGGCTCGCGAAGAAAGCTCGCCGACGAGGGGCCAGCGCCACGGCCCGATCGCGCTACATCGCATGTGTCCGGCGAGCTATCAGGGCACACGCGCGGGTATACGAGGGTGATTGGACCGTGTGGGCGACATCCTCCGAGGCGAATTTCTTCCTGAGCCGGGGGGGATGTCGCCCGCAACAGGTGCGAATCATCCAGATAATCCGCAGGAGCCGTGCGTTGTGCCCTTGACGGTTTGGCGGGTTGCGGTAATACTTGCGGCCATGAAATATAGCGCTGGCAACAGGAATTGGTGGTGGACCTTCTCCGCGGAGAGGGTTACCGGCTAGCGCGTCACGATCAAATCGCTAATCAGCCCATCTCCGTATTGCGGTGATGGGCTTTTTTATGTGTGAATGATTTATGGAACCGCCTTTTGATATCAGTGCCGATCTGGATACGCCGGTCTCGACGTATCTGAAGCTTGGCCCCCTGCAGCCTCGCTATTTACTCGAAAGCGTGGAGGGCGGTGCGCAGCTTGCGCGTTACTCGTTCCTTGGCTTCGGCAGTGTGCTCGAGTTTCGCCTGGACCGAACGGGCATGCGCATCGACGGCAAGTCGCTGCCGCAGCCCGAAGGGCCGGCCCAGTTACTCGATGCGCTCAGGCAAGCGCTGGCCGGCACGCCGAAGCTGAAACCGGCCGTGCCGGAGTTGCCGTTTTCCGGCGGCCTCGTCGGTATCGCGGGGTATGATCTCGTGCGTTATTTTGAGCGCCTCGATCACCCACCCGCCGGTCCGGCTGTGCCTGAGGCGCCGGACGCGGCCTATATGGCGACGGATTCGCTGCTGGTTTTCGATCACCTGACTCGCCGCATTGCTTTGCTGCATGCGGGTACCGACGAAGACCGGCAGCGTCTAAGAACCGAAGTCATCCGCCTGCTGCGCGGTCCACTGCCGCCAATGAAATCGAAGGCGAGTTACTCGGCGCCAACGCAGAGCCTGACGCAGGACGAGTACATGTGCGCCGTGGAAATGGGCAAGGATTACATCACCCAGGGTGAGGTTTATCAGATCGTGCTCTCGGTGCGCTTTGCGGGTGAGCAGTCGCTTTCACCTTTCGAGACCTACCGTGCCATGCGCCTGCTCAACCCGTCGCCTTACATGTTTTTTTACGATCATGGGGATCTGCAGGTCGTCGGCTCTTCGCCCGAGGCGCTGGTCAAGTTACACGGCGGGCGCGCGTCACTGCGGCCGATTGCGGGTACGCGCCCGCGCGGTCCGGATCGGGAGGCGGACCTCGCCCACGAGGTCTCGCTGCTCGCGGATACGAAGGAGAATGCCGAGCACGTCATGCTCGTGGACCTCGCGCGCAACGATCTGGGTCGCGTGGCTGCAGCGGGATCCGTGTATGTCGATCCGTACCGGTCGATCGAGCGTTACAGTCATGTCATGCATATCGTCAGTGGTGTGCAGGGGCAACTGGCCGATGACTGTGACGCATTCGATCTGATCGCCGCGGCTTTCCCGGCAGGTACGCTGGTCGGTGCGCCGAAAGTGCGGGCTATGCAACTCATCGACGAGCTTGAACCGGTGCGCCGCGGCGTCTACGCCGGTACGGTGGGATATTTCGGCAACAACGGCGACATGGACCACGCGATCGCGATCCGCACGCTCGTATTCAATCAGGATAAATACAGTTACCAGGCCGGGGCCGGAATCGTGGCCGACAGCGTGCCGGTGAATGAGTATGAAGAAGTACTTGCCAAAAGTGCCATCCTCAGAAAGGCGCTGGCCATTGCGGAGGAAGGACTGTGAAACGCCGCCTGCTGCTCATCGATAACTACGATTCCTTTACCTATAACCTGGTTCAGGCGTTTCTCGTACTCGGTGCGGAGGTTGATGTATACCGCAATGACCAGATCACGGTCGACGAGGCCCTGAAGCTGGACCCGACGCACCTGTGCATTTCGCCGGGGCCCGGCCGGCCCGAGAGCGCGGGCGTGTCGCTGGCAATGATCGCGGCTTTCGAGCGTCGGGTGCCCATTTTTGGAGTATGTCTCGGACACCAGAGTCTCGTGAGTCATTTTGGCGGCAAAATCGTATCGGCAGAGCGCCTCATGCACGGCAAGACTTCCATGGTGCATCACGACGGCAAGGCAATTTATTCCGGCATCAGCGATCCGTTCGAAGCCGGACGTTATCATTCGCTGGCGGCAGAACACGCGAGTTTACCTGCGGTCCTTGAAATATCGGCTCGGACCGAGCGCGATGAGATCATGGGCGTGCGCCATCGGGAACTGCCGATCGAGGGTGTTCAGTTTCATCCGGAAAGCGTGCTGACCCCGGAAGGTGACGACCTCATGAAAAATTTTCTGGCACTGAAATCTCAAGCGTGATCAGGGGCGGATGATGAGCATTGATGCCAGAGCGATCCTCGAACGCTTGCTGAAGCATGACGATCTGAGCGAAGACGAGGCCGGCGACATCATGCGACTGCTGACCGATGCGGACCTGCCCCAGCCGATGAGCGCGGCGCTCCTGATCGGGCTCCGGTCCAAGGGCGAGACAGCGGCGGAAGTCCGGGGCTTCGCCAGGGCGATGCGGGAACTCGCGCGCGATACGCGGTTGCCGGAGGGCATGGCGGCGGCAGACATCGTCGGCACCGGCGGCGACGGCTCCGGCAGCCTGAATATATCGACCGGCACCGCACTGCTGACGGCCGGTTGCGGGATACCGGTCGTCAAGCACGGCAACCGGTCCGTGTCTTCGAAATCGGGCAGTGCGGACGTACTCGAAGCGATGGGTGTGCCGATGCCGCAGGACCCGGCTGCGGCCATGCACTGCCTGTCGGCATGCGGGTTCACCTTCTTGTTCGCGCCGTTCTTTCATCCGGCGATGAAAGCGATTGCGCCGGTCCGTGCGGCCATGGGCGTCAGAACGGTATTCAATATTCTCGGCCCGTTAACGAATCCGGCAAGGCCGCCATTTAATCTGATCGGCGCATTCGATCTGCCGACGGCCCGGCTCATGGCCGAAACGCTGATGGGCATGGATATGGAGCGTAGCTTCGTCGTGCACGGTGAACCGGGATGGGACGAAGCGACCCCGGTTGGACCTTTTACGCTCTTCGACGTCAGGCCGTCGGAGATGCGCGAAGAGCGTCGCGATCCGCAAGACTACGGGATTCCGCGATGTAGTCCGGACGACCTGATCGGCGGCGACGCGGCCGTCAATGCCGCAGCCCTAGAGGGTGTTTTGTCCGGCGCGGACGCGGGGCCGCATCGTGACACATTGGTGCTCGGCGCCGGGCTCGTACTCGAGCTGACCGGCATGGTCGACAGCCTCGACGAAGGCATCGAACGCGCGCTTGAAGCGCTTGCGTCAGGCGATGTCGCAAGCGTTCTGCAGAAACTCCGGGATTTCAAGAGTTCGTCATGACTGAAGATTTTCTAAGTCGCATGGCGGCGGCCAGCCGCCGCAGGCTCGAAGCATCGAAAGCGCAGTGCGATGAAGCCAACATGCAACTCATCGCCGAGCAACGACCAGCGGCCACGCCCCTGTATTTGTCGGCCCAGGGTTTCGATTTGATCGCCGAAGTAAAGAAGCGGTCGCCAACGGCCGGTGATCTGGCGACCGGTACGATGTCTCCAGTCGATCAGGCGCGCCACTACGCCGTTGCCGGGGCCGCGGCGATTTCCGTGTTGACCGAACCCGAGCAGTTTGACGGCGCACTCACGGATCTCGAAAGCATCGCCGATGCGGTGGCTAAGCGTCCGTCGATGCGCAAGGACTTCCTCGTGTCCCCCTACCAGATCTTCGAGGCCCGGGCGGCGGGTGCCGGGGGTGTCTTGCTCATCGCCGCCATGCTGCATGCGCCGCAACTACGTGACATGCTGCAACTGACGGCCGAGCTGTGCATGTTTGCACTCGTCGAAGTCTTCGATGACATCGACCTCGATAATTGTCTGTCGGTCATCGAGGAGATTGCGCCGGACATGAATAAGAATGAAGGTCAGTCGGAATACAGGTTACTCATCGGTATCAATTGCCGGGATCTGCGCACGTTGCAGGTCGATTTCCCACGGTTCGAAAAAATGGCATCCTTGTTGCCGGTCGGCATCCCGTGGGTTGCGGAGAGCGGCGTGACAAGCTCTGAGCAGGCGGCCCATGTGGCGCGGCTCGGGTATCGATTGGCGTTGGTCGGCACGTCGCTTATGCGCGCGGCGGATCCATCCGTTGCCGTGGCCGCGATGATTTCGGCCGGTCGAGAAGTAACGAAACAATAGGCTGTCCGGTGGCGATATTCGTAAAAATCTGCGGCTTGAGTACGGCCGAAACGGTCGAGGCGGCCGCGACGGCCGGTGTCGATGCGATCGGCTTCGTATTCGCCGAATCACCGCGCCGGGTTTCGGTGGATGAGGCCATTGAACTCGCACGGCGTTTGCCACCCGATATTGTGCGCGTGGCCGTTATGTGTCACCCCACGCAGACGGAATGGACTGAAGTTGCCGACGGGTTAAATCCGGATTGGTTGCAGACCGATGCCGCAGATTTCGGCAAACTCGAAATCGGCTCCGAGGTCGGGCGATTGCCCGTGTATCGAGATGCTTCGGACCTGGATACCGTTGCCGTTGCGCAGCAACAGAGAATTCTGTTTGAAGCGCCGACGAGCGGCCAAGGGCAGAAAGCGGATTGGGATCGGGCGCGCGACCTCGCGGCAAAGACGCAGCTGGTGCTCGCCGGCGGTTTGGATCCGGACAACGTCGAGTCGGCAGTTGCGCAGGTCCGCCCCTGGGGTGTCGATGTCAGCAGCGGGGTCGAGCATAGCCGCGGTCGCAAGGACCCGGAGCGAATAAGGGCTTTCATCGAGGCCGTACGAAGAACGGAGTTGAGTGATGCAGTTTGAACTGAGCGAAGCCGAAGCCAAAGCGCTTTTAACCCGGCTCCTGGGCGGGAAACTACCGGATGAACACGGCCGGTATGGGCCATTCGGCGGGCGTTACGCGCCCGAGACACTGATACCGGCCCTCGAACGGCTCGAAGAAGGCGTGCGGAAGTATCTGCATGCACCGGAATTCGTCGCCGAACTCAATCGTGAATTGGAGACATGGGCCGGCCGGCCGACGCCGCTCACGCATGCGCGCGGTTTGTCGAAGCGCTGGGGTGTAGACGTGTATCTGAAGCGCGAGGACATGGCGCATACGGGCGCGCACAAAATCAACAATGCCCTCGGGCAGGCGCTACTCGCGAGCAAGCTCGGTGCGCGGCGCGTCATTGCGGAAACGGGCGCCGGCCAGCATGGTGTCGCGACGGCCGCGGCCTGCGCACGCGTCGGTATTCCTTGCATCGTGTATATGGGTGCCGTCGACATCGAACGACAGGCGCCAAATGTGGATCGCATGTATCAACTTGGCGCCGAAGTCGTTTCGGTCGACAGCGGCGACCGCACATTGCGGGCCGCGATAGACGAGGCGTTTCGCGACTGGGTCGGCGATCCCGAGGGCAGCTACTACCTGCTCGGTTCGGCCGTCGGTCCGCATCCCTATCCGTATCTCGTCCGCGAGCTACAGTTGGTCATCGGCAAGGAAGCTCGGCGCCAGATTATCGAGTTGGCGGGCAGGCTTCCCGATGCGGCGGTGGCTTGCGTAGGCGGCGGTTCCAACGCGATCGGACTGTTCCACCCGTTACTCGGCGACGAAAATGTCGAGCTCATCGGCATCGAGGCCGGTGGACTCGGTTCCGGTCTCGGCCAGAACTCGGCGACGCTCGGCGGCGGCACTCCGGGCGTACTGCACGGCTGTTATTCGATTCTATTGCAGGACAGCGACGGCCAAGTCCGGGAGACGCATTCGATTTCGGCGGGACTGGATTATCCCGGGGTCGGTCCCGAGCACGCGCTGCTCAGCGCTGTGGGTCGGGTCAGCTATCTGTCGGTGACCGACGATGAAGCGCTGGAAGCGGTCAAGGAATGTTGCACGGCCGAGGGAATATTGCCGGCCCTCGAATCCGCTCACGCGCTCTACGGCGCGCGCCGCTGGGCGCAAGAAAATTCGGGCAAGCGTGTTCTGATTGGATTATCCGGGCGCGGCGATAAGGACATGCCGACGTTGAGCAAGACGATGCATTCATCGTCGGGTCATTCTTGATTGGGACGCAAGTGATTATTCATTAGAAAGTACTAGATCATCACCATGGAACCCCACCAGAAAATTACTGCGGCGCTGGTCGCAGATTCGGACAACGGCCAGGTCGCACTCGTGCCTTACATCACGGCCGGCTTTCCGGACAAGGATGCATTCATCGATACGCTGCGAAAAGTTGCCGGCGTTGCAGCTGTCGTCGAAGTCGGTGTGCCGTTTTCTGATCCGATGGCCGACGGCGTGACGATTCAGCGCGCGAGTCACGAGGCCATCGCGAATGGAGTCAGTTTGCATTGGATCTTGCAGGAATTGACGGGCGCGGGTGATCTCGGTACGCCAATTGTTCTTATGAGCTACCTGAACCCGTTGCTGGCTTACGGCTTCGAAAAACTCGTACGCGATTGTATTCCGGCCGGCGTTTGTGGCTTTATCGTTCCCGATCTGCCGCTTGAAGAAAGCGACGAATTTCGCGAAGTCATGGGTACGCAGGGCATTGCATTGATTCAGCTCGTGTCGCCGGCCACACCGGACGAGCGCATGGGGCGGCTGTGCGCGGCCAGTCGCGGGTTTGTCTATGCCGTCACCATCAAGGGCGTTACCGGAGGTGCGAAGGCGTTACCGCCCGAGGTGCCCGCCTATCTCGATCAGGTCAAGTCCCATACCGACTTGCCTGTCTGCGCGGGATTCGGCGTCCGCCGGGCTGAACAGGTCAAGGACCTCGGCGCCCATGCAGACGGCGTCGTCGTGGGCTCCGCGCTCGTCGAACAACTAGAGGCAGGCAACGACCCCGAAAAATTTCTGCGTTCGCTCCGCGGGTGATTAGACTCCGGGTCGTTTCGGCCGGCCGTAGAACAGTGCGCCGAGGCTTGCGGCGCCGACGAGCCAGCCGGCCCAGAGCGGTTGGGCGCCAAGCCCGATCAACAGTGCGCCCGCGACGAGACCCGCCGCACCCGTGATGACCAGGAATCGCTGTCGTTCACCCCGATAGATGGCCTGCTGATCCGGAATAGGCAGCCGGCCGTCGTTCTCAAGGGCCTGGTCGATCAGGCGCCGCGCGACCGCCGGCAGATGTTCCAGCGTGTAACGAATTTCGGGCAAATCCTGCCAGATACGCTCGAGCGTGGCTTTGGGGCTGGTTTCTTCCTTCATCCATTTCTGCAAGACCGGTTGCCCCGTTTTCCAGAGGTCCAACTCCGGGTAGAGTTCACGCCCCAAACCCTCGATCTGCACGAGCGTTTTCTGCAGCAGAATCAGCTGCGGTTGCACCTCCATATCGAAGCGGCGTGCGACCTGGAACAGCCGCACGAGCAGCTGGCCAAAGGAAATTTCCTTGATTGGTTTATTGAATATAGGTTCACAAATCGTGCGGATGGCGGATTCGAATTCGTCCACCCGGGTTCCCGGCGGCACCCAGCCCGAGTTCACGTGCAGTTGTGCGACCCGTTTATAGTCTCGCTCGAAGAACGCGAGGAAATTCCCGGCGAGATAGCGACGGTCCCGCTCATCGAGTGTGCCGACGATGCCGAAGTCCACGGCTGCATAGCGCGGGTTATCCGAATCTTCGACGTCGATGAAGATATTGCCGGGGTGCATGTCCGCGTGAAAGAAATTGTCCCGAAAAACCTGTGTGAAGAATATCTCGACGCCGCTCGCGGCCAACTTCGCAAAATTCACGCCCTCACGTCGCAGGCTTTCCATATCGCTGATCGGAATGCCATGGATGCGTTCCATGACCATGATGCTCGGCCGGCAGTAATCCCAGTAGATTTTCGGTATATAAATCTGTGACGAGCCACGAAAGTTGCGTCGTAATTGCGACGCATTCGCGGCTTCGCGCATGAGATCCAGTTCGTTCAGGACGGTCTTTTTGTATTCGGCGACGATTTCGAGGGGCCTCAGCCGGTGGGCGCCCGGCCAGTAGCGCTGGGCCAGGCGGGCGATAAAAAACAGAATTTCAATATCCCTGTCGACTTGCGCGTGCACGTCGGGCCGCAGGATCTTGACGATGACTTCCTCGCCTGAATGCAGGCGCGCGACGTGGACCTGGGCGATCGACGCGGCGGCCAATGCTTCGGACTCGAATTCCGCGAAAACGGCAGTCGCCGGCTGACCGTAGACGGTTTCGATAGCCTGCCGGGCCGCTTCGGCCGGGAACGGCGGTACCTGGTCCTGCAGCTTGGCCAGTTCCTGACCGATATCGGGCGGCAGCAGATCCTGGCGTGTGGACACGGACTGGCCGAATTTAACGTAGATCGGGCCGAGTTCCTCGAGTGCCTCACGAATCCGCACGCCGCGTGGCTTCGATGTTTTCCGGCTCAGCCAGGCGAACGGCGACAATAAAAACAGAATCCGAACGGGCCGAAATAAGTGTGCGGACTTGATAAAGTCGTCGAGGCCGTGCCGAAAAAGGATTCGCTGAATATCGATCAGCCGGAGTAATAGCCGTAAACGCATTATCAAAGTCGGTTTTTAGTATTTGTAACCGATGTGGAGCGCAACGATTCCGCCACTCAGGTTTAAATAATGGCTGTCTTCGAGGCCCGCATCGGTCATCAGGCTGACCATTTCCTCCTGGTCCGGATGCATGCGAATCGACTCGGCGAGATATTGATAACTTTCGGCGTCGCCGGTCACGAGTTCGCCGAGAATCGGTAGGACCTGAAAGGAATAAAAATCGTACAGGGGCTCGATGAATTTTAACGCCGGCTTGGAAAATTCCAGGATCAGCAATCGACCGCCGGGCTTCAGGGTACGGGTCATAGAAGCCAGTGCGGCTGGCTTGTCCGTTACGTTGCGCAGGCCGAAGCCAATCGTTACGCAATGGAAGCTGTCGTCCCGGAACGGCAGCCTCTCCGCATTCACCTGGGCGAGTACGACATTGCCGACGATACCCTGGTTACGGAGTTTACGCCGGCCGTGATCGAGCATGCGGGCGTTGATGTCGGTCAAACAGACGAGTCCGGAGTCGCCGACTTGTTTGCTCAACCCGATGGCTAGATCGCCGGTTCCGCCGGCAACATCGAGGGCCCGGTCGCCCCCGGCCAGTCCCGTCTTGCACAAAGCGCGGTATTTCCAGAATCGATGCAGGCCACCCGACATGAGGTCGTTCATGATGTCGTACTTCGAGGCGACTGAATCAAAAACGCCGCGCACGCGGGCAACCTTTTCTTTAATGTCGACGGCTTCGAACCCGAAATGGGTGGTGTTGTCTTCCCGGTTTGTCATTGTTCTTCCGGATTGAGGAATTCGAATGATACTAGAACCTACCTTATAACCCCCCATGAGCCGCGAAGTCGGCTTTGCGGGACAATGAGATACGTTCCTATTAGAGGATGTACCGGCTCAGGTCCTCATCGCGAACCAGTTCGCCAAGGTGCTCATCGACGTAGGCCGCATCTATGGTCACGGTTTGCCCGCTACGATCCGCAGCCTCGAAAGAAATCACTTCCAGTAATCGCTCCAGTACGGTGTGGAGGCGACGGGCACCGATATTCTCGGTCTGCTCGTTGACCCTGAAGGCGACTTCCGCCGCGCGTCTGACGCCTGACTCGTCGAACCGGAGTTCCACACCTTCCGTGGCAAGCAGCGCTTGGTACTGCTCTGTCAGTGAGCCATCGGGTTCAGTGAGGATGCGCACGAAATCGTCAGCGCACAGTGCGTCGAGTTCGACACGAATGGGGAACCGGCCCTGCAATTCGGGAATCAAATCCGAGGGCTTCGATGCATGAAATGCGCCCGCGGCGATAAACAGAATGTGATCAGTTTTGACCATGCCGTACTTGGTATTGATCGTGCAGCCTTCGACCAGCGGCAGCAGGTCACGCTGTACGCCTTCACGAGATACGTCGGCGCCCATCGTGTCGGAGCGGCGCGTGACTTTGTCGATCTCGTCGAGGAATACGATACCGTTCTGTTCGACGCTATTGAGCGCCCGAACCTTGATGTCCTCATCGTCGATCATCCGACCCGCTTCCTCTTCGATGAGTAATTTGAAGGCATCCTTTATTTTTAATTTTCTCGAGCGCTTTTTCGTGCCGGCGATGTTCTGGAACATGCCCTGCAGCTGGCTCGTCATTTCCTCCATACCCGGAGGCGCCATGATCTCCACGCCGACTGAAGCGACCTGCAGCTCGAGTTCGATTTCTTTGTCGTCGAGCTTGCCTTCTCGCAGCATCTTGCGGAATTTCTGACGCGTGTCCGAATCCGTGCCTGATTCACTGTCTTCCGGGCCGCCGCCCGGCATCGGCAGCAAGATGTCAAGAATACGGTCTTCCGCGATATCCTCGACACGGAAACGCACTTTTTCCATTTCGGTTTCGCGCGTGAGTTTGACCGCGATGTCGGTCAAGTCGCGAATGATGCTATCCACCTCACGGCCGACGTATCCGACTTCGGTGAATTTCGTCGCCTCGACTTTAATGAAGGGCGCGTGGGCCAGTTTCGCGAGACGTCGCGCGACCTCGGTCTTGCCGACGCCCGTGGGCCCTATCATGAGAATATTTTTCGGGGTAATTTCGTTGCGCAGGTCTTCATTGACCTGCATGCGTCGCCAGCGGTTGCGCAAAGCGATTGCCACGGCCCGCTTGGCCTGATCCTGACCGATGATGTGCTTGTCGAGTTCCCGGGTTATCTCCCGGGGAGTCATCTGAGACATAGGGTTTAATCCACTGCCAGCGTTTCGATCGCGATATTTGTATTCGTATAGACACAGATGGAGGCAGCGATCTCGAGCGCTTTCCGAACGATGTCCTCCGCGCTGAGATCTGTATTTTCAAGCAATGCACGGGCGGCGGCCTGTGCATACGGACCGCCGGAGCCAATTGCCATGAGGTCGTCCTCGGGTTCTATTACGTCGCCGTTACCGGAAATGATCAGGGATTTCTCTTTATCGGCGACACATAGCAATGCTTCGAGTCTGCGCAAACGCCGATCCGATCGCCAGTCCTTGGCGAGTTCGATGGCCGCTCGCACGAGATTGCCGTATTCGTCAAGCTTGCCTTCGAATAGTTCGAACAATGTAAACGCGTCGGCTGTGCCGCCCGCGAACCCGGCCAGTATCTGATCGCCCGCGAGGCGCCGGACTTTGCGCGCATTCGCTTTCATGACCGTATTTGCCAAGCTGACCTGGCCGTCTCCGCCGACGGCGACGACGCCGTTTCGCCTGACCGACACGATCGTCGTACCTTTGTACTGTTCCATCGCTGATTCCTTTCGAGCCCATTCAATAAATTCGCAGGGCGTACTCAGGGGGCCATCCGAGCCCGGCAAAGCGCTGGAAGCTGCAGGGCATTTCCTCGTTCAGCCTGCGGCTGATCTCAGGGCATCTGCCGCTATTTTTCTTGACGTCGCGAAACGTGATCACCCGCCACCTTTCGCCGGGCACGCGGATGGGCCTCATCATATATTTGGGCGAGATACTGGAAATCAAGGTGAGTATAGATCTGCGTCGTGCTGATGTCCGCATGGCCAAGCAGCTCCTGGACGGCCCTGAGATCACGGCTCGATTCCATAAGGTGCGTCGCGAAGCTGTGGCGGAACAGGTGTGGATAAACGCGTTGGGGTATTCCGGCCCGGGCCGCCCAGTGGTGGACGCGGTTCTGAACTGTGCGCGGACTGATACGGTGGCCGCGGATGCCCACGAACAGGGCGGGTTCGCCTGGCGCGGCCATTTCGGGCCGTAATCCGAGCCAATCCCGGGCCGCCACCCGGGCCTGCCGGCCTACGGGAATCAGCCGCGTTTTCGAGCCTTTGCCGGTCACGCGGATCATGGCATCGTCCAGATCGACATCTTCCGGATTCAGATTGACGAGTTCGGCGAGTCTCAGACCCGAGGAATAGAGCAGTTCAAGCATGGCCCGGTCCCGCACCGTGACGGGATCATTACCCCGAATTTCGAGGAGCCGCGCCATCTGGTCGACATCGAGCGTGTTGGGCAATTTCCGCGGCACCCGCGGCGCGGAAATATTCAGTGCCGGATTATCGCGCATGTGCCCTTCGCGTAGGAGGTAGTTCATGAAACTGCGCACGCCCGAAAGGCGTCTTTGGATGCTGCGTGGGCTCAGACCCCGGGCATGAGAGTGCGCGGCAAAGCTGCGTATGTGATGCGGCTTGAGATCCAGCCAGCCGGCCACGTCATTGGCATCGCAGTATGTTGTGAGACAGACCAGGTCGCGCCGGTAACTCTTGACCGTATGAGCCGACAACCGGCGCTCCAGATGCAAATGCGCCAGGAAGGATGTGATCAGGCCCTGTTGCTCATCATTCAATACATTTCGCTCAATGCATTTTATTGGCGATTTTGAAGCGTGCAGGTAACCAACTCGCCGAGACGGACCAGGAAGTCGATGCTTTTACCGGGATGAAAGTGATCGGCGCTGTGACTGCCGATCGCGAGAAAGCCGAGCTTGGAATTGGCGCCGAGCGGTATCAGAGCGACCGAGCCGATTTCTATATTGCCGATGCCGAACAGAAAATCACGTTGAGCATCCCGCACGGTTCCGCAGCGCGCTGCACTTGCTTTCAAGAACGTTTTGAACGAACCGATCGCCGGATCCTCTGGCCTGACGAGAATCAGGAACTGGCCCTCGGATACCGCGGCGCCAGCGGTATCACTGAACAGCACGAGCTTGGCCTGATCTGCACTAAAAGCCGTGAGCAGTTGTCGTTCCAGAACCTCAATCGCTTCTTCGCGGCTTCCAGTCGCGAGTAAAAACATCGACAGAGCGTTAATCTTGCCGGCTAACTCGTCGTTACTGCGGGCAACTTCGACGAAGTCACGAAGCTTTTTCTCGAGTGTCTGATGCTTGAGGCGCAGCGCTGCAACCTGTCGTTCGACGAGTGAGATCGCTGCTCCGCCCGTGCTGTGTGGCAACTGCAGCGTCGTCAGCAGTGCCGTGTGACGTTCGAAAAAATCCGGATGGGCTTGCAGATAATCGGCGATCGTTTCTTCCGTGCTGTCAATGACAGTGGTCTTCGCGTGTTCGACGGTACTCATAGTTCGACTGTTCCCTCATAGGCGGTTACAGCTTCACCGGTCAGCCAGACAGGTGTTCCGGGACCTTCCCAGCGGACTGCCAATTCGCCTCCGGGAAGTTCGACGGTGACACGTTCATCGAGTTGGCTCGCTCGGTGACCCGCGACAACTGCAGCGCACGCGCCGGTTCCGCAGGCCCTCGTTTCGCCAACACCACGTTCGAAAACCCGTAATCGAACCCGGTCGGGAGCAACAATCTGCATGAATCCGATGTTAGCATGGTTTGGAAAACGTGCATGGCTTTCGAGCAACGGGCCCAATTTTTCTACCGGCGCGTCGTCCACCGAATCGACCGTAATGACGGCGTGAGGATTGCCGACGGAAACAACCTGGATTTCGACCGTCTCGCCACCGACATCGAGTGTGTAGCTGTCCTGCTCGGAATCCGCTGCAAACGGAATGTGTTCCGGGCGAAATTCCGGTATGCCGATTTCGACCGTCACTTGCCCACCGCTTTCGACTAGCGCACGCGAAATACCTCCAACATGCTCGAGGGTCAATTCCTGCGGCTCGCCGCCGGCGATGAGGTAGGCGATACAACGGGCACCGTTACCGCATTGTTCGGTCTCGTTCCCATCTGCATTGAATACGCGGTAGAAGACGTCGGCGCCCTTCGTCCGGCCCCGCTCGAGCCAGAGAAACTGATCGAAGCCGATTCCGGTCTTGCGGTCAGCCAGTTTCCTGATGCCGTCTCGCTCGGGAAAGCGGGCATCGTTCGCCTGGATGACGACAAAGTCGTTGCCAAGTGCCTGCATCTTTGTGAACGGTGTCGGCATCTCGAATCACACCTTGTTTTTTGCCAAATGCACAGCTAAGTTTACTTACTCGCTGCGCGGCTGGGGGATGATAACCAATGCGTCACATCATGGTCCTTAATTCGAAAGGTGGCTGCGGTAAAACTACGATTGCAACCAACCTGGCCAGTTATTACGCCGCCGAGGGCCAGAAGGTCGCGCTCGTGGATTACGATTCCCAGGTGTCCAGTCTGGACTGGCTCGCGGGGCGGCCTGCCGAGAGGGCGCCGATCACCGGTCTCGAGGGCCACAAGGAAGGCATGCTGCGGCTTGCGAGGAATTCGGACGTCGTCATCGCCGATGCGCCGGCCCGCGCTCACGGCCCCGAACTCACCAAACTCCTGCGCGCCGCGGACACGGTCATCGTCCCGGTACTGCCGTCGAGCATCGATATACAGGCAGCTGGTAAGTTCTTGAAAGAATTAAAAAAAGTCGGAAAAGTCGAGCGCAGGGAAGTAAAAATCGCGGTGGTCGCGAACCGTGTCCGCGTGTCAACGAACATTTTCGAGGAGCTCGATGAGTTTCTCGAGAAATTGCGCGTGCCTTACGTCGCGGCGTTCCGGGAGGCGCAGAACTATATTCGCGCCTATACGCGGGGCCTCGGCATTTTTGAGTTACCGGAATACCTCGCGTGGCCGGATTGGGAAGAGTGGGAGCCACTGCTGGAGTGGCTCGAGTCCCGGCGGTCGATGCCCACGAATTAAATGGGGTTTAATGGGGTCAGACCCCATTTTTCCTTTCGAGTTGCGGCACGTCCGACATGCCGTAGTTACTGAGCGTGAGGCCCTTGGCGAAGGCAGTCGTTGCGGCCTGTGGTTCGTCGAGCTTGAGCATGAGTTGGCCGATCAGCTGATACGCGGCCGGCGTCGGCCGTATGGCCAGGCTCGATTCGATATAACTGCGCGCCTTGCCCCAGAGCTGATTGCGGATGCACACGCGCCCGGCCGTCAGCAACAGGCACGCGTCCTCGGGGCGTTTGTTTAACCAGATTTCGGCTTGCCGGAGCTGA
>SMVA01399903.1_pt1 | contig 44131 bp, 44 predicted proteins | sample 2456451 | NCBI WGS metagenome assembly SMVA01 (sample SAMN11095933, study PRJNA526329) | marine sediment metagenome | biome: Marine sediment; feature: Surficial sediment; material: Deep marine sediment; isolation source: Hadal surficial sediment | place: Pacific Ocean | collected 2014-05 | depth...
GCCGCAGCCAGCGCCGCCAGCTCGTCAGGCGTAGGCTTATGCGCAGGTGGTGGTGGGGTGTAGTCGGGTTTCTCGTAGGCGGGCGTGATTGGCGTCTTAGCCTGGTTCACCAACATCATCTGGTGAAAGCTGATGGCCGCATCCAAACCTTTGATGAACTGTGGGATGTTCGGACTTTGTGAGATTTTGAACATCTCAGAGTGATTGGACAGATATGACACGAACGCGCCCCAATTCTTAATCGCGGTTCGCATCACATCGCCAGGAGGTAGGCCCAGCTCTTCGATCTTCTTGGCCGCTGTCTGAAGCTGAGCCCTCTTCACGTGGGTCATGGTCGCGAGCCAATTGCTTTCTTTGCAGAACTGCACCCAAAGATCGGGGATCGACATGCAATTAACATCAATCACCGACTCATTTGCGTTTGGCAAGTCGGGCGCAATCTTCTTTTCTTTAAGATGTTTATCCTCTTCCTGGTTTTTAGTCTTAGTTAAAGTTTTGGTCCCGTTTGCGGTTTCCGCAATCTTCATACTGTCTTCTTCATCTACGTTAGTAGATGTTATTGTCTTCTTCTGGTGCATCTGGGTGGCGCATTCAGATGAGCCAGGAGTGGCGCATTCAGATGAGCCAGGAGTGGCGCATTCAGATGAGCCAGGAGTGGCGCATTCATGTGCGCCAGGAGTGGCGCATATGGAATCTACCTTTAACGTGTACAACGCTGAAGTTTTCAGTCGTTGTTTTTTGGAAAGTAGGCCCTTCTGCTCCAGCGCCGTGAGAATACGAGTGATCGTGCGTCTCGATACTTCAAGGTCACGAACCATCTTTCGTTGACTTGGAAAACACTTATGATTCCCATCGCACCGAGAGGCGAGGTATTGGAGCATCATGCGTTCATTCACGGTGAGTCCCCGCACTTTGTCGCGCACCCAATCCATCGCAGCGAAATCTCGTTGACGATTCTTACGTTTTCCTTTGGGGGTACTCGTGTTAGTCTTTGCATTCATAATTTCTCTCCTGAAAATCCGTGGTGATTGGCATCTTTGCGGGTTTTCGTTTATGGGGCTAATATTTCACGCGCTCTCTCGCCTCGATCCATTCCTGTATTTCATCGCTACGCCATCCAACAGCACGTGCTGAAATTTGCACTGGTTTGGGGAACTTATCTGCCGCGATAAGTACGTAAATCTGCGCGTGACCAAGCCCTACGAATGACCGCAGTTCTTTCATGCGGATCAATCTCAGTGAGGCGTTCATTGTGCTGCCCCTTGTGGGTAGCCCAAATAAAAGCCCACATTGCGTTCGACGGGAAATGTTGGGGTGAGGGACTCAATACGACGATTCAGCCCGTATTTGACGCTCACTAGGCCACGTTTTTTCAGGCTGGTAAGGAGACGACTTACACTGTTAGGACTCAGACCACAGGCATCTGAGAGGCTGTCACGCGATAAGTTGGGGGAATCCCCTGTAGCGTATTCGAGTAGTAAAAATTCGGAAGGTGTAAGACGGACCATTGTGGAGCCCTCCAATCAAGTTTGATCAAAGGGCCACAATCTTCCCGTTCGCTGCTGATCCCGTTGCGGTAGTGCCGTTAGAGGCTACGCAATTTCGTGGTACGCAGTGTCCACCAGGAAGTGTAAGTTTAGCATTATTGCAATGAGCAACCAACTGCGGGAAGCAGTTTGCGTTTGCTAAATATTATTGGACCGTTGGCGAGGTCGAAATATTTTTCAACTCTACCTGCTTACGAGTCAATGGCGCGGTGTCCAGATTTTCTAGAAATTCACGAGCCTCTTTCGCCGTGATCTGCCTCGCTTGACCAGGGAAACTCCACCAATGTTTTGTGGGCAATTCGGGACAATGACCCAAATGCACGAGGTCCCACACTTCGGGATCAGCTATCCAAGTCCCATCACGGTTCAAGTATTCGTGACCCTCGCCACCTACACGCGCTAGCACTGCCTCACTCTCACTGAGTACGTAAAACTTTGCTTCGTCAAATGACTCCGCAAGCCGCGCCTCAATGTTTTCCCGAAAGGCTAGCCACTGATCTGGAGTTTTCCGATCACTCCAACCCGTCTCGATTGGCGGTACCGCGTTTTCTCCGAAATACTTCGCCACGTCTTGACCAGGACACTTCGATTGGGCAAAGGCCATAGCCTCCGCCTCCGATATTTCCCGCGCTGGGAAAATCTGAAGTGTCTCCCAAGTGTAAAAAGGTAGCCAACCTCCCGTGCCTTGCTTAAAAACGCAATAATCTCGACCTTCCAACCTGCCAATGCCAGCCTTGTTAGGCCCCTGCCAATAATATTTCCTATCAACTTTTTTCGTCACGACACCTCCTTCATAATTCCAATCACTTTTGCTCCACTTCGTAATCCCTCAAGGTATTTCGCCCAATGCAGCATCATCGCTTTTCGCTCCGCCAGTCGGGCACTTCGGTTATAGGCAGCCGCTACCTGATTTCGTTGAGCGTGGGCTAGCTGTAGCTCGATAACCTCCGGTGGATACCCTAGCTCGTGAAGCAGCGTACTCGCGGTAGACCTGAATCCGTGACAAGTGTGCTGATCGGGGCTGATACCCAAATTTCGCAAAGCGTAATTTAGCGTGTTCTCACTGATCGCCCGACCTGGACGTAGACTTGGGAAGACGAACTCCCCGTCACCGCTATAGGTGTGTAGTTCACGCAATATTTCCACAGCGGCTGGGGCTAACGGTACTAGATGCTCTTTCCGCATTTTTGTTCGCTTTGCAGGGATCACCCACTGGCCTGCGTCCAGGTCGAACTCAGACCACTTGGCTAATCGAAGTTCACCAGGACGAACGAACAGCAGGGCCAGCAGTTTCAGAGCCGCAATCGTGCCTGGTTCGCCCTGATACCCGTCTATGGTTCGAAGTAAGGCCCCTACCGCCTTCGGCTCCGTGATCGCTGACCGATGCTTGACGGGCGAGGTCGTAAGAGCCCCAGCTAAATCCGCTGACGGATCACGCTCAGCCTTACCGATTGAGATTGCGTACCGGAAGACTCGCCCCGCAACTTGGCGAGACCTTTTCGCGGCCTCGAATGTTCCGCGAGACTCGATCTCCCGCAACGCTAGCAATAAATCAGGTGGCTGAATCTTCGCAATCGGACGCTTTCCGATTCGCGGTAAGAGCAACCCGATTAGCTGCTTGACCTTCCCGAACGTGGACTCTGCTAGCTTGGGACGCTGCCGAAGTAGCCATTCATCAGATATGGTGGCGAAGGTATCACCGAGCGCCCCTTTCGCTGCCCTCTTCACAGCAGACGGGTCGATACCTTGATCGAGCAACTGACGGGCTTCATCACGTCGCGTTCGAGCGACCTTCAAGCTGACAGTCGGATAGATGCCCAAGCTCAAGAGCTTCTCTCGACCCTCGACCCGATATTTCCAACGCCAGAGCTTACTGCCCGTGGGGTTGATGGCAAGATATAGGCCACCACCATCGGACGCCTTGTATGGACGCTGACGGGGCTTGAGTGCCTTAATTGCCTTCTGAGTCAACACGAAAAGTACCCCCAATCCAATCCCCTCATACCCCCAATTATACCCCCAAATACCCCCAGAAGGCAACGGATGGACCTGGATTGGTCTGGATAAGAAACCCAGAGTCTACGGGGTATAGAGGGGTAAAAGTGGACGGTAATGGATGGCTCTGGAAGGGTATTTGGTAGGCGCGAGTGGGATCGAACCACCGACCCCCACCATGTCACGGTGGTGCTCTACCACTGAGCTACGCGCCTGGACCGGTCGCCACCATACCTAGTTCTGGCGTACGAACTCAAGTAGCCGAAGTAATATTTTCCCGAATCTCGGTCTTTTCAGGGAGGCCCAGACCTTCCTGGCGAACATAGGTTATCTCATCCCTCACCTGGGCAGCCTGCTCGAATTCCAGGTCGCGTGCGTGCTGATACATCTTCTTTTCCAGCGTCTGGAGTCGGCGTGAGATCTGCGCCGGCGTCATCCGCCGATACATGTCGGCGTCCCGGTGCCGTCGGCCTTTCTTCCTGCCGTGCAGCGACGAGCGCGCGCCCTCCATGATGTCCTGGACGTTCTTGCGTATCGTCTTCGGCTCGATGCCATGCTCCTCGTTGTACGCGAGTTGCTTCTGTCGGCGGCGGTTCGTTTCGTTTATCGCACGCTCCATCGACCCGGTTACTCGATCGGCATACAGAATCGCCTTGCCATGGATATTTCTTGCGGCGCGACCGACCGTTTGAATCAGAGCACCCTCCGATCTCAGAAAGCCCTCTTTATCGGCATCGAATATGGCTACGAGCGATACTTCCGGCAGGTCGAGGCCTTCGCGCAGCAGATTGATGCCTACCAGCACATCAAACTCGCCCAGACGCAGATCGCGGAGTATCTCCGTGCGTTCGACGGTATCGATATCCGAGTGCAGGTATCGAACGCGGACGCCGTGTTCCTGCAGGTAATCGGTCAAATCTTCCGCCATGCGTTTGGTGAGCGTGGTGATCAACACCCGCTCATCGACGGCGGCGCGCGCGTTGATTTCCGAGAGGGTGTCGTCGACTTGTATATCAGCAGGCCGGACCTCCACCTCAGGATCCACAAGCCCCGTAGGGCGCACTACCTGTTCCACCAACTGATCGGAGTGTTCGTACTCATAAGGCCCTGGCGTTGCAGAAACGAAAATTGTCTGCGGCGCCAGGCGCTCATACTCATCAAAGCGCAGGGGCCGATTATCGAGCGCCGACGGAAGACGAAAACCGTACTCGACCAGAGTCTCTTTGCGAGTCCTATCGCCTCGATACATGCCACCCAGCTGCGGCGTGGTTGCATGACTTTCATCCACAAACAGCAGCGCGTTCTCCGGTAAATAATCGAATAGCGTTGGCGGTGGCTCGCCGGGCTGACGTCCAGACAGGTAACGGGAGTAGTTCTCGATGCCTGAGCAGTAGCCGACCTCGATGATCATCTCCATGTCGAAGCGGGTGCGCTGCTCCAGTCGCTGTGCTTCGACGAGTTTATTCGCGGCACGGAGTTCTTTAAGCCGAATCTCGAGATCAACACGAATCTGATCCACGGCTGCCGTTAGAACCGCGCGGGGCGTGACGTAGTGCGTCTTCGGATAGACGGTCGCGCGTGGCACCTTGCGCGTCACTTCTCCGGTCAGCGGATCGAAATGACTGATGGCCTCGATCTCCTCGTCCAACAGCTCAACGCGGATCGCCTCGCGCTCGGATTCGGCCGGAAAGATATCGATGACATCGCCCCGCACCCGGTAGGTGCCCTGGGCAAGGTCCATCGGATTGCGCGTGTACTGCAGTTCGGCGAGGCGCCTTAAGATCTCACGCTGATCGATTGTCTCACCACGCACGAGGTGTAGCACCATTCCCAGATAGGCCTGCGGGTCGCCAAGACCATAAATCGCGGACACCGTGGCGACGATAATCGTATCCGGCCGCTCCAGGAGCGCCTTGGTCGCAGATAATCGCATCTGCTCGATGTGGCGATTGATGGAAGCGTCTTTCTCGATGTAAGTATCCGATGACGGTACGTAGGCCTCTGGCTGATAGTAGTCGTAATAGGAAACGAAATACTCAACCGAGTTTTTCGGGAAAAACTCGCGCATTTCCCCGTAGAGCTGAGCCGCGAGCGTCTTGTTATGGGCCAAGATCAGCGTCGCCCTTTGCAGCTCTGACACGATGTTGGCCATCGTATAGGTCTTACCCGAACCCGTGACGCCGAGCAGCGTCTGCTTCGCTAGACCGTTGTTTAAGCCGTCCACGAGTTTGCGGATAGCCTGGGGTTGATCACCGGACGGGCGGAAGTCCGCATGAAGTTCGAAGTGACGATCGGGCATCTGGACAGTAATTGATTGTTTGGACGTTGCGTAGCGGCGTTTTAAGATAGGCTGCCAATCAGCTTTTATGAAGGTTGCAGCAGATGAGTCTCCGTTTGGCCCAGCGAGTCCAACGAATACGCCCCTCTCCCACTGTGTCGATCACGGCGCTAGCTGGGAAACTCCGCGAGGACGGTAAGGATATCATCGCGCTTAGTGCGGGAGAACCTGACTTTCCGACCCCCGAGAACATCCAGGAAGCGGCCTGTGAGGCAATCCGGGGTGGTGACACCAAGTACACGGCTGTCGACGGTGTGCGGTCGCTGAAAGAGGCTATCCAGGAGAAATTCAAGCGGGACAATGACCTCGACTTCGAGTTGGATGAAATCGTGGTTTCGAGTGGAGCGAAGCAGTCCTGTTACAACGCCTGCCAGGCACTGCTGGAAGCCGGTGACGAGGTCATCATTCCGGCGCCTTACTGGGTCTCTTATCCCGACATGGTGCGGCTCACCAACGCCGAAGCCGTGATCATTCGCACGACCCCTGATCAGGGTTTTCAGATGTCGCCCGAGCGACTGCAAGCGGCCATCACCGAACAGACGCGAGCGCTCATTATCAATAGCCCCTGCAATCCGACCGGGGCCGCGTATCCGCGTGCGGCTTGGTTAGCGCTTGGCGCGATCCTACGCGAGCACCCGAGGGTTTTCGTCATCACGGATGATATCTACGAGCACATCTACTGGGGCGACAAGCCGTTCTGTAGCCTGCTTACAGCCTGCCCAGATCTCCGCGATCGTGTGTTGACAGTGAACGGAGTGTCCAAGTGCTATGCGATGACCGGATGGCGACTCGGTTATGCGGCGGGTCCGACCGAGATCATTCACGCGATGACGACGATTCAGAGTCAGAGTACGACCAACGCGTCCAGCGTGTCTCAAGCGGCGGCACGGGCCGCACTATCCGGTGATCAGAGCTTCGTTGCAGACGCCTGCGCCGCCTATAAGGAACGTCACGACTTCGTGGTCGAGCGGCTCAATCGGTTGCCCGGCTTCGAATGTCGTCCCGGCGAAGGCACATTCTATGCCTTTCCCGATGTGACGGAGGCGATCGAACGGCGGGGTCTTGCCGATGATGTCGTTTTCTGTGAACAAATACTGGCGGAGACGGGCGTGGCGTTGGTCCCCGGTTCTGCGTTCGGTGCAGCAGGCTATCTGCGTCTGTCGTTTGCGGCCGATCTTGAGATCTTGGGAGCAGCGCTCGATCGTATCGCCGAATTCATCGGGTCATGATCCGCCGGCGAAAGTACGGCGCTGCACCATAACCGTTCATTAATGTATTCCCTAATGAATGCGTTATAACATGATGATTGAAAAGTATTTTTCCTCAAGGAAGTGTTGACTTGCGCGGCGTGTTCTCTCAGAATGCGCGTGCCGACTACGGCACGGTTCCCCGGTAGCTCAGTTGGTAGAGCGGTTGACTGTTAATCAACTTGTCGCTGGTTCGAGTCCGGCCCGGGGAGCCAATTTCAGCGGGAACTGCCATGAAAATTGCACTATTCGCCGTTAGCCTCCTGCTGCTAACTGGCAACGCGCTGGCAGATCCGCAGCCGTGGATGAGAAAGGACAACCCCGGTGAGCTGAGCGTCGATACCGATGTGACCGAGCCATGTGAAATCTCTGAGCAACAGCTTAGAGAGACGGTCGAGGGTGTCCTCACTCGATCCAGTATTACGCCGATCGAGTTCGGCGAGTCACCGGTATGGCTAGGGTTGCAAGTGAACGTCGATTGTCTCGGAACATCGATGTTTGCGATCAGGGTGGACTTCGTCGACGCAATAGATCTCGTCGCGGTCAGGTACGGAACAGTGGGCTACGGCTCCTTCGGAGCCCATGACGGTGATAGCGATGTCGTGTTGAGCGGCGTAACTCGCCAAGCCAAACGGGCCATCGCCGACTACCTGATAGCCAACTTCGATCCCTGAAACTGAACGGCTGCGAGTCGTTCGTTACTGGTTAGTCCCACTCCTTCTCGACGCCGTCTTCTGGAGTCAGGAACCCGAGAAGACAGGCGGGAGAACCATCCCTGAGCTGATGGCATCGAACGGAGATCGTATCGCCCACCCTAACGGTGTCCTCGGTCACTCCAAGCCTTCTGAGCCCGTTGACGCCGGTGGTCTCTAGGGCCCAGAGCTTCGGCTGACCGTCGGCATCCGTCACTTCAAGGTAGAGCCAGGAATGCGGATTCACCCAATGAACTTCTTTCACCATCCCTTCTAAAAAAGTGTATTCCGTCATCTGGTAGTTGCCATGGGAGTGGTGCGACCAGGCGGGCGACGCCAGGACCTGTACGGCAATGGCGGCAACACACAGGGATTTCAACTGCATCGTTCCCTCCTCGCTAGAGACGCGATGCGCCTAGCGCGTAGCTCCACCCGGCTGGGCATGACCGGTTGCCGATCATCGTTCTCGATTCGCTTCTCGTGGGGCTCGGACGCGCGCATTGCGGACCTTGACCGCGTCGGAATAATTTCGATAACGAATCCGATCTCCAGCCTCGTCGAGGAACTGTAGAGATTGTTGAAAGAACCCGGGTGGAACCGAGCCCGGCGGCACGGTTGCCTCCACGATATACAGACGGCTGTCGTGCAAATAGATGCCAGCGTAGGTGCGAGATAGATCGTCGTTCGTAATCTGTAGCTGGTGGCCTTCAACCAAGTCTATATAGTGATACGCGTCATACGTCACCTCGCCGCCCCTTCGACGAAGGTTCCACGCCGCGTAGGCGACTGATGCTCGCACATCGACTTCCCAGTAAACCGATAAGTAGTCGGCTTCGGTCCTGTCGGTTCGCGCCGTGTGTATTCTCTGGGAGTCCGTGTAATCGACGACCGTGACCGAATACCGATTCGCGCCGTCCTCATAGGTATAGACCCGCGCCGGGAAAATCGCGCCATACTCCGAGGGATAGGTGATGTCCTGCACCTCGAATTCCCCCGGGGTGTGAATGCTGAACAGGTCGGTCGAGTTGAAATAATGAATCCAGTCCTGCGCGACAGAAGACCCCGATGAGAACAGCATCGAGACCACCGCGATCAGACGTATAAAGCGCATGATTAACTCCCCGTCAGCCCGTCAACTCGCCCGCTAATACCACTCGCGCAACCGCACTTCGATGCCACTGTCCGCGCCAACCAGCCTGGCAAACTCCGCTACATCGCTGCCGCGATAGTGGTAGGGATAAACGACGGTCGGGGCGAATTCGAGGACCGCGCTGGCGGCCTGGTCTTCCGTCATCGTGTACGGGAGGTTGAAACAGACGAAAGCGACGTCGATGTCTTCGAGCGAGCGCATCTCCGGTATGTCCTCCGTGTCGCCGCTGATATAGACACGCGTGCCACCGAACGTGACCAGATATCCATTACCGCGACCCTTGTCGTGGAAGCGCAGACGCTCCTCCGTCAGGTTATACATCGGGACACCTTCAATGCTGACGCCGAGCACAGTGGTCCACTCGCCGTTGGCCAGTAGGCTCGTTATCTGGCGCAGGCTGTCGGGCAACTGCTCCGCGACGGCAGCGGGCGCGATCACCACTGTGTCCTCAGTGACAACCGCCGCCAGGGTCTCCGCATCCAGGTGGTCGCCATGAATATCGGTCACGAGGATCAGATCCGGGCTCGGCAGACCCTCGAAGCGCTCGGCCCCGCCCACCGGGTCCACATAGATCGTCTTCCCGTCCCAACTCATGGCGAACGTGGCGTGGTCTAGAGGCTGAATCACCAGGTCACCGGCCTCGGTCGCAATATGATCGCCACTGACCATGCCCTGCCCCATTGCGGCTGAGGCGGACAGCGCGGCCAGTGCGCCAACCGTGAACAGCGAGAGGGACCTCTCAACATGGGCTCGAGTCGACGTCATCGGCATAATTTCTTCCTTAGTCGTTCCCAGAGGCGATTCTACCCAGTCAGAGGCGATTCTGCCCAGTCAGCAGATGCTAGCCCGCGTCAGGAGTGTCCGCGCGGCTAAACAGGTAGACAGCACCGGACTCATAGACCGAGTTGTCGCCCTGCTCACCATTGATGCGGGTCGCAGCGCTGTCTTCGCTGCGCGCACCCACGGCCATTAACGTGCCGTCCTGACTGAGCGCAAGGGAGCTTCCGAACTCGTCATAGGCGTCCGTGTTTGAGCCCTTGACGTACGCGTCTTGGGTCCAGGCGGACCCGTCGCGGGCGAACAGATAGACCGCTCCAGCTTCCTGGGCTGTCTCGTCGTCCTGCTTAGCGTTGATACCTCGTGATGCGCTGTCTTCGAGTTGGGCGCCGACGGCCAGCGTGTGGCCGTCGCCACTCAACGCGAGGCGGGATCCGAACCAGTCGTAGCGTCCGGTGTTGGACGCCTTGATGTAGGCCTGTTGCGACCATGTACCACGGTCTCTGACGAAGACATAGACCGCGCCCGTGGAGCGGTCGGCCGCCCGATCGCGCATCGGTATCGAGTTGATCCCGGTCGTTTCGCTATCTTCATCCAGAGACGCCGCCGCCAGCGTGTTGCCATCGTCGCTGATCGCAACGGTAACGCCTAACGAGTCACCACGCTCTGCGTTCGAGGCCTTCAGGTAGGCCGTCTGCTTCCAGTCGCCGTCGATCCGGGTAAAGACGTAGACCGCGCCGGTGCCGGCTTGGTCGTCATTCTGTCGTTCGTTCGTGCCAGCCAAGGAGCCGTCTTCGTCGAAGCTGCCTACGGCCAGCATGTTGCCATCGGCGGTCAGAGAGACGGAGTAACCGAACAGGTCACCGGCGCCCGGATTCGTCGGCTTGATGTAAGCCTGCTGCGTCCAGGCGCTGCCTGCCCGGGTAAACAGGTACACCGCGCCCGCTGAGGATTGTGAGTTGTCTGACTGATCGCCATCGATACCGGAAGCGCCGCTGTCTTCGGTAATGGCGGAGACCGCCAATGTGTCCCCGTCGTCGCTCAGCGTCAGCGAGAAGCCAAACTGGTCACCGTCACCTAACTCGTCTCCGCGTCCGGCTTCTCCCGTGTTCGATGCCTTGAGATAGGCTTGTTGCGACCAAGTGCCGTCATGTCGGGTGAATACGTAAACGGCGCCGGCCTGAGGAATCGAGTCATCGTCCTGCCCGTCGTCAATGCCCTTGGCCCCGCTGCTTTCAAAGTAGGCGGAGACCGCCAAAGTGTCACCATCGGCGCTCAATGCGACAAAGTAGCCGAACTTGTCGGATGAACCAGTGTTGGAGGCCTTGACGTAGGCTTGCTGTGTCCAGCTCTCGCCGGCGTAGGCGAAGACATAGACGGCGCCCGCCCCGTAGGTGGAGTCGTCGTCCTGGCGGCCGTTGATGCCGCTGGCGCCGCTGCTCTCGACAGGAGCGCCCACCGCGAGCGTGCTGCCATCAGCGCTGAGTGCGACGGCATTGCCCAACAGAGTGCCGCCCACGCCGAACTGGTCACCGGCACCGGTATTGGACGCCTTGATATAGGCAATTTGGCGAAGCGGGGGCCTCGTGCTGCCGGGTGTGTTGTGACTGTCTATCGAGTCCGGCGCAGATGGCGTCTGAGCACGACCAGGAGCGCTGATGCCGGACGTCGTCAGGCCAAGCAAGCACAAGTAGAAAAGATTTCTACAACACGTCATTCCCACGCGGAGTAAACCGGCGTGCCGATCAGATAGTCAGGGTTGGCGCCTTCCTTCGGCACGAACTTCTGCGCACCCCCGTTATCCACCTCAGCGACATACAGGTTGCCTTCCTGATCCACCGCTATGCCGTGTACTCCCCAGAACCCTCCGGGGAAGTTGCCGAAGGTACCGAAGGAATAAAGGAACGTGCCGTCCAGATCGTATTTGAGCATCTTGCTGGTGCCGCGATCGAACGCCCACAGATACCGGTCGGCGGTAATGATGAACAGATGGATGTTCGAAGGGTCGTCACCGAACCGCCACTCATCCAGATACTCGCCGTCCTCCGTGAAAACTTGTACGCGATGGTTGTTTCGGTCGTTGACGAACACGCGGTTGGTTGCCGGATCGATCGCGATACCGTGGACGTTGTTAAAGTAGCCGGGACGTGTCTCGTTAGGAGGATTTCCTTTCTGGCCCCACTCCATCATGTATTTGCCATCCGCATCGAACCGGACGACTCGAGTATTGGCATAGCCATCCGAGACATAGAAGCTACCGTCTGAACGCCAGGCCATGAAGGTCGGCCGGTAGAAATGGGTTTCGTCAGCGCCGTGTTCGTCGGGCGTGCCGATGGTTTGCACCAGCTCTTTCCCATCGTTGGTGAACTTGAAGATCGCATGACGATAATCGTCAACGATCCAGACGTGCTTCTCCGGATCGTAGGGGCTGATATAGATCGCGTGGGGCCGCCGTAGCAGGTCGTCCCACTGCGTCCAGTCTTCGATCAGATTGCCGTCTCGATCAAACACCAGAATGCAGTGCTCCCAACGGACATCGACGCCGAGCTCGCCTCTGATGCTGGTCTGCGGTCGAGTCGGGCCGTCCAACGCGGCCGGCAGGCTAGCCGAGGTCGCATCTCGAAACGGTAGCCGGTTGATGGGGAATCGAATGCTGGGGCCGAGTTCGGGAAGCCAGATCGAGTCCGGCCGCTCGAGCTTGGGCAACTCACCGCGCGCAAGGACGAACACGCGGTCCGGGCTCTCGGCGAAGACGCCCTGCCCCGCCCCCCAGGTCCAATGCTCGTGGCCCGGCAACGTCGATGTATCTTTGGGCCAACCGACCGCGACGTCATACGCGCCAAACATCTCCTGGCCGCCCTTTACGCCCGGCATCGCGACAGGTCCGCTTGCAGCAGAGCCGGTCATCGCGCCGTCGCCACTTTGCTGACAGGCCGTTAAGCCGACACTGATGAAGACGGATCCTAGAATCGTGAGATACGAGTACGGCATCTTCAGGCTCATTGTTTTTTCCCTTTATTTGGTGCCTGGAAAGCGCCCATCTTGCGCTGGATAGGAGCGGATTTCCAATATTTGTTAAGGCTGCTTATAGCGGATCAATGTCATTGACCCGGCCGTAGAGGCATCGGTTTGATGAACAAAAGTTTAACTAACGCTCAGGCAGCTACTCGTGTCGGCATGATTCTACCGCGACAGCGTCGTTGTCTCTGGCCCGCTTCGCGCTCACTCCGGCGTGTTTCTGACGTCGACCTCGCTGCCATCGGCGAAGACCACACGGCTCGTCCACAACGAATAATGTCCCGGCCTTCGGTCCGGACTACCGATCAGCGTGACCTCATCTCCCGGCTGAAACGTATCCTTATTCCATTGGAAGAACCGGTAGAGATCCTGAATGCTCTGAAATTCCCCGGCCCACTCCTGGGTGTTGCCTGCCTCATCGGTCACGCTCAGCCAGATTCCGGCATGCGGGTTGATGAATTGCCATCGCGTAACCGTACCGGATACCGAAATACTCTTCTCCCGGTCGTAGGCGGAGTTCGCGTGGTGGGCCAACGACGGGACCATAGGCAGCGACATCAGTAAAGCAGCAGACCCTGCAGTTAGTCGGTGCCTAAACGGTCGGATTCTCATCGGTTTCCTGCTAGTGCTGACCGGGTCGCATCTCCGGCAACTCAGATAGCATGAGTTCCTCGCAGATAAACTCCGCGATTTCGAAGTTTCTTGTTCTGAAAGGCAGCGTGCCCGTCCACGGGCCTGTGTAGGCGATCGGGTCATCGATCGTTACCTGATTCTCCAACGTCTCATCGTCGACGCGACGAATACGCTCTACGACTCGCAACGCATCACTAAAGGGATGCCCGAGCCGATCCAGCCAGCGCTGGTTGTAGTCCGATTCCCAGCCGATGAAATGGCGTGTCTCGATCACGAGCGTGTCGTCCTCATAGTGCCCGATCGAGTAACCGTTCCAGGTATGGAGAGGGACGTCGGGAAAGTCGCGTCCATCCATATAGATGACTCGCCAGAAATGATCTATTTCGAATAGCATCAACACACGGTCCGGCAGCTGAATAATTTCGAACGGACGCGGTCGATAGTAGGTAGCGGGAATACCCATCGGCAGGCAAAACAGCTCTGCCGCATTCGCTTCTGTCGCGGAGACAGTTCTCGGTCCATGGATGGGTTTGGCCAACTCGAAGCGCTCCCGTCCCCAGGCTGTCATAGGCGGATCTGCGACCAAAGAGCTGGCGCCGGGAAACGATCTCTGCCAGACGCCGGACAGGTCCGGTGGTGCCGTGGACGTGATCTGGCCATGCGCAGCAGACGCGCCGAGGAGCAGGCTTATCAGCGTCGCCGCACCGATGTGGCGATCTCCCACTACCGAAGCTCCTCTACGCACCGTAGGACTCCCACCTTGCCGTACAACGCGCTCCGAGGCTTCCGCAGGAAGCCGCAGGTCAATCGGGCGCACTTCTGACATCGACCTCTTCGCCGTCCGCGAAAACGACGATCCTAACACTCATCGTATTGGTGCCGTCTCTCGCCGGGTAACCGGTCAACGCTATTTCATCGCCGGGCGCGAAGGTATCCTTGTTCCAGCTAAAGTGGCGATAGAGATCCAGCGTACCCTGAAACTCTCCCGACCATTCGGTCACGGTGTCTTCCTCATCCACGACGTCGATCCAGACGCCAGCATGCGGATTGATAAACTGCCACTTGGTCACCGTTCCCGAGATCGAAATCGATTGGGTTCTGTCATACGCCGTGATGGCGTGATGCGCGTGCAACGGAATGGCGAGAAACGACGCCAGCAGGACCGCACCTCCCAGTGCACAGTATCGATTCACCCTGTCTCTCATGGAGTACCTCGTCCCTGAGACCGCGATCATGATCCTCGCGATCCGTTGTCGGAAGCGTCCGCCGTTTTTTTCTCAGGCGGGACTACTTCGGGCGGGATCATACCGATGTTAGTGAGAGTTTTCTCCAGCGCCGCGAGCCAATGCTCGAAGTAGCCTGGCACGTTCGGATCGGGGTTCTCCGGAGTATCGTCCTCCGAGGCGATCGAAGCGATCAGATGCTGGCGAAAGTCATCCCACTCGTAGTGACCTTGTTCGCACAACGCTACTGCCAGTGCGAAAGCTCGGCGTTCCCAGTCATCGTGGAAGACGAGCTCGCCATTCCGCCGGGGGAGTGACTCGGGCCCGGCCATATCTGCGATCTGGTGACTGGTCTGCCGGTTCATCGACTCGGGGCTACGTAGCCGGAGCTGCTGCTGTGGTGACGCCGATCATCGCGTCCCGAGTGACCAATGCGGCGAGCTCATCTTCTGACCAGCCGGCCGTTCGTTCGGGGCGTCCGGGCAGGACGAGATAGCGGATCTCGGCGCTGCTGTCCCACACCCGGACCTCCACAGACTCCGGGAGTTCCAGACCGAACTCGCGCAGTACACCGCGCGGGTCGATGACGACACGTGATCGATACGCGGGGCTCTTATACCACGTCGGAGGTAGGCCGAGGACCGGCCAGGGGTAGCAGGAACACAGCGTACAGACGACGACGTTGTGTATGCCCGGTGAGTTCTCGACGACGATCATATGCTCTCCCTGCATGCCGCCGAACCCGAGCTCCTCGATCGCGGCCGTCGCATTCGCCATCAGTCGCAGTTTGTAATCCGAGTCGATCCACGCCCGCGCTACGACTCTTGCGCCATTCATCGGGCCGATATCGTTCTCATAGAGCTCGACGAGTTTGTCCAGAGCCCCCTTGGATACAATTCCCTTACTGACGAGCAAATCTTCGAGTTTCCGCGAACGCGCTGCCAATGTTTCCGTCTCCGCGGCATTGCGGCGCTTCTCAAGGAAAGGATTCGCTGGCGCGCCGTGATCGTGTCGCTCGTCGGTCAAGCGTTCACCCCGCAACAGGTTCCAGGTAGTCCTCCCACAGATCGATAAAGAGCCGATCCTGGGGCGAAGCCGGAGGTCCCCAGAGTTCGTTCACGTCAAATTTCACGGAATAGAGTGGCTGCGGGTTCTCGCCTTGACCATGGGCATTCGTGTCTGGGAAACAGTGGCTGCCGTGGCGTCTCGCGATCACGCCCACTCGACCCCGCACGTAGCGCGGTAGTCGCGTATGCCCAGCGGGTTGAATGTTGCGAGCACGAACCCGATCGCCGACTGAGAAACTCGGCGTCAGTCGGCCTGCCTCACGACTCGTCGGCCTCCCCTCCTCGACAAGCGATTCGATGGCACTTGCATCGAGTGGGGAAGCCGAGCGGGCAGCAGGTGTTAACGACTCCCCGCTCTTCAGTTCTTGTTCGGTGAGCAGGCGATCGATTATCGCCAGGTTCTCCAGCCTGGCCAGCCAGCGCTCGTAGTAGCTTGCGCTGAGATACAGAACGGGATCCAATGTCTCAAGCGCATGTCGACGACGGTCGATCGGGCCGAACGTCGCGGACGACGCGATGCTTAACGCGAAGACCCGTTCTTCCCAGGCATCGTGGAATACCGGTTCACCGTCGTCTCGGTCGATCGGACCGAAACAGGTCAGCCCCCCTAAGTCATGAATGCCGTTCATACGCACGGAGTGTAGCCCGGTCAACCGGGGGGCTCCACTTGTCAGCGCATACGCTTAACACATTGACAGGCCCATTTAGGGGAAACTAGACTCGATCGATGAACGACCTCGCTCGAGAAGGGACGCCCAATGAAACTAACAGCATGCTCCGCCGCTTCTATCGGCCTCTGTTTTCTATTCGGCGCGCTGGCTACGCAGGCGCAAGCGCCAAACTACAAGTTCGATCCGGACTGGCCGAAGCTGCCATTGCCCAACAAATGGTGGATGCAGGGCGTAACCGGTCTGTACGTCGACCACGATGACAACATCTGGGTCTTGAATCGACCGAGCAACCTGAGCAACACAGAGAACTATGCGCAACTGGACCCGCCGACGGCCGAATGCTGTGTTGCGCCGCCGGCGGTGATCGCATTCGATATTGACGGCAACGTTATACAGTCGTGGGACACACAGGAAGGCCACGGCATGATGGTGGATCGAGACGGCTTCGTCTGGATCGGGTCGGACACCGTGCGAAAATTTACCAGCGATGGGCGACTGGTCGCCGCGCTGGAACGGGCGCCGGAGAATCCGGTTCCCGAAGGCAAATACCCGCCGGAGACCGCCTTCATCATCGGTGGACTCGAAGAGATTCGCGCCGACGAGGATGCACGCGAAATTTTCGTTGTCGACAACTACCTGAACGGCCGCATCCTGGTCTACGACATGGACACGTTGATGTTTAAGCGCGGTTGGGGCGCCTACGGTAAACCGCTGAGCGAGATCAGCATGGACACCAGCGTTCGATACGATCCGGAATCGCCCGCAGCCGAAGACTTTCTGGGCCACGTCACGATCGGCATCTCCAATGACGGTTATGCTTACGTCGCCGATCGGCTCGGCAATCGAATCCAGGTACTGACGACGAAGGGTGAATATCAAAAGGAATTTTTCCTGGCGACGGCGACGTTGCAGCGCGGCTCCGCCGGCGGCATCGCGTTCTCGGCCGACCCCGAACAACGCTACCTGATCGTGCCGGATATTCAGAACAATACCGTTCGGATACTGAACCGCGACGACGGCACGGTCGTGGCGACGGTGGGTAGCGCAGGCGACAACGGTGGACAGTTTCACGGCCTGCATATGGCCGCCGTGGATTCACGTGGCAACCTGTATACCGGCGAAGTCCAGAATGGTGAACGCGTACAGCGCTTTGTTCTAGTGGACTGACGGTAGACGCAAGAATTTATTCAGACTTGGTCGACGGCGACGCACCCAGGAGGAGTCATGACACCACCCGGATTATTTGACCTCAGCACGAATCCCGACGGGTCCGTGAGTAATATACGTATCGGCTACTTCTTGTTTCGCATCACGATCGGCGTCAACATTTTCTTCCACGGCTTCATGCGCCTGTTGACCGGCCTGAGTGCCTGGGAAGGACCGACGGCTGCGGCGTTTACCGATACCTATCTGCCGATGCCGCTCGTGCACCTGTTCCTCTACACCCTGCCCTACTTCGAAGTGGTCCTCGGCGCGGCGATGACTCTGGGGTTGTTCACGCGTTGGGCGATGATCGGCGGAGCCGTGATGATGCTAGCGCTGGTCTACGGCAACACCGCGAGACAAGAGTGGGGGACCGTCGGCAATAACATGCTCTACGCGTTGTACTTCTGGATCATGCTGGCGCTGCAGCCAATCGACTGGCTTGCGCTCGACAACCGCCGCGACAAAGCGGCCCGACCCGACTGATCGGGCTCAATAGCGAAAGTCCACGATCAGATGCGCCTTATTTGAAGTCCCGTTTCCCCACGGAGTCCCGATCTCCGGATGGAGTGGCAACGGGTTATTGACGACCAGATCCAGCCAGCCCGCCTCGTGTAGCAGACTGGCGTCGATGGTCACCTCGAGCTGGCTCGGACTGATCGCTCGATACGGCACAGACGTTCCATCGAAGTAGACGCGCGAGCGGCGAACGAAGTGAAAGCCCGTAATCGTGACCGTCATCGTCGGGCTCCCTTGTGTCACCATGATCGGCGAAATCGTTTCGATGGCCGGCTGCGGCGACTCGACTGGATCCGGTAACGGCGTGCCGGGTCCGCCGGGGGGGCGTCCGGTGAAGCGAAATCCCCGGGCATTGAAAGCGACTTCCTTGAACGCGCTAACCCATTGCAGCGCCTCGACCGGCGGATTCATCTCGGACGAACGATGGAACGGGTCCTCATACGAGACGTCGTAACCGAGCTCCACCACGCTGCCGTTGAATATCACGGTGTCGATCGCGCGCAGATTGCGGATGTCAGCCAACGGATCGTCGTTGACGACAATGATATCCGCCAGCTTGCCGGCATCGATCGTGCCGATATCGTCGCCCATATGCAGCATCTCGGCGGACCATTTCGTGGCGCCTTGGATGATCTGCATCGGAGTGACGCCTGCCTCGACGAACACGGCGATCTCGTGATGCAGGCTTTCGCCAGGTACGCGGCTCGGATTCGTGTTCGCGCCCGGAATGAGGTGCCCCCCGGCGTCAACGAACATCTTGTGGAAACGCAGCGCGTTCTGAAAACCTGCGAGCTTTCGTTGCCGTGTCGTCTCGTCACGCACGCTCCCGGGCCCCCTCCCGTCGTAGAAGCTCAGGGCTGCGTCCATCCGTGTTGGCGGGTAGTAGGCCAGCAGGTCGGGGTCAGCCTCTGCGAAAAAGCGTCGATCCTCTTCTTCGAATAACGCCCAATCTTTGGGGTAGCCCCGGAAGTCGGCCTGAAAGGTCGGTGTCAGTGCCGTGTTGTTTGCTATCAGGCGCGCGATCAATGTTGCGGCCCTGTCCTCGTCCATGTCCGCGTACATGTCCAGCCAGTCCCGGTCGTCGCCCGCCTCTGGAGGGTTCCTCGTGACGGCCGCCCAAATGCCGGCGGAGTGTGGGATGTTCCTGGACGCTTGCTCGACGGCTTCCCACGGCCCGTAGATCGGCCCATAGGCGCGCGTGAAGACCGGCGTGCCGGTCCGATTCGCGACTTCGATCGCTGCGCCGTAGTACTCGAAGGGCATCGCGCCGTCGTTGAACATCAGGACGTCGGCGCCGGCCTCGATAAAAGCGTTAGCGAGCTCCCGAGCCTCTTCCACTGACTGAGGTGCGCGTGCCGGAGTCAATATTGTCTCCAGGCCCGTGCCACCATCAGGGATCCGGTTAAGTCTCGACAGCCCGGTAAAAGGCCGTGGCCCGCGAAGTATCCCGGCTTGTACGGCGTTGCGGTGCGGGATCGCTATTTCGCCGGAGTTGCCCACGTCGATCGTCGACGTGATCCCGTAGTTCAGCATCACCTCGCCGTAATACCAGTTGTAGCTGACCTGGGAGTCCCACAGGCCGGGCAGGACATATTTACCGACGGCGTCGATCACCTCGGCGTCGTCGGGGTATGAGGCTGACCCAGCGACAGACACGCTGGCAATCCGGTTGCCTTCTATGACGACAACCGCGTTCGGCACCGGCGGGCCGCCGTTGCCATCGATCAGCGTGCCGCCTTCGATAACAAGCACGGATGACTGAGCTTGAGCTGTCAGAGAGCCCGGAGCGAGCCCGTACGCGGTCAGAAGCATGAGGCCGTAGAGGCGACCGGTGAAATTTTTCATATGTTCCCCGAAACGTGAAAGTTTCTTAATCAGGTCCGATTCTACCCCTCTTCTACGCGGAATCGAGTCGCATCCGTGCGAGCAGGACACCGGGACTACTCGGAGACAACAGTTCGGTTGTCCAAAATCTATACCCGCGCCTAGAAAGGACTTGACACCGTGAACACGAACAAGCGAAGTAACGCCTGCAAAAAAAGAATTTGTCCTTACCGAGGTGTTGATTCAGTGCGCGTCGAGCCGAATATCGAGCCGCCGGCCGGTAGTTCCTCTCAGCCCGGTGGGAGTGACTCCCATGGCGTAGATCGACACCGAACTTTCCATGTCTTCGCTGGACCGATCGTCTTCTTGTTGATGCTGATCGTACCGGTCGAATCCATGACTTACGAAGTCCGCTGCAGCCTCGGGCTGTTGGTATGGATGTCATGGTGGTGGATTACGCGCCCGGTCCACCTCGCCGTCACCGGATTTCTGCCGCTGGCTGTCGTGTCGGTGTTCGATTTTGCACCAATCGCCCGCATTCTGCCGGCCTACGCGACCGAACTGATTATTCTCTTATTGTCGGCAAACATTCTTACGACGGTGTGGACACGATGGGGACTGGATCGACGCATTGCTCTCGCCTCCCTTATCGGAATCGGTACCAACACGACGCGGCAGATACTTGCGTGGTTCGCGATCGGGATGATCTTCAGCGCATTCCTGCCGAACACGATCGTCGCGGCGACGATGATCCCGATCGTTGTGGCCATGCTCCGCTTCGTCGGCATAGAAGACCTCTGGGAGAGCAATCTGGGCACGGCGTTGGTGATTGCGGTTGCGTGGGGCACCAGCGCGGGAGGCGCGTTGACCCCGCTGGGCGGCGCGCCGAATCTGCTGACGATCGAGTTCATTCAAGAGACCATCACCGGACAAGAGTTCGCGTTCACGACCTGGGTCGTGCGCTTCCTACCGTTGAGTCTCGCGGTCATGGCCGTGACGTTTGTCTATGTCCGGTTCGCATTCAAACCCGAGATCACGGAGATCAAAGGAGCCCGAGAATATTTCGTCGGCGAGTTCAACTCCCTCGGGGCCATGAGCGTTCAGGAAAAGTGGGCGCTCGGGCTCTTCTCCATTGCCGCGCTCCTCGCTTTCTCACGCCCGCTCTATGCCGATTTCATACCTGCGTTCAGGCCCGCCTTCGCGTTCTTGACCTGCGCGATCCTCTGTTTTCTGGTGCGCCCTCGCGGCGAAGACCTGATGACGTGGGAATACGCTCAAGGCAAGATGATGTGGGGGCTGTTCTACCTCTTCGCAGGCGGTACCGCGCTCGGCCGCATTCTGAGCGAGACCGGAACCGCGGCCTACATCGCGGACATGCTGATCCCGTACGCCAGTGGCGGCGGTCTCGTCGCGGTCATCGTGTTTGCCACCCTGACGATACTGATGACGCAAATCACGAGTAACACCGCGGCCATCGCCGTCACGGTACCGATCACTATCAGCACATTTCAGAGCCTCGATATCAACCCGCTGCCCTTTGTGTACATCGTGGCGGCGGTCGGTAACTGTGGGTTCATGCTGCCCACATCTGCGGGCGGACCGGCGATAGCCGCCGGCTACGGCATCAATCTGAAGACCATGTTGATCAAGGGCTTCTGGGCCTCGCTGTTGGCTTTAATCGTCGTGGTAGCCGTGGGCTTTGCACTCGCGACCTACTGGCCGACGTTCAGCACTGCTTGACCGGAATAGATAGACGAACCGGAGGACAGCCCCGTGAGCATCCCACAGTTACTAGTCCACAATAAGAGAGACAACGTCGGCGTTGTCGTAGTCGAGGGTGTTGCCTCAGGCGTTGAGTTGTTCTGTGTCGTCACGGAGGACGACAGCGACTTCAAGCTTACCGTCAAACAGGATGTCCCGATCGGCCACAAGGTCGCCCTCACCGACCTGGCCGAAGGCGACACCGCGATCAAGTACGGGACCGACATCGGCCGGATCGTCGCCGCCGTCGCGAAAGGCGAACACGTTCACACTCACAATCTCAAGACCAAACGTTGGTAGAAAGGGGCTGACCATGTCTACAAACCACTCGTTCTATGGGTATCGACGCGAAAACGGTCGGGTCGGGATTCGCAACTACGTCACGGTCCTGCCTGTCGATGATATTTCCAACGCTGCGTGTGAGTCGGTCGCGGCGAACATTTACGGCACGCTGGCGTTACCTCACGCTTATGGGCGTCTCCAGTTTGGGGAGGATCTCGAACTACACTTTCGCACAATGATTGGCACGGGCAGCAACCCGAACGTCGCGGCATGTGTCGTTATCGGCATCGAGCCCGAATGGACACAGCAGATAGTCGACGGCATCGCCGAGACCGGCAAGCCGGTAGCGGGCTTCTCAATCGAGCAGCACGGCGATCTTGCGACGATCGCCACCGCATCGCGTGCAGCCAAAGATTTCGTGCACATGACATCGGGTGAGCGCCGCGAGGAATGCAGCGTTGCGGATCTTTGGGTCGCCGCCAAGTGCGGTGAGTCGGATACGACAACGGGACTCGCATCGTGCCCGGCCGTCGGCAACATGTACGATAAATGGATCCCGGAGGGCCTCACCGGCTGTTTTGGTGAGACGACCGAGATTACGGGTGCCGAACATCTGTGCGCCGCACGCGCGGCGACTCCCGAGATTGGCGAGAAATTCATGCGCGTCTGGCAGGCCTATCAGGATGACGTGGTCGAAGCGCATAAGACCACTGACCTGTCTGACAGCCAGCCAACCAAGGGCAATATCGCGGGCGGCCTGACGACGATCGAAGAGAAGGCGCTCGGGAATCTCGAGAAGATCGGGAAGGAGGTCAGCTACATCGATGTCCTGGCTCCCGCCGAAGCCCCCGCGCAAGGTCCGGGCCTGTACTTCATGGATACGTCCTCGGCTGCAGCCGAGTGCAACACGCTTCAGGCCGCTGCCGGCTATGTGGTGCACTGCTTCCCGACGGGTCAAGGCAACATCGTCGGGAACCCCATCATGCCGGTCATCAAGATCACCGGTAACCCCCGCACGGTACGGACGATGAGCGAGCATATCGACGTGGATGTCTCGGGTGTCGTGCGTCGGGAGATGACCATTCCGCAAGCCGGCGATGCGCTGATGGACATGATCATTCAGACGGCTAACGGACGACTGACGGCCGCCGAGGCGCTGGGCCACAGGGAATTTGTCATGACGAAGCTTTATCGCAGCGCCTGAATTCGCTTGGGCCAACCGTCATGAGAACGCCCCGGCAAGAGCCACCTGCGCCTGTCGCCCGGCCGGCGAGGCGTCCATTGCGTTCGGTGGTCGTCTACTTATACTGATTTTTTATGGCGAAGCGGGATCATAGCGACACACTGACCGCTGCCTCTCCCCTGTCCGCCTCGAACCGGGCTGTCTGGATCATCCCCGCGGCGTTGTTACCGCTGATCATCTGGGGTAACCCGCTCTTAGCCATCCTCGTGGCCGCCGGCCTGTCCCTGACGCTGAAGCGAGTGCTGATCAACGACGCTTCTCTCTACGGCACACTCACGCTGCAGACCGCGATCGTGCTGTTAGGCGTCAACCTCGATGCGCGGGAAATGTGGCAGGTCAGCCAGGACTTCGCCGGCCTGATTGCGCTGTATGTTGTCCTGACCCTCGGCGCCGGCATCGCGCTCGGGCGCATTCTCAACGTCGACGGAATCCTGACCCGACTCATCGCGGCCGGGACTGCCATCTGCGGCGGCACCGCTATCGCGACGCTTAGCCCGATACTCAAAGCACGGCCTGATCAAATGGCGTTGGCACTGACGATCGTGTTCTTTCTCAATATGGTCGCACTGCTGACGTTTCCGCTGGTCGGAGAGTGGTTGAGCATGACCCAGACGCAGTTCGGGGTCTGGGCCGCTCTGGCCGTTCATGACACGAGTTCCGTCGTAGCCACCGCCGCGATCTATGGCCAACAGGCAGCCGAGGTCGCCACGACCGTGAAACTCGGCAGGACCCTGTGGCTGATTCCGCTGACGCTGGTCTTCAGCCTCCTGAGTCGTACCGGTACCACGAGAATACGGATTCCAGGCTTTATCGGCCTGTTTATACTCGCGTCCGTGCTGGGCTCTCTCGCCAGAGCGTACTCGGCCGTGCCGCAGATCGTTTTCGACAGCGTCCAGTATGCGTCGCGGGCGCTTATCGTCGTCGCGCTGTTCTTTATCGGTCTCGAGTTCACCCGTGAGACGCTGCGGAACCTGCGAGGCGGCGTGGTCTGCCAAGCGCTGTTGCTGTGGGCGACGATCGTTCCGCTAACGCTGTGGGTGGCCCTCCGCTACGCATAGCCGTCGCCCACCGCTAATGATCTGCCGGACGTACGGCAGATGACACTGCCGCAGCCGAAATATTCAGGCGCGTTATATCAATAGGTGAATATATTCCGTTGCGCCTCTCTCCGGGACCGCATACTGCGCTTCCCTGGAGGATGAACGATGATTCGCCGATTCTTGCAACTGGACGTCTTGAGCTTCGCGTCGCTGGCTCTATTCGTCGCTTACGTCGCGGTTATCTTCATCCTTTAAGCCGGCCTGCCCCGCCTCCGCGACGCTCAGTCAGATCGCGGTCCGCAAATCTAAAACGATCTCAGCACCGAACTCGATGCGGCACTCAGACCTGGAGTCTCGGGACTATCGTGGTATTCTCTGCCCGGCTAGCAACGTGCCGCGAACGTTCCGAGCGGCTGACAAAGAACTAAGTATCCTAGCGATCACGACCCGACCATCACGGCGTCGGCCAGAGTGAACAACTGGCTAAGGGGTGCAGATGAAATCTAAGCGTGTTGCGAAAAAGGTCGCCATCCACCTGCTGTTCTTTGTGGCTGTGATCGCGGTCCTTGGAGTCCTGGTCATGTTGCTCTGGAACGCCCTCCTGCCTGAACTATTCAACGGCCCGACGCTCGATTATTGGCAGGCGGTGGGTGTTCTGCTGCTCTCCCATATTCTGCTCCGCGGAACGCCATTCTATGGGATGCGGGCACGGCGTAATGCGCGTCGGCGCCGGCGCTTACGCGCGAGGCTAGCTGAGATGACGCCGGAAGAACGTGCTGCGGTCAACGATGAACTCGGCATCCCCTCGGACGGAACACCCACCGGATCCTAGCCCGCATCGGGCTTAAACACTCCATTGTGGTTTATAAGTAACCACGATAGAGTCGCCGCACCTGTCTACATGTAGCCGGAGCAGCACGTTGGGCGCACTCGCTCCTCTTGAAAATATCCGTGTTCTTGAACTGACCGAGGCGTTAGCCGGTCCCTATTGCGGCATGATGCTCGGAGACCTGGGCGCCGACGTCATCAAGATCGAGCGCCCCGGCATCGGTGATCAGTCCCGTCATTGGGGGCCTCCGTTCGTCCAAGAAGAGAGTGCCTATTTTCTCGCGGTGAACCGGAACAAGCGCAGCTTGGAACTGGACATCAAGGAGCAAGGCGATCTGGCCATCCTGCATCGACTCGTGGAACGCAGCGATGTCTTCATTACCAACATTCCGCGCATGACTTCCCTGAAAAATGCCAAAATCGATCCCGATACTTTGCGCCAGATCAATCCGCAGCTGATTTATGCGGCGATCAGCGGCTATGGTCACAGCGGCCCCAAGGCCAGTCGCGGCGGGTACGACATCATCGCGCAAGGGGAAGCTGGACTCATGGCATTAACCGGAGAGCCTGAAGGCGCTCCGAGTCGTTTCCCCACACCGATGGCCGATATCTCAGCCGGAATCTACACCGTCATGGGAATCCAGGCTGCATTGTACGCCCGCGACACTCGCGACCCGGGTGTGGGCCAGTTTATCGACGTGTCGTTGTTCGATTCACAGACGACGTGGCTCGCCAACATCGGCGGGAGCTATTTCGCCGACGGCGAACGTCCTGCCCGGCTGGGTAATGCCCATCCCACGATCTGCCCCTATCAGCCGCTCAGAGCGAGGGACAAAGTGATCATTGTCGCCGTCGGGACCGAACGGCTGTGGGAACGATTTTGCGGCGTCCTGGGCGTGGCCGACACATTGATGGTTGACGCCCGGTTCGCGACGAATCCGTTGCGCAACCAGCACCGCGATGAACTGGTCGTGCTATTGGAAGAGATCTTGAGAACCCGAGACGCGGACGAGTGGCTCGACGACTTCGTCGACAACGGGGTCCCGTCGGGCCCAATCAATTTCCCAGACCAGACCTTGACGGACGAGCATCTGATTGCTCGTGGCATGATCGTTGAACTCAAGCATCCATCGTTAGGGACCATCAAGTCCATCGGCAACCCGATCATGATGTCAGAGAAAGGGCCAACGTACCGGCGTCACCCCCCGAGACTGGGTGAACACAACGAAGAGATTCGAGCCGAACTAAGTGCTGACAGCACGATGCCGCGTTAAGAATTGAGCCTCTTCAGGTAAGCGCGGAAATCATCGCCGATTTCCGGGTGACGCATCCCGTACTCTACCATCGCTTGCAGGTAGCCGAGCTTGCTGCCGCAGTCATAGCGAATGCCCTCGAATGCCAGGATATGGACCGGTTCATCGACGATAAGTCTCGCGATCGCATCCGTCAGCTGAATCTCATTACCAGCTCCCCTTCCCGTCGATGCGAGTTTCTCGAAAATTCCCGGCGTGAGAACGTAGCGTCCGACAACAGCCAGGTTCGACGGTGCGTCCTCGGGCTTGGGCTTCTCAACAATCTTCGTGACGCGTTGTACGCCATCTCCATCGGACTCGACCGCGACGATGCCGTAGTTCCCAGTCTGATCGTTCGGTACGGTTTCGACGCCTAGAACGCTGCAGCCATGCAGACCGAAGTGGTCCTTCAGCTGCTTCAGGCATGAACTCTTGCTGTAGATCAAGTCATCCGCCAGATGGACGAGAAACGGCTCATCCCCGACAACGGCTCTCGCACATAGAACCGCGTGACCGAGTCCGAGCGGCACGCCCTGACGAATGTAGATGCAGTCTACGCCGTTTGGAACAATATCCCGTACCAGGGCCAACAAGTCTTCTCTACCCGCCTCACTGAGGACTCTCTCCAACTCGGTGTCCGTATCGAAATGATCCTCGATCGCCCGCTTGGAGGCTCCAGTCACGAACACCAACTTCTGTACACCGGCCGCCAATGCCTCTTCCACGGCATATTGAATCAGCGGTTTATCTACAATCGGCAGCATCTCTTTTGGGGAGGCTTTGGTAGCGGGAAGAAAACGCGTGCCTCGGCCGGCAACCGGGAATACGGCTGAGCGAATTGTCGATATCAACGGCCGATCCCTTCCACCAGGGAGTCTGATGGTCATGGCGTACGGAGGCATGATACCGGAGTCGCCTGACGAGCATAAGAGAAGCCCGAGCGGATCGTCGTCCGCCGGGCTTGCTCCCGGGATGAAGTCGCTACCTTGGGATCGTGCGATTGACCTAAGAATCGTTGACGAGGATATTGGTCCTGTTCATCTCGACGATACGTTCTCCGATACCCCGCACTCCAGTGAGTGCCTCCGGAGTTGCGAAATCTCCGTTCATCTCTCTGAATTCGACAATCGCGGTAGCGAGGGCCGGACCGACGCCGGTCAGCTCGAGCGCGAGCGTCTCGGCATCCGCCGTATTGATGTTGACCGGTCCTGCGTACAGGGCTGCAGAACCTAAGCCGAACGCCAACAGGCACAGCAACTCTCCGTATCTCCCTCTCATAAGCCTTCTCCTTTACGGTTTCAAGATAGTGGGAGAACGGATGCTAGTGAGTGAAGGTTCGTCGGGCAGCCTCTTAATCTGGCGGCTTCGAATAGATACACGAGACGTGTATTACTCGACGATTCGCTCGAACTGAAACGCCTGAATAGGCTTAATCGTCTCCCAGGCTTTGCAGCTAGGACAATGCCAAACGAGTCGCCGGGTACTATAGCCACAACTCGCACATCGATACCGCGCGCTCGATAGCGCGAGTTTCCGCAGACCCTGGGTGATTCGCAGTATGGTTTTCTCGCGATCCGCCTGCGGGAGGTCAGCAAGATGATCCATGTCGATCAGCGTCGTCAGAATATCGTGGTGAAGTATGAAATACTCGACACAATCACGGAGAACCCGTGGCGCCGTCAAGCCATTAATGATTACGGCATACGCCAGGTTCCGGCTCACCTCGTGATCGGTAGCGATGAGCGTTTTCAGATAGCGTTCTAGCTCCTGTTGCCGATTCGTGGCCTCGTAGCACTCGACGAGTTGAGGTAGCACCTCGACCATGAGCCGTTGGTCTGCCTCCAGGACCCGTTCGTACAGCCGCAATGCCTGCGCGAAGTCTTCGTCTTCCTGGGCAATTGCAGCCCGGATCAGCGTGCCACGAAAGGCGCCAGTCTCGCTCCTGACTGAACTCTTGAGATACTGGCGCGCGAGATCGAGATCGCCGGTGAGCCGAGCGCGCTCCGCAAGTTCGCAGTAGTAGTGGGCAACCTGAACCGACTTCTCACCGGTCATCACTTCCAGTTCTCTATGCGCCTCTATCGCCTTGATCCACTCGCTCTCGCGCTCGTAAATGTCGACGAGGTGTTCCAAAGCCGCCTTCCCGAGCGTAGAGCTACCATGCAGTTCAGAGAAGAGCTTCTCGGCGCGATCGAACAGGCCAGCGCCCAAATAGTCCTGTGCTAAAGAAAATAACGCCTGGTGTCGCTGAACTTCGTCGAGGTTCGGACGCGCTAGGATATTTTGGTGGACGCGGATGGCACGATCGACTTCACCGCGCCGCCGGAACAAATGACCGAGCGCAAAATGCGTTTCCAGCGTATCTTCATCTACTTTGGCCATGCGCACGAACAGTTCCAGCGCTTCGTCGGTCTGGCGATTCAGAACGAAGTTGAGGCCTCTCAAATAGTCTGCATTAATCGGCGGCGAGGGTGGCGCGCCGCGATTTCGAACGGAGAAGCGAGCGAAGAGCCAACCAGAGGCTCCCGCCACGATGAATAAGCCGGCTAGCAGGAATGTTGCTTCAGTTGGCATCGTGCAGCGGATAGCTGCGTAGGCTGCTAACCTCCGCCTCGGCCAGCTTCAGGTCGCGACGCAGGCGCCGTTTTTCCCGTGACATTCGGAATAAGGCGAAACCCGCGGTGATGAGTCCGAATAGCCAGCCGACAGCCAGGCAAATAGCGAAGGCAACCACTATGGAGACACCCTCGAGTCGGGTGAACCCCACATCCAAGACCACGGTATCTGGGTTGTTGTAAGCGAACACTGCAGTCAGCAACGCGACAAGGAGTAGCGATACTAACAGTACGATCTTTCGTACCGTGGCCAAATCTCTATTCCTGGATTCAATTCACTGCTAGCTGCGTACCGGCAGATGGCGGCCCCCGTTCACACGTTCTCTGAGGTCTTTACCCGGCTTGAAATGCGGAACATGTTTGCCGGCCAACGCGACCGCGTCGCCTGTCTTAGGGTTTCTGCCCATCCGGGGCGGACGGTAATGCAGTGAGAAGCTGCCGAAGCCGCGTATCTCGATACGCCTGCCCCCAGCGAGAGACTCGCTCATCAGCTCCAGAATATGTTTTACAGCAAGCTCTACATCTTTAGCGGGCAGATGTTTTTGCTTGCTGGCGATTGATTCAATCAGCTCGGATTTTGTCATGGCAAGGCACCATCCTTTTTGGCCACAGCGTGTCCTTGTTGTTATCGGGGCTCGGTACTTACTCCGGAGTCAGTTGCTCCTTCAGCAGGTCACCCAGCGTCGCTCCCGCAGCAGGTTTCGTTGCGTCGGATTTGTAATTCTGAATAGCCTGGGATTCTTCGTGAGCATCCTTGGCTTTGATCGATAGCGAAACGATCCGTGTCTTTCTATCGACCCCAGTAAATTTCGCTTCCAGCTCTTCGCCTGGCTTGAGGACCATGCGTGCGTCCTCCACTCGATCCCGCGATATCTCAGAGGCCCGCAACTGGCCCATGACGCCCCCGTCTAACTCGACCGTCGCGCCCTTAGCATCTACTTCCTGAATAATTCCCTTCACGATCTCGCCCTTCGGATGTTTTGCCAAGAACAGAGACAACGGATCCTTGTCGAGCTGCTTGACGCCCAGCGAGATTCTCTCTCTGTCCGGGTCGATGGCGAGCACCAGCGTCTCCAGTTCTTCGCCTTTGGTGAAATTGCGAACGGCCTCTTCACCAGGGATTTCCCAGGACAGGTCAGACAGATGGACTAGCCCGTCGATACCACCCGGAAGACCGATGAATACACCGAAATCCGTAATGGACTTGATCTGTCCGGAGACTTTGTCGCCTTTATTGTAGCCCTCGGCGAAGTCCGCCCAGGGATTCGCCTTGCATTGTTTCAGGCCAAGAGAGATACGCCGGCGTTCCTCGTCGATATCGAGCACCATGACTTCGACTTCATCGCCGATCTGCACGACCTTATGCGGGCTCACATTCTTGTTGGTCCAATCCATCTCGGAGACATGAACGAGACCCTCGACGCCCTCTTCGATCTCAACGAAACAGCCGTAGTCCGCGATGTTCGTCACCGTGCCGAATAATCTGGAGTCGGGAGGATAACGGCGGCCGAGATCAACCCAGGGATCGTCACCGAGCTGCTTCAACCCGAGCGACACGCGGTTGCGTTCGCGGTCGAACTTCAAGACCTTGACGTCCATTTCGTCGCCGACGTTGACCACCTCGGACGGATGCTTCACCCGTTTCCAGGCCATGTCGGTAATATGCAGAAGGCCGTCGATGCCACCGAGATCGACGAATGCACCGTAGTCGGTCAAGTTCTTCACAATCCCCTTGAGTACTACGCCCTCCTGCAGATTCTTCAGCAGTTCATCGCGCTCGGCACTGTATTCCTCTTCGACGACAGCGCGGCGGGATACCACGACATTGTTGCGTTTCTGATCGAGTTTGATGACCTTGAACTCTAGCGTGCTGCCTTCCAAGGCACTGGGATCTCGGACGGGGCGAACGTCTACCAGTGATCCGGGCAGAAAAGCACGAACGAAATCTATGTCGACGGTAAAACCGCCGCGGACGCGGCCGCTGATCGTGCCGGTAACGACTTTGCCTTGTTCGAAGGACTCCTCGAGACGCCGCCAGGTACGGGCACGCTTCGCCTTCTCTCGGGATAAGCGAGTCTCGCCGAAACCGTCTTCTACGGCGTCAAGCGCGACTTCGACTTCATCGCCGACCTGGACTTCGATTTCACCGTGTTCGTCGAGAAACTGGTCAGCGGGAATGACGGCCTCGGACTTCAAGCCCGCATGGACGATGACGACGTCCGCGTTCACATCCAGGACGATAGCCGTCAGGATGCTTCCGTGCTTAAGCTGTTGATTAGCGAGGCTTTCTTCCAATAACTCCGCAAAAGATTCGGTCATTATGTTAACCGCTGACGCGGTATCCTCTAAGTACGTCGTCGATGCATCCTGTACCGACGGTTGACAACAACATGGCTTCGCGCATCCTGCCGAAACCTCCTGACTTCTACCTCGCCAATTCGCCCAGTTCCGCAAGCAAGGACTGGATCCGCTCAATCACCTGTTCCGGTGTGGTCCCCGTGGAATCGAGGATGTGAGCCCCTTCCACGGCTTTCAGCGGCGCCACCTTCCGATTTGCGTCGCGTTCGTCCCGCTCGCCAATGTCTCCGGAAACGGCCGGCAGGCTAACATCAATCCCCTTTTCTTTCAACTGGTTATAACGTCTCAGCGCTCTTTCCTCCGGGCTCGCGGTGAGATAGATCTTGAGCACCGCATTGGGAAACACGACGCTTCCCATATCGCGTCCGTCAGCCACGAGACCGGGAGGCTGGGCGAACTCTCGTTGGCGCTTCAATAATGCCGTGCGGACCAGGGGCAGACCGGCCAGTCGGGAGGCTGCAGCACCATGCTCCTCGGTGCGAAGCTGCGCAGTCACATCGGCACCGCCGAGACATACACGCTCGATATCCTGGGCGGAAGAAAACTCGATAATCATGTCAGCGGCCGCTTCCGCTAAGCGCGCCTGATCTTCGAGTGCGATGGACTTCTGGGCGGCAACCAGCGCTACTAGGCGATACAACGCGCCGCTGTCCAGTAGATGCCAACCCAGCTGTCGCGCCAGGCCACGGCTCACAGTTCCTTTGCCCGAACCGGTCGGCCCATCGATGGCGATTACCGGCGCCCCGTCAGCCATGCGCGCTACCCGTGATCGCGTCCAGCCGGAGACCGCTGTGCGATGCCGTCGCCAGGAAGCCAGGAAAAGACGTAGCCACCTGGCCGGTACCCAGAATCTCGATCGGCTCCCGGGCTCTCAGGCTGGCGATCGCGAACGCCATCGCGATCCGATGATCGCCGTGGCTCTCGACGCTCCCGCCTGACAGTGGACCACCGTCGATCGTCAGGCCGTCGGGTTGCTCGTCGACCGTCACGCCCAACGCTCTAAGGCCTGCTGCCATGGCGGCCAGGCGGTCGCTCTCCTTGTGGCGCAGTTCTCCGGCGCCGGTCACGACGGTTCGCCCTTCTGCACAGGCGGCCGCGATGAACAACACCGGCAACTCATCGATACTGAGAGCGACCAGCTCTGCGCCGACCTCGACGCCGCACAGCTCACTTCGCTCGACATAAATGTCCGCAACCGGCTCAGCGCCACCTTGTCGTTCGTTCCGGAGCTCGATTTTTCCGCCCATGTTTCGCAAAATCGTCAACAGCCCGGTTCGGGTCGGGTTGATCCCGACCGCCGGCATCAGCAGGCCATCGGGCGCCCCGAGAAGACCGGCCACCATGAAAAACGCGGCGGAAGAGAAATCACCCGGGATCTCGATCGCAGTGCCGGTCAGCGATGTGGGCCCGGTCACCGAGACGATGTCGTTCGACTCCTGCTCGAGCGGTACGCCCATGGCCTGAAGCATCCGCTCGGTATGATCGCGACTCGGGCCGGGCGACCGGACCGTCGTGCGCCCCTCGGCCCATAGGCCCGCTAACAAGATGGCCGATTTCAACTGTGCGCTGGCGACGGGTAACGTGTAGTCGATGCCACGGAGCGTCTTCGCGCCTCGAATGCGGACAGGCGCCCTTCCCTGATCCGTCGTGATCCGTGCACCCATCGCGCACAGCGGTTCAGCGACACGCTCCATCGGTCTTTGCCGTAAGGACGCGTCGCCGGTCAGTACGGAGTCAAACGGCTGAGCAGCCAGCAGGCCCATCAATAACCGCATCGTGGTACCTGAGTTACCGAGATCTAATGGTGCAGCGGGCTCGGTGAGTCCGGCGGGACCCACGCCCGACACGGTCAGCTGCGGGCCGTGATCGTCGATGGTCACGCCCATCGCACGCAACGCCGCTAGCGTCGCGAGACAATCCTCGCTACGGAGAATGCCGGAGATCGTGGTCGACCCCTCGGCCACGGCGCCTAGCATCAGGGCCCGGTGCGAAACAGATTTATCACCGGGGATCGTGACCGTGCCGCCCACCCGTTCGGCCGGGTGAGCGAGATAGGCCTCTCGAGAACGATCTAGAGGATGCTGCAGCACGCGACGAAGGCCTCTGCGATCCTAGCCCGCTAGAGAATGGCCTTGGGGTAGGCTCCCAGGACGCGAAACAAGTTCGCCTGCGCGTCGATTTCCCGCAACGCGTCGCTCACTCCCTTATCCTCGGCATGGCCATCGATATCGACAAAAAAGACATAGTCCCACTTCTGTCGCCTGGACGGGCGGGATTCAATTCGTGTCATGCTGATACCGTATCGCGCGAGCGGATCCAGTAAGTGATGTAGTACGCCCGGTCCTTCGGTGCCGGTGGCGGACAACAGCAACGAAGTCTTGTCTTCGCCGCTCGGTGGGAAGAGCTTACGGCCTATGACCAAAAATCGAGTCGTATTATCGGCGTGGTCTTCGATATTTGCGAACAGTATGCCCAGTTTGTAGATCTCGGCTGCAGCATCTCCGGCGATAGCAGCGGTATCGTCTTCGTCCCGAGCGCGGCGCGCGCCTTCAGCATTGCTCCCAACGGCAATCGTCTCGATACCGGGTAGGGTCTGCGCCAGCCACGCCCGACATTGCGCCAGCGACTGCGCATGAGAACAGACGCGCTTTATTTGGCCAATCTCCTTCATTCGACCCATGAGGTGTTGGCAGATTCGAAGCTCGACTTCACCGCAAATTTTGAGCGGCGAGGTTAAAAACATATCCAACGTGCTGTTGATCGTTCCCTCAGACGAATTCTCCACCGGAACGATTCCGAAATCGGCAACGCCGGCCTCGACCTCGTGGAAGACCTCCTCAATCGTCCGCAGTGGCAATGCGCGCACGGAATGGCCGAAATGTTTGAGGACCGCAGTCTGTGTGAAAGTCCCTTCCGGGCCCAGGAACGCGACTTTCAACGGATCTTCCTGCGCGAGACAGGCCGACATGAGTTCTCTGAACACCCGGACGAGTTCTTCGTCTCGCAACGGTCCGTCGTTGCGCTTCACGACAGCCCGCAGTACCTGAGCCTCTCGCTCCGGTCGGTAGAAGTCCACCGCCTGGACTAACCCTTTGGCGGCCCCGATCTGCTGGGCGCAGCGAGCACGGTCTGCGATCAGCGCCTGAATATCGGCATCGATGACATCGATTCGCTGCCGCAGTTGCTCCAACGCAGCGGCATCGTCAGAGTCGGGCTTCTTCTTCATTACTTCGGGCTCGTGTGAGACGCACTGACAGGCTAATGACGTGCTTACTCAATGATGGGTAAAACTCGTATCGAGAGTATGCCATCGATAGAGCCTATCCGCTGCAGGGTTTCCTTGCCCGCCGGGCCATCCAGATCCACGAGCGTGTGCGCGACATTGTCTTTCGAGACGTTCAGCAGATCCGCGATATTGATGCCCTCTTCGGCCAGAGCGGTCGATACTTGCCCGACCATGTTCGGGACGTTGGCATTCGTGATCACGAGACGGTGAGGTCGAGTGCGTCGTAGCACTGCTTCGGGGAAATTTACGGAACGGCGGATGTTGCCATTCTCCAGGAACTCCCGGAGATTCTCGACCGCCATCACGGCACTGTTCTCCTCGGCTTCTCGAGTCGAAGCGCCGAGATGAGGCAAGCAGATGACGTTGTCATGGCCGATAAGTAGCCGCGACGGAAAATCGGTGACGTAGGTGCTGATTGCGCCAGTGTCTAGCGCCGCAATCAACGCTTCCTTATCGACTATGCCCTCGCGCGCGAAATTTAAGACGACTGCGCCTTTCGGCAAAAGCGCCAAGAGCTCTCGGCTCAGCAATCCCCGCGTACTGTCGTTGAACGGCACGTGACTGGTTAATATCTCCGCACGCGAACACAACACATCCAAATCGGCTGCTTGTTCTACACCCGACGAGAGTTGCCATGCCCGTTCGACCGTAATATTCGGATCGTAGCCGATCACATTCATGCCGAGTTCCAGCGCCGCATTGGCAACTTCGACACCGATCGCGCCAAGACCGATGACGCCGAGTGTGCGCCCCGGCAACTCGAAGCCGACGAATTGTTTCTTTCCGGCTTCGACGGCGCGCGCGATATCTTCATCCGTTCCTTCAAGGCCGCGCACATAGTCCCACGCAGCAGCCAGATTTCGCGCCGCAAGAAGAATGGTCGCGATGACCAACTCTTTCACTGCGTTGGCGTTCGCGCCCGGCGCATTAAATACCGGAATGCCCAGCGCGCTCAGCTTCGACACGGGAATATTATTCACTCCGGCGCCGGCGCGAGCGACTGCGCACAGGCTGGCCGGTATCTCCATACCATGCATTTCGTGCGAGCGCAGCAGGATTGCGTGGGGATTAGCTACTTCTTCGCCCACCTCATAGCGGTCGCGGGGGAAACGCGCTAATCCCTCACTCGCAATATTGTTGAGTGTCAAAACTCTGAAGGTGTCCCTCATGTCACTCAACCGTGCTTAACCTCGAAGTCCGACATGAACGCAACCAACGCATCCACGCCCGCTTCGGGCATCGCATTGTAGATGCTGGCACGGAGACCACCGATCGACCGATGGCCCTTGAGATTGGTCAAGTTGGCCGCCTTTGATTCCGCGAGAAATATGGAATCCAACGCCGCATCCGGCAACGTGAATGGAATATTCATTCGGGATCGGTAGTTCACATCGACCGGATTCGTGTAAAAGTCCGAAGCGTCGATCGCTGAGTAGAGCTTGGCCGCCTTGGCGTCGTTGCGCTCTGCCATCGCTACGAGCCCACCTTGCGCCTTCAACCATTTGAATACCAAACTCGCCATGTACCACGCGAACGTCGCAGGCGTGTTCCACATCGACTTCGTGTCTGCCATGACGTGATAGTCCGTTACGCCCGGCGTCTGCTCGACTGCGTGTCCGAGTAGATCTTCGCGCACGATGACGACAGTCAGTCCTGCCTGCCCGATGTTCTTCTGAGCCCCCGCGTAAATGAGGCCAAAGCGGCTGATATCGATCGGTCTCGACAGCAATGTTGACGACATATCCGCTACGAGGGGGGCTTCGGATACGTCCGGAATACTATGCATCTCTACGCCGCCGATCGTCTCATTAGGCGTGTAATGCAAATAAGCCGCCTTGGCGGATATCTGCCAGGTTGCCGGGTCAGGCACGGTCGTGTAGTTACTCACCGCAGCATCGGCCGCGACATTGACCTGTACGAAACGCGATGCCTCGGTCTTGGCTTTTTTGCCCCAACTTCCTGTCACGACGTAGTCGGCTACCTGATCCGGTGTCGCCAGGTTAAGAGGTACCGCAGCAAACTGTAGCGTCGCACCACCCTGGAGGAACAGGACTTTGTAGTTCTCCGGAATCGCGAACAGTTCCCGAAGATCCGCCTCCGACTGCGCTGCAAGATCCATAAACTCGGCGCTACGGTGACTCACTTCCATGACCGACATGCCCGTGCCGTTCCAATCGAGGAACTCTGCCTGAGCTTGTTCCATGACCTGTGGCGGCAACACAGCGGGACCTGGGCTGAAGTTATAAACGCGATCCATCTGTGTTTACGTCCGTGTCCGAAGCACGCCGTCAGCCCGGCTCCTGTTCCTGCAAGACCTCCACGCGCGCTAATCCGACCAGCTTGTCGCCTTTGTCGAGCCGGATCAGTCGAACTCCTTGCGTGTTTCTACCCATCACGGAAACCTCCGCGGCCGGTGTTCTTACGAGCGTACCGGCGGAGCTGATCAGCATGATCTCGTCGTCTTGCGAAACCTCCAGCGCACCGACGGCACGGCCATTACGCTCCGAGGTCTGAATGGCAATAACACCCTGCCCGCCGCGACCCTGCACCGGAAATTCCTCCAACGGTGTCCGCTTACCATAGCCATTCTCTGTGGCGATGAGCACGACATTATTGTCAGGGATGCTCAGCGCGATGACTTCGTCGTCAGGGCCTCCCAATCGGAGTCCACGCACGCCGGCGGCAGTTCTGCCCATGGATCGAACGTCGGCTGCGGCGAAACGAATCGCTTTTCCCGAACGGGCAAACAGCATGACGTCCTGGTCGCCGAGCATGAGACGCGCCCCGATCAAACGATCGTCCTTGCGCAACTCGACGGCGATAATACCGTTCGCGCGAGGGCGGGAGAACGCGCTCAGGGGCGTCTTCTTAACCGTACCCTGTTTGGTCGCGAAGATGATGTGCTGATTATCTGCGTATTCCTTAATCGGCAAGACCGCGTTGATGCGTTCGTTTTCCTCCAGCGGCAAGAGATTGACGATGGGACGTCCTCTCGAACCTGAGCCCGCTTGCGGAACTTTATAGACCTTGAGCCAGTAGGCTTTCCCTCGGCTGGAGAAACACAACAGTGTGTCATGGGTATTGGCGATGAAGAGTTGATCGATAAAATCCTCATCTTTTACCCGTGCGGCAGCTCGGCCGCGTCCACCTCGGCGTTGCGCCTGGTACGCCGCCACCGGCTGAGCTTTGGCATAACCGCCGTGGGACAACGTTACGACGACGTCCTCCTCCGGTATCAGATCCTCGATCGTGAGATCGGCATAGTCTTCGACAATCTCCGTTCGCCGGGGATCGGCGTAACGCTCGCGAACCTCCAGGAGTTCCTCGCGGATCACGCCTTGCAGCGCTTCGGGATTTTCCAAGATTTTCTGATATTCTAAAATGCTTTCCACTAAATCGCTGAATTCACTACGTATTTTATCCTGCTCAAGGGCCGTCAGCCGGTGCAGACGGAGATCCAGTATGGCCTGCGCTTGAACCTCAGAGAGACGATAGCCGGTGGCAGTCAAGCCAAAAGCTTCCGCTAGACCGTCCGGTCGCGTCGCTTCAGCGCCGGCGCGTCGCAGCATCTCGACGACGGCCCCCGGTTCCCATTCACGCTCGGTCAAGCCCACCTTGGCTTCAGCGGGCGACGCGGCGGCCTTAATGAGATCGATGACGGCATCGATATTCGTCAACGCGATTGTCTGCCCTTCCAGCACGTGCGCCCGTTCCCGCGCCTTCCGAAGCTCATAGAGCGTCCGGCGAGTGACGACTTCACGACGATGACGGAGGAACGCCTCGAGGAACTCCTTGAGCGTGAGAAGTTTGGGCTGCCCGTCCACGAGTGCGACCATGTTGATGCCGAACACAGTCTGTAGCTGGGTATGTTTATAAAGGTTGTTTAAGACGACCTCGGAGAGCTCGCCACGACGCAGCTCGATCACGACGCGCATCCCGTCTTTATCGGACTCGTCTCGTAGCTCGCTGATTCCCTCTAGACGCTTGTCGCGGACCAGTTGCGCGATCTTTTCGATCAACCGGGCCTTATTGACCTGATAAGGCAGCTCCGTAATAACGATCGCTTCGCGGCCGGCTGTCGCGAGCGGCTCGATATGGGATCGCGCCCTGACATAGATTCGGCCCCGTCCCGTGTGATAGGCACTCACGATGCCCTGAGAGCCGTGAATCAATCCTGCTGTCGGAAAGTCTGGTCCCGGCACCAGCTTGATGAGATCGTTGATACCGAGTTCGGGATCTTCCAGCAACGCCAGGCACGCATCGGCGACTTCGCCGAAATTGTGCGGCGGTATATTGGTGGCCATGCCCACCGCGATACCGGACGAACCATTAACCAGCAGGTTGGGTACGCGCGTCGGCATGACGGTCGGTTCGTGCTCGCTTTCGTCGTAGTTAGCCGAAAAGTCGACGGTATCCTTATCGATGTCGGAGAGCAGGTCCTGAGCCAGCCGAGCCATGCGGATCTCGGTGTAGCGCATTGCCGCCGGGGCGTCCCCGTCCACGGAACCAAAGTTACCCTGCCCGTCCACCAGTAGGTAACGCATGGAAAACGGCTGTGCCATGCGGACGATGGCTTCATAGACGGCAGTATCTCCATGCGGGTGGTACTTACCGATCACATCGCCCACCACACGGGCAGATTTCTTGTAGGGCTTGTTGTAGTCGATACCTAGCTCACGCATCGCATGCAGCACTCGGCGATGAACCGGCTTGAGCCCGTCTCTTACATCCGGAAGCGCGCGTCCGACGATTACGCTCATGGCGTAATCCAAATAAGACCGCTTCATCTCGTCTTCGAGATTGACAGAAAGGACTTCTTTGGCGATTTCAACCATGGTGTTTACCACAAATACTGGCCCCTCCCGGCCTGTTAAAAGGCACCGGCTGAGCTAGAACGCACTGAGAGAGAAACGGGTCGTCAGGCCACTGTGGCCGCGAATTTCGAAGGGCCAGACAAGCTCGATAAATCAGGTTCCGAGTACACAACAATTCCGTCAAATTCTACCATAAGGGCGTCCTTCTCCGTAGGGTTACAGGGCGAGTAAACGGCTATACTTCGCCGCGAAGTTAATGCGCCGGCAACCCCCATGAGTGAGTCATCCGGATAGTGAGTCAACGTATCGATGCACTGATCTGCCCCCGCTGGACTATCGCGGTGGAGCCAGATACCGAGGTGCAGACGGATCTCGCTATGGCGATCGACAAGGGCCGAATCCTGGCGCTGCTCCCCCGCCGCGAGGCGACCGAACGTTTCGTGCCGGACGCGCTTCACGAGCGCCCGGATCACGTACTGCTGCCGGGCCTAGTCAACGCCCATACGCATGCTGCCATGAGCTTGATGCGAGGCTATGCCGACGATATGCCGCTATCGCGCTGGTTGGAGGAGCGCATCTGGCCCACGGAGATGAATCTAGTCAACGCGGATTTCGTCGCCGATGGCACCCGCCTGGCCGTCGCGGAGCTGCTTCGCGGCGGCACGAGTTGCTTTGCCGATATGTACTTTTTTCCGGACAAGGTGGCCGAAGTCGCGGTAGAGACCGGCATCCGGGCCGCCGTCGGCATGATCGCAATCGATTTCCCTTCTGCATGGGCCGCAACGCCGGATGAATACATCAGCAAGGGCCTCGCCGTGCACGATGCCTATCGGACACATCCGCTCGTGAGCAGTTTCTTCGCGCCCCATGCACCCTATAGCGTCTCCGACAAGACGTTACGGCGCATCCGCCAGCTCGCCGATGAACTAGAGGTCCCCGTGCAGATGCACATCCATGAGACCGCGCGCGAGGTGGAGGATGCCGTCTCTGAGTCTGGCCAGCGGCCGTTGCAGCGTCTGAAAAAACTGGGCTTGTTGAATTCGGCGCTGATGGCAGTACACGCGACGCAGTTACTCGATAGCGAGATCGAAGCTCTCGCTCTGGCCGGGTCGAGTGTGGTGCATTGCCCGCGATCCAATCTCAAACTCGCCAGTGGTGCCTGCCCCGTCGCCGCGTTGCTGGCCGCTGGCGTGAACACCGCGTTGGGAACAGACGGCGCAGCCAGCAACAATCGATTGGACCTTTGGGCCGAGATGGAAACGGCCGCGCTGCTCGGTAAGCATGTCGCCCAGAATCCCGAAGCCATACCCGCGTCGGCGGCGTTGAAGATGGCGACGATTAACGGCGCTCGAGCCCTGGGCCTGGCCGACGAGATCGGATCGCTCGTTGCTGGCAAGTCCGCGGACGTGATCTGCGTTGAATTAACCGATGCCGCCGTACGACCGGTTCTAGACCCATTGTCCCAATTGGTTTATTGCGCCGGCCGCGAACATGTGACCGATGTCTGGGTTGCCGGCGAGCATCTACTGACCGCCGGTTCGCTGACGCGAATGGAGTCGGCGACGATCCTCGAACGCGCGGATCAGTGGGGACAACGGATCCTCGACTCGTGAGCCAGACTTCCCAAAACTTGGACCCCGCAGAACTCGCCAAGTTTGAGGCGATGGCCGCCGAATGGTGGAATCCGGACGGTCCGCTGAAGACGTTGCACGAGATCAATCCGCTGCGCCTGGGCTACATCGAGGAACGCGTGACGCTTAAAGGGGCGCGTATCCTGGATGTCGGTTGTGGCGGCGGCCTCCTCAGCGAGGCGCTCGCTGCCCGGGGCGCGGACGTGGTCGGGATCGATCTCGCGGCGGCCAGTCTCGAGGTCGCCCGGCAACATGCAGCCGAGACCGACACACACCTCGAGTACAAACAGATAGACGCCGCCGTGTTAGCCGGTCAGGAACCAGGACGGTTCGATGTCGTCACCTGTCTTGAATTACTGGAGCATGTTCCGGATCCGGAAGCGCTGGTCGCGGCCTGCTCGCTCGCGGTTCGCCCGGGTGGCTCGGTATTTTTCTCCACGATCAATCGTAACCTGAAGAGTTTTTTGCTGGCGATCGTCGGCGCCGAACATATTCTGCGCATGGTGCCCCGGGGTACGCATGACTATCTCAAGCTCGTGCGCCCAGCGGAACTCGCCAGTTGGTGCCGCCGCGCCGATCTGGACCTGCGCGACATCACCGGGCTGCACTTCAATCCGCTGACGCAGAGCTATCGGCTCGGCGGTAATTCTGCCGTCAATTATTTTGGCTATACCGTTCGCCGATCAGCCGCATGAAGATTCGTGCGGTGCTGCTGGATCTGGACGGGACGCTCGCCGATACCGCACCAGACCTGGTCGCGGCACTTAACGAGCTGCTCGCTCGGCATCGACGGCCGCTCGCGCCCTATGCTATCGCGCGCAACGAGGTGTCCAACGGGGCGCTGGGCCTGATCAGACTGGGCTTTGGCACCGCTTGCACGACTGATGAGGTGGAGGACCTGCGCCAGGAATTCCTCGACATCTATCAAGGTCAGGTGTCTGTAAAATCTCGAGTTTTCAATGGTTTAAGAGATATACTTAACGAGTTATCTGACTATGGCCCGGCCTGGGGCATCGTGACGAACAAGCCCGGCTCGATGACGACGGCACTGCTTGAGGCGCTCGGCTTGGATCAGGCGCCCGCCTGCGTGATCAGCGGTGATCGTTTACCACAACGCAAGCCCGATCCGGCGCCGCTGCTCCTGGCCGCGCGCGAGCTCGGGGTGCCCGCCTCGGATTGCGTCTACGTGGGCGATGCTCAGCGTGACATCGAAGCGGGACGCGCTGCGGGGATGCGCACGATCGCGGTGACCTATGGCTACATCCGACCCCATCAAGACCCGTATAGTTGGGGGGCGGATATCGTGATTACACGACCGAGCGCGCTATTGGATGCCGTGAAGCAGCTAGAGACTAAGCTACAAGCCCATGCCCTCTGTTGAGCCAACGTTCGCAATCTACCTGATCGCTAGTGGTGTCGCGGGCCTGGTCGTCGGCGTGCTGACGGGGATCGGTCTGAGCCGACTACGAAACATGAAGCTCCGGCACGAGCTGGACCTCCGCGAAACCGAGATCAAGAATCGGGGGAGCCTGGACGCCGAGCGTGAACAGGCCTTGGCGCTTGCGACAGAGCGGCTCAGTGCCACGTTCGGCCAGCTCGCCAACGAGCAACTCCAGAGTCACACGGAGACATTCTTGAAACTTGCCCGAGAAAGCCTGGGCACGCACCACGAGCGTGCGAAAGCCGAGCTCGCTGCCCGGGAACAGGCCGTGGAGAACCTCGTTAAACCGATCCGAGATGCGCTGAGCCGGACCGAAACGCAGATCAACGCGTTTGAGAAGACGCGGCACGAAGCGCACGGGAGCATCACGGCACAGCTGAAAGCCATGGCGGCAGGCCAACAGACGCTCAGCGCGGAGACTCGCAATCTCGTCAATGCGCTCCGGCGCCCCGAGGTGCGCGGCCAGTGGGGGGAGATCACGCTGAAGCGCGTCGTCGAGCTCGCCGGCATGGTAGAGCACTGCGACTTCGTCACCCAAAGCCACACGACCACGGAAGATGGTGCGATTCGGCCCGACATGGTCATCAATCTGCCGGATCAACGGCAGGTGGTCGTGGATGTGAAGACGCCGCTCGACGCCTATCTGGACGCGCTGCAGACTGAGGATGAAGCGAGCCAGGCGACAGCGTTGGAGCGCCACGCGACCAATGTCGCGAAGCGAGTCCGGGAACTGGCCAGCAAGACGTACTGGGCACAGTTCGAACACAGCCCTGAGTTCGTCATCCTGTTTATTCCGGGGGATCAGTTCCTGAGCGCAGCCCTCGCGCAACGTCCCGATCTATTGGACGATGCCCTGCGCCAACACGTCATTCTCGCGACTCCTACGAGCTTTGTGGCCCTGCTGAAGACGATCGCTTACGGCTGGCAGCAGACGGCGCTGACCGAGAACGCCGCGGAGATTCGCGGGCTGGCGGTGCAGCTCTACGAACGGCTGAACACCTTTGCCGGCCATATCAGTACCATGGGCAAGGAACTCGCGAATAGTGTGAAGGCCTACAACCAGGCCGTCGGCTCCCTCGAACATCGAGTTCTTCCCAGTGTACGGCGTTTTACCGAACTCGGGGTGAACCCAAAGCAGCATATCGCGCCGGTGAAACCGGTCGACGAGACGCCCCGCGAACTAGCGGCCGGGTCGGCCGACGGAGACGTTTCCGTGACACCCGGCGGAAAGCACTAGCGATCCGCCTGATGCTCGCGGCCATCAGTTTTACGGACAGGCCAGAAGTCGCAGCATGATGGATTGGGATCAGTACGACCCTGCTCCCGATCTTCTCCACAATCGAGTGATCTTGGTTACCGGTGCGACATCCGGCATTGGCCGAGCGGTCGCGCGGGATTTGGTCCGGCATGGGGCCACGGTCGTTGCGCACGGACGAGATGCTGCGGCGCTGGAGACGCTCTACGAAGAGCTCAAGGATCTCGGTCCGGAGCCCCTCGTGGCGCAGCTAGACCTGGAACGCGCTCAGGGGGACGAATACCAGCGCTTGACCGAACAGATCGAGTCACGCTTCGAACGTCTCGACGGCCTCCTCCATAACGCCGGTGTTCTCGGCGATCTCAGCCCGATCGAACACTA
>SMVA01360274.1_pt1 | contig 44102 bp, 40 predicted proteins | sample 2456451 | NCBI WGS metagenome assembly SMVA01 (sample SAMN11095933, study PRJNA526329) | marine sediment metagenome | biome: Marine sediment; feature: Surficial sediment; material: Deep marine sediment; isolation source: Hadal surficial sediment | place: Pacific Ocean | collected 2014-05 | depth...
CATAGACCAGGATGACCCAGTTGTATTGATGACCATAAAGGAACGGGTAGTGATTACTAATCATGCAAAACAAAACAGGCAGGGTAAAATAGTTGTTGTGGGTGGACCTTAATTTCGCGAAAGCAGCCAGCTCAGCATCTGGCTCAAAACCCGCCTCCACAGCCTTTACAAACGATTTCTGTGCCGGAATGATGCCTAGAAATACATTGCCAGCCATGATTGTGCCCATGACTGCCCCGATATGCATATAGGCTGCTCGATCCGAAAATAACCGGGTAGAAAGCCAGCAAAGGAGCCCCAGGTAGACGACGATGACCACAGCGAAAACTGATCCGTTGTGTTTTAAAGGTGACCTGACTGCTATTTCATAAAAACCAAGCCCAAGCCCGACAAACCCTACACTGGCAAAAATTGCAGTCGTCGGTTCTGATATCCAGTTGTCAGGACCGACCAGGTAAGACTGGGCCTGAACATAATAGACCGCAACGATCAGAAAAATGCCTGTGATCCATGTCGTGTAGGCTTCCCACTTGGACCAATGGAGCGTCGCCGGCCAGCTCGGAGGTGCCAGGGCGTACTTGTTGAACTCGTAGATACCTCCTCCATGAATGGACCAGAGATCGCCTTTGATGCCTTTTTCTTTTTTCCAGTCCGGCGGTTCCTGGAGGCTATTGTCGAGCCACACAAAATGAAATGACGCACCGATCCACGCGATTCCTGTGATCAGGTGCAACCACCTGACAATCAGGCTAAGCCAGTCTGTTAGATATGCTTCCACTAGGCACCCGCCCTGGTTTCTTTTCTGTAACGCTCCACACCATGGCAGTATGTTCTCTCTATGGAGCGATCATCTCCCAGCGTCATATGTATAAACAATTCTTCATCCAGGGTTTTACTCATGCGAATCCTTCGCCCAATTATCGGTGTGGGTGAGGGATCAAGTACAATAAAATCTGCTTCCTTACCCACCTCAAAATTGCCAATGTATTGATCCAGCCGGACAGCCCGGGCATTACCCAGGGTTGCCATGTAGAAAGCCTGGTAGGGATGTAAGGAGTACTCCTGCATCTGGCAAACCTTATATGCCTCTGCAAGCGTCGCCAACATTGACAGGCTGGTGCCACCGCCCACATCGGATGCCAAAGAAATCGGAATGCCCGCATCCTGCATTTTCTCGATGGGCATTAAACCACTGCCGAGGAACATATTGGAGGTAGGGCAAAATGCAATATTGCCACCAGAATCAGCCAGCCTGCGAATTTCATCGTCGGAAAGGTGGAGACAATGGGCAAATATTGACCGCTCGGTACTCAGCCCAAATTGTTCATAGGTATCAAGATAGTCTTTGGCCTCTGTGTAGATGGACATGATCCAGCGAATTTCAGCTTCATTTTCGGACATATGAGTCTGTAGCCAGACGCCTTCATATTCCTTCAGTAACTTACCAGCCAATTCAAGTTGGTCTGGGCTGCTGGTTCCGGAAAAACGAGGCGTAATGGCATATCCCAACCTGCCTTTACCGTGCCACTTGTTTATAAGATCCCTGGAATCTTCATATCCAGACTGGGCTGTATCCAGTAATCCTGGTAGCGCATTCTGATCCATCAACACCTTGCCAGCGACAATTCTTAAATCTCGATCAAGCGCGGCCTGGAACAAGGCCTCCGTTGACTGTTTGAAACTGGTGGTAAAGCTAAAAGATGTCGTGGTACCCACCGCAAGGCAATAGTCCAAAAAACTATCTGCTGCTGTCCTCGCATACTCTTCATCAGCAAATGCCATTTCGGCAGGAAACGTGTAATTTTCAAGCCAGTCGAGAAGTTGCGTACCGTATGATGCAATGACATCAATCTGCGGCGAATGCACATGGGTATCGATAAATCCCGGCATGATCAAACGATCCGGCAGGTGTTCACACTGATCAAACGAAAACCCTTCACGTAATGCCTTCGATGCATCCAGACAAAGAACAACTTTGCCGTCCCTGATATGAAGAACGCCATCTTCCAGATACTCGAGGTGAGTGCCATCGGCGAGGGGTTCATCCAAAAAGTGAGCAATTCGGCTTCTGAGCGTTACATCGGACACTAGCTTCCCCGATAGGTCGAATAACCAAAAGGATTTAACAACAGGGGAACGTGATAATGCTGATCTGTTGATGCGACCTTGAAACTGATCTGGATAGTAGAATAGAAACTCGGTTCATTTCGCGAAGCGAAGTAATCTTCAACCTCAAAACTCAAGGTATAGTTGCCCAGTTCTAACTCAAATGACTGGCTCCACTCGTCCACCCGACCGTCATCGTCGGTATCTCCAACGGCAATAATCCCAGACGTTCCTTCCCTGACAAGCGTGACACTTACCCCGCTAGCTGGCCGCCCGGCACTGGTATCAAGAATATGGGTTGTGATGGGTGCGTCCATACTAGCTTCCTATCATTTTCTGCAGTCGCAGTCTGGTGATGGCACCTTGCTCTCTTGCGGCATTCTCCAGCTCCGTTTCCCTGCTGTTCACAAGTCGTTGCAGCAATAGTTCCAGCATTTCACCGGCAGATTTTGCTGTTGCGCAAACAATAAATATGAAGCCAAATGCATCAAAATATTGCTGGTTCTTATCCTCCAGTTCCTTGAGGACACTTTCGTCAGCCTCAACAATCTGCCCCTGTTCACGTTGGGCACTGTCAGCAAATTTATTCCTGAGAGCCTGCATATCACCTATTTGTGGGTGTCCGGAAAAAGCTTCCAGTCTCTCTTTTTCCGTGGCTATCTCCCAGAGTTGATCAGCGAGATCCAGCAATTCTTCGACGCTGATAAAGGGTCGGGCATTACACATATCAACCGCCCACCTTTGGCAATGACAGCAGGTGATAAAGTTGTCTTTCAACTCAATTGCCCGACGACGATTAAGTTCTTCAAGGGTCATATCTGCTCCGTATTAATCACATCTTTGATTTCCCGCCAACTGAGCCCGCGACGAGCCAGCTTTTCGTCAGCCGGGACGAGTGACATAATCTGTGCAGCGATCGCCACGGCAACTTCCATTGGCAGCTTTCCTTCAAGCCCTGGCAACCCAATGGGGCAATTCAGCCTGGCGATGGTTTCGCCACTGAAGCCATCATGTTTCAGTCGCCTCCGGAACCGCTCTGCCTTGGTCTGCGAACCAATCAGCCCGAGGTAGGCAAAGCACTCCTCATGAAGTAATTCCCTGGTCAGCCGGTAATCCAGGGAGTGATCGTGGGTGACAATAACCACGTAAGCACCTTCAGGTATCTGTTTAATGTATTCCTCTGGTCTTTCAAGATGAATTTCCTCCACTGCCAGCGGGCATTCTTCAGGAAAAAGTTCGGGTCGATTATCAACCCAGGATATGTGCGCATCCAGCTCTGAAATGATCTTGACCAGCGCCTGGCCAACATACCCGGCACCAAACACGACCACTTCTAAGGCCGTTCGTGGAAACACTTCAAAGAGTACCGTCACGCTGCCGCCGCAACATTGATTAGCCTGCGCTCCCAGGGGGAAGTGATGAACCTGCTGAAGATGTTTTTCTGACAGCAGTAGTTCCCTGGCCAATTGGGTCGCCAGCAATTCCAGTTTGCCTCCGCCGATGGTGTCAAATGTCAATTCAGCCGTCACAACCATTTTGCTGCCATCTTCCCGAGGTGTTGAGCCAGTAGCACCGATCACCGTGACAAGGCTAAAGGGTGACGCCTCTTTCTGGCACCTGGCAACCGCCTGTTGCCAATGATGTTTAATCATCCTGATTCTCCCTGGCTTTCGCATTCTGGATACAGGAAAAAACTTCCTCGCTTGTGGCCGGAGCATTCATCATTGGATTGAACCGGTAATCAACCACACTCGCACAGGCATCCCGGAGCGCACACCATACCGATAAGGCCAGCATCAATGGCGGTTCTCCCACGGCTTTTGACTGGTAAATGGTTTCTTCTCTATTGGGTTCATCATATAACTTAACATTGAACGCTTCCGGAACATCATAAGCCGTCGGAATCTTGTAGTTCGCAGGACTGTCTGATACAAGTCTGCCGCCATCGTCCCAGAGCAGCTCCTCTGTCGTCAGCCAGCCCATCCCCTGAACAAATCCTCCTTCTATCTGACCAATATCAACTGCCGGGTTCAAGGACCTACCCACATCATGTAAAATATCCACCCTCATCACCCGGTATTCACCGGTCCGAGTATCAACTATCACTTCAGCCGTGGCTGCGCCATTTGCAAAATAGTAAAAAGGCATCCCTGTGCCTTTCTCAAAATCGAATTCAATTTTTGGTGTCTTGTAGAAACCGGCTGCCGACAGTTGGACCCGATTCATGTATGCCAGATTCACCACTTCATTAAAGGGAAGCGATTGATCCCCTACGACAACAAGATCGTTCTCTATCTTTATGTCTCCAGGCGGACATTGAAAATGGCTGGCAAGAAAGTTAACCAAACGATCTCGAATCTGATTCATGGCGTCACGAACTGCCATGCCATTTAAGTCACTACCGGAGGAGGCTGCCGTGGGTGAAGTATTGGGCACCTTATCGGTTCTTGTGGCATTAACCTGTATCCTGCCGATTGAGACTCCAAGACTGCGAGCCGCGACCTGCCTCATCTTGGTATAAAGGCCCTGACCCATTTCAGTTCCACCATGATTTACATGAATGCTGCCATCGGTATAAATATGTACCAGTGCACCCGCCTGGTTTAAATGTTGGGCAGTAAAAGAAATACCAAACTTAACCGGGGTCAGTGCCAGACCTTTTTTCAAGTGCGATGAACCCTGGTTATACTGCCTGATCTCTTCCCTTCGCACTCTGTAATTGCTCGAAGTTTCCAGCTGATCAACTAGCTTTGATAACACATGCTGCTTAATAGTCTGACCGTAAGGTGTTACATCCCGGCCCGGTCGGTAGAGGTTAATTTTCCGAACATCCAGCGGATCAAGATTCAGGGTTCTGGCAATATCATCCATCATGGATTCAGCGGCAATCATCCCTTTAGGACCGCCAAAGCCGCGAAAAGCAGTATTGGAAACGGTATGGGTCTTACATCGATAGCCGGTTATTCTTGCGGCATCATAATAGTAACTGTTGTCTGCATGAAACATCGCACGGTCAACAATACCCTCGGACAGGTCCGGTGAATGGCCACAAAGTGCGGCCAGGTCCATCTCGACTCCAAGCACCTGGCCGGTATCATCGAAGCCAACCCTGTATCGGTTCCAGAAATCATGGCGTTTCCCCGTTTGCACCATATCGTCCTGCCTGGGCATGCGAAATCTGACCGATAACTGATTTCGCCTTGCAAATATAGCGGCAATACAGGCAAGACCTGCTGCCTGGGACTCTTTACCGCCGAAGCCGCCACCCATCCGACGAACCTCAACGACTATTTCATGAAACGGGACATCTAAAACCTTTGCAACCAGACGCTGCACCTCAGTTGGGTGCTGGGAAGAACAATAGACAAGGACACCATCATCCTCGGTCGGAATGCAGAGGCTCACCTGGCCTTCAAGGTAGAAATGTTCCTGGCCGCGGATATAGTGTTCACCACTTAGATTATGGGGCGCATCACTGATTATCGAATCCACATCACCCCGAACAAATGACTTTTCAGGGAGCACGAAAGAAGATGCTTCCATCGCATCCTTTACCGTCACTATGGCATCCAGTTGTTCGTATTCGACTATCGCTTTTTCAACCGCTCTCATTGATGCTTTTAGCGAGGTCGCCGCAACAGCGAAAATTGGCTGACCAACGAAGCTGACCAGCTCGTCTACCAATAAAGGATCGCCCTTATAGACCGGACCTATATCAGCATCACCGGGGATGTCCCTGTAGGTGATGACGTCTACCACACCTTCACAGTCGCGCACGGCGGAAAGATCCAACTTTAAAATCTTCGCATGGGCATGGGCAGACTTTCCGGTGGCCACATGAAGCTGGCCAGGCAATTCCGGGAGATCATCAATGTATATCGCAGCACCGGTCACATGTTTGACTGCGGATTCATGATTTTCAATAGATGCATGCATGTTCAGTTCAGTATTGCTCACAGGTCCTCCACTTTAGGCAGTGAAGCCCCGGCAAATTCGAGCAGTGCCCTGTCCAGCATTTCAACCGCCATGTCCATTCTGAATGACGCGCTGGCTCGAACATCACTCATTGGCTGTAATTCGGACCTTAACAGCAGGCAGGCATTCTCGATAAGAACTGCATCAACGACACGCCCATCAAGTAATTCCTCCACGGGTTTAACCCGAACCGGTACCGCTGCCATTCCACCAAAGGCAACTCTTGTCGACATTAACTCAGCACTGTCCCCTGAGAACGCGAAAGTACCCAATACAGATGAGATATCATCTTCCAGTCGTTTTGAATGTTTATAAAATCGGTGGAAGCCTTCAACTGACACTTTCGGGATATGAATTTGCACAATGTACTCATCATCTGCCAGCCGGGTTTGCCGGTAACCCGTATAGAAATCCTCTACCCTGACCGTGCGAGTTTCCCCGCTCGAATTTCTCAGCTCAATCAAGGCATTCCAGACAATCAGCGCAGGTGGTGTATCGGCAATGGGCGAGGCATTAGCGATATTGCCTCCCAGCGTCCCAGTATTTCGTATTTGCCTCGATCCCAGTCTTTGAAGGAGATGGACAAATGGTTCTGACTGATTCCGGAAAAGATCTTCCAGTGTCGTGTAGCTGACGGCCGCGCCGATAAGGAGTTCCGTTGAGGAATCCGTTACCTGCCGTAATTCGGCGACCCGAGTCACATCAATCAACCGCTCAAACTGATTCCAGCGCTGGGTAATTTCAAGCGCAAAATCCGTCGTACCGGCAACGATGCACTGCCTGCCGTATTTGCCAACCAAAATATCCAGCTCTGCCAGACAGGTCGGTCGATAATACTCCCCGTCAGCTGGCTTACTTTCTATTGCCTGAAGACTCGCAACGATATTCTCATCAAATACTGATACACCCTGGTTCCGGCGGAGCGCATCTACACCTGCATCGACTATCGGTTTATATCCCGTACATCGGCATAAATTTCCAGAGATTCCGCTCGTCACCATCTCACGGTGATTCGCTGATGGAGCAGAAGACTGATCCTGGACCAGATTCGCGAGGGACATGACAAACCCCGGAGTACAAAACCCACACTGTGAGCCATGTTTATCCACCATGGCCTGTTGAGCCGGGTGTAATTCTCCATTATTCACGAGTCCTTCAACGGTCACTAGATGCTTACCCGCAAGGGTTCCGGTGAGCGCGATACACGCATTGACTGTTTCGTAGCCTACATCGCCATGTTCATCACAAACACCCACCATTACTGTACAGGCTCCACAATCCCCGGAAGCACATCCTTCCTTGGTGCCGGTCAATCCCCTCGATCTCAGCATCTCAAGCACCGTACTATCGGCATCAAATTGCAGGCCGGTGACTGGTGTTTTATTCAGCACAAAATCCACGTTCAGGCCTCTTCAAGTCATCATTACCCAATATTTATACAAAAACCTGACCAAGTCGACAGTTTTTTACCTGAACTGCGAAATATTCGCTTAGGCACTATGCTTAGAACGTTTCCGGAAAATCCAGGCTAATTTACCCACACCACCAGACAAGCTGGCAGAATAGGCCCCATGGATTACCTGCCCTTACATTTTAACCTCCAGGGACAAACTTGCGTTATTGTCGGCGGAGGCGAAATTGCCTTTCGAAAGGCAGATCTATTAGCCCAGGCGGGTGCCCATGTCACTGTGATTTCACCCGCGATTTGCTTGAAGCTAAACCAGCTGACAGAAAAAGAACCGCACCGGTATATTGCCCGGCATTTTCTGACCGATGACCTGAAGGATGCTGTTCTGGTTATCTCTGCTACCAACGACAATACCCTCAACAGGGTTGTAGCTCTGGAAGCCAGAAAGCAGCGCATACCTGTCAATGTTGTCGATGATGCACAACTATCCACTGTCATATTCCCAACAATTATTGATCGGTCCCCCGTAATTCTCTCGGTCTCCACAAGCGGGAAGTCCCCCGTCCTGGCGAGAAAAATACGCCATCTACTCGAATCAATCATTCCTGAAGGCTACAGCAATCTGGCGGCATTTCTCGGAGAAAACCGCAAAAAGCTTAAAGCCAGATATCCAGATATTGATCAGCGACGAAAGGTGACAGAGGCATTCCTGGAATCCCCTGGTGAAGAACTTGCCATGCAGGGTGAGGATGAGGCCGCGAGCCGATATCTTGAGAAAGTAACAATTGACTCGAATATGGGTGAGGTTTACCTGGTAGGGGCAGGACCAGGAGACCCTGATTTGTTAACGCTAAAGGCTTTGCAGTTGATGCAGAAGGCCGATGTCATCCTCTATGACAACCTTGTATCCGATGCCATCCTTGCCCGGACAAGACGAGACGCAATAAAGGAATATGTGGGGAAAAAAGGCGGCGCCAAATCAACAAGCCAGGAAACGATCAATGAAAAATTAGTCAGGCTCGCCCGCGCTGGCCACCGGGTACTTCGTCTTAAAGGTGGCGACCCGTTCATCTTTGGCCGGGGCGGGGAAGAAATCGAATCACTTGCAGATGAAGGCATTCCATTCCAGGTGGTACCAGGGATAACAGCCGCTTCCGGGTGCGCGGCATATGCTGGTATCCCTCTCACACACCGTGATTTTTCCCAGTCTGTTCGATTCGTCACAGGGCATCCAAAAAATGGAAACATTGACTTGCACTGGCAGGAATTTGTACACAAAAACCAAACCATTGTGTTCTACATGGGCCTCGCAGGACTCGCGACGATCTGCTCACAATTGATCCATCATGGCCGTGAGCCATCAACCCCGGTCGCCGTTATATCAAAGGGTACAACGCCGGATCAAAAGGTAGTCACTGGTACCCTGGCGACAATATCAAATGCGGTGGAGCAGGCCGGGTTAACAGCACCTACACTTATTATCGTTGGTGAGGTGGTTTCCCTGCATCAGCAACTGAGCAGGAACACAGCCGGGTTTGAGTGGCCTGATGATGGGAGTATTGAATCCAAAGACTATCTTCCAAATCTGAGACTTAAAGTTTCCTGAAGACCCTTAGATATATCTTTTGCCGATACTGTATTAAGCTGACCGATTAGTCAGAAAATGAGTCGTATCATTGGCCAAAGCAAGAGCCCGCTCAATTCCCAGTATCAGGGAGCGCCAGTTCAAATCAATTCGTGATGCAGCCATCGAAGAATTTAGTGGTCTCGGATATAAGGCAACCAGCATGCAGGCCATTGCAGATCGCGCAGGTGTGGCCAAAGCCAATGTCCACTATTACTTCAAAAACAAACAAAACCTCTACTCTGAAGTGCTCAGCCACATTATTGAACTATGGAACGCATCGTTTGATGAAATACGCCCGGATGACGAACCCGCAATCGCCCTGGACCGTATGATTCGAGCCAAGGTTAAACTCTCCTACACTCATGCCAGTGCATCAAGACTGTTTGCTAACGAAATCATCCATGGTGCGGACCATCTTGATCACTACCTGAAAAATGATATGCGAAAGTGGGTCAGGGAGAAGTCCGGCATCATCCAATCATGGATAGACTCAAAAAAGATGGATCCGGTTGACCCGGTAAAACTCATCTTTCTTATCTGGTCTTCCACTCAGCACTATGCGGACTTTGAAACCCAAGTGCTGACCATCATGAATCGAGCTGAATATGAACCCGAGATGATGGATGATATTGCCAACTTTTTATCTCAAGTCATCCTCAAAGGTTGTGGACTGACATCACCATGAGAACCTGGATAAAAAATCCTCTCGACGTCTGGACGGGGAATGATGCGAAGGCTTCAGGCGGAATCGTGGTAGACGGCGATGTTATTTCAGCACTGATACCTGCCGGTGGCGAGCCTGATTTCCCGGTTGACCAGGTATTTGACGCCAGTGACTGTGTTTTATTACCTGGATTGATCAACTGCCACCACCATTTTTATCAAACCCTGACCCGCACATTCCCCACAGCATTAAACAAAGAATTATTTGACTGGCTGGCAAGCCTCTATCCCATCTGGGCAAACCTGACCGAGGAAGCCATTTCAACCTCAACTGAACTTGCCCTATCCGAACTCCTTCTTTCCGGCTGCACCACGACAGCGGATCATCATTACGTTTTCAGCAATAAAATTGCCAATGCGATTGACCTTCAGGTTGAGGCCGCAGAAAAAGTCGGCATCCGGGTTCTCCTGACTCGTGGATCAATGAGCCTTGGCAAAGATAATGGCGGACTGCCACCCAATGAAATCGTTCAGCCAGCTGAGGTTATCCTGAAGGACAGTGAACGATTGATTAATCGGTACCATGACAACAAACCCGGTTCGATGGTGCAGATTGCACTGGCACCCTGCTCCCCTTTTTCAGTGACCACCGAACTCATGCGTGAAAGCGGCTCAATGGCAAGAAAATACGGGGTAAAGCTGCATACTCACCTCGCTGAAACAGAGGATGAAAATGAATTCTGTATGGAAATGTTTGGGCTGAGACCGCTGGACTACCTTGAAAGTGTAGGCTGGCTGGCAGACGATGTCTGGCTTGCCCATGGTATTCACTTCAACCAGAGCGAAATCGAGCGTCTTGGAAAGGCTGGTACTGCGATTTGTCATTGTCCCAGTTCGAATATGGTGCTTGCCTCGGGGATCTGTCCCGTTGCAGATCTGAAACAAGCTGGTAGTTCTGTTGGCCTTGGTGTTGATGGTTCCGCATCTAATGACTGCTCGAATATGATGCAGGAAGTACGACAGGCATTCATGCTTCAACGACTTAAGTATGGTTCTGCCAACTTCAGTCATGAAGATGCACTTGCCCTGGCAACCCTCGGCGGAGCCAGTCTGATGGGCAGGTCCGACATCGGTGAAATCGCGCTGGGTAAACAAGCAGACCTTGCACTATTCAACCTCAACGAACCAAGATTCGCAGGTGCAGGCGATCCGGTCGCTGCGCTCGTCCTGTGCGGTGCCCACAGGGCTGAACATGTCATGGTGAAAGGTCAGTGGAAGGTGACTGATGCGCAATTGGTTAATGGCGATCTTGAAGTGCTGGTAAAGAAACAATGTGAAGTTGCCAGAGTTCTCTTAAGTTCAAGCTAAATGGGTTCCGTCACACCAGGGATTCTCCCGCTTTTCCCCATACAACAGGGCACGACAAGTATCGCGCCATCATCCAGAGTTCCACTAACGACATCGCCGTAGTAAATACCAGTCTGATCCTGATCGGAACCTAACGTTTTTTACTGGTAATCGGTACAAACCTTACCGGCAGTACATCCCTCTCACTGAATGACCGGTCAGGGTTTCTAGTGATGACTTTGAGTTGCTGGGTTTCGTTCTGGGCACCGACAGGCATCACCAGTCGGCCACCAGGCAGAAGTTGATCGAGCAATGTTTGCGGAATATCCAGCCCCGCCGCTGTCACGATAATACCGTTAAACGGCGCTTCCAGGGGCCAGCCCAACATGCCATCACCGTAACGCACCTGAACATTGTCATAACCCAACTCGGCTAATCGCGCCTGGGCCTGGCGTGCCAGTTCACCCACAATTTCAATCGTAAACACCTCATGGACAATCTCCGCCAGTACTGCCGCCTGATATCCAGACCCTGTACCTATTTCAAGTACCCTTGAGTTGCTATCAACCTCAAGTAAATCTGTCATCAGGGCAACAATAAATGGTTGGGAAATTGTCTGTCCATTGCCGATAGGCAGGGGGAAGTTATCGTAGGCGTTTTGCTGCATCGCTTGCGGTACAAACTCATGTCGCTTTACCCGGGAGATGGCTTCAAGCACCTCGGGGGACAAGGTTGATTTACCGACATAGCGCCGGGCACGCAACATGTCCTGTTCAATTTCTTCAATCATCTGATCACGCATTTGTGACCACTCTTTTTGATCTGCGAGCAAGCAATGAGGAACCAGCAAGACAATTAGTAAAATCCTGGGGAGCTGGTGCTTCACGGCATGTGCCTCACTTGGGTTCGCAGTCGAATCCTAATTGCATTGAATTCCCATGTTAGCACTGAATATGAGCAGAGTTAAAAATGACTCTAAACAAATGACCGACACGCTGTTTACCAACTCAGGTTCAATTGTCCAAGCCCATGAAAATGATACCGATCAGCATACACAGGTGTTTCAGCCAGCGCTAATCCGGGAAGCCGGTCAAACAAAACCGGCAGTGCAATCTCCAGTTCGAGCCGTGCAAGGGGTGCGCCGACACAAAAGTGAATTCCGGCACCGAATGTGACATGCCCAATGCCACCACGAATCAGGTCAAATTTGTCAGCATGGTAAAACCGGCGCGGGTCCCGGTTCGCGGAACCTAACATCAACCCAATCACATCACCGCGTCGAAATTTCTGGCCACCATACTCGAGATCTTCACGGACAAATCGGGGAAACATGTGCAGGGGTGGGTCATACCGCAGGGATTCTTCAACGACAGCCGATCTGCCCTCGCGGGTCGCAAAGATCGATTGGGTATCAGTGCCATTTTCGAGAATGCTTTTTACCCCATTGCCTATCCCATGCACCGTCGCCTCATGCCCTGCATTGAGTAGCAGAATGCAAGTGGTGACCAACTCCTCAAGGTTGAGTTTATCTCCCTCTTCCTCTACATCTATCAAGTGAGTTAGAAGATCATCTCCTGGTTTAGACCGTTTTGTTGCAATCTCTTCTTGAATAAACGCTTCAAAGCTCGCAGCCGCTTCATCTGCTGCTCGCTCAACTTCCGGGTCATTGGCATGTTCGTAAATTGCAACCATCTTATGAGACCATTGGAGCAGCTGATCAGACATATCGGTCGCCACTCCCAATAATTCGCAAATGACGATAATCGGAATTACTTCTGCATATGCTGTCAGTAAATTGACTTCACCCTTCCCTTCGAATCCATCAATGAGCTGATGGGCCAGCCGTTCAATTCTGGATCTTTGCCTTTCGACCTGACGTGATACAAAAGCCCTGTTGACCAGACGTCTCAGCCTGGTATGGGCTGGCGGTTCCAGTTCCAACAGTGAATTTTTGTTAAAGCGAGAAAGTGCCGGAAGCGAAGTGTCCGGTTCCAGCGGGTCAAGCTGGCAACCGAATCGGCGGTCACGAAGCAATTCGCTGACTTCCTTGTATCCGGGGAAACACCATTGGTCATACTCCTGCCAATAGAAGCAGATGCCCAGGTTACGCATTTCATCATAGGCAGGATAAGGGTTTTGATAAAAGCCAGGATCAGCCGGATTGGCAGAATAATTCACGAGAACAAACGACCAAAGAATCCCTTATTCAGTTTTTTCTCACAACTTTTAAGTTGTTCCGAGTACATGCCGGAGCGCCTGGATACTTTTTTTGCCACGTCAGTCAGCCACTTCTTGTTTTTATAGCTGCGTTTGGCAAAACCACCCTGCCCCTCGTGATAGGCCAGGTATAGGTGATAGGCATCGTTTTTCTTAATGCCATTCCTGCGCTGGCTTTGATCGTTGTACCAGCCGATAAAATCCATGGCATCGGCAAAGTCATTTCGATCAGCCGCCCACTTGCCGGTTGCCTTCTTATATGACCGCCAGGTGTCATCGGTTGCCTGGGCGAAACCGTAGGCACTGGCCGGTCTCGGCCCTGGAAATATCCATAGAATTTTGGTTCGTGGTGGTTTGGCTCTTGCCTGGAATTTTGACTCCTGGTGAACAAATGACATCATGACGGGAATAGATGTACCCCAGCGACTGGATGAACGCTTTGCCTTCTTATACCACTTACTTTTTTCATCAAAAATATCGCAAATATTATCCAGTTCTTCCGGGGCTGCTGAACCACAACTGACCAGTGAAAATACGCCAAGTAACAAGATGCCTGGTAAAAATGTAGTTTGAACTAGCTTCGGCAACGGCTTTAACATATCGCTCATTCCTCGATACCGTGCATCTTAAACAAGGCAATCAGCTGTTCTTCATCAATCACATTGACACCTAGTTGCTGCGCTTTGGTCAGCTTTGAACCAGCCGCGTCTCCCGCTACTACACAGCTTGTATTTTTTGATACAGAACCTGCCACCTTAGCCCCAAGTCGCTGAAGACCAGATTTGGCCTGACTACGATTCAGTGTTGTCAGGGTCCCCGTCAATACCCAGGTTTCACCCGACAGCACGTCGGCATTTGCAGTCGCTTCAATCTCTGGCCAATGCACACCAGCCTCCATCAGAAGATCAACAACATCTGAGTTACTTTCCTGCTGGAAAAAGTGACTGATTTTACCTGCGACAATGGGGCCTACGTCCGCAACCCGTTGCAACTCTTCCTCACTCGCCTGGCGCAGCGCTGCCAGATCCCCGAAATGCATAGCAAGACTTCTCGCTGTTGCTTCACCAACTTCATGTATACCGAGTGCGTAAATAAAACGCGGCAAAGTGGTTTTCCTGCTTTTTTCCAGCGCCTGCAAAATATTGTTGGCAGATTTAGGTGCCATCCGTTCCAGCTCAACAAGCCGGGTTTTGTCAAGTTTGAACAGATCAGCTGGATTTTCAATAAGCCCCTTATCTACAAGCTGCCCAACTAACTTGTCTCCAACACCCTCAATATCAAGAGCAAGCCTGGAGGCAAAGTGTCTTATACTCTCTTTTCTTTGTGCGGAACAGATCAAACCACCAGTACACCTGGCAATGACTTCCCCCTCACTGGTAAGAATTTCAGAGCCACAAGCCGGACAACTTGTCGGCAGGACAATAGCTTGTGTTTTAGCGGGCCTCTTCGTCAATACAACCGAAACAATTTTTGGAATGACATCGCCAGCCCGTTGAATAATAACGGTATCCCCAACGACCAGCCCGAGGCGTTCAATCTCATCCATATTGTGAAGGGTCGCATTGCTGATGGTGACGCCACCCACCTTCACCGGATCAAGCCGGGCTACAGGGGTAATGGCGCCGGTTCTTCCAACCTGGAACTCAACTTCATTCAAAACTGTTACGCCCTCCTCAGCGGGGAACTTATGGGCGATAGCCCATCTCGGCGTCCTGGATAGCATGCCGAGATCTCCTTGTAGAGCCATGTCATCTACTTTGAAAACGACTCCATCTATTTCATAGTCCAGTGAATCGCGTTGATTACGAATTTCATTGAACACTTCAATACATTGAGTAATTCCAGTAGCTACCCGTGACAATGGGTTAATTCTCAGCCCCCAGCTTCCCAGTGCCGATAGTATTTCCAGATGACTGCCCGGCAGATCCCCGCCTTCAACAAGACCTACACTGTAGCAAAACATGGAAAGCTTCCGCTTTGCAGTCAGCTTACTGTCAAGCTGACGCAAGGAACCTGCTGTTGCATTCCTGGGATTGGCAAATAATTTATCACCTTTAGCTTCAGCCGCTTCATTCATCCTCTTGAATGCAGATCTGGAGATATAGACTTCACCACGGACTTCCAGCCTGTCCGGAAAACCACGCCCGACCAAGCGCAGAGGTACAGATTCAATAGTCCGAACATTCTGGGTGATATCTTCACCAGTAGTGCCGTCACCCCTGGTTGCACCACGGATCAACTTGCCATTCTCAAAGAGGAGACTCACGGCAACACCATCAATTTTTGGTTCGCAGGCATATTCGATATCCGCTGCCCGATCCAGCCTGGCTCTGATGCGGCGATCGAAGTCATGCATATCCTCTTCACCAAAGGCATTATCAAGAGAGAGCATGGGAAGCTCATGGATAACCTGCGCAAACGATGACAGGGGTGTTGACCCTACTCTCTGGGTTGGTGAATCATCAGTCACCAGGTCCGGGTTATCAGTTTCCAATGCCTTCAGGTCATGAAATAGTCTGTCGAACTCGGCATCGGTAATGCGGGGTTCATCCTGAGAATGATAGAGAGTGTTGTGCAGATTGATCTCGGAACGAAGTCGCTCCAGCTCGGCGATAATCTTTTTTGATGCTGCCATTATTCTAGGCAGAGTGCTTGTATTGGAAATCCTGAATACTCTGGCGCAAGTGTTCGATGGTCTGTGAAGTCATGACACTTTTCGACTGATCCCGCAATTCCCCTCCAAGTTCATCCGCCAGCTTCTGCGCCACTTCAACCATCGCGTCATAAACACGCAGAGGCTCAGGCAGTTCATGGGCTCGCATAAACAACGTCATGCCAGGCGTTTTTAGCTTATCCATCTGCGAGGGATTAAAAGTCCCCGGCTCAACAACATTGGCAAGACTGAACTCTGTACTTCCATCCCTGGCCATCCGGTGAAAAATATCCATCTCGCCAAATGTCATGTCCAGTTCGTTGAGTTCTTCAAGCAAAGGCTGCCCATCAAATTCCTCATGAGCCAGAACAGTGATCAGCACAAACATTTCGGGTTTTTCAATTGCAGCAGCCTTGACCGCAGGTGGAGCCCTGGCAACGATAGAATCATCGTCTGATTCCTGCTCCCGCTCCGCTGGAGAGTCTTCAGACCTGCCTGCCTGATCATCAGCTTCCAGAATTTCGCTATCATCCAGGACGATGGGCTCAAGCAACACGGGAACATCTTTTTCGAGTTCAAGTTCTTCAGCATCCGGCACCGTGGGTGACCCTTGAATCACTCTGGCACCACCATTTGGCAGTTCCGCTTTCAGAAACGATAAATCATCAATAGTCTCTTCATCTCCCGGAGTGCTGAGAAAGGATTTATCCAGCGACATTTTCAGGTCTCCCTTGCCGCGCCGCATTCGCCAATAGCCGTGAATCAACACACCGGATACAAATACCGGCCCGAGGATCAGCAACCAATCTCTCAAATCAAATTCCACAGTGACTCCGCTAACTTTTTCTCGTTCTTATATAACAGTAATCAAGATCTGTATTTAAGAACTGTAACCTTATCGACGGTTATACCGCCGCCATCGCTACTGCTTCCTCTACATCAACAGAAACCATCCTTGATACTCCAGGTTCGTGCATGGTGACGCCCATAAGGTGTTCACCCATCTCCATCGCAATTTTATTGTGTGTAATGTAGATAAACTGAACTGTTCGGGACATTTCCTTCACCAGTTCAGAATATCGCTGCACATTGGCATCATCCAGAGGCGCATCAACCTCGTCCAGCAGACAGAAGGGCGCCGGGTTCAGATTAAAAATCGCAAACACCAACGCAATCGCTGTGAGGGCTTTTTCTCCACCTGATAAAAGATGGATGCTCGAATTCTTTTTACCAGGAGGCCTGGCCATTAAGCCAACACCAGTATCCAGCAGGTCATCACCTGTCATCTCAAGATAAGCATGGCCGCCACCAAAAAGTTTCGGAAATAATTGCTGAAGGTTCACATTGACCTTGTCGAAGGTTTCCTTAAATCGCGTTCGCGTCTCAACGTCAATCTTGCGTATCGCATTTTCCAGCGTCTGCAGGGCTGTCTCCAGGTCTTCATTTTGAGAGTCCAAATATTCTTTCCTCTCTGACTGAATCTTAAATTCATCAATTGCCGCCAGGTTAATGGCCCCCAGCCGCTGAATTCGATTTCCTACCCGGCGCAACAAGTCTTCCCACTCTTCTTCATTGGCCTCATATGGCATCGTCTTCAAGACTTCATCAAGATCCTCTTTTTCTTCGATCATCTGTTCCTTGATGGTCATTCTTCTCACTTCAAACCCCTGGAAATCGATGCGGACTTTCTCCAGGCCGGACCTTACCTGTTCAACCTGTTCCTCTATCTGTGAACGGCTCTGCTCCAGTTCCCTGATGTTGTGCTCGATGGATTCTGATTTCTGCCTGACCTCAGTCAGCTCGGCTTCAACTCTGAGACGTTTTTCCAACTGAACTTCAAGCTCCGCCTTAAGCTGCCCCTGAGGTTCTTCACTTTCCTGAATGGCCATGGCTAATGAAACTTTTCTCTCATCCAGTGTCTTTAAATGATCTCGTAATCTTGTGGTGGCAGCCTCCGCTGAAGATATTCTTGAGTTCAATGATTGAATTTGCAGCGCAACCTGGTGAGCCGCATCACGATCTGACCGTGCTTTCGTCTTGACTTCATCGAGACCCTGCTGAATCTGGTCTCGCCGCTGAGTCAGGTTTTCCCGGTTGAGAGTATCCTCTTCCATCCTGTCCAGGGCATGTTGCAGTTGATTCCTGGACAAACCAAGATTGGCCTCGTCTTCTTTTAACTGTGACCTGCTGACTTCAACTTCAGTGGTCGCTCTTTGCAAATCGGATTTGACCTGGTCCGCCTGAAGTTTTTTTGCGCCAAGCTGGGCCCTGGTTTCACCATAAGCTCTTTGCTGCTCCGCCAGGTGTGTCTGTTGCTTTGCACGCTCGGTTTCCGCCAGCGTCAGGGATGCTATTCCCGATTCAAGTGCACTGGTCAGTCGGCTGACATCTTCTTCTAATTCATCAATCCCGGAAACCAGGTCTTCCATGTCCGATTGTCGCTTAATCACACCAGCGGTGGCGTCATGATCCCTGCTAATTCGTAACCAGTTACTTCCCAACCAGATTCCATCCGGTGTGACCACAGATTGTGCAGCATCAAGACGTGACCTCATTGCGAGGGCTGATTCCAGATCCGGTGCAACCAGCACATTACCCAGAAAAGATTCAACGTCAACGTTGCCACTTACCTTCGATGCCAGGGTTTCCGAAAAATGGGATGCCTCACCGATGGTATTGGTGGTGATGAAATTAAGCGCACCTTTTTCAAAATCACTCAACATTGAGGGTAGCGATTCCAGGTCTTCTACAAAGACAGACTGGAGATAATCACCCAGCACAGTTTCAACCGCCAGTTCCCAGTTGACCTGCACTTTGATTTTCTCCGCAAGTCGGTCTTTGTTCTTTAAACCATGCTTTTCCAGCCAGTTCATTTCAACATCATCCTGCTGACCCAGAGCCGTCTGCTGCAACGCTTCCAGAGAGGCAAACCTGCCTTTATTTCCCTGCAACTCGCTTCTTTTGACATCAAGGTCAGTATTCATCTCAATATTCTGGTCACGTTGGGATTCAATCTGGGATGTCAGCTCTGAGACCTCAATTTCAATCCGCGCCAGCTGCTGTTCCTGGGTGGTCAGCATTGATTCCAGCGGGCCGATTTCTTCGTCCAGATTCAGTTCCTGCAACCTTTCCAGATCATTGTTCAGGACTTTGATTCGATTGTTCAGACGCTCGATTGATTCTTCCAGGTGTTCAATCCTGGAATGTTCTACTTCTCCTTTCTGCCTTGATTCCGCCGCGGTATGATTAAACTCATCCCATTCAAGCTGCCAATTCTGCATGGACTGTTCAGTTTCGAGCAACCGGACGCCAGAGGCTTCTTCAAGTTTCAGGATATTTTGCTGCTCCGGTTCCGTACGGGCTATTGCTTCCCTGTGCTGTGCAATCTGGTGTTCATCACTTTCCACGTCGGCCTGCACCTTGCGCCAGTCCTCCGAAACCTCATTCAGGTCTCCAGTTAGCTGCCGGGCACGTTCGCTCTGGAATTGAATCCCATCTTCGATCCTGGCTATCTCGGTGCCATAATCGTAGAACTGCTTCTGTACCTCATTGAGTTCATCAGATAACTGCACCAGATTATCTCGCTCTTTTTCAATTTCGGCATCCACACGACGCTGATCAGCAATTCGTGCTTCCTGTTCATTCTGTAAGCGAGCGATGTTATTTTCCTCACTGCTGGCTTGATCCGTAATAACCTGCCACTTCAACGCCTGCAATTGTGCTTTAACCTGACGCTCCTCTTTTCGGAACCCGGTGTATTTTTCTGCCGATTTCGCCTGACGTTCAAGATGATGCAGCTGCCTTCCGAGTTCTTCGCGCAGGTCGCTCAAACGGTCCAGATTGTCACGGGTATGGCGGATTCGTCGTTCCGTTTCCCTTCGCCGTTCCTTGTACTTCGAAATGCCTGCAGCTTCTTCGATAGTCATTCTGAGGTCTTCGGGTTTCGCCTCAATTAACTGGCCGATCATGCCCTGCTCAATAATCGAGTAGCTCCTGGGTCCCAGGCCAGTACCAAGAAAAATGTCGGTGATGTCCTTACGGCGGCATTTCTGGTTGTTCAGGTAGTAATTAGACTGACCATCCCGGCCGATCTGCCGTTTGATGGATAGTTCTGTATAGGCTGCATACTCACCGGTCAAACGACCTTCCGTATTATCAAACAAAAGTTCAATAGTCGCCTGGCCTACCGGTTTTCGGGTATTTGAACCATTGAATATCACATCGGCCATGGACTCACCACGAAGGGTTTTGGCAGATGATTCGCCCATTACCCATCGTACGGCATCGATAATATTAGACTTTCCGCAACCATTTGGGCCAACGACGGCACAAAGATTTGAGGGGAAAGGAACTGTTGTAGGATCTACAAAGGATTTAAAACCAGCGAGCTTTATTGCCTGCAAACGCATAAACTTATGTTACTCCAATGCGCCGTTTTTAGGAACCGGCAAAAGCGCGATATTCTATTATAAATTCGATACTTACGTATACTAAACAATGCTGAATTCGATGACTTTTCACAAATAAATGGTCACTATTCTTCTTCTTTCCGGGCTGGCGGTTCTCCCGGTTCTCATCTTTGTTTTGGGGCCGAGACCAAAGCTGGATCCAAGCGCTCCTAAATCGAGAGTACCGGAAGAATTATCCCTGGCTGAAACCGCCCGATGGGTCGATGAAGAGGAAAAGAAGATCCACAACCTGACCCCTGGAGCCGAGGCAACTATCCAGTGGGCAAATCCTGCGAATCCAGCCAAAACTGAAACCTGTTTTCTGTATATTCACGGATTTTCGGCTACCAGACAGGAGACAGCACCCGTTACTGAGTTACTTGCAGAAAAGCATGGTTCAAATGCCTTCCATGCACGTCTTGAAGGACATGGGGTAGGCGCAGACGGTATGTTGACCGAATCGGAACTCTGGCTGCAGAGTATGGTGGATGCCTGGTCTGTCGCTTCAACACTTGGTGATAAGGTGGTCATTGTCGCTACATCGACTGGCGCACCACTGGCTATCTGGCTGGCGCACCAGGAGCAGGTAAAAGGCAAGATTCATGCCCTCCTTTTCATGTCACCCAATTTCAGGATCCGCAATCCACTTGGCTTCCTCCTCACCTGGCCCTGGGCAAAACACTGGATCAGACTAGTTATCGGCAAAGAAATCAAGCTGCAATCAGAAAATGATGATGCGGCCTTGTACTGGACCAGTACTTACTCCTCCCTTGCACTTATCGAAATGCAAAAACTCGTGGACTGGGTAGCCAGGGTGGATTTATCCAGCCATGAAATTCCCCTGGCGACCATGTATATGCGCAACGATTCCACCATTAGCCCGAAAGCAGTGGTGAATTGCCACAATAAATGGGGCGCCAGCCAGAAGAAGCTCATTCCGGTAGAACTTGACGGCGATGCAGAAGAACATGTATTTGTAGGACATATCACAGCACCCTCTCGAATAGACTGGTGCGTTAACGAATTCAACAAATTTCTGGAATCCCTTAAGAAAGAACAGAAATAGAAGCGTCACTAACAACAGGAGTGGACCCATGCAGAAAATCCCATTTGGCAGTACCGGTCATGACAGCAGCAGAATCCTATTCGGCGCAGCCGCCCTGGGTGCCATGCGCCAGGAGAAGGCAGACTCTGTTATGCAAATGGTAATGGATGCTGGGATCAATCACATTGATGTGGCAGCCAGCTATGGTGATGCTGAACTACGACTCGCACCCTTCCTGCAGGATCATCGCCAGGATTTTTTTCTGGCAACAAAAACCGGTGATCGAACTTACGACGGCGCCAAAGCCAGCATTGAAAATTCACTGGAGAGAATGCAGGTAGAACAAATTGACGTCATTCAGTTTCACAACCTGGCAAAAGACAAGGAATGGGACACTGTCATGGGGCCAGGTGGCGCGCTTGAAGCTGCAACGGAAGCAAGAGATCAGGGACTGGTCCGATTTATTGGTGTCACAGGCCATGGCACCAGAATCGCAGAAATGCACTTGAAGAGCCTGGCGGCCTTCGATTTTGCTTCAGTGCTGTTGCCCTACAACCAGACGTCGATGAATGACGAGCAGTATGCGGTTGAGTTCGAAGAGCTGTACGCTCTTTGCATGGACAAAGGAGTGGCCATGCAGACAATTAAATCAATAGCCAAACGTCGCTGGCGAGAGGATGACAATTCTCCAAAATTCAGCTGGTATGAGCCAATCCGTGAAGACGATGCCTTGCGAAGGGCTGTTCACTGGGTTTTAAGTCGACCAGGGATATTCCTGAATTCTTCCAGTGATGCAACATTGCTTCCAAAAATAATTCAGGCTGCAGAGGAATTTGATGCAGACAATACTGGCGATTTACAAGCAGGGATTGATGCTGATATCACCCAGCAGGAATTAGAACCATTGTTCGAAAGAGGCGTACAGGATGATGTTCGCTAGCCCTGGCCAAGCTCGATAATCTCTGTCGACACCTGATCGATAAACGCCCGGTCCGTTATGTGAATGGGAACCACATTGTATTGATTCTGCGATGGCTTGTTATATAAAGCATCTCTGATAGGGGTAGAGTGTCAAAACTGTTTGTTAAATCATAATCTGTGAACCCGAGGTAGAACACCTATGAGTCAGGTAATCATAGTTGGAGCAGGGCCTGCAGGAGCATGCCTGGCCTATTTGCTCTCCCATCGCGGCATTGCAGTCACCCTGATAGAGCGGCGCAGGGACTTTGCCCGGGAGTTTCGCGGGGAAGTGCTTATGTCGAGCGGCATAGAGGCATTTGAACAGATGGGCCTGAAATCTCTACTGGAGGATATCCCCTGCCAGGCTCAAAAAAATGTAGCCTTGTATATGAACGGCAGGTTAACACTCAGCGAAAAGCTGGACCCGGCCTCCTTTAAGGGGCGATTGCCACTTGCAGTGTCTCAACCTGCATTACTTGAAGCCATTTTGCGTGAATCAGAAAAGAGTAGCTGTTTTAGATTCGAAAGAGGCATTTCGGTTAGAGAGCTGGTGTCAACTGACGATCAAGTGACTGGCGTCCGAGTCCGCGATGAAGACGGTGAACGTATTTTACAGGCAGACCTCGTGATTGGCGCTGATGGTAGAAATTCCGTGGTGCGCAAACAGATGGGTGTGCCTAGTCATCACATGAGTCCGCCAATGGATATCGTCTGGTGCAAGCTGCCCTGTCCTGATAACTGGCAGGGCATACAAGCCTATGCAGGCCGTGGTCATTTATTGGTTGCCTACCGCACGTGGGATGGTAATTTGCAGCTGGGATGGGTCATCCTCAAAGGCACTTTTGGTGACCTGCGTGGTAGGGGAATCAATGCCTGGGTTGAAGAAATGGCCAATCATGTTTCTCCGGACTTAGCTGCTCACCTGCGAACTCATCGTGAGGCTGCACAAAAACCTTTTTTGCTCGACGCAGTCTCCGATCGCGTTGAGTCCTGGAGTAAACCCGGGGTGCTCCTAATAGGTGATGCTGCGCACACCATGTCACCCGTGGCAGGTCAAGGAGTCAATATTGCACTGAGAGATGCGATTGTGGCTGCTAATCACCTTGTACCGGTACTTTCAAATGCTTCTGTTGATCAGGCAACGCTAACCGCCTCTCTGCACGCGATTGAAAGTGACCGGTTGCCTGAGGTTGAATACCTCCAGAATCTGCAGGCTCAACCACCTAAATTACTGCTAAACCGCTCATGGTGGGGTGAACCGCTTCGCAGACTTGCCGGGGCAGCTCTGGGTAATAGACTGATCAGGCAAAGAGCAGCACACAGAGGCGCCGTGTTTCTCTTCGGCGTGACAACAGTTCGACTTAATGTCTAATGGGCAACCTGTGAATTGTTTGAATCACAATAGGTGACTACAAATAATTCAAATCGCTACGAATTTATCACCGGCTGTTTAGAATTCTGATAGCACCGCATGCAGCGCCGTATCCATTGTCGATATTCACCACAACCAATCCCGGCGCACAACTCACCAGCATGGATTGCAACGCTGTCTCGCCATCCCTTGCCATGCCATAACCAATTGAGGTGGGAACCGCGATGATCGATGCCGGGACCAGGCCGCCAAGCACGGTGGGTAATGCAGCATCCATCCCGGCGATGCAGATAATCACTTTCCGCTGCCGTAATTCATCCAGTCTTTCCGTGATTCGCCATAGACCGGCCACACCGGCATCATCAATTTCCAGGCACTTGTGCCCGTAAAATTCCAGTGTCCTTGATGCTTCCCTCGCCACAGGAACATCTGAACTGCCCCCGGTGACAACTGCGACCAAATCCTTTGATCTGGATTTATAGGCTCCATGGAAAGCCGTTCGGGAGACGACATCATATTCCAGGAAGTTAGCTGGTAGTGTCTCCGAGAGCTGACCGAATACTTCTGCTGACAACCTGGTGAACAACATGGATCGGGAGGCGGCTTCGACCTGTTCACATATCTCCTGCAATTGATGCAGGCTTTTACTTTGACAGAAGACAGCTTCAGCCAAGCCTGTTCGGTTTTCGCGATCAAAATCAAGATTTGCTTCAGATTCCGCCACTTAACGATGTCCTTTTAGTTTATTTCGAAGACGTAATCAGATCTTCCGTAAGAAATGCACTGCCACGCCTATAGGCCTCAACCGAAATAGTCTGCGTTTGGTAGCCATGCCTCTTGAAAGTTGACGCGACAATTTCCTTCGCTTCACGAGCATAGACAGCCGTTGGATCGACTGTCTCATTCGTCTCAATTTCAACAGCCACTTCGGCATGCCGGATTCGACATCGAACACCCTTGAGAGGCAGGAATGACTGAAGGCTTCTCCACAATTTTTCTTCAACTTCATTGATGACAGGCAGCAACTTCTCATCAATGGCAATACCTGTCATGACACGGCTTGAAAGACAAGGTGACGCTGGTAAATCCTGTAAATCTGCAAGCCCCAACGATTTTGCTATGCTTCTAATGTCAGCTTTATGAATATTAGCTTCAACATAGGGATGCCGAACTTTGTGCTCTTCTGCGGCAATCAGGCCTGGTCGGTAATCACCAAGATCATCACAATTCGTGCCGGACACCACCAGGAGATCAGTGTTTTTACAAACAGTGTCGTATAAATTAGTTTTACAGAAATAGCATCTGTTTACCGGGTTTGCAATATAACTGGGGTCTTGAGTCTCTCCGGCGTTGATCAGGTTTAGATTCCAGCTTTCCAGCCTTGCATAGTGCTTCACCCTGCGGGTAGCCTGTTCGGGTACGGCCGGTGACAGGGCATGAAACATCTGGCACCGGTTGTTAAGACGATGGGCAACAAAAGCAAGAGTCATGCTATCGACGCCTCCACTTAACGCGACGGACAGCGCACCCATATCCTGCAACACTGCTTCAAGTTCCTTAAGTTTTGTCATTAGCTTTAATTATCTGATCCCTGGGTTTCTCTTATACTGCTCTGGTACTGCTTGATAGCTGCCTGCTCAACTTCCAGGCGGTCTGTTAAATTCTTGGCGATTTCATCCATCTCCACCTTCGCTGTAATCTGCCCGGGACGCTCGACCACCTTTACGTGGTAATCAGTTCCTCCATGACTAACGACTAGATGTGTTCGGCGAAGTATAGAACGGTTAGCAATTTGCCGCCTTAAGCCGAGGGTGCTGGTCAGATTGAAGCATGATTGAGTGAGATCATCCTCCACCTCGGGTTTAGCCAGAATCCGAATACTTGTCGCCTGCCGGCCTTTCTTGCCATAGACGGGAGATTGCATAACATCAATAACTCCTTCGTTGCTTCGAAGTACTTCCAAGGCAACCGCAAGTTCCTCTGCCGTCTGGTCATCCACTTCAAATTCCAGCTGAAGAACCTGATCAGATACCCAGATGTTTGACGAATCCACGTTAAAGACCATGAACCGAACCACATTTGATATGCCGGGGAACTTCTTTGTCCCAAATCCAAAACCAGATAGATTCAGCGAGCACCCTTCCGGTATACCACGAGCAGGCCCCAGGTATTTCAAGATCGCAGCACCCGTGGGTGTTATTCGTTCACCTTCAATTCCATCATCAAAAAATTCAAACCCTTCCAGCAGCCGTGTTGTCGCAGGCGCTGGGACCGGGAGGGAACCATGGGCTGTATCAACTCGACCCCTGCCGATGGGGAGACTTGAAACACTCCAGGAAGAAACTCCGCATTGACAGATCAACCAGGATGCACACAGTACATCGGCAATAGAATCCCACGCGCCTACCTCGTGGAAAGCAATCTCATCGACGGTCTTGCCATGTATCCGGGCTTCGACCTCGGCAATTGAAAGAAATATTTCCTGTGCCGTTTTTTTTGTCTCATCATCGAGGGTTGAATCTGAAATTATGGATTTGATATCAGAGTAGTGTCGATGTTGATGTCCATCTGAGTCTACCCCAACTGTAACCGTAAAATGGCTGCCCGTCAGCAGACCATCACTCATGAACTTATGCTGCAGCTGAACGAGATCAGTGAAGCCTGCTGCGTCAATCACCGCGGGTAGCCGGTCAATATACTCCGGGAAACAATCGAGCATGCCTCCGATAAACATATCACCGGAAATACCCCCGAGAAGGTCTAGATGAATATGCATGCCTCGATTCTAGCTTAGTAGTTGATGAGTCGGGCCGCACAATTCTGCTATGGGAATTTCATGGGTGCAGGCGTCCCGACACGGCGCGCCGTCACAGCTAAGACAGGCAGCCGCACCATCACCGAGCATTTTGTATTCTTCTTTCGCGAAGGAAAAGTCACCATAATCGGTCGCATACATCCGTGTTCTCATTACATCCGCAATCTTCACATCGAACGGACAGGCACCCTCGCAATCGTTGCAGGCATGGCGGCAATAGCTCATATCAGTCATCTGGGCGTACTGCTTCAGCAATCGCATATCTTCACTGCTGACCGCCTGGGTACCTGAAGCACCGAGATACTCATCAATATCGTCACGGGAAGTCATGGAAATGATCACTGCATCGACCGTGGGTGTATTCAATGCCCAGCGAAACGCTGCCTGTGCGTAGGTTGCACCATTGGTCTCATATGGGCGCATGTCATTCAATTTTGCACCGCGAAGCACTTTCATCACCACGATACCGACATTTTTTTCTTTCGCCTTCGCCATAGCGGCGGGAAGGTGATACTGGTTCGCCACCATATCAAAAGAGCGCGTCATCTTTTCATAAAATGTCGGGTCTTCACCAAAGTTGTGTGCCAGCAACATGACATCGAACATATCCTTCTCGACTGCATAGTTAACGCAATCTGCAAGATTACCGCCGTGGCCAGACATTCCCGAAAATCTGACCTTCCCCTGCTGTTTAGCCTTATCAATAAACGAATGCCATTCAGGGTTTCTGATGACGCCTAAATCATTCACGGCATGATTGAAGTAGACGTCAATATAATCTGTCTGAAGCTTCACCAGACTCTCTTCTAACGAACGCATCATGGTGCTGCTTCGCGATCGTGATCCAAGCTGTACTTTTGTGGCGAGATAGACTGTATCCCGTTTACCCTTTAATGCATTGCCAATAACGGATTCAGAATAGCCATGAGAATAATTCTCGGCTGTATCAAAATAATTAACTCCCTGATGATACGCATGTTCAACCAGGTGTTCCTGGCCTTGCCTGATTCGGCTCGAGCCAAACGAAATGTCGGAAATCTTCATCCCCGTTCTGCCGAGCGTCACATAGTTTTTAACACCCCGAACATCAGGTGAGGATGAGGCTTGTTGAGCCAGTGGCGACAATGAGATGCCCGATACAAGACCGGTGGCTGCACCAAATTTGAGGAAAGAACGCCGTTTGAAGGATTTTTTCATTGATATCTCCAGTATTTAGTCAGCTATACCCATATCCAGCTTGTTCCTGGATTTAACGCCAAGGATCGATTCTGGCTGTAATATCCCGGCACCACGCTCTCCGAATCCGTCAGGGTCAGAGTAATAACCAAGCGCATAATTACCCATGGTATATCCAAGTAGTTCCTGCAATTCAGGAGAGAGTTCTCGGGCGACCTCAGGTGGGCAAGAAAGATATTGGTTTTCTTCCTGTCTCAACCAGCCGAGACAGTAGGTGATGTTCAATCCCAATCTGGACTGATCACTCCGGTTTTCGCCACCAGAGTGAATGACACTACCTGAATACATCAGTACAGATCCCGCACTCATTTCTGCCTGACAAATCTGGTCTTTCTCTGCCCTGTGTTTGTAATCCCAGTGATTACTCCCAGGAACGACCCGGGTCGCACCATTTTCTTTGGTGAAATCTGTCAACGCGTACATCGTGTTGAACTGGGGTTCGATCTCCCTGGGAATGTATCCACCCCATGCCAATCTGTCCCTGTGTAGGGTCTGTGCGCCCTGGCCAGGGTCTATAAATATCGTCTGGGTCAGATGGAGAATAATGCGTGCGCTGAACTCCGCCAGGAATTCATTCGCTACTCCCAGTACCAGCCGATCAGTGACTATATCACGACAGGCCGGTGACCGTGCCACCAGTGCCCCGGTTCTCCGGGTTTGCCTGCCTGTAAAATCATCTGCGCCAAATCGAGTCTTTTCTACATATGGCATTACCTCATCCATGGTCTGGTCTATCATTCCAGCTGGTAATATGTCTTTGATGATGCAGGCACCATCACGCCTAAAAACTTCCAAGATCGTTTCAAGGTCTGTATCGTTAGACAAGGTTTCGAGCTGAACCATAAGTCCCCCGTGGTTTAAGAATTGAAGCGAATTCGAATCCTAACTTACTCATTTTTAATAGAATTTACCAGCCATGCGTATCGGATTAATCGCAGACACACACATGCCCGGGTCTATACGGCATCTATGGCCCCAGGTATTAGAGGCTTTCAGCGATGTAGACTGCATTTTACATGCCGGAGACCTGCATACCCTGGACATTGTCGATGAACTAACCCTTCTGGCACCCACCTACGTATCACGTGGCAACGGGGACCGTGGACTAGTGGATGATCGATTGCGCGACAACTGGCAGCTTGAGTTTTCAGGGGTCTCTATCGGTATGATTCATCATTTCCCTTCCCCCATACGTAAAACCAGTGAGGACATTTTCCGCTACATCGATAAACACTTTGAAACCCGACCCAATATTCTCATCTACGGCCACACCCACCTCGAGGGCATGCATCATGTTGAAGAGATGCTCTGCATTAACCCCGGGTCACCCACCTTGCCACGAAACCAGTCCCTGAGAATGGGCACCATCGGCATTCTGGAAATCACGCCGAAGGTCACCGAATCTACCATCTACCAGCTGGAACCAAACGGAGTAGAAGTCCAGCAGATTGTCAAATGGGAAGGTGATAATGGCCTATAGGCAGTATTCATCAAACTTGCACATTATCTGGCCCTGTGGCAGCTTGTGGCATCAAATTTCGAGCTTTTCGGAGATCAGGTGATACTGGATTTACACACCCATTCCATCAAGTCAGACGACGGCCGCGCCAAGGTAGAAAACTACTGCCAGTGGATACGTTCCAAAGAGCTGCCTATAGATGGTTTTGTGTTGACAGAACATCGGCAGTTTGACAATGAATCAGATTATTCTGCGCTCGCAGAAAAATCTGGCCTCGTCATATTGAAGGGCGCCGAGGTCGAAACCGAATATGGCCATGTACTTGTGTTTGGGGTTACTGAAAAATTAACCCGCGCATTCGATTTTTCACGCATCGACCTTCCTCTGGAAATGGTCCTGGAAACCTGCGATGCACACGGTGCAGTGGCGGTACCATGCCATCCCGGCAGACCCCGGGTCGGCATGTTCGCCCATACGGAAGAATTGGGCATTCCCAGGGGCGTAAGAATAGTCGAAATATACAATGGTGGCAGCCGGGACAATGAGGATCAAATTGCCATCGACAATGCGAAGGAACTTGGATATCTGGGGATAGCCGGAAGTGATTCCCATATTGTCAGTCATGTTGGGCGCTGCGGAACAAAATTTCCGTCAGATTTCTCGACAATGGCAGATCTCGTCGATGCACTGAAGGGTAGTGATTTTGAAGCCCTGACATTTAAACACTAGCAGATACAGACAGTTCCAAACTATAGAACAGGAAGGGAAAATTGGACACAGACATAGAAAACGTGCGGGAAAAATTCCTGAATCTCGATTTTGATGAGAACACCTTTGAGATTGACCCTGAAGTCACCATCGAATACGCACGCCTCTGCGGCGAAACTGCTGACAGATTTCTGGACAGGGATCACCCCGATTTTCAGGCACCACCGACCTATGTCGCAAGTCTTAGCGGTCGTCGATCGCTGCCTGAGAACTTTCCTCGATTTGGCATTGGTATGGACGCGGGTAAAGGCGTCGAATGCCTGAAACCCATTCGACCGGGTGAAACGCTCACGGGTAAAACACACCTGCACGATATCTATACAAAGACGGGTCGATCCGGTCGGATGATTTTTGTCGTCACACGCATCGAATTTTACGGAGCCAATGGCGACCACCTCGCTAATTCTGATAGCCGTATGGTAATGAGGGAGAAAAGCAAGTGACAATTGAAAAGCTGCAAGACGTCGAATTTGGAGTTGAACTCCCTACCTTTGAACCAGACACATCACTTGAGACGGTGAAAACATTTGCCAGCCTTATTGGCTGGGGCGGCGCAAGGTTCTCTGACCACGAGGCGGCACGCAAGGAAGGCCTTGCCGGAGCCATGGTGCCAGGCGTGCTTAGCCAGGGTTACCTGGTTGCCATGATACACAACTGGGCCCCGGTAGCTGAAATCCAGGCCATTGATACCGTATTTCGTGCCCCCGTCATCGCGGATGAGGCTCATACTATCAACGGAGTTGTGACTGACATTAATGAAGATGACTGCCTCGTTGAAATCGACCTGACCGTCGCTAACGAGAAAGGCGAGACCCGGGTTTTTGGAACAGCAACAGTCAAAATCCCAGCCTAGGGAACCTCTGATTAAGTGGATAATTTTGTCAGAGCAAGGAAGAGGCGTACAGAGGAAATTTGTCAAGCATGTTGTAAGTTAACAAAATTTTTAGGTACGACTCTGACGCCATCATGGCATAAATAGAGATTAAACAGACGTTCACTAGGCTGGTTTAAATAGGGGGATGCTAAGCTCTTCATGCTCCTCCCATTCCACTTCAACCTTCATTCCAATCTTGACATCATTCATCGGATCTTCTATTCCAACAATATTGGACAGGATCCTTGGCCCTTCATCCAGGTCAACCCAGGCTACCGCATAGGGAACCTTGTTGCGGAAAAATGGGTGGTAACTTTGCCTGACGATACTGTACGTATAGACGGTTGCCTTACCTGACGATTCTTTCCAGATGAGATGACCGGAGGTACATCCGGTGCAGTGTCTTCTCGGATAAAACACGACCGTGTCGCAATGATCACATTGTTGATATGTCAGTTTTTTGTCTTTGGTAGCAGTCCAAAAATCATGAGTATCAGGTTCATCGATTCGTGGTAGTGGTCTGGTTGGCTCATTCATTAGTCTCTCCCCAGAATAATAGTACCCGCAGCATGACGACTACCGAGCATGCCGCCGTTGCCATGAGCAACTGCAAGCTGCGCGTTCACTACCTGAGAGCAGGATTCGCCACGTAATTGCCGTGCGGCTTCAATCAAGAGGAATATGCCTCGCATACCAGGATGGTTAGAGGACAAACCACCACCATCGGTGTTCAGAGCAGGGCCATCGCCAGGCCTGTCAAACCGGAGTTTGCCACCTTCGACCCAGGCTCCACCTTCACCCTTCTCACAGAAACCAAGATCCTCCAGAATCGTCAGCACGGTGATGCTGAATGAGTCATATATCATCGCAATATCAATATCATTAGGGGTTACACCAGCTTCCCCGAACGCCTGTGGCGCCGATTGCACAGCCGCGCTGGAGGTGATATCTCCACCATTTTCGGGATATTTGGTTGCTTCACCCGAACCAAGAATCCAGACTGGCGTCTTTTTACAGTCACGTGCCACTTCAGGTGAAGCGATGACCACTGCCCCACCACCATCTGAAATCATGCAGCACTCAAGCAGGTGGAGAGGGTCTGCAATCATTCTTGAGTTGACGACATCTTCAATGGTGGTTTCGCGAATGTCGAGGAACTCCAGGTCTTCCATCGCTTTGACAGCATCAGGGTTATTCATGGCATGTAGGCGAGTCGCAATCGATATCTCAGCCAATTGTTCACTGGTAGTCCCATAGTCATGCATATGCCGATGCGCCACCATTGCGTAGTTGGCGACAAGAGTCATTCCTGCAAAAGAATCCATATTATCAGCGGGGTGCAGACTGCCACCCCCACGACCACCCACTCCTATCGCCCTGCCACTACTATGAGCGGTGGACCCGTAGGTTAGCAACGCGACTTTTGCTTTACCGGCAGCAATATCCCGCTTGGCATGAGCAGCATGGAACTCGTACGAACTGCCTCCGACTCCGGTTGTATCTATGACACTGGGTTTTAATCCAAAGTACTCCGAAATGTTTAATCCGCTCATGCCGCCGCCATCACCTGCATCGTAGATTGCATCGACATCAGACCAATTCAGACCAGCATCTTCCAATGCCCTGGCTGCAGATTCAGCTTTTATCTGCAAAGCGCTCACTTCTCCCTCTACAGCTCTTGATGGGTATTCATGAATCCCCACTATCGCCGCTTCTCTTTGCTTACCCATCTATTGATTCCTGTAACAATCTTAAAAACTTGATTCCATCGCACGCATATCGTCCCTGTGCCGGTGCAGATTCAAAAACGGCCACAATAACAGAAACAGACCATTGAGGGCGGCCATGAAGTAGAACATCTGATTGTAGTCAAGCACTAACGACAGGGGTGCAACCAGTGCCGAACCAAACGAGAGGGTCAGGTTTGCCAGAGCCATATATACAGCAAATTGTGTCGCCGAGATTCGTCGGAAACTGATTTGCATAAACAATGCGATAATGGCGATAGTCACAATTTGTCCACTTAAATAGCTCAGCAGCAAAATTGCTTTGAAGAAGTAAGCATCTTGCCACCAGGTTTGCAGCATAGCGACACAAAGAAACATTCCGACGCGGATGGAAACTGCAATCGTCAAGGCAATACCTGCACCCACTCTATCTACAATAGAACCCATCGCAACACCAAAGATGGCCGCGGCAATACCGCTTATGGCAATCCACTGGGAATAGTCTGTCTGCAGCCAACCCAACTCCTGCACGGTGAGAACAGGCGAAATAGCAAGCAACATACCAGCAGAAATTCTGTTGAATCCTTCAAGCAAAATGAGCAACAGACTCATGGGCAGAATCAAGGCTTTGATGAGTGTTTTCATGATCGCCATCCAGCTGCCCATGACAGACTCCAACGCTTCCCTGGAGGCCGAGCCACTCGTCCAGGGCAACATTCTCTCGCCTTCCCTTTCTCGCAGAAACAGAGGCACCAACATAATCAACGCCACCAGAGCGGCTAAAACTAAACCCGCAGTACCGAGGCCAGACTGCTCCAGTGCCCAGCTACCCAGTGCTGTGGACAATGAAACACCTATCACCTGCCCGCCGAACATGTATGCATTTGCCTGTGCTCGCTCATCTTCTTCAAGAATGTCAATCGCCATGCCATCCACAGCAACATCCTGGATTGCTCCAAAAGTATTAGCGCAGAATCCGAGAGCGGCCAGCAGCATAAAGCTTGATTTGGGGTCTGGCGCAACCACCGCGATAAGCAATAAAGAAAGGACAATGCCGAACTGGGCACCCAGAACCCATGGCCGTCTTCTGCCCATCGGCGGGAAGGAAAACCGATCCATGACTGGACCGGCCAATAATTTAAAACTCCAGGGCAGAAATACAATGGCAATGAAACTACCCACTTCTGCGACCGACAAACCTTTTGATGCCATCCAGGCTGGAATGGCTACCTGAAACAGGCCAATGGGTAACCCCTGGGCAACGTATAACAGACCAAGGGTAAAAAACCTCAGGTAACGATTATTTTTAAGGGCTGGTAGTGCTGTTATTATGGTGGAATTCAATTATCTTATGAGTCGTTATTATTATTCGACCGGGTTGCCTGGCAAGTCGGTCGTCTTGCTTAACTTTATAACACAAGTTCCGGGAGAAGCCTGTGAAAATTATTTGTCTGACAGGAGGTATCGCCTCAGGAAAATCTACCGCCGCCAAATTTCTCGAAGATCAGGGCGCGAATATTATCGATGCAGACAGGCTGGGTCACCGGGCATACGATGTAGGCACTCAGGCCTACCGTGCGGTAATCGAAACATTTGGTGAAGACATCGTGAGTCGCGACAATGAAATTGATCGAAAGATTCTCGGCAATAAAGTCTTTGGCCAGCCCGACGAATTGAAAAAATTAACCAACATTGTATGGCCTGAAATTCGTCGTCTTGCAGAACTCGAAATCGCTGGATTTGAAGCGATTTATCCAGACGGTATTGTCATCCTCGAAGCTGCAGTCCTCCTCGAAGCCGGTTGGCAGGATATCGGTGAGGAAATCTGGGTAGTTATCGTCGACAGGGAAATTGCCATCGAACGATCCATTGCGCGAGATGGTTTTGAACGCGAGGCAGTTGAATCCAGAATTGACTCCCAACTGACAAATGAAGAACGAGTCAGCCAATCCGATGTCATCATTGAAAACAATACCGATCAGCAACAGTTGTTTGATCAACTACAAAAAGAATGGGACCGAATCTCGACCTAGATCTTCCCTACCCTGGGGCTAAAATAAAGGAGCGCTATAGCGCAAACGATAAAGGTCCCGATATAAACAGCACAGATCGTGACAAGATCATAACTGGGTAAAATAGGTGCCATCAATGTCAGCACATGAAATCCGAGAAACAATATCGCGATATTGAAAAAAGCCAGTTCTTTAGCCACCGGCGTACTCAGGTTTGGATCAAGGATTCGTAATAGCAACAGGCCACTGCCTGTCGAACCGGTACAACAGCCAAACACAGTCACTGCTCTTTCTACACTAAATGATCCCAGCTTCCGCCCAAAGCCAAAACACAGAGCGGCGGTAAGCGCCGTTACCGTCACTGTCACCAGCAGGATTGGCAGAATATACTCACTCAGAAATGCCAGTTGCACACTCATGATGGTTGCGACCACCATAAGATCTACTGACGACCCAGTTATTCTGCGCTGGGTCTCATTATCAATAAAGTGACCGAATCCAAATTTGTCCATCAATGCCCGAATAATGACGCAGATGATCAGACCGTGCAGAAAGAAAAGGTTGTGGCTGAAAATAATTCCAAAGTTCACTCCACCGATGGTCAATGCACTGGCATAGGGGAATATAAAAACCAGGTATTGATCGGTTAAAACATAAGCAACACCGAGTATCGAGATGTGATAAACAAGTGTGTCCACGTTGGCAGAATGCGTTATTTGCTTACCTGCCGAGACATCTGACTCTAGTAACCCTTTTAGAAATTCATCGTTTATCCTTGCGGCTTTATTGTAGTTAATACCTGCACGTATGGCGGAGCGTGCTATGGGAACACCCACCACAAATGCGGCAATAAAACCGAAGGATGCATAGATCAATCCAAAATTAACCGCATGTTCAATGCCAAGTTCTGATTCCCAGATGTTACCGAGCGCAAGCGCCTGGCCGGGGCCCTGGGTAAAGCCATGAGTCGCTATCATGCCCAGAAAATAGGACAGCTCACCACCACTCACCTGGTTGTAAATGAGGATAACCGCAAGACCTGCCATGGCCTGCATCACCAGGCTCATTATCCAGACAATCGACAGCCACATGCCCCCAGGAACAACATTCGAACCGCCTTCCTTCTGGCTTTCGCCCCCGGTAAGCACCAGCGACATAAAACTCAAAGTAAAAAAATGAAATGCAAATACAGTAAAATCAGAACTCTCGAAACCAAAACTTAAGCCTGTGGATATGAGCAGGAAGCCCAGCACACCGCCAATCAGGCTTGCGGGTACAAGATTGTTTTGCAGGAAAGGAATCTTTGCCCTGAGAGTCACACCGGCAAGAATCATTGAAGCCATAAAGGCGAACGCAATTACTCCAGGAAACGTGGCTGCCATAAGGATTTTCCGCTGGTTGTTTTTTATGAACACTATACTGTACTCTCAAATTTTCATAGAGCGCATGGCAATTTATGACCGAACAAAAAAGCGTAGACCAGAATTTCGAAGTTGATCGTAAGGACCTCTCTAAAACACAATTTCTTGATGTCCCGGAACTTGATTCTCTGGTACTAAACGAAAAGCAGGCGGTGATCACAATCGACAAATTTGCGCTCACAGCCAACAATATTACCTATGGTGTCGCGGGGGACATGCTCGGCTATTGGAAGTTCTTTCCTGCCATTGGCAACTGGGGAAGAATCCCGGTGTGGGGGATGGGTACCATTCGGCAAAGTAATGTATCCGGTATGAAACCAGGTGACCGCTACTATGGTTATTTCCCGATGTCCAACTACCTTGTTGTAGAACCCGTGAAAGTAACGGAACGCGGCTTTGTGGACGGAGTAACCCACAGGCAGGAACTACCCCCCACCTACAATCAATATTCTCTGGTGACGGAAAAAAACGGATTTGGTCCCCGCCACGACAACCATCAAATGGTTTACCGTCCGCTGTTCATGACAGCTTTCGTTCTGGACGATTTTTTTGCTGACAATGATTTCTTTGGTGCTAAAAAATTAATTCTTTCCAGCGCCTCCAGCAAGACATCATTCGGGTTGGCTTACCTTCTAAACAAGAACAGGGACATCAAGGTCGTAGGACTTACTTCGAAAGGAAACAAAGACTTTGTAACCGGGTTGGGCGTGTACGAAGACGTCGTTACCTACGATCAATTAACTTCCATGGATTCTGGCTCTACAGTAGCTTACGTAGACATGGCCGGGAATCGGAAAGTCTTAGAAGGTTTGCACCATCACTTTAAGGACAATATGAAATACAGTTGCGGAGTTGGCATCACGCACCGGGATTCAAGAGATGGCCAGGAGCCTTCGACCCTACCCGGCGCCAGGCCAACCATGTTCTTCGCACCAACCCAGATACAGAAACGACATCAAGACTGGGGTGCAGAAAAATTTCAATCGGAATCGGCAACAGCCTGGAACGGTTTCCTCAACGTGGTAGATGATTGGGTAACAATCATCGAGTCTGACGGTCCTGACGCCTTGATAAAAACATACCAACGAGTTTTATCTGGTGCGCCACCTGACGAGGGGTATATACAATCCCTGTAGGATCTGTCAGTAAAAACTATCCAATTAGAGCCGAGAGCTTTTTGTTCAGCATCCCCGCTTACCCATAAATTGTGCTCCAGAGTGACCATACATCCTGAATTCAGGCTTTTCAGGTCAATTGATCACTGTAATTTAGTCAATACTTCCTTTACCATAAACAAACAATCATTAGGTTACAGTGAACTTTGCAGAACGATCTATGACAAACGTGATCTACGCAATTGTTTTTAAAGGTGAAGTTGTTGAGGGCTTCCAACCGATCTCGGTTAAAGCCCACATGGCTAAACTCCTGAAAGCTGATATCGAAAAAATGAAAGCGCTTTTTTCGGGCAAGCAAATCGTTATCAAGCGGACAGCTGATAAACAGGAAGCTATTAAATACGGCAACGCCTTAAAAAAAATAGGCGCTGACGTAAAAGTCAGATTAATAAAAACTGATGCACCTGCTGCAAAACCGGAAGCCTCAAAACCAACGGATGCAGTCGCTGGTGAATCGATTCCGGCTGTCGACACCTCTGGGTTATCTCTTGCGCCTAACGAGGGAAATATTGTTGAGCCTTCTACACCTGCACCTGCACCAGATCTTGATTTGAGTGGTATTTCTGTTGCAGAGATGGATGACACCTTTCTGGTAGAACCTTCGGAACAAGAATTTTTCGACCTTGACCTTAGCGAGTATTCAGTCAAGGACAACGACGGGACGCCGTTGGTAGAACCGTCTCATGACGAAGCACCTGTCGTCGATGTTCCCGATTTCGGCCTGGATGAACCTGGTGCAGTTCTCGAAACATTGAAAGAAGAAAAAGAACTGCTCAACCCAAATACGATGGGCATGACTCTCGCCACAACCGGCTCAGATCTTCTAGAGCCTGAGGAGAAAGACCAGTCACCGCCACCGCAAGCACCCGACACCAGTAGTATTCACCTGGAAACCAATTTCAAATGAGTATTTTTTGTAGCCCCTTCTAATACACTGCGATAAGCCAGAGAAATGTCGTCGCAATGGTAAGTATCACTCATTAGAATTATCCGTTTTTTTGAAGGCGGAATATTTTGATAAACAATGATCAGCCGGGCTGGTTCAAGCGATCCCTGGATACCCCATACACAGAACACGAGTTCGACCAGCAAGGCACACGGATACACTACCTTTTGTGGAGTGACGAACCCTCAAAACCAGGTCTGATTTTTGTCCATGGAAATGGCGCCCACGCTCACTGGTGGACATTCATCGCACCCTTTTTTATGGAGCACTATCAGGTGCTGGCAATAGATCTCTCGGGTGCTGGTGATAGCGGCCAGCGTGAAAAATATACTCCGGAAGGCTTTGCAGACGAAATCAGCGCTGCAGCAGATCACGCTGGATTTGGTTCTGACACTATTATCGTTGGGCACAGTTTCGGAGGGTACATCACTTTAAAAACCGGCCTCCTGTACAAGGACAAACTAGCGGGTGTGGTATTGGTGGATTCTGCCGTTCGGCCACCCGATTTTGAATGGGAAAGAGATCCGCGGCGTTCGCCGATAAAAGCCAAGCGGATTTATGAAGACTTTGAATCTGCCCTTGCCCGATTTCGCTTGATGCCGCCCCAGGATTGCAATAATGCCTATATCCTTGACTATATTGGCAGGCATTCCATCAAGAAGGTTGACGATGGATGGACCTGGAAATTTGATGACAGCCTGTTCCAGAAGTTCGAATTCGGCACCAATCATCATGAAGACCTGGCCAACCTCAAATGCAGGGTCGGAGTCATTTATGGTGAAGAAAGTTATTTATTCAGCCAGGATATTGCGGACTACATGTTCAAGGTACTGGATGAGTCAGTACCCTTCGTCGGAATACCAGAGGCACAACATCATTTATTCCTGGACCAGCCGCTGGCATTTATAAGCAGCTTAAGGACATTGTTGGCAGAGTGGAGACATTCGAAGCCGCAAAGGGCGCATGGTTAATCCGCTAAGCCACGATCTTTTAGCAAGGGGCCTACAACCGGCTCCCTGCCCCTGAACGCTTTATACAATTCCATCGGATCAGCCGTGCCTCCCAGCTCGAGTACATTCTCCCGAAATAATTTCGCAGTCTCCTGGTCGAAAATGCCATTTTCCTTGAAAGCTTCGAACCCGTCGGCATCCAGAACTTCTGCCCAGATGTAGGAGTAGTAGCCTGCAGAGTAATGATCCCCTGCAAATACATGTTGGAAATAGGAAGACTTATACCTTGGGTCAACCGCATCAATCAGTTCGATCTGATCCATCGCGCTCACCTCAAAGCTTTCAACATCCTGCTCTTCGTCCGTTTCAAGTGTATGCCAGGCCATATCCAGGTAGGAAGCAGCCAGATACTCAGTGGTTGCAAATCCCTGGTTGAAAGTACTGGATTCCAGCAGTTTATCGATTAACGCATCCGGAATGACTTCACCCGTTTCATGGTGCCGGGCATAAGAGCGCAGCACCTCAGGTTCAATGGCCCAGTGTTCCATAATCTGTGACGGTAACTCGACAAAATCCTGTTTAACATTCGTGCCTGACTGGCTCTGGTATCGCACCTGGCTGAGGAGCCCATGTAGCCCATGTCCAAACTCATGAAATAATGTCCGAACTTCATCCATGCCAAGTAGACAGGGATCAGTTTTTGGAAAATTGCAGCAGTTCACCACTATCGGCCTAATCGATTCATCCAGGTCAGATTGGCCGCGAAACTCATTCATCCAGGCGCCGCCTTTCTTCGAGGGCCTCATAAAATAATCTACAAGGAATAGGCCAATCAATGAACCGTCTTCATCCTTTACTTCAAACCCTTTGACATCAGGATGATATCTGGGGATGTCAGCAACCTCCTCAAAGGTAATACCGTATAACCGGGTAGCAACGGCAAATGCGCCATCACGAACATTTTCCAGTTTGAAGTAGGGTCTGACTTCTTCCTCGTCAAAAGAAAAACGTTCGCTTCGAACCTTACCGGAGTAGTACAACCAGTCCCAGGGTGCAAGCTTAAAGTTTCCACCTTCTTCCTGAATCTTCGCCTGACAATCTGCCGCTTCAGCCTCAACCTTCTTCTTAGCAGGGGCCCAGATTTTGTCCAACAGGGTAGTGACACTTTCTGGCGTCTTCGCCATTCGGTCATCCAGCATATAATGTGCATGTGAATCAAAACCAAGCAACTTTGCTCGCCTGACCCGCAACGAGGCAATTTTCTTCAGAATGTCATGGTTGGCATAATCATTGTCGTTGTTCGAACAATGGGTGTAGGCCTGATAAATCTTTTCTCTTAGCTCCCTGTCTTGTGCAAACTGCAAAAACGGGGTGATTGAAGATCGTGAAATGGTGAATACATACTTCCCTGACTTTCCCCTTTGTTCTCCTTCACCCAGGGCAGCCTGCAATACCGATTCCGGCAGGCCCGCACCCTGTTCTTTCGAATCCAGCACGAGTTCAAATTCATTAGTATCCTTTAGAATATTCTGGCTGAATTTCGTCCTTAATTCGGCGAGTTCCTTATCCAGCGCCTGGACACTTGATCTGCTCTCTTCATTTAATGAAGCACCCGCTCGCACAAAGCTGGTATTCGTGTCTTCCAGCAACTGCAACTGGTCAGGGTCGAGATCAAGATCGCCCCTTTGCTCAAAGATTACCTGTACCCTCGAATACAGTGCCTGGTTGTTATAAAGTTTACCGCTGTGCACCGCCCAGCGAGGGCTGACTTCCATCTGGATAGCCTGTATCTCATCATTAGTGTTCGAAGACGTCACATTGAAAAAAACACCCGCCACCTTGTGCAATAGCTTACCGGAACGCTCTAACGCCTCAATCGTATTTTCGAATGTCGGCTCGGCATCATTGCAGGCTATCTCATCAATTTCCCGATCGTGATCCGAAAAAGCAGTTTCAAATGCTTCAAGGTAATGCTCTTCCCTAATCTGGTCAAAAGGAGGTATGCCAAAGGGTGTCTCCCATTCGGCGAAGAAGGGGTTGCTCATACTAATTCCTGCTCAGTTGCTGATGGATTCGAGTGGCTCTAACCCAAGTATCTCATTATAGGTATTGTGATAATGGTGCAACGCGGGTTCATTACGCCCATAAGTAAAGTGTGACAGTGCACCAGATTCGCGCCCTGATGGGATAGTGCCGCGGCAACATAATCCTCATCCCTGATGATCTCACTGAAACCAGTCAGGCGTTCAGACATTGATGCACGGGCTTCCGCTGGAATCCCCGGATTTGTGTAAAAAGAAATCTGTGAAAACGACTCATGTGGATTACCCGCCTTTGGATACACTCGTACCAATGTTGCACCAGACATCATCCCTTCCGGCTTGTTTTCAATTCGCCCGCTTGGGATGAGTTGAATGTTGGGGAAAATATAGTAGACAGGAACAGTCGCTAACAACACATCCCAGTTCTCCTCCGGGATATCGCGGAATAAATCGATCGATTTTGCGCACAACAACATCCGATGATTTCGTTCATACCGGTCATAGCATTGAACATTGCCGTAAATGTCGTGAGCCAACGTATTCTTGTGCAGTACATTGAAGTGATAGGTCTCACCAAAAGTATCGATCGCCAACTTCCAGTTCATCGGCGTGGGATAGGTATCTGTTGCTCCAAATTCGAGATCAGAAAATCCCCAGGACTCAAGTTCATCACCCATCTCTCCCAACAGTTCTTCAAGATTAAATTCAGACCCGGGATTCGGATGTACCCACAACAAACCGTATTTCTCTTCAGCCGTGAGTTCAACCAGGCCATTACAACTTTTATCAACCGGTCCAAAATGTTCTTCCTTAGGCACCGAAACAAGTTCACCAGTGGCACTATATCCCCAGGCATGAAATGGGCAGCTGAATATTGACTTTTTACCACGAGGTTCCGATTCAACTATCGTGCCCCTGTGACGACAAACGTTCAGGAAAGCTCGAAATTTTCCTTCTTTGTCACGGGTCAGCAGCATGGGTTTTCCCAGATCGTTGGAGGTGAGGAAAGATCCTGGCTCTGGCAGATCTCCCGTCATACCCAGCACCTGAGGGTAATTCTGGAACATGACGTTCCACTCCTCCTGAGCCCGCTCTGGCGAGGTATAAGCTTCAACTGGGTTCCTGACCATACCACCGGCATCGACAGTGGTGCCATCATCCAAGCGTTGCATCAGTAGCTTCATACAACGAATCTGCTCTTCCTTCCTCATCGCAATTCCCCTGGGTATTTGAGCATAAAATACTTGAAGTGAGGCGGAACTGCCAGCGGAGGTTTTATGTGCTACTGGTCTCACCAGGCGGTTTTTAATCGCTCCAGGTCTTCCGGCCGATCTACATCCCAGATCATGGGCAGCAGTGACCAGTTGTAATTCAATTCATTCATCCGGCGACAGGTTTCAGAACAAACCTCGCTGGTACTCCATTTCATATCACTGAAAAGACGCACATCGGCCGTTTTCAATCCAATCAAACCATAGCCACCATCTTCGGCAGGCCCGAGCACCGCATCATGGGAATCCAGTTTCGCTAAGGCAAGATCCAGGTAATCTTCATCTAATGTGGGGCAATCTGTACCAACAATGAGTACCCTACTCACCCCCGGGCGAGCGAGCGAATGATGAGCCGCTTCGAACATCCGCTGGCCAAGATCGCTACCCTTCTGGGACAATAATTCAGTGTCTCCAAACTGGCTAAAAAAATCATGCGTGATATCGGGATAACACCATATCTCTACTACGGCAAGGGATGATCTCAGACTGCAGGTAATCATCCTTTGCGCAAGTTTCCTATAGAGACTTGCCGCATCCGCCGCGCACAAGGCAGGCATCAGCCGGGTTTTCACATTCCCTGGCGTCGGTGCTTTACAAAAAAGCAAAATCCTTGAATCCGAATATTTCATTTCACCCATAGTATTCCCTGGCAAGGACGTCCGGTGAGACACCAAAAAAGTAGGACAACCTGAATCTCCACATCAACAGGATCGTTCTAATAATGCCCCCATCCAACCAGCGCCGGGCAGAAGTCTGTACGCAACTACCGATAACATACGGCTTTGAGATATTCTTCAATCGCTTACTCACTTCAATATCTTCCATCATGGCAATTTCAGCCAGCCCACCTATCTGGTCATACACTGCCCGCTTAACAAAGATCGCCTGGTCACCTGTGCAGATACCCGTTAACCGGGAACGCAGGTTGATCATTCTTTCTATGATACGAAAGATCAGCTGGTGGCTGTCGATTCGCACATCGAAACGACCCCAGGCCAACCGGGACAGTGAAAACAGGGAAATCTCACGGACAAAGTCAGGTGGCAACAGGCAATCAGCATGAAGAAAGATCAGGACGTCTCCAGACGTCGCAGCAGCACCCACATTCATTTGCACGGCGCGACCTTTTTGACTGGCAACAACTCTACAGCCGAGAGACCTTGTCAATTCGACAGTAGCATCCGTGCTGCCACCATCGACTACAATAATTTCAAGGTGATCCGGCAGCCGCTTAATCAGGCTAACAATATGCTCTTCCTCATCCAGCACCGGAATGATGATTGAGATTGAGATTGATGTTGAATTCATTACAAAGATTATGGCACGTCCCAATCGTACAAGACTCAGCCATTTCCAGAATGTTACAATCCGCAGCCTGCCCTGGTAGCTCAGCTGGATAGAGCATCCGCCTCCTAAGCGGGGGGTCACAGGTTCGATTCCTGTTCAGGGCGCCATATACAGAGGTTTATAGGTGTTATTTTTATCTGAGGGCGCACTGAGGGCGCAGATCACACACCCATCACACCGTAGTCTGAATTATCGGTTCACAGCTCACCATGAAGACTGGGCACAGAATTGATATCCA
>SMVA01066412.1_pt1 | contig 44041 bp, 41 predicted proteins | sample 2456451 | NCBI WGS metagenome assembly SMVA01 (sample SAMN11095933, study PRJNA526329) | marine sediment metagenome | biome: Marine sediment; feature: Surficial sediment; material: Deep marine sediment; isolation source: Hadal surficial sediment | place: Pacific Ocean | collected 2014-05 | depth...
ATTTGCTGCTTGATACCAAGTAACACCTTAACCATATGTTGAACCTGATGTTTCTCGGCAGCCCCTCGCCCTACTATGGCTTGTTTAACCGAACGGGCGGAATATTCCTCCAGCAGTAAATTCTGTTGCAGGCAGGCTACAATGGCACTACCCCTGGCCTGGCCCAGCTTAAGTGCTGCAGAGGCATTCCGCCCCATGAACACACCTTCTATAGCAGCCTCCTGCGGTGAATGGCGTTCAATAACCTGGCTAAGCCCATTAAATATCTGGTGTAATCGTTCAGGTAGCGGAGAGGTATCTGTTTTTATACAACCACAATCAATGAAAACAAGCTTATTCCCGGTTGCGTTGATCAGGCCATAGCCAGTAATTCTGGAGCCGGGATCAATTCCTAAAATTATAGCCATTCATGAACCCTAGTCAGATAGACAACCATTCCTTACAGCTGGTTCATTATTTCATTAGAAATACTGCCATTGGTATAGACATTTTGCACATCGTCCAGGTCTTCCATGTGCTCAACCAACCGTAACAGCTTTTCAGCCGCCTGCAGATCCAAATCAACTTCGTTGTCGGCCAGCATGGTCAATTCCGCATTTGCTGACTCACAACTACCATCGACCATTGCATCTTTGACCGTGCCAAAGGTTTCCAGGGTAGTCATCACATCAATACTTCCATCGTCATTGGTGACAACATCATGGGCACCGGCATCAAGCGCAAGCTCAAGGATTTTTTCTTCGTCACTTCCAGCTGGAAAGGAAATTACCCCAGTTCTTACAAACATATAAGATACAGAACCACTTGTTCCCAAACTGCCGCCAAACTTGGTAAAACCGTGGCGGACCTCAGCAACAGTGCGGTTTTTGTTATCGGTGAGCGTCTCTACCAGTACCGCTATCCCACCGGGCCCGTAGCCTTCATAGACTAATTCTTCCAGGTTCTCATTGTCAGCTGTACCAATACCACGGGCGATAGCGCGATCGACGGTGTCCCTGGTCATGTTAGCTGACAAAGCCTTATCAACTATTGCTCTTAGTCTGGGATTATCTGCAACATTTCCACCACCGAGCTTCGAGGCTACAGTTAATTCACGAATAATCTTGGTGAAAACCTTACCTCGTTTTGCATCCTGCCCGGCTTTACGATGCTTAATATTGGCCCACTTACTATGACCTGCCATTGGCAACCTCGACTTAACTAGCCAATCATACCCCGATCTAACATCGTTTTCGCAGGGAGACTTCGACTTTACTAACGATTCAATCCCCGACCTATTTACACCTTCAGGCCTAGTCTCCGACTCAATAATTCCTACTTGTCATAGTCTACACGCTACAGATCTGGACTATTACTCGAGCTATCCCTGATTATTCCTTAACACGTTCTCTTATCTTAATATTGAGCTCTTTTAGCTGCTCGGCTGACACTTGTCCGGGGGCATCTGTCAACGGGCAAGCAGCAGACTGGGTTTTAGGGAACGCAATCACTTCACGAATCGAATTTGAATTCGTCATTAGCATAATAAGACGATCCAGCCCAAAGGCTATTCCTCCGTGGGGCGGACAGCCGTAACTGAGGGCGTCTAGTAGAAATCCAAATTTTTCCCTCGCTTCCTCATCGTCTATCCCCAGTACTTTAAATACCAAACGCTGGGTTGCTGGCGCACTTATACGAATCGAGCCGCCCCCCAATTCAGTCCCGTTGAGTACCATATCATAGGCTCGGGACATGGCATTTAGAGGATCCTTTTCCAGCTCTTCGGCACTGCATGCTGGAGAGGTAAACGGATGGTGTAACGGGGTAAGAGAACCATCATCGGCTATTTCGAACATCGGAAAATCCACCACCCACAATGGGGCCCAACCTTCGGCAATCATGTCCAGGTCTTCAGCTACTTTTAAACGTAATGCCCCTATGGCTTCGTTCACCACATGGGACTTGTCAGCGCCGAAGAAAATAATATCCCCGTCTTTAGCATCAAGACGGTTCATCAGAGACAAAATTATCTCATCTGTCATGAATTTTAAAATTGGCGATTGCAAGCCGTCGACTCCCGATGCAATCTCATTTACCTTCACCCATGCCAAACCCCTGGCACCGTATATAGAAACAAACTTGGTATAGTCATCTATTTCTTTTCGGCTTAATTTAGCGCCACCGCGAATCAGCAATGCCACCACACGACTCTCCTGGTCATTCGCGGGCACACTGAATACCTTAAAATCAACCGCCTGCATCAAATCAGCCACATCCACTAATTCCGCTTCAATGCGCAAATCCGGTTTGTCCGAGCCGAAGCGCTGCATTGCCTCTGCATGGCTCATTTGTGGAAATACACCCAGGTCAACATCCAGATGAACCTTGAAGACTTCTCGCATCATTTCCTCAGTGACCGACATTATCTGATCCTCTTCCATAAAAGAGGTTTCGATATCAACCTGGGTAAATTCAGGTTGCCGATCGGCTCTCAGGTCTTCATCCCTAAAACACTTGGCAATCTGGTAATAGCGATCCATTCCCGCGATCATAAGAATTTGTTTGAACAGCTGGGGCGACTGAGGCAGGGCAAAGAACCGGCCTGGGTGGGTACGACTTGGCACCAGATAATCTCTTGCTCCTTCCGGAGTAGCCTTGGTCAATAAGGGAGTCTCAATATCAAGAAAGCCATTCTGATCCAGATAATTCCTAATCGTGTTGGTCACCTTGGATCTAAATCTCAACCGCTGCGCCATTTCCGGACGACGCAAGTCAAGATATCGATAGCGTAATCTTATGTCTTCCGACACTTCGACGTGTTCGTCCAGTTGAATCGGGGGTGTTTCCGCCGCATTCAACACTTCAAGCTTTTGACCAAGCACTTCAATCATGCCCGTTGGCATGTCTTGATTGACTGTTCCTTCCGGGCGTGGTCTTACCTTCCCGTGGACCTGTACAACAAATTCATTCCTAACCCCTTCGGCAATGGCAAAGCTTGCTTCCGTGTCGGGGTCATAAACCACCTGGGTAATCCCTTCTCGATCCCTAATATCAAGAAAAATTACTCCTCCGTGATCGCGCCGCCTGTGCACCCAACCGCAGAGCACTACGTCCTGCCCTACCTGTGATTCGTTGAGCTCACCACAATAATGACTGCGCATGATTGTTTCCTATCCTGTTGCTAAGAATTATCGTTACTTTCTGGCAAATTTGGTATTTATTTCGAAGTGGTAGCGTTGGTTTTCGCTTGTGTTTCGCTTGCGGGTTTTACTGTGTCGCTGCTCTTTTTTGTCGATGATTTCGCATCTTCTTTAGATTCAGTGCTCTCTTTGTCAGAGTTGCCGGAATCGGCGATATGTTTTTTGTTATCTTTCTTGAAATCAGTTTCATACCAGCCTCCGCCTTTGAGACGAAAGCTGCTGGCCGAAACCAGTTTTTTCAATTCATTCTGACTACACGCCGGACACGTGGTCAGCGGTTCGTCACTAATCTTTTGCAGAGACTCGAGCTCGTGACCGCATTTAGTACACTGATATTCATATATTGGCATTAACTAACCTCACCGCTTCTGTTGCCTGGTGTTCTCTGATTTCCCGACAATATTTACTGTTAAACAGGCTGAGTCTGACCGCCATTTGTCTGTACGAATACCGATGCTCATCAAACAATTGCCCTCTAATAATAAAAACCGGCGATTATACCCTATTAACCAGGATGCTCGCAGTTTTCTTTTAAGCGGTTCAGCCAGTGCTATGAGATTAGCGAAAGCTGAGGCAGCAGTAGAATACATTGACTGAATGTTGAAACATTCCCGCCCCTCCAAAGGAGCCTAATCGTGAACTCAACTCGATCCGGTTTCGCCTCATTACGATGCTTAACTGACAATTATCATTAGTTTAGGAATCTAAAAATATTTCTCTTGTGGAAATGAAATTTTAATTGACAAAACAAATTGTTTAAATTTTTTTATGATTTCGAACAACACTCGAAACGAATATCGGCTTAATCAAAAAAAAGCCTGTTTTTTTCGAAGTAAACTTCATATTTACTTGCCTGAGTGTAACGAATGATTTATAAATACAACCCCTGCAAAAAGTCATGAAATAAAATTATCACAGAAAATAATTTCGGATTAATTCAGTATAGTTTCCTAACAAAAAGCTTCTTACTAAAAAGTTTCTTAAAGAAGCTCGATACTAAACAAAGCGATGAACTTGTTAAGTAACTATTCAGGGATTGGTTTTATAAGAACACTTTGCTAACAACATCTAATTTTAAAGAGTACGAATATGGCTGTAAAAAATGCATCGAGAAAGGCTGCCGCTAAAAAAGCACCTGCGACAAAAAAAAGAGCCTCGGCGATTCAAAAAAAATTTACTAAAACTGAAATGCTAAATGAAATTGCGCAGAACACTGATTTATCAAAGAAGCAAGTTACAGCGGTTCTTGATGAATTATCAACTGTTATCGAGAGACACATTCGAAAGCGTTCAGTAGGTGAATTTACCTTACCTGGGTTGCTAAAAATCAAGTCAATAGCGAAGCCTGCCCGTCCAGCCAAAAAGAACCAACCTAATCCTTTTAAGCCGGGCGAACTTTACGACATCCCGAGAAAACCAGCTACCACTCGAGTCAAAGTGCTACCTTTAAAGAAACTGAAAGAGTTTGCTCTCTAATCCCCGCCAAAGAGAATCTTATTCCCAGTTTAAACCGGCAACAAACAGCCATACGCTAAAATAGAAAGGCAGCCCAAGGGCTGCCTTTGTTAGGTTAGGGAAAAATCGATCATGCGCGCCAGTCAATACCTCATTGCTACGCTAAAAGAAACGCCTGCAGACGCCGAAATTGCTAGTCATCAGCTAATGCTGAGAGCAGGTCTTATTCGCAAGTTAGCCAGCGGCATGTATACCTGGTTACCGATCGGGCTGAAAGTGCTTCACAAGGTATCCCAGATTATCAGGGAAGAGATGGATAAATCAGGCGCTATGGAAGTTTCCATGCCGATAGTTCAGTCGGCCGATCTATGGCGTGAATCCGGTCGCTGGGATGCTATGGGTCCTGAGCTGCTACGTTTTGTTGATAGGAACAATCGGGATTTTTGTCTTGGTCCTACTCATGAAGAAGTCATTACTGATCTAATTCGAAACGAATACAACAGCTATAAACAACTTCCGGCAATCTTTTATCAGATCCAAACCAAGTTCCGGGACGAGCGGCGACCACGGTTTGGCGTTATGCGTGCACGAGAATTTCTGATGAAAGATGCCTATTCATTTCATGTTGATGATGACAGTCTTAACTCGACCTACCAGCTCATGTATCAGACTTACTGCAATATATTTGATCGTTTAGGATTGGACTACCGGGTGGTTCTTGCTGACTCCGGCAGTATAGGTGGAAGTCTGTCGCACGAATTTCATGTACTTGCCGAGTCAGGTGAAGACCAAATTGTTTTCAGTACCAAGGGTGAATATGCCGCCAATATAGAATTGGCTGAAGGAAGTCCAGCCGCAATTAGTAAAGAGAACCAAACCGGACCAACAGAAATCGTTCAAACCGGGAATGCCCATAGCATTGAAGCTCTGACAACGGCACTTGATATACCAGCAAGCAGTATGATTAAAACACTGCTGGTTCACGGGAAAAACGAAAATGATTCAGCTACGATTCCTTTAGTTGCGCTACTGTTGCGCGGCGATCAGGAACTCAATGAAACCAAAGCAGCAAAAATGCCAGAGCTCGCCTTGCCAATCTGTTTTGCTTCTGATGAAGAGATTGAGAATCGATTGGGTTGCAAGCCCGGCAACCTGGGCCCGATGGACAAAACTATTTTCACCATAGCAGATCTCAGTGTTGTATCCATGACCAACTTTGTATGTGGCGCCAATGAGTCAGGCAAACATTTAGTAAACGCCAACTGGGGTGAATCTTGCCACTTCGACCGTACTGCGGATATTCGCACAATCCAGGAAGGCGACATAAGCCCGGATGGCCAAAGCAAACTTGCAATCAAACGGGGAATCGAAGTCGGCCATATCTTTCAGCTAGGCAGGAAATACAGTGAATCAATGAACGCCTCGGTATTGGACAAGAATGGTCGCGAAGTGACAATCACAATGGGCTGTTACGGTATCGGTGTAACCCGGGTGGTCGCCGCTTGTATCGAACAGAATCACGATGAAAAGGGAATAATCTGGCCGCACAACATTACCCCCTTTCATCTGGTCATCATCCCCATAGACGGTCATAAATCGGAACGTGTCACTGAACTCAGTGAGACCATCTTACAACAGGCGGAAGTACTTGGACTTGATGTGCTGCTTGATGATCGAGATAAGAAAACCAGCACCGGGATCAAGTTTGCCGATGCAGAGCTAATTGGCATTCCTCACCGCATAGTAGTTTCTCCTCGTACCCTGGCAGACGGTGTGATTGAGTACAAATCCAGGATTGATGCAGACCCTCAGTTGATACCACAAGATAATGTTGGAAAATTTCTTGAGTCGCTAATAAACCGCTCATCCGCTTGAGCGCTTTAACAACTCAATCGGCTCTGGGTGGCGGTAATCGTGGTGAGTCAACTGCGAATGTGAAAACCAGCTACTGGTGTGGTGTCGATCAATCCCAGCTCAAGTGTCTCAACCTTTGCCAATGGTGGTCCTATGGCCAGCCAATCCCCCATAAGGTCAGTGGCTGTTTTTGATCCACATATCAGTATTTCAACACGGCCCTCCGTGGCATTTCGAACCCATCCACGAATCCCCAGTTTTACTGCCATTTTTTGTGTTTCCGCGCGAAAAAATACGCCCTGTACGCGGCCGCAAACAAAACCGTGCTTAGTGATTTCCACCGTCTACATCCTGGTAACCTTTATTTACAAGGGGGTCAGTCAATTAGAGTTATCTGGTTAAGCATTTAATATACCGTATAATACTGCAAACCAACTATTGGGTTAGTAAATCAGAATGTCCCTTGAAATACTAAAACTTTCCGCGCTCAGAAAGAGCTTGCAACAAAAGATAAACAGCATTCTCTGGGAACGTGACATTGAATCACTACCGTTTTTACAACGATTCCTCATTCGTAGTGCACAAATCATTTATGCCATTGGCAGGGATTGGGCTGAAGGCCAGTTAAGTCTTCGTGCAATGAGCCTGGTCTACTCAACAGTCTTAGGCTTTATTCCCACCTTGGCTTTGACCTTCGCGGTACTCAAAAGCCTGGGCGTACATAATGCCATGGAGCCCACCTTGTTAACCCTGCTTGAAGTCCTGGGGGACAGGCGCGAAGAAGTCACACAACAGATAATTGGTTTTGTAGATAATATTCAGGTTGAAATAATTGGTGTAACCAGCTTAGGACTACTGCTTTACCTGGTTCTGGATATGATGCGTAAAATCGAATTGTCTTTTAATTATATCTGGAGTGTGTCCAGGGGCAGGTCCTGGTCCAATCGAGTCAGCGAATACCTGTTTGCTGTAATCGTCAGCCCGCTACTGATTTTTATCTCAATCAGCATTACTTCTTCAGTTAATACTTCGTTTGTTACAGCATTTATAGAGAACCTGACTTTTGCTAGCACTATAGTCGGGTTGTTTGCCTTCTTGTTTCCTCTATTGTTTATGTCCTTAGCTTTTGCTTTTGCCTACAGTTTCTTACCAAACACCAAGGTAAAATTTACCTCAGCATTTATTGGCGGTTTTGTAACAACCATCGTATGGAAACTCATGGGTGCTTTTTTTCAAGACTTTTTCGTTGCTGCCGCACGTGAGTCAATCTACCTAGCATTTGCCACTGTATTAGCCTTGATGATTTTTACCTATGTTGGCTGGCTGGTGGCATTGCTTGGATCAGATATTGCTTACTACCATCAGTATCCTAATAAGGCCAGAACCGGTCGTAAGCCAATTACTCTCAGTATCAGTCAGCAAGAAGAGCTTACCCTGACCCTTGCGGCGATGATCATCCAACGTTTTCATAAAAAGCTTCCGCCAGCTACTGAAGAAGAACTGGCACATCAAATGGGCTTGAGCCCTATGGTAATAGAGCCGTCGCTGAATCATTTAAAGGAAATAGGTCTCATTGTCACGACCAGTGATGAACCAGCTCAATATTTGCCTAAGAACTCAGTAAATGATTGTGCCTTGGCTGACATATGGCGAACTTTGCGAACCAGGGGGCGTGGGGATATCCAGGGAAACAAGAATTTGCCTGAACTATTACGAGCTCAACGATTTCTATCCCAACTTGATGATGTGGTCTATGACAAACTAGGCTCCGAGAAATTCATTGACAGTGCATAACGAGGGTCATAATTATGGAAAATGTCGTTCTCTATCACAATCCTCATTGCTCGAAGTCAAGAGCAACCCTTGCTTTGTTAGAAGAAAATGATATCTCTCCCGAGATTATTTTCTATCTTGAAACTCCGCCGGACGTAAATCAGCTCAAAGAGTTATTGAAAAAACTTAATCTGAGTGTGCGGGATTTATTACGCCGATCGGAACCTGAATATGAAGAATTAGGGCTGGATAATGAAAGTCTTGCAGGCGAAATCGTGCTCGACATTTTGAGCAATCATCCAGCGCTGTTACAAAGACCAATCGTAATTTGTGGTGATAAAGCAATCATCGGCCGGCCGCCGGAAAATGTATTGAGTTTAATCGGGGCGTAACAGATGGATCTACCTTACATATTGGTACTTTACTACAGCCGCTATGGTGCTACGGCAGAAATGGCCCGCCTAATTGGCCGCGGTATTGAGCAGATTGAAGGCATAGAGTCTCGAATTCGGACAGTTCCGGCTGTATCGGCGAACACTGAAGCAACAGAGCCAGCTGTACCTGAAGACGGTGCCATCTATTGTCAACATGATGACCTTCAGCACTGTCACGGCTTGATTCTCGGAAGCCCTACCCGGTTTGGCAACATGGCAGCTCCGCTTAAACATTTCCTCGATACAACCGGAGGCCTATGGGTCTCAGGTGCCTTGATAGACAAACCTGGCGCCGTTTTTACCTCCACCTCGTCTCTTCATGGTGGCCAGGAAAGCACTTTACTCAGCATGGTAAATCCCTTGTTACATCACGGAATGATTATTTGCGGGATACCCTATAGCGAACCTGAATTAAACACGACTACCACGGGTGGCACACCCTACGGTCCCAGTCATCTAGCTGGTCCGGATTCTAAAAAAGCCATAAGCGAAGACGAGAAAGCACTTTGCCAGGCCCTGGGCAAGCGGGTCGCTGGCATCGCATTAAAGATTCAAACCTAAGAAACTTCTGATTTACGAGAAGTTAAAGGATCGACCCCCGTCATGTCCAAGCACGATCTTCCTGATCCAGTTCGTTACTGGCGCAATACAGTATTAATCTTGTTCTATTGTCTACTGCTTGTATTTGTTGCGATTAGCTTGTCACTAACTATTCAAGCAGGAGTAACTACTGTTGTTATCTGGTTGATCCAGACATTTCCACTTTTAATTTTTACTCCAGCTTTGCACCGAAATTATTTGCGAGCCTATGCCTGGTTAAGTTTTGTAGTTCTGATTTACTTTGTTCATGGCGTGTTAACTGCATTTAGCCAGGATAGCCTATTACTCGGTGTGATCGAATCGCTATTATGCAGCCTGTTATTCATTGCGTTGATTTTTTATATTCGAAAATACAGAACCCACTTCCAAGTGCCACTTTAACCGGCAACGAACACAAATCGTGCCAAAGAATGTTTTTCAAAACAGACGATTCAAATTTCTCTATGGATTACAGATTAATAGGTAGTCACTACCAGTTCATCGTCTGTTTCACCAGCGGTATTGTGATACGCCGTTTAAGCTCCAATGATTGACGATCCAACTGGTGCAACACATCGAGTAACGCTGATACGCCACGATCACTTCGTTGCAAAACGAAATCGACAACTGAATCGGGCAATTCAATACCCATATGGGTCGCTCGCATTTTAATCATCGAAGCCTTTTCCGGATCATTCAAGCTGTGTAATTGAAACACCATTGCCGATTGCAACCTGGATCGAAGATCAGGCAAGCTCACTGACAAGTGTTTTGGAGCGACGTTACCGGTAATCAATGTGGCGGCTCCTGTCTCCCTGGCCCTGTTATACAGATTAAATAGCGCTTGTTCCCACTTCGGGATTCCGAGAACTTCATCAATATCATCCAGGCAAATCAAGGCTAAATGTTCCAAACCCTCGAGGATATCCGGGCCCATTTCAAGGCATTCTTTCATCGGCAAATAAATGGAGGGCTTATCCGTGGCGTCACAGGTATGACACATGGCCTGCAGCATGTGGGTTTTACCCACAGAATTACTTCCCCAAAGGCAAAGGTTTCTTTCCGGCAGCATTGCCAGATCAGCCCGCAGGAATTGCAAAAGCTGATGATTAGAGCTACTGACGAAGAAGTTTTCAAAGGTAGCGTCGTCGTTTAGCTTTACCCCTAGCAATAATTGCTGCGGGTTCTCCATGCTCATTTCAACGTGTCCAACGGTAGCTCAAAATTGACCGGCTCTCTCCAGAGCTGTTTGTTAGCGGTAACAGATCTCTGTCCAGTGCGATTAGTTCGGCAAGCTGAAGCTGGTCTCCCTGTAGCGTCAATTCAAGCTCAAGATCTTCTCCTTGTAACTTCGAGATGCCAACGCTTTCAACCAAAACAAGACTTTGTAAATAGGAAAGTAAGTTGGAATAAGAGGCTAAGTCCCTCACTCCTTGTACCCGTAATTTCACTTTCTGGTTACCACTAAGAGATACAATGATGGCAAAATGTTCTGCCAGTTCACTGGTAATTCGATTCAGTGGTTGGTGAATATAGCTTTGCAGGTCGGTATCGAAACTATCAAAAACTTCAACCTGATTCTGAAAAATAAATTGCCACAAGCCGACAAGATCACCACTGGCAGTAAAATGTAACCTACCTGATAACACACTATCGGCTCCATAACGTTGGCTTGCTTCGGTTATGGCTTCTTCATCTAAGGACCAGATCATATCTGCAGAAAGGTTTTGCCTGTCCTCAAAGTCGAGTAGCGGAAAAATAATTGGTAAACCACGCTCAGTGGCAAACTCCTGCATGAGATTTATTATTTCCGGATTTGTCTCATTACTTAATAGACTGCGATCTCCTGCATCATTCTGCAGTGCCATCCACACCAATACGCTGGGTCGGTTACTATCCCATACCGGGATCGCGGCGTTGGTTAACAGTCGGTCGATTAAGTCCCGGGCAAAGATGACATTAATATAGTCCTGCTGAATCTGTATGGTTGCCGGTACATCTGCCAGGCCCAGGTCACTTACTTGCGCAGTTGCCGGATTAGTTACTGTCAGCGTCTCAGTTCGTGGATTTATCGCCTCGACGTAGCTCTGGGCGTTGTCCAGAGCCTGTTGTATGGCAGAGTTTTCCAGCCAGCGCTGCTCACCTGTGACTTTAAGCAACACGGCTTGCAATGCTTCGCGAAACGCAAGGTTTCGCTCAGCATCGCTTTGATTGGTGACGGCCACTTCATGACTGTATAGGCCAGCCACCGGCAATCCAACAATCTGTCCTGGAAATAACAAGGCAAGAAGCAATAACAGGCTGGTTTTTTGTATTAAGGGATTCATAGTTCTGAATAATACTTTACTTCCATTGCAGATAGCACGCTATCCTATTCAGCTTGAGTTAAGCAAAAACCTGATAAAACACAATTAGACGAGACTCATAATGAGACAACTGTTAAAATTTGTTTCTTTCCCGAGCTTCAAACTTCTCTACTTTACAGGTTCCAGTCTATGGCCTCAGCCACCACGCAGCACAATGGAGAATCTATTCAGTCAACCTCTTTAAGTTACCGCGACGCCGGAGTTGATATCAAAGCTGGCAGTACGTTAGTAGACAAGATAAAGCCCATCACAGAAAGGTCCAGACGCCCTGAAGTACTTTCAGATCTTGGGGGGTTTGGAGGACTGTTCGAACTCCCTGAAGGCTATCAACAACCGGTGCTGGTTTCAGCAACGGATGGAGTGGGAACCAAGTTAAAACTTGCAATGTCCTTGGGGCAACACAGCACGATTGGGATAGACCTGGTTGCAATGTGTGTAAATGATCTCATTGTCTGTGGTGCAGAACCTCTTTTTTTTCTAGACTATTATGCTTCGAGCAAACTCGATGTTGATCTGGCAACCGAAGTAGTACGGGGTATTGGTAAAGGGTGCGAACTTGCCGGCTGCGCTCTAATAGGTGGTGAAACCGCTGAAATGCCAGACATGTACAAGGACAACGATTACGATCTGGCTGGATTCTCGGTAGGAGTTGTTGAAAAGAGCAAGATAATAGATGCCACAAAGGTAAAAGCGGGTGACAGATTAATAGGTCTGGCTTCATCAGGACCGCACTCCAATGGTTATTCTCTTATTCGCAAAGTCATCGAATTAAGTCATAGCGACCTGGACAATCCCATAGCCGATAGCACACTTGGTGAAGTGCTGCTTACACCAACGGAAATTTATGTGAAATCCATTATGGAGCTGTTACAAAGCGTCGAAATAAATGCATTGGCACATATCACAGGCGGGGGAATAGTTGAAAATCTGCCCAGGGTTTTACCTGAAAATGCTCAAGCTATACTGAATATGTCTAGCTGGGAAAGGCCGGAAATATTTAATTGGCTACAGCGATCCGGCAACATAACCGATGAAGAAATGTACCGGACTTTTAACTGCGGAATCGGCATGATCGTTTGCGTGGCAGAGCAACAAACCCGGCAAGCATTGGAAATACTACAAAACCATAACCGTGGTGCGTTTGAAATCGGTGTTATTGTTGAATGCACCGATAACAGTCCACCGGTAATCATGACCACAGGATGACGAACGAGATCACTATGCCAAGCGACTACCCTGTTGTAGTTCTCATATCGGGGAACGGTTCCAATTTACAGGCACTTATTGACACAAGCAGCACATCAAATTTTAAAATTGTGGGCGTCATCAGTAATAATCCATCGGCGTATGGCTTGGAACGGGCAAGTGCAAGCTCAATTCCAACCTTTGTCATTGACCATCACGATTTCCTCGACCGGGTTTCTTTTGATCGTGCATTGATAAAGCAAATCGACCTACTTAATCCCAGCCTAATTGTGCTCGCTGGCTTTATGCGAATTCTCTCCAGTGAATTTGTAAATCACTTCCCGGTAAATATTCTCAACATCCATCCCTCTCTACTGCCTAAGTACCCGGGCATCAATACCCACCAACGGGTATTGCAAGCCGGTGATAGAGAACATGGGGTTTCGGTGCACTTTGTCACTGAGGACTTGGACGGAGGTCCAGTGGCGGCACAGGCCAAAATAACGGTGGAGCCAGAGGATTCAGAGAAGTCATTGACCGAAAAAGTACACACCAAAGAGCAGCTGATTTATCCTTATGTAGTCTCTCTTTTTGCCAGTGGACAATTAAGGATGTATGACAACAAAGCCTGGCTGGGTCTGAGCGTATTACCTGATACTGGTATTAAGTTGGGGTAGTTTATTCGATGCCAAAAACACTAACCACATTGTTTAGCGTCTTGTTATTGACCATGTCATTCTCTGGCGTAGTAGCTGCACTGGAGCCGGTAACCTACTCCGCTGAATATAAAGCCACCGCAAGTGGACTGTCAGCCACAGCGCAGCGCAATCTACAACAGGTAAACGAGACACTGTATATTCTTGAAAATACTTTGGAAGTCAAGATCGCAGGGGTGACCTTAGGCCGTGTCGAGGAAACCAGCCGGTTTAACTGGATTGATGACAAATTGCTGCCTGACACCTATCGCTATACGCAATCCGGTATTGCCAGGAAAAGAGAAAGGGTAAGTTTTGATTGGATAAATAATATTGCCACCAGTACTGAGGACGATGAAAGTTGGGAACATGCCTTAAACCCAGGTGTAGTTGACAAACTCAGTTATCAATTGTTATTGCGCCAGGAATTACAACATACCAACAACGAAGAGATAGAATTTCAAGTTATAGACACAGACGAGATTGAGACCCACCTTTATCGCTTATCTGGCTCCGAACTGACAGATACAGCAATAGGCTTACTCAACACTGTGAAGGTTGAGCGGATTAGAGAGGGTACCAGTAGCCGTAGCACGACGTTCTGGTTGGCGAGTGATTGGAATATGTTGTTAGTTCGTTTCGTCCAAACCGATAGCTCTGGATCAAAGACCGAATTAATATTGCAGCAGGCTGTAGTTGATGGCCAACAGCTAACCGCCTTACCCTGAATTAGTCTGATCTACTTCAAATTGGATTCAGTTTCAGCGATTTCTTCAGATTGGACACTACTTTCTTCCTGGGTTTTTTGCAGGCTGTACTTGCGGATTTTCTCTACCAATGTAGTACGGCGTATGCTCAGTCGATCGGCGGCTCTGGCCACTACGCCGTGGCTGTCATCTAACGCTTGCTCAATTAAGTCTTTTTCCAGGCTGGCCAGGTATTCTTTAAGATCCAGTCCATCCAGAGGGAGTATGCTCTGTGTTTCTGCGTCTTGATTTTCGCGATAGCTCGCTATATCGGACTGGCTTTCAGCGTCTGCGCCTCTATTTTCGCCAATCTGCCTGATTTTTTCCGGCAAATCTTTGACCCCTACAATGCCGTGAGGATTAAGGATGGACATTCGTTCAACCAGGTTGGCCAATTCCCGCACGTTACCAGGCCATGAATGGCACTTAAGACATTCAATGGCACTCGAGTTAAATCGTATAGATCCTTTTTTCTCGGCTTCCATATTCGATATTATTTCGTTTAATAATAGAGTTAAGTCTTCGGTTCGCTCACGAAGAGGCGGCATCTCGATAGGAAAAACGTTTATGCGATAATAAAGGTCCTGACGAAATTCACCCGCTTCAATCATTGCTTCCAGATCCTGGTGCGTTGCAGCCAGAATTCTCACGTTAGTACTAATTGTTTTTACCCCACCAACCCGCTCGAAACTTCGTTCTTGTAATACACGCAGCAATTTCACCTGCATGCTCAATGGCATGTCACCAATTTCGTCTAAAAACAGCGTACCGCCATCGGCCAATTCAAATCGGCCTTCGCGAGCTGAAATTGCACCGGTAAAAGCACCTTTTTCGTGACCAAACAACTCACTCTCCAATAATTCTCTTGGAATCGCGCCGCAATTAATCGGCACAAAAGGCATGTCTGCGCGCGGTGAATTTAGATGCAAATTTCGTGCAACCACTTCTTTCCCGGTACCCGATTCTCCAGTAATCAAAACGGTCACTTCCTTGTCTGCAACCTGACCCATCATCTGTCTTACTTGTTGAATTTTTTCGCTAGTACCAACCAAGCTGCGAAACATATTGTAATCACGAACACCACCCAGATTTTGTAGTCGATTGAAATTATCCCGAAATACCTTTGCCTGATGTAAAGCATCCAGCAAAGGCTGATAGCTGAGGGGGAAGGTTAACTCTGCCGTTATATTGTTCAGCACGTCCTGCTCTGGAATAGCGGATAACCGTGCCTCGCCAAGAACAACCAAAGGCATGCCGCTGTCCCATCTGTAAATGCTATCAAGCAATAACTGCAGTGAAATATTTCTACAATCCCCAATTATTGCCAAACAGATTTCGCCAGGATATGAACTTGCCTGTTGAACTGCCGAGCTCCAGGAATCGCTATCGCCGGTTACCGTGATTTCGCCGAGAAACGTCATGATCACGTCCAGGTCATGGCGTGATTTCTCATTATCATCGATTAAAAGAACCTTGGCAGATTCGGTCACGTTACTAAACACCTGAATCTAGGCTAGCGTGTGCAGCCCGTGGGTAGTTGACAGTAAGTATCCAGCGATTTTATCTAAGGATCCTCGTCACGGATAATAACCTGTTAATGAGTTGGTTGGTTAGCCTCAACGCGTAATTTAGTGTGAGTATCCATCGCTAATTCATTTTTTTTATATTTAATTCTGATAATTCGCCTCAACCATGATTACCGGGTGATTACCCAAAGGAATTTTAGTACGGGTAGGTCACTTTGAGAAATGTCCATTCAAGCAAAATTTTGTGCATCTATCTGTAATCAATCCCACCTTCATGCAGAGCACCAGGGCGAACAATGTGCCTGGAAACATTCAGAGGCCTTAGGCCTGTCGGTATCTGATTACCAGACGTTAGACCGAGGAGTCGCGATTCACCATGCCCATTACACTTATTACCTACCTTGCTTTGAAAACGACCCACTTTTAGTAGCTACCTGGCTGGTGCATTGTGATGGCAAACTTCGACTGGAACGACGGTTTCAAATTGTCAATCCGCTAAATGGGCGAACCCTGCTTCGCGGACATTGGAATTTAGTATCGGTAGTTTTAAGTAGCGGCAAACCAACACGGCTGCCAAGGCTCTTTGTCGATACTTATTCTGCGGCTGTGGTTAATTAACCCGTTCTTTCGCAGTTGGATTCATTAAACCAATGATTTCTACGGACCTAAGTCAAACTAAGGTCCGGTTTTCGAAAAACTTCCAACCATTCCAATTATTATCATGATTATCAACTAGTTAGTTTGATTTAAAATGGCGTACCCTGGTGAGATTTAAAGATATATTTACGCCAGTCGTTATAAGTGAGACCTGCTGGTATTACAATGCGATAGTTTTCAAAATCAGTCAGAATAATTACTTACTGCAATTTTCAGCGATGCCGATTACAGTAGGTTTAGTGGATAATTGACCCTGTTAGCTGGATTGCCAGCTTAAGATTGGTCACCTAAATTGCTGGATAAAGAACTAACTTAGTGGATGACATGAGAACCCGTTCAATCAAGCCCCCAAGAGGGATACAAGATAAAACTAAAGGCTCCGTCACTGTCATTCCACTTGCTTCATCCAAGCACCCTAGAAAAAGCAAATTCTCCTCAGTCGAATCAGAACTTCTCCCCGACGAGCTAGCCAAATTACAAAGCAGAATTTCTCAACTACCCGAAATCGATGCGGCTCGAATCGTCGAACTACATGACCGCCTGATTAGCGGGGAATATAAGATAGACAGTAAATCTCTGGCAGAAAAGCTACGAAAGTTTGAGGCCGACCTTTAGACTCTATCGCGCTTTATAACCCATGATCATTTGCTTCATTGACCGCACTGTGGGATTGTTCCTGACCACGACTGGAAACTTTGACCGCCTTAATACGACAGGGGTGGTTGCAACCCTGCCAATCTAGCCACGTCTTCTGGACGATCCACATCCCAGCGGGAATCGAGCAAACTGTACCTTAAGTCGGATGCATCCAACCGTTGCAGCGTACTTTCCATGACCTGCCCTGTTCCCCATGGAATATCATAAAACAAATCCGGCCAAACCTGACTCAATCCCAACAAAACATAGCCGCCATCCTCAGCCGGACCTATTACCACGTCAGTGCCCTGGCTCAATAGACTTAATGCCTGCTCCAGGTAGTCAGAATCAACTGAAGGGCAATCAGCACCGATCATTATTACCGACTTCGAGCGCTTCAGAACAGATTCTGCCGCATTCAACATACGTTGCCCCAGATCGTTTCCGCGTTGCTCAAAAGTATTTGAACGACCACCAAGGTGTAAAAACAACTTATGCGAGGGGTTCGACGTCACCCACAGTTCCATTGGAGCCAGACTTTTATGGGTGACCCGCTTAACCTGATAGGTAATTAAAGCGCAGTGCAAATCGAAGGTCCGAATCGTACCCAGGTCAGCCTCTAACCGCGTCTTTACTTTTCCCAGGATTGGCTCCCGTGCAAAAATCAAGATTCGACTATCAGGATATATGTATTTCATATATATTTCAGTAGTATACGATCTCTACTTATAGTAAATAGTTACAAGTTTTCCGGGGCTGACACCAATAAAATATAGCAATCTGAGCCACCACATGGCCAGAACAGTACGCAAAACCCCGTTTTGCTCCCAGCGTCGACTGGAGGCCACTGCCTTTTGCCTGATACGAACCGGCCATGACAAGCGTCGCAGCCGTTTACTGAGCTCAATATCTTCCATCAACGGTATCGGTGCATACCCTTTCACTTGCTCGAATACCTGTCGGCGGACAAAGATTGCCTGATCGCCAGTTACGACCCCGGTCAATCGAGAGCGAAGATTCATAGCGGTGGCTATTACCGGCAACCATCCCTGTGCAGAGCTAAGTTTTACATCAAATCTGCCCCAGATTGATTGAGGTTTTTCCAGGACTTGGGATATGTGAGAGGCGAAACCGGTAGGCAGGTCGGTATCTATATGAAGAAACAATAGGACATCACCACTGGCCAGCCCAGCCCCATGGTTCATTTGTGATGCGCGACCAGGTGTCGAGCTACAAACCCTGTCAACCAGGGGAGTTGCTATTGTTTCACTGCCATCATGGCTGCCCCCGTCTACGACTATAATTTCATGACCCTGGAGGCGAAACGGCTGCAGTTTTTCCAGTTGTTGGCGTAACAGACCAGCCTCGTTCAATACGGGAATTATAAGGCTGATTTTCAATGAGGTTTGCTCGATAAACTAGTCATGTGTACTACTCATCCGTCTTTTGGGGATGATTGTGCAATAGCGGCGGTGCTGCCATTGAGTCTAACTTCTAGCCTAGAGGATATGGCCCTATTTACGCGCCCTAACGTCTAGATTGCAATCAAATTACAAATAAACAGTCCTAGAACAGAACAGTGTTTAAAGCTTAAAGTACTACCACTTTCCTTGTTACCCAAGATACCCGGCCTGATTAACACTCTGATAGTGGATTTAGCTGTCTAAATGCCTATTTGGCCTACTCGTCTTACCTGCTCAGCTTTTATTTAAATATCCCTATCCAAATCGAAACCAGCACGGACTTTGAATCAATCTAACCCTTACCAAACTATTGTGAAACAAATTGAAACACAGACTACTCTACTGAGGGCTTTTATAGGTATTGTGATCCAGTGCGCAAACAGAAAAATAGTGCCCGATTAAGCTCCTATTCATCAGTTTGAGGCTATGCTAGTTACCTAGGGTAATCGGTAAGAAAATCAATGTTAATCCGATCTTGTATTCTAGGGATTGATGGTATTAAATACGCGGCCGATAATAGCCGTATGTGCCGCAAGGCCAGTATATGCAGTAGCGCTAGAGCATCAGTCAAAAGTATTATAAATAGGAATTTGCAGTATAATCGAGCGGTCAAATTGACCAGTATAATGAACGCAGAAAACTTCTACATCATTGCAACATCGCCTAGCGAGCCCAGCTTGCAAGTAAATATTTCCGGACCCTATTTGACTAAAAAGGCAGCACAAGCCGATTTATCGGCAGCAATTGATGAAGCCATAATCATTGACCCCGGCGCCAAGGAATATAATTACATTATTTCTAAAATCGAATGCCGCAAACCCGGCGTGATACAACATATAGCAAACCACGTCTAGCCGGTTTTGAAATGACACAGCGTAAGTTCACCTCCCCCGTTATTAGTAGTAATCTACCCTGGTGCAACGACTACATTTGCACCGAGCAAATTACACGAGTATCTTTACCCTTAGCTCAGGTTAGAAATATGCATTGGGATTCCGTAACGCCGATGCAAATGACTGATCAGTGTTGCGGTAAAAACAGCAAGTCAAGAGCCAAAAAGAGGTCCCCGTGAAAAAACTTCCCTCACTTCACCACATCAGCATAATTGAATCCCGGGGCACTAATTGTGCATGGGTACGAATCAAATACAGCGGTAAGGCTTTTCAGCAGTCATTCCCGTTCAAAAAATACGGCGGAAAAAATAAGGCAATTGCCGCCGCCAAACTGAAACGGGATGAACAGGGTCTACGCATATATGGAGATAACTGGCCCTATGCAAAATTCAGTCCCCGTGCGATTTCACCACTCAACTCTTCTGGAGAAATTGGCGTAAGCTATTCTGAAAAAGATCATTCCTGGGTTGCAACCTGGCAAGAAGGTGTAGGTAAGAGGCGCGGACAAAAAAACGCGTATTTTTCTATCAATAAAAACGGTGAAACCAAAGCTAAACGAATGGCTATCAAAAAACGTCGGGAAATGGTTCAAGCTAATCGCATTACTTAAGCAAGCTCTGATTAACCCGTTTTCAATTGTAGGTTTGAAATATGCGCCATACTGCCATTTCCAGAAGAGACTTTACCCGCAAAAGCTTGGTCACGGCCATAGGCCTGACGCTTGCTCCTAGTTTAAGTATTGGTACATTTGCGGCGGAAAGTAAGTCGCCAATGCGTATAGGAATAATCGGGTCCGGGAGAATCGGGGGCGCAGTGGGGTTACGGTGGGCTGAGGCCGGACATCAGATTTTGTTTGCTTCTCGCAATCCTAGTGAATTGGATGACCTTGTTTCCGAAGCAGGACCATTGGCAAGATCGGGCTATCCACGGGACGCTGCAGTATTTGGTGAGGTGATATTTATCGCTGTCCCTTATGCGGCTTTACCGCAAGTGGGCAGGGATTTTGCCCCTCTCATGCAAGGCAAAGTAGTCATAGAATGTGGCAACCCCTATATAGGCAGAGATGGCGAAATGGCGGCGGAAGCACTGATTAAAGGAACCGGTGTTGCTTCGGCTGAATTTTTACCTGGAGTGAGACTGGTACGAGCTTTTAATGCAATTGGCTATGCTTCGGTACATGAAAAAGCCCATCGGCAAGGTGAATTAGTGGCTATCCCTATTGCGGGTGACGACGCAGATGCGATCTCAGTTGCTTCCCAGCTGGTTGTTGATGCCGGGTTCGATCCCGTACTCGTAGGACCGCTAGCCAGGGCTAAAGATTTTGATCAGGGTACTCCGGTTTATGTGCAAGATCTCACCGCTCGTGAACTAAGGGATGCACTGGACCTATAGCTTCACAAAATGAAAATTGTCTTTGACGCAAGCAATTCGCTGGAAGCTCATCTCCTGCTCGGAATACTCAATCAAGCCGGTATTGCCGGCAAAATTAGTGGAGAATATCTTCAAGGCGCCATGGGGGAGCTACCCGCATTTGGCCTGGTAAAAGTTCATGTTGACGAGTCAGATTACGACGAAGCCAGGGAAATAATCGCTGAGTGGCAAAACACATTTTTGGCCTAAATCCATAACCGAGTACTGTAGTTACCTTTCTACCTTAACCCGTTAACCCGGTTAATTTCACTGATCCCCGCCACACAATGTCTTAATGTGCTATCCAGTGTTTTATTATTTGGCATGCTAAAGCTGTGGGTTATTCGGGATTTGAAATACTGATTAACAACTCATCCATGGCTTGGCCCTGGGACGGTGCACTGGATGAAGGAGTCTACTAATAGAATGAAACTGATAATAGGTAACAAGAACTATTCATCGTGGTCCCTTCGTGCCTGGTTGTTGCTGGCAGCGAACGGTATTAAATTTGAGGAAATTCGTATTCTACTTGACCGACCTGACACCCACACCAGGCTAAACAAATTCACCCAAGCTGCAAAAGTACCAGTGCTTCATGATGGTGACTTGATAGTTTGGGACTCACTGGCGATTTGCGAATACGTGTCTGAGAAGTATCTTGACGGTGTTGGCTGGCCCAGCTCAATTGACATAAGAGCTGAAGCTCGAGCTGCCGTAGCAGAAATGCATTCGGGTTTTTCCGCTTTAAGACAAGCAATGCCGATGAATTGTCGGGCCCTTGGTCGCCTTGTTGTAATTAGTGACGCCGTAGCGACTGATATCGATCGTATAGACCAGCTCTGGTCTCGATTGAGACTCAAATATAGGCAGGATGGCCCTTGGCTGTTTGGTCAGTTTTCTATTGCAGATTGTATGTATGCACCCCTAGCTTTTCGGTTTCAAAGCTATGCAGTCAAGCTGTCTAAAATTGCAGAGGAGTACAGGCAAACCCTGTTTAGCCATCCCTCAATGCAGCAATGGTTGCAGGCCGCACAGGCGGAACCCGAGGTGCTAGAACGAGAAGAAGCAGGTCAAAAATCATGACAACGGCAGAATTATCGTTACAACTCATTACTCTATAATTGCTGTTAAGCATTGCGTCATAAACTCGATATAATTGCTGGTGATTTGGCAGATCTCCTATTTTAGAGGACTAGTAGCTTTGTCAATTTATCGTGGTGACGGTAATAGTGGCTGCTCTAATTGAGGGTAATCAATACCCAACTGTTCGAGATAGGTATCATATCGAGAAGGGTCATAATACAACTCTTCAAGTTGTTCTTTAAACTGCGCCATGGTTCCAACATTCTTCTCGATAGCCGGTGAATCATTTTGATCTATAAATGGTGTGTACTGCGCCTCGGCGGTCTGTACGTCATTAAAATAATCCCAGGAGTCTTCAACCAGTGACTCGTCTTGAATCAGGTCAAGCATTGTTGCAGCTATGACTTTTGCCCCGGCCGTTGCGCCCTTGTGGGCAATTGGGGTTGCCATAGCCATCGCACTGGACCAATGATGTCCCTGCAATCCACGGACATTTGACGGATAGCGCAAAGTAACCGTTGGCACATTCCAAGACACATCTCCGATGTCATCAGAGCCTCCAGAAACCGGATTTTCTATCGAGGGCTGGATGCCGGACAGTTCTGTTGACAACCCTTGCGGATCGTCACTACCCATTAACTCCTGCAATGCTTTGGCGAATATCTGATCATCTTCTGTCCAGGTGGGTAATCCAACGGCTTTAATGTTTTCATCCATAGCTAAAGCTACAGGGCGATTAAAATGCTTGGGATAAGCCGTACCGATAATACGCCTGCTAACGGAAGTGTCTGTCATTAAAGCGGCCCCTTCTGCAATGCGCTGAAGAGTAGCGAAATTATTGCGTATTCCTTCCGGGGTAACTTCTCGAATGAAGTACCAGACGCTGGCATAAGAGGGAACTACATTCGGCTGATCACCCCCATTGCTGATCACATAATGCGAGCGCTGCAGGGGATGTAAGTGTTCGCGGCGAAAATTCCAGGCTACATTCATCAGTTCCACCGCATCCAAGGCGCTACGACCTTCCCAGGGGTCGCCGGCACCGTGGGCAGCTTCACCATCAAACATGTATTCAACCGAGACTAAACCGGTGCCTCGAGTATTACCCCAGCTTACATTCATATTGTTTGAAACGTGGGTAAACAACACCGCATCTACGTCCTTGAACAAGCCATCACGCGCATACCATGCCTTGGTGCCGAGCAATTCTTCTGCAATTCCGGGCCATATAACGATGGTGCCAGGCAACCCTTCCCGTTGCATAATCTCTTTTACCGCCAATGCGGCTACTATATTTACTGCCTGACCGGAGTTATGACCTTCCCCATGACCGGGTGCCCCGTCAATAATTGGCTGCCGATAAGCTACGCCTGGTAACTGGGAGGCTTTGGGTATGCCATCAACATCTGAACCCAAGGCAATAATTGGCTTACCGCTTCCCCAACTCGCCCACCAGGATGAAGGGATACCAGCAACACCCAACTCCACATCAAAGCCATTTTCAGCAAGAATTCCGGTCAGATACCGCTGAGTTTCAAATTCCTGGAAACCTAATTCCGCAAACGAAAACAACATATCAATGATTTCCTGGGTCATCTTAGCCCGACTGTCTATGCTGTCTGCAGCCTCTGCTTTGAGACCGGTCAATTGAGCTGAACTGATCTGAGACCAACTAACGCTCAATACGAATAGCATTGGGATTATTCCTAAAAATCGCTTCATACCCATGGCAACACTCCTAAAATATTGACCAGCTAACATACCTTAATCCGTAGACTACGCGTTTTTACCTACTCCTGCCAACCTAACTTCCCAGTCTATTTGGACAGATATAAATTCCTATTTTGTAACAGTCACATCGATTGATCATGCCCCCTGTAATCGGCTATGCTCACTTTCTAATCGGTAGATACAATTAAGGAAATTCAGCATGACAATGCAAAACACTCCACTCCTCATGTCCCGTATTCTCGGTCGTGGGGCAACGTTAGATCCCGAGGTAGAAGTGGTTACTCTGCAAGCAGAGGGTATGCATCGGCAAACATTGAAACAAACCTGGGATCGAGCTAACCAATTGGCTCATGCACTCAATGATAGTGGTATTGAGGTGGGCGATCGGGTAGGCAGCTTTATGTGGAATAACTATCGCCACCTTGAACTATATCAGGCCGTCCCCTCCATGGGCGCTGTATTGCACACGCTGAATATCCGTCTGTCACCTACCGATCTTGAATACATAATTAATCACGCACAAGACAAAGTGATTTTTATTGATGAAGATCTGCTGCCCTTGTTGGAGCCGTTAAAAGGGAAGATTCCCTGCGTACAAAAATTAATTATCTGCCGTTATGGAGAGGGCGGAGAAAGCAGTTACGAACACCAGTCGGATTACGAAGAATTTATCAGTGATAAGGATACCATTTACGCTTGGCCGGAAATCGATGAAACCTCTCCCATGGGGCTTTGTTATACCAGTGGAACTACCGGCAAGCCCAAGGGAGTAATGTACACCAACCGCTCCACCTATCTACATACTTTAACCGAATGCCTCACCGACTCGATCGGCTTGTCCTCCCTGGACTCACTCCTGGGAATTGTACCCATGTTTCATGCCATGGGTTGGGGACTTCCCTTTTGTGCGTCTATGCTAGGCTGCAAACAGGTTATGCCACACCGCTTCATGGTGCCAGATGCCTTTCTTAAATTGATGCAAGAGGAAGAAGTCACTATTTCGGCTGGTGTCCCGACGATTTGGCAAGGCGTCAAAGCAGCCCTTGAGGCCGACCCTGATAAATACGACCTGTCTAAAGTCACGCGCCTTACCTGCGGTGGCTCCGCACCACCGGTGTCGATGTTACGCTGGTATTGGGATAATTATTCTATTGAAATGATCCAGGGTTGGGGAATGACTGAAACTAACCCTTTGGGCACGCTTTCCCGCAAAGTGGCAAAGCGGACCCAGGTGGGGTCTACCGAAGATCAGCAATTTGAAAACATTGCCAAAGCCGGGCTTCCCATGCCCGGCCTCGAAATCGAAATATTCGATGAGCAGTGGAACGCCCTACCCCACGATGGTGAAGCGGTTGGCGAACTTTGTATCCGAGGTCCATGGGTTGCTTCGTCCTACTATAACGACCCGCAACCGGACAAATTCCATGAAGGTTGGCTGGTTACGGGTGACGTAGCCAAAATTGACCCCGAACAATACATCATCATTTCAGATCGTTCGAAGGACTTAATCAAATCCGGCGGTGAATGGATTTCATCTGTAGATCTCGAGAACCATATCGTTGCTATGGGCGGAGTACTTCAGGCCGCCGTTGTGGCACAGCCCCATCCAAAGTGGGACGAAAGGCCAGTAGTATTGATAGTTCAGGAAGAAGGGGCTGACGTCAGTAAGGAATCCGTGTTGGAACATTGCAGTGCTATTTTTGCTAAGTGGCAGTTGCCGGATGACGTGCTGTACGTGGACAGTATTCCCCTCACTTCCACTGGAAAAATAGATAAGAAAGTCATTCGTGCCAAACTTAACGAAGACGGTTATCAGTTACCTGACTTGGTAGGTTAATCACTGAATTGTTCAAGCAGGGTGAGTTGGCACTTATCGTGCTCACAGGCTTTCCTCAAATTTCCCGTGCAATCAGCAGTTTCATAATCTCGTTACTGCCACCGTAAATCTTTTGCACACGACTGTCGATAAACATTTTGGCGATCGGATATTCCAGCATATAGCCGTAACCGCCAAAGAACTGCAGGCACTCATCAATAATTTCCACTTCCTTCTGGGTCGTCCACCATTTGGCCATGGCAGCGGTAGTTGCATCCAGCTTTCCCTGTTCAAGTTTTATGACGCAATCATCTACGAATACCCTGGCAATTCGAGCTTCTGTATAACGTTCAGCAAGACGAAACTGGGTATTCTGAAAGTCTAATATGCGCTTACCAAAGGCTTTACGCTCCTTAACATAATCACTTGTAATTTTAAGCGCTCTTTCCATCATTACACAGGCGCCAGCCGCTATAATCAAGCGCTCTTGTGGCAATTGCTCCATCAATTGAACAAATCCTTTTCCTTCCTCTTGACCAAGCAAATTTTGCCGGGGCACATGTACTTCATCGAAGAATATTTCGGAGGTGTCTTGTGCTTTTAAGCCAATTTTTTGCAGGTTACGCCCCCGGCTGAAACCACCCTTTTCAACCGTTTCGGTTTCAACCATTAACAAAGAAACCCCCTTTGCCCCAGCATCCGAACCTGTCTTTACCACGACGCAAATTAGGTTGGAATTTTGCCCGTTGGTCAAAAAGGTTTTTTGACCGTTTATGACATATTCTTCACCTTCTATTCTTGCCGTAGTAGAAACCGCCTGTAGATCAGAGCCAGTTCCGGGTTCGGTCATCGCAATGGCACCGATCATCTCGCCGTTGGCCATTTTCGGCAACCAATTCTGTTTTTGTTCTTCAGTGCCGTAATGCAATATGTAGGGTGCCACTATTCCTGAATGTACTGAATTTCCAAAGCCGGTCAATCCGGCTTTGCCAAGTTCCTCCGCTATGACCATTTCATGCTTGAAATTACCGCCTCCGCCACCGTATTGCTCTGGAATAGAAGCGCATAAAATGCCGGCTTCACCAGCCTTGTACCAGGCATCACGATCAACGATCCCCTGTTTCTCCCATTTTGGCATTAACGGTACAAATTCCTTCGCATAGAATTTTGCTACCGCATCGCGCAGTATATGCAACTCCTCATCCATCCAGGGTGAAACATGATTTTCAAACATAGTGCTGTTACTGATTTTTCAATTTATTTGGCTTGCCAATCTGCATAGCTTACCGTGTTTAATTTAACTAACTTGCAAGTGAGTTAGATCGTTCGATTATCATCGCGTTGGCAGTGCCGCCACCTTCACAAATCGCTAACAAACCATAACGGGCGTTTCTGCGTTCTAATTCATGCACTAACGTAGTCATCAATTTAGCACCAGTACCACCCAATGGGTGTCCAAGCGCCTGGGCGCCACCGTTGACATTCAATTTGCTCAAATCAGCCTTCAACGCCTTCGCCCAGGCAAGGGGCACCGAACCAAAAGCTTCGTTCACTTCATATAAATCAATGTCGTCAATTGTTAAACCTGCTTTCTCTAGCACACGTTCGGTTGCCGGAATTGGACCTTCTAACATAATAACGGGGTCAGACCCCACTACAGACATGGCATGAATCCTGGCGCGCACCGGCAATTTGTATTCTTTCACGGCGTCCTCACTGGCTATCAGAACAGCGGCTGCACCATCACTAATCTGACTGGCCGAGCCTGCAGTGATCACTCCTTCAGCACGCAGCGGATTGAGCCCCTGTAATGCTTCCAGGGTGGCGTCGAATCGAATTCCTTCATCGGTAACGTGGGTATCCGGCGTACCGTCCTCCAATACAATATTGACTGGCACGATCTCTTCTTTGAAATTGCCGTTATTGGTTGCCTTACTGGCGTTCTGATGACTTTGAAAAGCAAATTCATCCAGTTCTTCTCGCGAAATATTGTATTTTGCAGCTAATAGTTCAGCACCATCGAATTGGCTGAATTGAATCCCAGGGTATTGCTGTTCCAACCGATCGCCTTTAGGCATACCACGACCGTGTTCCAAGCCGTCTCTAACACTAGAGCCGATCTCCACTGTACTCATAGCTTCTACACCGCCGCTGATAACGATGTCCTGGGTTCCCGACATCACAGCCTGGGCACCAAATTGAATCGCCTGTAACGACGATCCACACTGACGATCTACAGTTGTTCCTGGCACTTCAATTGGCAATTTAGACGCCATCGATACGTTGCGACCACAATTGTTTGCCTGGGCGCCAATCTGTGACACAACTCCCCAAATTACATCATCCACTTTGTCCACCGGAACCCCGGTGCGATCCAACAGGGCATCGACAACCGTAGCCCCCAGATCAATGGGATGAATTTTACTGAGTCGACCCTTTTTTCTTCCTGTCGCGGTCCGAACCGCACCAACTATGTATGCCTCAGGCATTGCTTTCTCCAGTCAAAATTTTAAATCGCTAAAACTATTGCCATATCAAAAGGTCAGAGTTCACTACCGATTAAATAGCCGGCATACGGATTCCAGCGTCTAGCCTGATCACCTCTGCATTGAGGTATTCACAATTTACAATGTGGACAGCCAGTTCAGCAAACTGTTCCGGTTTGCCAAGTTGCTTGGGAAACAAAGTAATTGCTTCCAGAGACTTGCGAACCTCGTCAGGTAACTGCCCCAGTAAAGGGGTTTCAAATATCCCGGGTGCAATTGTCATCACTCGGATGGCTTGCTTACTTAAATCCCTGGCTATCGGTAATGTCATCGCCACAATACCGCCTTTGGAGGCGGCGTAAGCCGCTTGTCCGGTTTGACCGTCATAGCCGGCAACAGATGCCACATTTATAATAACACCCCGCTCGCCAGCAGCGGTTTGCCCTTCATTGTTCTGCATTACTTCAGCGCACAATCTGAGTACGTTGAAAGTGCCTATTAGATTTACTTTTACGATTCCAGCAAATTTACTTAAAGGCATAGGTCCATCCCGACCAACTGTCCGATTTGCTCCGCCGATACCCGCGCAGTTGACGTTTATGTGGATCGTGCCAAATTCAGCGACAGTCCTGTCAACCGCCGCGCCCACCGCTTCTTCATCAGCCACATCACCAGGGGCCCAGATAGCTTTCTCCCCTAACTCAGCCGCTGATTGCTGCAATCGCTCAGCATTTAAGTCAAACAACATGACCCTAGCACCCGTCTCGATAAATTTTCTTGCTGTAGCTAATCCCAACCCGGAAGCACCACCACTGATAAAGGCTGTTTTACCTGCGATATCCATGAATTCCCCACCTAAAAATTTTCCGGCTGTTAGCCAATCAGACCTCGATAAATTAACCGATTTCCATTTACTTGGACTGTTGTTATTTCTAGCTGATATTTTTACCGAACTTCCGCTCGAAAGCTGAGGAGACTAACACAGAACATGGCTTGAAACAGACGCTTTTGAAACCCTTTCTATATTCCCCTATCATCCACTCAACAGTAACGTTTCAGCAAATTCAGGAGTCAACTTTATGGGACCACTAACAGGCATCCGAGTACTGGAAATTGCCAGCATTGGACCAGGCCCCTTTTGTGCAATGATGCTATCGGATATGGGTGCCGAAGTGATAAGGATAGATCGTAGAGACCTTGCCGGCACCGGAGATCCAAAGCTGGTGCTTAACCGTGGCAGAAAGTCCCTAGCTTTTGATCTAAAAAACCCCCAGGCCCTGGCAGCCGTATTGAAAATGGTGGCGCAGTGTGACCTGCTAATCGAAGGTTTCAGGCCCGGGGTGATGGAAAGATTGGGTCTTGGTCCTGAAGAATGCTTTGCCAGAAACGAAAAGCTGATATTCGGCCGGATGACAGGATGGGGCCAAAGCGGTCCGTTATCCCAGGCGGCCGGTCACGATATCAACTATATAGCCTTAGCAGGAGCGCTTCATGCAATGGGGGATGCCGATCGCGCACCTACACCCCCTCTCAACCTTGTTGGTGATTTTGGTGGGGGTGCAATGTACCTTCTTAGCGGATTATTAGCCGCATTAATCGAATCCGCAAAATCGGGTAAAGGTCAGGTAGTAGATGCGGCGATGACGGACGGTACTGCCAGTCTTACGGCGGCATTTCACGGCCTTCGGGCCATGGGGCGCTGGACCGACAGACGGGAGAACAACTATCTTGATGGTGGGGCTCACTACTACGGTGCCTACACTTGCAGTGATGGCAAGTTCATTTCAATCGGGTCAATTGAACCGAAGTTTTATGCCTTACTACTCGAAAAATGTGAAATTGAGGATGCGGATTTTCTCGCCCAAAATGAACGGGAAGCCTGGCCGTTTTTAAAACAAAAGCTTGCCAGTCTATTCAAGAGCAGAACCCGAGATGAATGGTGTGATCTGCTGGAAGGAACTGATGTGTGTTTTGCCCCGGTACTAACAATGGAAGAAGCGCCATCTCATCCCCATAACGAAGCACGTAAGACATTTATAACGCTAGAAGGAGTTACCCACCCGGCACCAGCACCTCGATTCAGCCGAACCCAAGGAGAAATCCAGGGGCCAGCGGCTTTGGTGGGTGAGCATAACCAGGAAGTGTTATTGGCTTGGGGTTTTACCGAAGAAGACATCAAAGCATTACAAACTGCCAAGGCAATTTAATCCGGGCTGGTCTTTGTTGCATTGCCAGGTATCGATAAACTTAGCTCCATTAATTCCAGGTTAAGGTAACAAAGACTAAAATTTGAAAAGTAATGTAAACCTGACCGGCAACTATCCGTTTAATACAGTAGAGAAGTTTGGAGATAACCCATGAATAAAATTATTATCAGTATTGTATTTGTTGTTTTATTCGCTGGTTGTGCCGCCACTGACGATCGCCCTATTGTGGATATGCAAGGTGTCAGTTTAGCCCAGTACAATAACGATCTGACAGATTGTCGAATTTACGCTGACGAAGTCGAGGCCGGTCGACAGGTTGCCCGAAGTACTGTGGGTGGCGCCGTGGTCGGTGGTGCTATCGGCGCTGTAGTAGGTGACAGCGACACTGCTCAACGAGCTGCCGGGGCCGGTGCGGTGCTTGGCGCTGCCCGATCAGTTGGTGGTGTTATGCGCGAACGAGAACGGGTGACCCGCAACTGTCTGAGAGGACGAGGTTATCGAGTGTTAAACTAAAATGCATAACCATCCCCGATTACAGTTCACCTTATCAGTTCAACTTACAGTTCAACCATAGGTGCCTGAGGTTCCCCTTTTCAGACCTCAAATCGACATTTAACGTCATTATTGTGCCTTTCAGACTCGTGAGCAGACCGATCAAGCCTATATTGATCTTGTATCTGTGTAAGCAAATTCCACCCGATTTAACTACGAAATACTTCTTCGAATTGACCCTATTTAACTGATTTTCAAGCTTTCTTTCGTGTTCTGTATTACCTCAAAAAGCTGGATTTGTAGATGTAATTCCTACATTTTTAGTGGGCTGACCTGATATTGACCGAATATTCCATGTTTTTTTAATGAAATTGCGACTTAGTACGATGTTTTGACTATAAATTCCTAATTAAATTGCATACAGGATTATTGCGAAATTTCATCAATGTACTAGGTACTCCACCATGCAATCCGCGCACATCTATTCAGTGGGCTCAAAACTCGCCAAAACTCACGTTTTAACTAGGGAAATTCTAGACGAGGCGAAATTTGAAGATTGCACACTGGTTGAAAAGTACCTGGGCATCGATGAGGTTCGTCAAGCACCTGATTCCGCTAAACCTTCCGACCTTGCTATTCCAGCCGCCATACGCTCTCTAGAAGCTTGTAATTTGCCCTATGGTGAGATTGATGCTGTTATCTATTGCGGGATTGAAAGAGACTGCTCAGAACCAGCCACTGCCCATATAATCGCTTCGGCCATTGGTCTGAACCCCTCGATCTGTTTTGATGTTGCCAATGCATGCCACGGCTTTACCAGCGGCCTCCATATTGCCAATTCTCTTATTAAAACCGGTGATATTCGGCACGCCTTGGTGGTTACTGCCGAACTTTCAAGCAAAATTACGCGGAAAGTCGTTGATTTATTTAAAAATAATCAACTAGGCGTGGAGGATATCAAAACCCATATAGGGGCATTTACCGTTGGTGATGCCGGTGGTGCGATGATCCTGGGTCCAGGAAATAACAACAAGGGAATCAAGCTGTTCAAGTCCGCTGCCGCCAGCCAACACCATAACCTCTGCTCTTACGCAATCAATAAAGGAAAACTGTCCTTTATTATGGATATGGGAAGGATAAGCGCTGTCACACTCAAGCTGGTTAAGGAGCTCATCGGACCAGCCTATGCGGCTCTTAACTGGACTGCGGATAATGTGGACTTATTTATTCCGCACCAAGTTGGTTCTAGGGTGTTCCAAAAAACCCTGGAAATTGTCGGCGTCAGTGAAGATAAATCCATTGCTACCTATCCGAAACTGGGTAATCTTGCCTCCGCTACCATTCCGGTGTGCTTTGACCTGATGCAACGGCAGGGCCGCTTGAAGCCTGGCTCAAATATGTTGATCGGCTCGTCTGGAAGCGGGATTGTTGCGACCTTTATGGGCGTTACTCTATAGGCTGTAAACCACCAACGGTAAACTCTTTGGCAAAATTGTGTTATTGTCCGGTGATACCTTGTTTCCCACGAATCTGGAGATAGTCAGCGAACTAATCAAACCAATGACCCAGGACGCTGCTATATATCTTGGCACTATGGCCGCCATTGGCTTTATTCTAAAGGCCACGATTCTTTTTAATGTAGAGATTAAAAGCAAAGTCGCTGAAAGCTTTGTCATTCTTTGCCTGTTTTTTATAATTCAAAATGTTGCTGAATTTCTAGCCTATTTCACTTATTTGAAATCGGTTGCTCTGGGTGAATTCTTTATTCATGTCTATTTTGTTTCACTCTGGTTTATTTTTCCTTCGATATTGATTTTGGCTCTTGCCATGACCAAATCGAAACATTTAGTTAGGGCTCGATTTATTTTGTATGGAATTACTGGCGTCGTTGTAGTGGCCTATCTAAATGGCATGATAGTCTCCGGATTTAATTTCTTAGGTTGGTCTGTAAACGGTATCCCTGGTCAATTTTATTGGCCGGCTATGGGTTATATTTTGCTCTGCTGTTTAATGACAATAGTGCATCTTACAGTGCAACTGTTAAATAACCCGGACAATGAAATTCGCTATAACTGCAGAATCTACCTGTTTGCTTTCTCCCCCATTGTTGCAATAGCCGTTACCGTACTGCTACTCAAATTATTCGGATTCAATAGCTCTTCCGTTATTAGCTTACCTATCGCTACCCTGGTATTTCTCTACCTAATCCTGTTACATACAAACGGTAATCTGTTCTGGCTTACCACCAAGTTCAAAACAGTTTTTGCAGTACTGAGAATGAGTAGGGATGCCTCTGTTGACGCAATTATCAATGAGATTGAAAAAGTAAGAATTCAGGAGGCGCTCAAATTAACCAATGGTCAGCAAAAAACAGCTGCAGACATCCTCGGTATACCCCCCTCAACCTTGAACAAGCGAATAACAAAATACAAAATAGATGCTAATAGGTTTAAATTTAACATTTCGCCGAGAACAGTCTAAACTGTTAATCACGTTGAAGTACTTTTGTCTCAAAAACCGGAGCAGGTAGTAGCGTAATTACAAAATTAAAACTGGGGTGTAAGCCTTCATCAGATTAGAGCCAACTCTTCGTTAGACTATTTTTCCTCCATCCGCTATTAAATTCACCGATAAAAACAGTGATACCCGCGAATTCAATAAAAGTGATTAGGTAAACTCGACGGCAACTATCTGTCATCTAGCGAATATAACTGAAGTTTTGTAGAGTTATTTACCAGCAAGGATAGCTGTACAAGGTTACAGGGACGTAGCCAACTTTAAGTTGCACAGGGTCGACCACGAGATCGCCCCTGTGCCTTGCCCCGTTGTTTGCCAATAACCAGAAGTGCAATGACGTTAGTACCCTAACTTTTGCTAGCAGGCAGTCATGAACTGATCCATGCGCAATTCCTCCGGCCACCTTTATCCTGCCGACATTTCTTTCCTGTTTTGCTCCTTGATACCTATACCGTGATTTTCTACTGCTGACTAACAAAGTCGGCTGCAACTCTGCCGATATATTTTCCATAAGGATCAGCTGCCACGTAATAGCTGGCATAAAATAAGCCCGAGTCCATAACCTATAAAAAGAACGCCATTCGTGAGAAAAAATACCTTAGTTTAAACCTCTTAATCAGTATCATATGCAGTTCAACTACAACTGGAAAAAGTTCGTAACATGATAAAATAATTGGACTTTTAGCAAAATTATGTACACTCTGCCTAGCTGCTCGAAGAATTTTGTTAGCAATATGGTCAAGGCCGAGGCAAAACAAAGCAGGGATTTTGCATAACCCATTGCCAGCGCATGGATAATCGGGTGCTGAATCAGGTTAATTATTAGCAATCAATTGGAACAAAGATGTCAATTGGAATTCTCAAATCGTCGGTACAATCACTGTATTTGCTGCTTTTGCACCATAATCAACCACTTTATTCAGGTACTGGCTTCGTAGTGATGTCCCATTTCGGCCCTCTGATGGTGACCAGTAGGCATCTGGTTACAGGTCGAAATCAGGAGACCAAACGCATCCTGTCAACTTCAGGCCTGACTCCAGACCGGATGAAAATAGCCCATAATCGCCGTGATGAGCTAGGTGAATGGATCATTAAGGAAGAGCTGTTGTACGACGAACATCAAAGACCCAGGTGGGTCGAACACCCGACCCTCCATACCCGGGCCAATATCGTGGCATTACCACTTACAGATGTATTCGACGTTGAATTTTTTCCCTATGACCTGGACAATATTGGTCCTGAGCTGGTGGTCCGTCTGACGGACCCGGTCAACATTATTGGATTCCCATTCGGGCTCCGAGGTGGTATTTCGTTTCCAGTTTGGGCCAATGGTATGGTGGCTACCGAACCCGCAGTGGACCACTTCGATTTACCCACTTTTCTTGTCGACTGCCGCAGTAGGCCAGGTCAAGCGGGTGCTGCCGTTGTTGCTCACAGTCATGGCGATAACGTGGTTAAGTCCGGAGGAGAGTACAAGGATTTTTCAGGTCCGGTAACGAGACTTCTAGGGATATTTGGTGGTCGAGTAAACAAACAGTCTGATTTGGGAATAGTCTGGCGAATTTCAGCTGTCAAAGAATTGACTGAAGCCTTGGGGCAAACTATTCAGAGTCAAGAAGATAGAGAACTAACCGGTGTAGAAGAAGAAAAGAGTTAAGGGTTCAAGGTTTGCCAAATTTCCTGTCTCGTTCCTCTTGAAGAACAGCCTTCAGTTTGCCAACTTGAATCAATGCTTCGAGATATTCAGGATTTTCTGCGGCAATGCGAAATATTTCTTCGTTAAGCGCTTCAAATTTCAATTGTTCCTTACTCCTTAATTCACCTTCAGTTTGAAGAAGATCGAGACTTCGCTCCATCGCGCTGAAGTCAATTCCATTAAAGGCACCTCCGGTTAAACCAGAGCCAAAAGCTCCGAGTTGGGATTCACGTAAAACGGTAAGACTGAAAAGTGTATTGCTCCTTCGTTCCCTGGTTAAAAACACTGGCTCACAGATTCTTCGTGAAATATGAGAGTTTATCTTAAATTCACGACAGGTAATGTCAAACTCGTCAGAACTGTTCAGGGTGTTAAATAGGTCATAGAGATTATCCTCCGCTCGAGTAATCTGATAGCGAATGGATATAAATGTTCGCTCACCTACCACAATAATTTCCTCAAAGAGAGCGACTGGATCGGAAGGCTCCACTACCACTTTTGATTCCGGCTGAGAGGAATCCAGATTTTGCGCCATACTCAGTTGAGAAAATAGCAATACAAAAACTGCAACAGGCAGCCGCATTTTCATTTTAATTTCGACTAAAGGCGATACTACGATCACTAAAATTCACCTGTGGGTGACGGAATAATCCCATAGCGTGGACCTACGTCAACAGATCATTCATTACTAGTATTGGTCGTGCTTTTCATCCAACCTACCCCACCACGACTCCCTTCCAGGTTCTTGTTCTTTAATCAGAATCTGGAGATCGAAAATTGAATCCACTGATTCTGGGATTTCTCTTCCTCCCTTGTCAATCAAATCCTTATGCTCTTGAGCCTACTCTTCCAATGTCACTTTTAATTCCCTATCGTCCTGCAAGGCACTGCATAACACATCGAAATGAGCATAATCAGCGACCCCGAAGGCCTTCGCCCGCCCCCAACAGCGCATCCTGATTGGCTTTTCAACGAACCTCGATGATATAAACCGGCTTACAAGTAGAATTGTGATTGTAAGTGCTTGTTCTTTTGTTGCATCAACATGAGCGGGCATTTGTGGCTGGTGCTTTTAGCTTCATGGGCCAGAATTTAACGGAATCATTGCTGTAATCACATTAACTGTGATAAACCTATCCTAAGATACGGTGCTGCTTTCTGCAGTTTAGTGCACCGGTCCCAACCTTAAACCGAATATCCGAGGATTAAGATAATGGACCGACGTTCTTTTCTAACCAATATGAGTGCGGCCTCGGTCGCTTCAATTGCTGCTGCAGTAACACTTTCTGAAAAGGCCGATGCGCTTGAAGAAGTCATGAGCGTTGAACTGGATAAACGCATTGCCACGCCATACTTCTGCAATATTGATCCTACTCCCGAACCAGTTGCCGGTGATACCCGTCCTTACTACATGCATGAGGATCCTCGGCTGCCGACGATGCCAGAGGCGCCAACGTTAATAGATTTCTTTCAACTGAGATTTGCTCCAGCTAACCATGTTTTACAAAGCGCCCGCTTGGCACGAAATAATGGCTTTGATGAGAAAATAGTATTGGCTTGTCTCTTACACGATATCTGTGTAGCCAATTTTATACGAACCGATCACGGTTATTGGTGCGCTCAAATGGTCAGACCCTACGTTACTGAAGAAATCAGTTGGGCAATCCAGGCCCACCAGGCCTTGCGCTTTTTCCCAGACGAATCGGTAGGATATGAATACCCCGAAGCCTACATCAACTTTTTTGGCGCTGACTATAAACCCGAGCCTTATATTGTTGAAGCCCATGAAAAAGCCAGAAACCACAAGTGGTATATGACGTCGAGGCTTATTACCATGAATGATCTATATTCCTTTGAGGAAGGCGTTGTAGTCGACGTGGAGGATTTCACCGATATCATTGGACGTAATTTCAAACAGCCTAAAGAAGGGCTCGGTTTTGACAATAGCCCTGTAGCCCATATGTGGCGTAGCATGATATGGCCGAATAATTTTCTATAAATCGATAAACCATCTAGGCATAAGCTTTGCGCCTTAACGAGGGCTAGCAACAGGTAACTGCAAAAGTGATGACTTCCAGCTTTATTGATCAGAAGTTCCCATACAGGTACTAACTGATAAGAAGTCAAATACAACAACAAGGTGGCAATAAAGACGGCTGTCCGAATACAACACTAGAACTTCCTCTTAGCGGTTTGCAAAATACCTTTATAGGAGAATTCGTTATGCGTATTACATTCACTACGTTAATTGGTTGCTTTTTACTAGCGCTAGCGCCAATACAAGCTTCTGCTCAGGCGACAGAGAGTGCGGAGCCTTTCTATGTCGCAACCTACGCCGTCGATGGCGTAAGATCAATCGGCTTGGTGCTGCGTGATCAGTGGGTTGTGGAAATAGATGCAGCAAATAACAACTTGCAACAAAATCTGGTTTATCCGGAAATGCTCATGCCAGATGACATGCTCGGCCTAATCGGTCTGTACGAGTACGGCCTGAAATCTCGCCTGTATGAAATTGTCAATCACCTGGTAGAAGATGGCATGCTAGCAGCAAACCGTCGTCCCGGATTTATTCATAATGTGGCAGATGTTGATTTGCAGGCACCGATTCAATACCCGGGTAAAATCATGAATGCGGCAGGCAACTTTTACACTCACATTTGTGAAGGGTGTACCGAAGAAGAACTGGCAGAGTCAAGTCGAGAACGACGCGAAAATCGAGGGATCCCTTACCTGTTCCTTAAACCAAGCCGGGGCGCAGTCATTGGCACTGGCGAAAACATTGTGATTCCAAGCGGCCGGGTCCGGACTGACTGGGAAATCGAATTTGGTACCGTCATCGGCCGTACTGGCAAATATATTCCAGCCTCTGATGCTGAAGACTTTGTCTTCGGTTATATGGTAACTATCGATATTTCAGATCGCGGAGGTCGAGGTGAATCTTCACCTCGTTCTGACTGGTTTGTTGGTAAGGGGCACGATACCTTCGCGCCCCAGGGGCCGTGGATTGTGCCGAAGGAGTTCTATGGAGATCCCATGGAGCGATTGCACCAACAGCTATCCATCGACGGTGTAGTGGTCCAGGAGGCGAGAGCCGGGGACATGATATTCAATATCTGGGAACTCATGGAATATGCATCTTCTCTTATAACTCTCTTTCCCGGTGATGTATTGAACAGCGGAACAACCGGTGGAACTTCCTTCGGTGCATTTGAGACCGGATTGCGCAGCGGTTATCTGGAGCCGGGTGAACGCATCGAAGCCACTATCGAAGGCATTGGAACCTTGGTACACGTGGTAGTAGCGGGTGAAGAGCCTCCTAGCAACCTCTCAGGTGCACAGCTTCCGCCAGTGGACAATCTTCGAATTCGCTAATAGGTTGTTAAACTAGCCAGAATGGAAATCACGGTTAATTCGACTGCGATCACACCTTTGCCCAGGTAATTCAAAACCTTAGGGAACCTCTGATTAATTTTATGACCGCTCTGTCCCACAGCCTTTAATGGCGCACCACGCCTCGCAACAGCAACCGCCAGACTCCCCGCAGAGAGACCATGGAATTAGTCAGAGGTTCTCCCAGGTTAAAGCGCGTATAAATTTCTCGTTATTCGGAATATGCACTATAGATGTATAAGGTTATTTCATGCTTTCAAAAAGGAATTTTGGTTGCAATTCTCAAAATTGATCTACGTAGCTATTTCCTGTCTTATGCTTATTATTGTTGGCGTGACCTATGTCGGTCGTTCCAGAATAGATCCTGAACCAAACCTTCAGATTGATTTAAAAACCCCCATTACACAAATATTGATGACTACTGAAGTTGATGTTCGTCCATCTTACTTAGATGAGCTAACAACATTGCTAGCGAAACATTTTGCAGACGATTATTCAGATCCTATAACCCATTTAGCTATGCTAATGGATTCTGATAAATACGATAACCTTATCAGAATTAATTATTTACGGAATCTGGTCATTGACCTGGGCATTAGCATTGAAAGCTTGGATGGTTACGGATTAGTCAAGCTGGACATTGGAACCTATGAAATCGACAACCAAAAACATCCTGGGTGGCTAACTTTAGACTCCCTGTTTTCTGCGCTCTATTCCATCAATTATTCTAATAACAGTTTAACACCAATCTTATTACGCAATGGATTCGGTGAAGAAAACTTGACGGCATTTAAAACCTATCTGGATAACTCGAACCTGCAATTAGAGCTCGCCATGGCCACGCTAAAAATACTGGATGAAGAACTGGCGAAAATCGAATCGATACAGTTTGATCAAACAAATAGAGAGATCTACACATTGTTCACAATACGCATTAACGAACTTGCAAACAAAGTCACCGGAGTGTTATTGAAAAATTGGGCGATCAAATTGATGGAGCAATTAGACAATCAAGGCCAGTTGATATTGTTTAACTACGTATTCGAGAATTCAGGTACTTCAGGAATTATTTCCAGCTCAATTACAGAATCTGTTGACGGACTAATTGATGAGATATCCAGCGGTAAACTGAGGAATGAATATCGTGATTTTATTAACGGACTACCACAAACTACGGAGAGTTTAAGATGAGAAATATTGGACTAATAAGCATGATCTTCTTACTACTGACCATCGGCTCTAATGCAAATAGTGCCCTGGAATGGAGAGCTAATACGGCAAGCGGGGTTCAAGTAAGTAATAGCTTTCGCGGTATGACGCGAGCAACAGGGTTACAAACAAATATGTTTTACGGCTCATTTACCCTTGCTGCAGGTTACGATCTTACCTGTGTAGACAGTTTGACTTCTCACCTACAGCACTCTGCGTCTGATCTCGTACCATTATTCGAACAATCGGTTTACATAGCAAGAACTGATCCTCAAAGTGGCTGGGATAGTTGGGAACCCGGGTCTGTAAACCAATGCAATTTGAATTGGAGACACCTGATAAAAGACGGCACCGGTTTCAGTCTGTTTGGATTGGGCATGAGCATATCCTTAGGTGGAGCAGAAGAGCCAAAGGCAGGTACATTTTTCGGATTTATGCTAAAGCCGGAAATTGAGGAAGAATTATTGGCTTGTGTAATTTCGGAAGACGGTGAAGGTGAATTCCTTTGCGGCGACCCTATCTTAGTAGATTTGAACAATGACGGTTTTAATTTTACGTCATTAGATGAAGGAGTCTTATTTGACATCGATGCTGACGGCGTGAAAGAGCTGACTGCCTGGACTCGTTACCAAGGTGATGATGCATTCTTGTTTTTAGATTTAAATGACAACGGTGTGGTTGATGATGGCAGTGAGTTATTTGGCGACCGCACCATGCTACTCAGTTCTGAGTTTGCTATTGACGGATACGATGCGCTGTCTGAGTTGGATCAAAAAGGCTGGGGTGGAAACGGAGACCAGCTAATTGATGTTAGAGATCGATATTTTGGAAAACTTGGGCTTTGGAATGATTGGAATCAGAATGGTTATTCTGAGCCTGATGAAATGATAACACTGAGAGCCTTTGGAATTAAAACCCTCAGTCTTGAATTGGAATATTTCGATGTTATTGACGAACACGGAAATTGGATAGAATTTGCTAGCTGGGCATATACTAAATTAAATTTGAATAACCCAAACCAAACCACTTATCGTGTAGCTGATGTATATCTTCAAAAACGAGAGATCTTGCAGTAAGCCACTAAATTTTAGTTCGAATTAAATTGAACAAAGTGAGTGGCCAACTCACCAAAGCCCGCTATTTTCAGCACCCGATAGAATTAAGCATCCCCGTATAAGGGGATGCTTTCGGATACGAAAGGGAGAAATTGTTCGGGGGGAATACATTAAACTTTAACTCCCATATCCATTCTAATTGCCGTTTAATTCTTCCTCGGCAAGCCTGGCAATGCGGCCAATGCCTTCAAACAATACTGCCAAGGAAGCTTCTAATTAAGTTAACAACCGCTTCAGGTTGCTCCTGTTGTACCCAATGCCCGGCACCTTCGAGAAGGTGAACAGACCGCATATCTGTGCAGGCTCGTTCCTGCATACGCTCGAATGCGCCAGGACTCTGGTAGGTGCCCCAGTCGCTCGCTCCACTGATAAACATAGAAGGTTGATCGATTGTTTTACCGGCATAGAGTTCTACTTCGGCCCTGCCAAAAGTTGTGCCACCCATGCGATAGCCATTCAAGCCGCCTTGAAAACTGGTGCGTCCATATTCTTCAGCGTAGACCTGCAGTGCATCATCAGGCAGCCAGGTATTGGCATCGATTTCTTCAGCGGAAGGCATTACAGCAGCTACAGTTTCTGCCATTCCCTGGTTAAGATTCATGATGTAGTACTCAGGCATCAGCGCCCATTGCTCTGCTGTGCGCGCAGCAAGCCGATAGGGTTGGTTCCCCTCCCAATCAGCACTTTTGAAATGGTAATAGGCTCGAATAAAGTCATGAATGCCTTGCTTCGCATGCCACATATTCTCATTCGCTTCGCGGGTCCTGTAATATCGCTGATAATGTTTTCGAGGGCGCGGCAAGTTTGCCAAATCAGCGTAAATATTCGGAGTCGAATCGGTGGCGGGTTGAGGTGGATCATCTTTCGTATTAAAGGGCAATGTTGTTGTCCCTCCAAAGGGTGCACTCATCATCACTACCGATTGAAAAATGTCAGGACGCGTAAGAGCGCACCAACCGGCAAGTGGCGATCCTGCGTCGTGGCCTATTACACAATCCACTGATCTGTATCCAAACGCAGCAACCAATCCCAAAGCATCACGTACTTTGTTCAGTCTGCGAAAGGGCGTGAGATCCGCATCGTAATCCGAACTCCATCCGGTAGTGCGCCCGTAACCACGAACGTCAGGGGCGATAACATGATAGCCAGCCGTCGCCAGAGGCTGCATTATTCGACGCCAACTGTAAGCCAGCTCGGGAAATCCATGTAACAACAGTAAGACGGGGCGGCCGTTTGTTTCGTAGCCTGCCTCCAACACATGGATGCGTAATCCATTCACATTATTAACATACCGGGAGCGTATTCCCGGAGGCAACCACGCAGAAGGATAAGGTGCTAACTCGATGTCACTGCCAGTTGTCTGTGCGAACACCCTACGGGAAGCGAGTGCCGCCGGACCAAGTAACGAGAGTACTGCCAGAAATTGTCTGCGAGAGTAATCACTCATAAACGCTGTCCTATTCAAATAGTTATTGGGTCAATTCTCAATTAATAATCAATGCTTCAGCTACCTGCCAGTCGAATTGATTATCATCGAAGACGGAACGGAAAATCTACATAAGGTCGAAGTATTGTCTCAAAATAGCGCTATTTTGGTGAGTTATTAGGTTATTGGGTTACTTCTGCCTCGCGCCACCAGTGCTCGATAGAATTGGCGTAGTATTGCAGCAAATCGACACGCTCTGGATTAACCCGGTACTGGTCGTCCTGTACCGTAATCATATTTCGTTCAATCAGCATGTCCATACTATTTGACAACGTGCGATGACGAGGCTTCTCTTCTTTTTTCATGGCGGCACCTTGCTCGATCATTCGATCGATTAACTCATCACAGTCGCTGAGTATTTCGAGAGATGTCAGCGGTTTTTCTCTTGCCTGAATCATCACTGTTGCAATAACCGGTATCGGTAGTATGGGTATGACATAGCGCAGTGCCTGCATCAGATATTCTGCCAATTCTGCAACTTTAGGAATGCGCTGCTCCTTATTCAGGTGCTTAAAATCCAAACCATTGGTATCGCAATAATGACGCATTGAAACCGGTACTCCAAAGTTAACACTGGCATATCCGAAACGTTTCCAACGTTGTCGAGAGCTGGCAAACAGATTCTTCTTCAGGAACAGCCAAAGTTTTTTCAAATGCTGGCGCTTGTTAAGACGATTGGATTTATTTTCCCAGTTGAGAAGATTTTGATCTTCGAGCACGTGATCGTAGTTTATTCCTACCGGTACAAAAACCACATTTCGATCGGTCCGCCAATCGTATTGCCGTAACATATAATCCAAAAATCCCAGTTTAGGTTCCCCGAGCAGGCCATTTCGACTTAGACCCCCTTCCAGAAACACCGCCTGACAGACACCATTTTGTGCGGCCATATAAATATAACGTTCCAGCACCTTTCGATACAGAGGGTTTTCCGAACCTCGCCTGACAAAGAATGCACCCATTGCACGTATTAGCATTTCCAACGGAAAGATCCTGGCCCACTCCCCTACTGCATAAGACAGGGTTACCCGTTCCGCCACCAGATAGCTTATCAATACATAATCCATGTTACTTCGATGATTCATCACGAACACAACAGTTGAATCGGGATCTATACTTTGTAATTTTTTTTGATCAGCCGCGGCAACTCTAACGCGGTAGATAAAGCGTGATACCTTTTTAGCCAGCCAGTAAAACACCTTGTAATAAACATAGGCATTAAAGGAAGGAACAATTTCTCTTGCATAGCTTTTTACTCTCTGCTGCAGCACATCACGAGGCACATTTTCCCGTTGCGACAGCTCCTCAATCAAGGCAATGACCTCCCGATCAAATGTCAACTGATCTATAAGAACCTGTCGTTTAGTGCGTTGCAGCGGGCGTATCTTGATTTGCAAACTGGCGTTAAGTCTGTCGACGGCCTTGTTAAGACGGCGACGTAAGAACCAGCGAACGCTGGGGTACAAGATACTCATCAACACGGCATAACTTGCTGCCAAAAGCAGTAGTATGAAAATCCAGGTAGGCAAGGATATTGTCGAATTAAACACGGTTGTCCTATGGCTCTAATCCTGCTTTAAGCTAACGGCCCTTCACCCCGGTGGTGATTACCATGAAGGTAAAAGAGGGCAAACCATTCGGCCCGGGCTGACTCTTGTTAATTATTTGCTTAACGACAATATTAGCTGGACCAACAATGTCCTGAAATTTATCGCCTTCCCCACTAGTCAATCTGTCGATTTCTACCTTTCATCACGGCCGCTTCCTGGTAAGGAGCAGACGGATAATAATTTACCGAATATGTTCGATTCGCGAATAAGGCACATACCACAGGTCCTTGTTGCCAAATCCAGCTCTGCGCTCTGAGTCAAAGAAGAAGTATTCATAATCAGGTGAAAAGGCAGGACACCTGTCATTCTGATCTGAGTTCACAGCGGCACCAAGATTGACAATTGCGCTCCA
>SMVA01072611.1_pt1 | contig 43954 bp, 37 predicted proteins | sample 2456451 | NCBI WGS metagenome assembly SMVA01 (sample SAMN11095933, study PRJNA526329) | marine sediment metagenome | biome: Marine sediment; feature: Surficial sediment; material: Deep marine sediment; isolation source: Hadal surficial sediment | place: Pacific Ocean | collected 2014-05 | depth...
AAGGGGTATCCATTTAGCTCCACCACCCACTATATGTTGTGTTTCCCTTTAGCAGCGATTTGAGCGTAGGTAACCGGGTCTGTCAGCATTGCTTGTTCAAGCAAACGGTAAAAGAGGAGCCCGCGCGATCGCGATGTTCGCCGGTTGAAGCGGAAGACAAACTCATCCAGATAGTGATCGAGCTGCTGCGGTCTGATCGCTCCCTGATGCGTGCCAAGTAACCAGCGTTTGAGTAGCGAAGCTACCCGGTTCACACCCGGCATTGAGATGTGAGCAGGCTTTTCGTTGCCATACATCACCGTCCTCTTTCGACGGTATCCGTTCTTCGATAACGAACGATAGGCCGCCGAACCGTCAGTATGCACAATAGAGCCTGGCTCGATTGCGTCTTTTATGAAGGGCATCAAAGCGACCTGCGAGGGTGCGGCGATTCGACCCATACGGATCCGCCCAAAGCCTTTCGTCAATTTGATTTCGACCGCAACAGCGATAACCGTATTACCGCTATCCTCTTGTTTTATAGAGCGTTTACCCATCTTTTTGGCCGGCTTCTTCTGCCGCGGCGTATGCCCGACAAAGCACTCATCCACTTCGACCACACCGCTCAGTCGCTCCCGACCGGGCCGGATCATCGCGCGACGCAGCCGATGCAGCATGGTCCAGGCTGTCTGGTAGCTGCCCAGTCCCAGCACACGCTGTAAACCAAGCGCGTTCACTCCCTGTTTCTGATTGACGATGTACCATACCGCCGCAAGCCAGCTACGCAGTGGCGTGCGGGTCTTCTCGAAAATGGTACCGGCGGTGACCGTGCACTGATGTCGGCAGTGGCGGCAAACCAGACGACCGCGACTCGTACGATAAGCTTCATCGGCCATGCCACAACGTGGGCAAGCGAAACCACTCGGCCAACGCATACCTTCCAGATACTCGAGGCACGCATCGTCGTCGGGAAACCAATCGAGGAATTGCTCCCAAGTCCGGGGCTAATCACGGCCTGAAACAGGCATTTTGGGAATATCAGACACCACTACATCTTGTGCCATGTGGAGCTAAATGGATACCCCTTATATAATACAGGTACTTTATCATTCACAAGGACGTGTCATGTGCCCTGCCAATTCACTCAATTCTAACCCCATTTCCATCGACGAACTCGATACAGCGATCGTCTCCTGCGCCGCCCGCATTAATGCCGCTACTTACGAATGGCTGCTGCTGGTCAGGCAGTTTGATGAGCGTGCCGGATTCCTGCGCTGGGGTCTGGACAACGGCGCCGAATGGCTGGCCTGGCGTTGTGACCTGAGCCTGATTACAGCCAAAGAAAAAATACGGGTAGCCCATGCGCTGAAGATCCTGCCAGCGATCTCGGAGTATTTTTCCCTGGGTGAGTTGTCCTACACCAAGGTGCGGGAACTGACACGGGTGGCCGATCCGGATAACGAACAGAATCTCCTGGACTTTGCCTTGCGGACAACCGCCACCAACGTGGCACAGCGATGCCGCGAGTTGCGTATGGGCGATGAATCATCCATTGATACGGCCGCACGTGCCTTTGCCAACCGCTCTTTGCGCATTCGACGCGACCCGCATCGGGGCACGATGATGGTTGCGGTTGAGCTGCCGATGGAGTCGGGGGAGCTGCTCGAGAAGGCCCTCGAGAAGGCCCTCGACAAGGCACGCGATGACGAAGTACTCGAGAGACCGGATCCTGCCGACACCTCATGGTCGACCCGACAGGCCGATGCTTTTCTTAACATGGTGACGGGATACCTGAGTGGCACTGAGAAGGACGCTGAGAACGATAGAAAGAGCAACGACAACTACCTCGTGACGATCCATGTCGATCATTCGGCGCTGCAGGGCAAGGCAGGTCGTTCCGCGTTACCGATCGAGTCGGTGAAGAGACTCTGCTGTGACAGCCATGCGGTAGTACTTACCGAGACCGAAAAGGGAGAGCCACTTAGCATTGGTCGTAAGTCACGCATTATTCCCAGGGCCATCGAGCGTGCGGTCCGTGCACGGGACAACGACGGTTGCCGCTTCCCGGGTTGCCACCACCACCGTTTCCTGCAATGCCACCATGTCGAGCACTGGTCCAGAAACGGTGAGACGTCACTGAACAACCTGATCTTGCTGTGCACGAAGCATCATACGCTGGTGCATGAGGGGGGCTTCAGCATCGGGACAGACTTTCAGGGCAACTGGATCTTCCTGCGACCGGATGGAATCGCCGTGCCGGACACCGGTTATCACTCTCATGACATGCGTGACACAGAGACCGGTGAGATTTCCAGTCCGTACAACAATCCTCCCGCGGGAGCTTTGTTGAGCGTTGCGGAAAACTTTGTGAAAGAGCCGCCGGCGCCGGTTTATTTACATTAGTACTACGCTGCAACAGCCTCTTTCTTGCCGGTGCGGATGTCTGTTATTGCTGTGGCAGTCGTTCGTTCAGCTTTCTGGTTACCGCTCACTCTCGACCACAACCGGTCAGCGAATTTGTGGTCCGTATAGTCCAATCTGTACTAACTGCGATTACGGAGCCATAAGGTCTCTGTGATACTCGACTTTCACGACATATTCACCTTTGAAGAAAACTTTAATCGTCTCTTTGTGAATTCCAGGATATGAAAGAAGCCACTCATCGGAGTCGTATATTGACGTAGGACAATCTGGTTCAGGAAATATTACTAATCGGCCATTCTCGCAGCGATATCCTATTAGCCGTAGCCTACTGTGTCCCAGAGATGTTGTCGTCATAATTACGACGTCCGCTTTTGCCTGTACTATCTTCAGTTCTCGAAAGCTCCCTTCAATTACTTCCCCCTGCCAATCGAAAGTCTTGCAGGTCCCTTGCTTTGAGCGTCTGCTGAAATCGATAGCGGCCATTCAGTCAAATTCGTTGTAACTTCCGAGTGCGGGCCAGTAGCGGAAGTTCGCGCCCAGTTGGAAGGTCCAAATCCGACCCGGAAATCTTTGGAATCCCGACGCAGACGCCCGCAAACTGAAATGGCATTCCGAGAGACAAATGGGCTGACGTCGGAACATCTCACAGTCGGCTGTTTGCGAGAGACGTGAACGACCACATTCGATCAGCTAGGACGCAGGCTACGGCTCTTGGCCGAGCTATCAGCTAAGCTAGCGTATTCTGAGCTGAGTTTCCTGGGTAACTGTCGGGAGTTGTCGCACCATGATCTTGATCACCGGAGCTACAGGCCAAGTCGGAGGTGAGGCCGTGAGGGCCCTTGTGGAAGCGGGAGCGGCAGTTCGCTCGCTCGTGCGGAACCCTTCCAACAACCAAGAACTCCGTGGCGTCCAGGTTGTGCATGGGAGTTTCGAAGACGACACATCCCTCTCCCGCGCACTCGACGGCGTGGAGGTAATGCTGCTCGCCGGTAGGGATGGCCCAGACTCAGTATCTCAGCAGCAGCGCGTACTCGCGCACGCCCGACGCGCCAATGTGAAGCATATCGTCAAATTGTCTGCTATCGGAGCTTCGTCTAAATCTCAAGTTGCGCTGATGCGAGACCACAATACTATCGACGAAGAGATTCAGAACGGCTCAGCGAGCTGGACACTTCTCAAGCCCCACCTCTATATGCAGAACCTTCTACGCGCTGCAGACGCCATTCACGGAGATGGACAGCTTGCAGCTCCGATGGGAATCAACTGCTTTCCCCTGGTTGATACCTTGGACGTAGGCGCCGCCGCAGCTGTCGTGCTCGGCAACCCTGCCGGACATTCCGCTCGGACCTACCTATTCACCGGACCGGTAGCGTACAGCTACGATGAGGTTGCGGCTGAGCTCGCCGTTGTCGCTGAACGAGCCGTTGCATATGAGTCGGTGTCGCCCGACGCTTATAAATCTCGTCTTATGGAAGCGGGAATCCCCGACTGGCGCGCGTTCGATCTTGCCCACATAGCGTCCGCCTACAACCCTTCCGACAATGAAGTGTCGCCCGATCTTCAATTGCTTCTCGGTCGTAACCCGCGGTCACTCTCCGAGTTTCTTCAAGATCACGGGCATGTTTTCACCGGTGTCGGCCCTCCGCCAACCAGCGGTTAGCTTGACGAAGGCTAACGTGTTGGGTACTTCCCCAGACCCAGCCAAGCGTGCAGACGAGACGCAGCGACTAGAGGGTGCCCTCAAGCGGGCATTCGCGAAACCGGACCATCAACTCGAAAATTGCGTTGAAAATAGCATCTTCGAGATCGGTTGAACTTGTGTGCTGATCGCTTCTTGTCTCGTCGCCAAATCTATCCTCAGCGAAGGGCCAGGAATTTCATGCTTAGACGGCTTTGGGTCAACTGCAGCCGTCCCCTATGTCTCGAATAGTAACATCCGAGCGGCTGGTTTCAGGTGCATAACGGCCTATAAGGTCTGACTACTTTAGACGCCATAGGTAAGATCACGTCGGCGTTATCACAGCTAACCGGTCTTTCGTTGTGCTCGTCTGGCCACCATCCACGCCAGTACGACGCCAACGCTGACAAATACAATAATAAGTGTTGCCAGTGCATTGATGTCCGGCGTCACGCCAAGTTTCACCTTTGAGAAAATCAGCATCGGCAACGTGCTGGCACCGGGCCCCGATACAAAGCTGGCGATCACCAGGTCATCCAGGGAAAGTGTAAATGCCAGCAGCCAGCCGGCGACCATCGCCGGCGCGATCAATGGCAGCGTAATGTCGAACATGACGCGAAATGGTCGGCCACCAAGGTCCATTGCGGCTTCTTCCAGAGACTGATCCATTGCAACAAGTCTTGATTGCACAATGACGGCGACGTACGCCATGGCGAATGTCGTATGCGCAATCGTAATCGTCGAAAATCCCCGTTGTGACGGCCAGCCAATGAATTGTTGCAGGCTTACGAACAACAGCAACAATGACAAGCCCGTAATGACCTCGGGCATCACCAACGGTGCTGTAATCATCCCCGTAAATAGAGTGCGACCGCGAAAACGGCCGAAGCGGGTCAGAGCCATGCCGGCCATCGTGCCGAAAATCGTAGCTAGTGTTGCCGACGTAACTGCGATTCGCAAGCTCAGGATAGCCGCATCCAGCACCTGTCTGTTCTGCAATAACTGCGCATACCAGCGGGTCGAGAACCCGCCCCAAACCGTTGCCAGCGCAGAGTCGTTAAACGAATAAAAAATGACCGACAGGAGCGGTATGTACAAAAAGGCATAACCGAACACCAGCATGGAAAGTACGAAGCGGGAACGCGCTTTCATGTAGCACCTTCGGCATTCTTTGCCTGGCTGCGCTGCAGGAACACGATCGGCACGACCAGCAGCAGGAGCAGGACAATCGCGACCGAGGATGCCATCGGCCAGTCACGATTGACGAAGAACTCGTCAAAGAGCACACGACCAATCAGCAATGACTCCGGGCCGCCAAGCAGGTAAGGAATTACGTACTCACCCATCGCGGGTATAAAAACCAGCAGACAGCCGGCAATTACGCCGGCACGGGCAAGCGGCCAGGTTATATCCCAAAACGCCTGCGTGCGTGACGCGCCGAGGTCCTGAGCGGCATCCAGCAGATCGAGATCCATTCTCTCCAGGGTTGCGTAAAGCGGCAGGATCATGAATGGCAGGTAGGAATAGACGAGGCCAATGTAAATGGCGAGATCTGTGTACATCAGTTGCAGCGGCTGTTTGATCAGACCCATCCACATCAACGCGTTGTTGATGACGCCATAGTTATTCAGGAGGCCCATCCACGCGTAGACGCGCAGCAGAAAAGAGATCCAGAAAGGCAGAACAACCAAAAGCAGCAACAGGCTGCGGGTTGCAGGGCTCGCCCTGGCAATTCCATAGGCCATCGGAAAGCCGAGCAGCAAACACAAAACCGTTGCGATGGTTGCCATAAAAACCGATTTCAGGTAGGTGATTGCGTACAGTTTGTCGGTTAGCAGGAAGGCGAAATTATCTGCGGTTCCCTGGAAGTCGCCTGCGTCATTGAACGACGGCGTGAACGGGGGTTGCGCAATGATCGGGTCGGCAAGACTGATCTTGAAAATAATCGCGAACGGCGCCAGGAAAAAAATTAGTAGCCAGATGTAGGGCATGGCAACGACCAGTCGCTGCCAGACCTGGTTTCGCTGTTGTCCAATGTCGACGCTGATTTTCGTTAATCCTGAAGAACAATTGCGCTACGTGGCTGCCAGGAGATAAATACCTTGTCGTCCCACTCGAGTTGACGCTCAACAGTCCGGCGGCGGTTCTGTGCACTGACCTGCACGATCTTGCCGTTCGCAAGTTTGATGCGATAGAGCGACAAATTGCCGAAGTAACCATAATCCTCGAGGACACCCGGCAGCCGTGTGTCCTCGCTGTTGTTGGGTTCGTTCTGGCTGATGTAGATTTTCTCCGGGCGTACCGCGATACAAACCCTGGCACCTTTCTCCGGCGGATGATCACTGAGTGCCGACAGCGTGGCACCGGCGTCTTCTGATTCGACTGCTATCCGCCCGTCCGTGATTTCGCGAACAATTCCTTCAAACATATTGATGGTACCGACAAAATCGGCGACAAAACGGTTGCAGGGGTATTCGTAAACTTCTTTCGGCGTACCAATCTGTTCGAATTTCCCCTGCTCCATCACCGCAATGCGACTTGAAAGAATCATCGCTTCCTCCTGATCGTGGGTGACGACAACAAACGTGATGCCAAGCTCATCCTGTATGTTCATCAACTCAAACTGGGTTTGTTCGCGCAGCTTTTTGTCGAGTGCGGCAAGCGGTTCATCCAGTAACAGGACTTTCGGTTGTTTCACCAATGCGCGCGCCAGGGCCACTCGCTGGCGTTGTCCACCGGAGAGTTGATTTGGTTTGCGGCTTGTAAATTGCTCCAGTTGCACCAGCTTCAGGATGTCATGTACACGAACACTGATTTCAGATTTGGCCATGCCATCTTTTTGTAATCCGTAGGCGACATTCTTTGCAACAGTCATGTGCGGGAAAATTGCGTACGACTGGAACATCATGTTGACGGGGCGCTCATAGGGCGGCAGTTCTGTGATATCTGTGCCGTCGAGAAAAATACGACCTGATGTAGGTGCCTCGAAGCCGGCCAACATGCGCAACAGCGTCGTCTTGCCACAGCCGGATCCACCAAGAATGGAGAACAGTTCGCCGCGTTTGATTTGCAGGTTTACGGAGTCGACTGCGACGAAGTCAGCAAAATGTTTGCTGACGTTCTGTACGTCAATGAATGCACCTGCGTTGTCGTTTTCACCGGACATATTGTTATTCTTTTAACGAGTGAAGTTGTCAGATACCGCTTTTGACCCGGGCAAAAGCGCGCGTTCTTGGTCGCTCCTGTTTCGGTTCTGCGCTTAATATCGGGTACATGATATCCCACGTCTCCTCGTCCGGGAAAATTGCAGGATCGTTGAGAATCTCCGGGTTAATAAATTCGCGCGAAGATTTGTTTGAGTTCGCATAGTTAACTTCGTTTACGATATCCGCGGCGATCTCCGGGCGCATCAGAAAGTTCATGAACAGATACGCATTGTCTTTGTGTGGCGCATCGGCCGGCATATACAGACCATCGACCCACAGTCCGGAGCCCTCTTTCGGCATCGTGTAACGCAGTTCAATGTCAATGCCAGCCGCTTTTGCGCGCTTTGCGGCCGTTGCGTAGTCTCCGGACCAGCTCATGGCGACGCATATTTCCCGGCTTGGCAGATCAATTTGCAGTTTTTGATTGCTGAAATAGCGAATATAGGGTCGCACCAGTTTCAGCTGCGCTTCGGCTGCGGCAAGGTTCTCGTCGTCAACGGCATTGGGATCTCGTCCAAGGTAGGCCAGAACCATCGGGAAGAGGTCGGTTGGGCCATCCAGCAGGGTCACACCGCAGTCAGCGAGTTTGGAGACAACTTCCGGGTCAAAAAGAACATCACCGCTGTCCATGGGGTGATTCGGCAAGCGTTCACGGACCAGCTCGACGTTCCATGCGTATCCGGTCGTTCCCCAGTGATACGGGACTGTATATCCCCGCGTTTTCACGTACGCATCCGTTCTTTCGATCATCTCCTGATCGAGGTGCCGAATGTTGTCGAGGCGTGAGTAGTCGAGCTTTTCGTACACGCCGATCGGTGTCAGGCGTGATGAGAACTGGCTGCTGTGCACGACGACGTCATAGCCACTGTTTCCGGCGAGCATCTTGACGTCAACGACTTCAGACGAGTCGTACAGATCGTAATTGACCTTGATGCCGTATTCGGCCTCGAACTTCTCGATCGTGTCGGGCGCGATGTAGTCGGCCCAGTTGTACACATTGACGATTTTTTCATCACTGGCCGTTGCAGCAGTCCTGTCAGTGGTGCAGGCAGAAAGCAGCAGCATGGTCGCCGCCACACCGGTACTCAGCAATTTTCCTGCCTTAGTCATAGGCCACCGATTTCACCACCACCGCATAGGATTAACAATGGAATTCAACCAATAGTGCAATAGCGTATGGTAATTCACATCTCGTCAAGCCCGCGTTTCAGCAGACTACGTGCAATGATCATTCGCTGGATCTCGCTCGTTCCTTCCCAGATTCTGTCCACGCGCAATTCGCGGAAGAATCGCTCGGCGACATTCTCGCGCATATAGCCACGACCGCCGAAAATTTGCACGGCCCGGTCGGCTACACGATTGGCCATCTCGGAGACGAACAGCTTCACCATCGAACAGCGGTTGTGTATCGCCTTGAGGTTTTCGCCACGGTCGTTGGCCGCTGCGGCTTCAAAAGTCATCAGACGGGCTGCCCACAGTTCGCTGGCACTGTCGGCGAGCATGAACTGGATTGCCTGTTTCTCGCTCAATGGCGCGCCGCCCACTATACGTTCTTGGGCGAATGTAGTTGCTTCCTCGATCAACCGGGCAGCCGCGCCGCAACAGCGTGCACCAATCATAAGGCGCTCGTGCCGGAACCAGCTTTTCGTGAACGCCATACCGTCGCCGGGTTTGCCAACACGCCGGTCTGCTGGCACAGCAACATCTGCAAATCGATAGGTTGGATGATGGGCCGCATAGGTGTGGCTGAACAGCGGTGATGCGATCATTTCAATACCGTCGGTTCCCTGGTCGACCAGGAATAACGCTGCATCGTTATCATCGGGTATGCGCGCCTGGAACCAGAAGAAATCAGCGAGGTTGGCGCTGGTGACGTACCATTTTTCACCGTTCAGGACATAGGAACCATTGTCTTTTGTTGCAGTCGCTTCAAGCGCGGCAACATCTGATCCGGGCCCGGATTCGGTGATGGCGTAACAGTCTTTGCGCTCGCCGCGCATCATCGGCAATATGTATTTTTCGATTTGCGCTTCCGAGCATGCTTCGAACATCCATTTTTGTGGCTCGGAGAAACACCAGGAAAGGGCATTTGTCACCCGGCCGAGTTGCTCCCAGACCGCTACCTGCTCAACCAGCGGCAACTCCAGGCCACCGTATGATTTCGGTACGTCCATCGCGCTGAAACCAAGATCGATCGCGCGTGCCTTGTTACGTTTCGTGATTTTGGCGGGCAACACTCCCTCGTTCATTTCCGCTTCCACTTCATGCGGCTGCAGGTATTCGTCAGCATACGATCTTGCGCGTTGCTGCCATTCAATGGCGCTATCGCTCAGTTGTATCTTCAACTCAAGGGTCTCGCTCTTTTGGATAGTGATCGGGGAACACTGCGTGCAGGTAACTGTAGATTGATTTCATCGCAGTGCCGCGGTTGAATGTTTTCGGGTGAATCAGGCAGGCCAGCCACAGGCCGTCAGTCATGGATGTCAGTACGTCGGTAACAGTCTGTGCATCGATATCAGTGTAATCACCTTCACCAATTATTTTTTCGGCAAGGTCCAGCATGATTTCATCGTACTTTTGCTCATAGGTTGCACAAATCTTGCGGTAGGTCGGCACTGCTTTCGCTTCGCCCCAAAAAGCGAACCAGACAGCGAGTTTTTTGCGGTCGCAGACGGATGGTTTGACGTCCATTTCCATAAGCGCAAGTAGTTTTGCTGCAGCTTGTGGCGGCGATTTCGCAACGGTCTGCATGAACTCGTTGTCGTAATCCTCAAACAGGTAAATGAGCGTCTCTTTGAGCAGGTTGTCCTTGCTTTTGAAGTGCAGGTTAACAATGCCCTGCGACAGCCCGGCTTCGCTGGCCACGTCGGCCAGCGTCATGCTGCCGAGGCCTTTATTGGAGATGCACTTGATGGTCGCATCGAGCAGCTGTTGCTGCCGCCGCTCCTTCGACAGTGCCCGCCGGTTTATCTTTTCTCTGGCAATGACCATGTATGGAAACTCGCTGATTATTCAACAGCTTATGTGTGGGTGACGCAATTAAGGTATTGTTAATGCAATAGATTGTGCCATAAAATGAATGAGTATTCATTCATTTTTCTGGACTTTGGCCCCACCCTCATGAGATTCTAGGCCTGCAACAGGTTAACCGGAGGCCCTATGAGGTCGCTAGCAAAATCCAACCAGCATTTCCGCAAAGCGATAACGAAGTTACCGCTCGGGGTGTCATCGAACTTTCGTTATTGGGGTGATGACAAGACGATTTACGTTAAACGCGGCAAGGGTGCGCGCCTCTGGGATATCGATGACAACGAATACATCGATTACCGGCTTGCGTATGGTCCGGCGATTCTCGGTTATGCGGATTCGCGCGTAGACGATGCCGCTCGCGCGGGAATTGAAGTGGGTGGCGTGTTCGCGTTGGGCACGGAGCTTGAATATGAAGTGGCAGCAAGAATCAGCGCCATGGTGCCGGCAGCCGAGCTGGTGCGATTTTCCAATTCCGGTACGGAAGCCGTAATGGCTGCATTGAGAATTGCCCGCGCATACACGGGCAAAGATGGGCACATTATCCTGGAAGGTGGCTACCATGGTTTGTTTACCGAGGTGCTCTGGTATACCGAAGTAGAAGACTGGAATCCGCAAGACGGTGCCCCGCAAGTCCTGCCCTATGGTGAGGGTGTTCCAGAATTGATAAAACCGCTTTTTCATGCGGTGCCGCTTAACGATGCCAATGCCCTCGAGGAGGTTCTCAGGAAAAACCACCAGGACATTGGTGCATTCCTTATCGAACCGATCATGGGTAATTGCTGCGGCCTGACCGCGACGGCAGAGTATCTTGCCGACGTTCGGGCGCTCTGTGACAAGTACAACGTCGTGCTGATCATTGACGAGGTAAAGACAGGCTTCAGAGTAGCGAAGGGCGGCGTACAGGAGCTGTTCGGCATCAAATCGGATATCTGTACATTCGCCAAAGCGCTTGGCAATGGCTACCCGATTTCGGTCGTGGCGGGTCGCGAGGAAATCATGCGCAAAGTCGGCGACGGCGTCGTGCATGGCGGGACCTTCACCGCGCATTCTGTTGCACTGGCCGCTGCCAACAAGACCCTGCAAATCCTCGATGAAACGGATGCGCTGGCGACGATACAACAATACGGCGAAGACCTGCAGACAGGACTGAGCGGGATTCTTACAGCCCGGGGAATTGAACACAGTTTTGTCGGGCACCCGTCGATGATGGGCTTGTTCTTTAGCGACAAGGCACCGGTGGACTACCGCGACTGGGTCAACACGAATTACGAGTTTTACGATTCACTGGCGCCAGAGTTACACGAACTGGGCATCCTGGTGGAGCCCGATTCCAGGGAACCATGGTTCATGTGTGAGGCTCATGATGTGAAATGCCTTGCAGAAACGCTGGACAAATTCGAAACAGCGGTGGACATTACGATGAAAAAGACAAACACAAAGCAAGACGGATTGCGGAGTGCATAAGCAAGAAAACGTCGCAACAAGCGGCTGCCAGACACCCTTTAAAACGATAAGCCAGAGCGATCTGAATCGATGAAAACATACGATGCCATAGTGGTGGGGGCCGGACACAACGGTCTTACAAACGCTGCCTATCTCGCCAAATCCGGCCTCGATGTATTGTGCGTGGAGAAAAACGAATACATCGGCGGTGCGACGGTTAGCCGCAATCTTTACAAAGACTGGATTTACTCAAACTGTTCTTATGTTTGCAGCCTGTTGCGCCCGGAAATTTTTCGTGATCTTGACCTCGCCAGGCACGGTCTGCAGATTACGCCCTACGGCGGTGGCACGGTATTCATGGAAAACGGCGACTATCTCGGCAGTTATCCGGATGCAGAAGTGCATTACCGCGAATACGCGCGGTTCTCCAAAGCGGATGCGGACGCCTACGAAAGATACGAGGCTGACACCATGCGACAGTGTCGTTTTATTCGTGACTTCCTGCTGCGCACCCCGCCGGACCCAACGTCGTTTAAACCCAAGGATCTGAAAGAGCTTGCTCACCTGGGCGCCAAGTTTTATGAAATGGGCGAACAACGCATGTATGACACGATTCGTTTCTGGACGATGAGCGTCGCTGAATATCTCGATGAATATTTTGAGACTGACGTCATCAAGGCTGCATTGTCTGGGAGCGGCATTATCGGCACGGCACTTGGTATTCATTCCCCGGGAACCGCGTACGTACTTCTGCACCACAAGATGGGCGATGTGGACGGCAACATTGGCGCATGGGGTTACGCGCGCGGTGGCATGGGGTCCGTCGCTACCGCCATCAGCAAGTCATTTCAGTCTTATGGTGGCGAACTGCGCACCGACGCCGGGGTCGAGCAGATCGTTGTCAGGAACGGCAAGGTTAAGGGTGTCGCGTTAACCAGTGGCGAAGAGATCGATGCACGAATCGTTGTGTCTGCGATGGATGTCAAGCGCACCTTCCTGAAATGCATGGATAAAAACGACCTGGATGAGGATTTCTACAACCAGGTCAAGAATTTCAAGATCCGTGGCTCATCCGGAAAGCTCAATATTGCACTGGATGGACTGCCAACATTTCCGGCCTTACCCAAGGGTAGCCCGTTAGTCGATGGCGATATGCATTTCATTGATTCCATGGAACGCATGGAGCGCGCCTATGACGACTGGAAGGACGGCACCTGGTCAAAGGATCCATACGTCGACATGGTTATTCCGACGCTTTCCGACCCAACCATGGCGCCCCCCGGTAAACACTTCATGAGTTGCTTCGTGCAGTATTGCCCGGCAAAAGTTGAGGGCCGCGAGTGGACCGATGATGAACGTGATCAGTTTGGCCAGACAGTAATCAACCAGATCGCCGATTACAGTCCGGACTTCAAAGATCTCATTCTGCATGTCGAGGTTCGGACACCGCAGGACATTGAAAATGAAGCAGGCCTGACCGAAGGCAACATCTTCCACGGTGAATTAACCATGGACCAGATCATGTTCAACAGGCCCATACCGGGCTATGCCCAGTATCGTGGCCCGGTACGCGGCCTGTATATGTGCGGCTCCAGCACCCACCCGGGAGGCGGCGTGATGGCGGCACCCGGCTGTAATGCGGCACGTGAAATCCTGCATGATCTCAAGCGACCGGATGTTACGCCGGCTAACTTTGGTGACGACTGATGAGTGAGAGATACGATGCAATCGTTGTTGGGGCAGGTCATAACGGACTTGTATGTGCATCATTGCTCGCCAAAGCGGGCAAGAAGGTGCTGGTTCTTGAAGCCAACGACCAGGTTGGTGGCGCAGCCGTAAGCCGGTCTTTTGCCGAGGGTTACTCGGTGTCAGCCTGTGCACATCTGCTGTACCAGTTGCAGCCACAGGTGAAAAAGGATCTTGGCCTGAAGTTTGATCTGGCAGCAGACCGAATCGGCACCGTCGCGCTCGCGACCGATGGCAACCACGTGCGGCTGAACGGTGACGAGATTTTCGGCGTCAGCGATGAAGATGCGGCGAGCTACAAGGATTTTCGACGACGCATGACGCGCTTCGCAGACTTCCTTAAAACGTTCCTCAACAAGTCACCGCCCCGCCTGGGCAAAGACGCAAGCAAAGCAGATCTGTTCACGCTTGCGCAGCTCGGCTTTGACCTGCGCCGACTTGGCAAAACAGAGATGCGGCAATTCCTGCGCCTGATCGGTATCAATATTTTCGATGAACTTGAAGAGCGTTTCCAGAATCCTGTTTTGAAGGGTGCGCTAAGTATCGACGCCGTGCTGGGAACACACCTCGGGCCAAGATCGCCGAACACCATACTGACCTACCTGTACCGGCTGGCCGGATCGCACGGAACGCTGAGCATGCCGGTGGGAGGAATGGGGGCGGTTTCGAATGCGCTGGCGCGATCGGCAAGAGATAATGGAGCAACCATTCGAACCGGTATGCGGGTCAAAAAGATCGTCATTGAAAATGGCCGTGCCGCCGGTGTGGAAACGGAAAATGGTGAGTCATTCTCCAGCTGGCTGGTTGTGTCCAATGCGGATCCGAAAGCAACGATTATGGACCTGGTTTCGGCACGTAACGTCGAAACTGGTTTTACACGCCGTGTTCACCACATTCGTTGCCAGGGTAATGCCGCGAAATTACATCTTGCGCTGGATGGCTTGCCCGATATCAGCGGTATTGATAAGCGGGAATATGGCGACCGTTTCCTGATCGCTCCGGATCATCATTACGTCGAGCGAGCGTTCAACCATGCGAAGTACGGGGAGACCTCTACGCACCCCGTGTTGGAAATTACCTTTCCGAGTTTTCGTGACACAACCCTGGCGCCGACCGGCAAACATGTGATGTCTGCCATCGTGCAGTACGCACCGTACGATCTTAAAGAAGGCTGGTCCGACAAGACACGTGATGCGTTTACTGAAGTAGCTATCGACAAGCTTGCCGAGTATGCGCCGGATATTCGTAGCCGCATTACTGCAACGGAAATGCTGACGCCGGCCGATATCGAGCAGCAATTCAATATTACCGGTGGACACTGGCATCACGGTGAGCTGACACTTGATCAGTTCCTGTTTAACCGGCCCGTGGGCGGTGCGGCTCAATACGCGATGCCGCTGGATGGACTCTATCTGTGTGGTGCCGGCGCACACCCGGGTGGCGGGGTGAGTGGTGCGGCCGGCAGAAATGCCGCGCGCAGCATATTGAAACGGGAGAAATCAGCATGACAATCCAGGAAGTCGAACAGGCCCGCTTCAAGTCACCATTTTATCCCCGGCAGGCAGAACTCGACCGCATCAATCGCTGGCATGAATGGAAAGGCTACTCCAGCGCAGACGGTTTCTTCGACACGACGCTCGAATACTTCGCTATTCGCAATAGCACGGGAGTTTTTGATCTGACACCGATGACCAAGTACCGGATCACTGGTCCTGACAGTCTTGAATTTCTGAATCGACTGGTAACGCGCGACATGCGCAAGATCAAGCCGGGTCGCGTGGCGTATGCCGTGTGGTGCGATGATGAAGGACAAGTGATTGATGACGGCACCATTTTTCATCTCAGGGAAGGTGAATACCGGCTGTGCTCGCAGGAGCGTCATATGGCCTGGTTTCAGGCGGCAGCCATTGGCATGGACGTGTCGATTGTCGACGAAACGCATGACATAGCTTCTCTGGCTATCCAGGGGCCGACGTCATTCAGCATCTTGAAGAATATGAATCTCGATGGCATCGAAAATCTGAAAATGTTCGGGCTCACACATTCCGATTTCGAGGGCACCGAGCTCATGGTTTCGCGCACGGGTTTTACGGGTGACCTTGGTTATGAGGTGTGGCTGTCGCCGGACAAAGCGGAGGCTTTCTGGGACGCACTTTTTGCGGCGGGCAAATTTCATGGCATACGGGCGATGGGTACGGATGCGCTGGAACAGGCGCGAATCGAGGCTGGTTACATTGCTGCTTACATCGACTTCCTGCCGGCCACCGTAACGGTCCGTGCCGGTCGCTCGCGTTCACCATTCGAACTTGGCCTTGACTGGCTGGTTGATTTCAAAAAGCCGAATTTCAATGGGCGTCGGGCGCTGGCAAAAGAAAAGCGGCAGGGCTCGACCTGGAGGCTGGTCAAACTCGACATCGAGGGCAATAAACCGGCGCACCATTCTTATATCTACGCGAAGTCCGGCGGGAGGAAAAAGGAAGTAGGTTTCATTACGTCCGCGGCATGGTCCCCGATATGCAAGCAGAATGTCGCCATTGGCACGGTCAGGACGCCACATGGCAAGGTTGGCGACAAGCTGTTCGTCGAGATTTACTATCAACGTGAAATGCACTGGTCGCGATTGATGGCCGAAGCGACCGTCGTGGATAAGCCGTTCTGGGATCCGCCGCGACGACGGGTGACGCCGCCGGGGCCGTACTGAGACAGAAGCTTGCGGGTGAGTCTCCTACGGTATTTCGCAAGCAGAATATGAAGCATGAACTCGATCCGCTCCTGCGCCCCGGTTCCGTCGCCGTCGTCGGCGCATCCGCTCGCGAGGATTCAATGGGTGAGTGGTCGCTAACGAACCTCAGGCGCGGCGGATTTACCGGCAATATTTATCCGGTAAATCCCGGCTATGACGAACTACAGTCCCTGCACTGTTACAAAAGTTTGTCTGATCTCCCGGAAGTACCCGATCTGGTCATCTTTGCGGTATCCGATCAGCATATCGAAAAAGTGCTGGATGAAGCTATTGCACTTTCAGTGCCGGCTGCGGTCATGATGTCATCGATGTACCTGGACGATGACAAAGAGCCGTTGCTAAGGGAGCGCGTGCAACGAAAAATCCACGCGGCAGAAATGCTGGTTTGTGGTGCCAACGGTATGGGTTTCTACAATATCCGCGACAGCATCTGGGCTTGTGGTTTTGACAGTCGCCTGCATGCAGCGCCAGGCAAAGTGAGCCTGATCAGTCATTCCGGTTCCGGCATGTCCGGCATTATCGATTGTGAAGCAAGGCTGCAAATGAATTTTGCGGTGTCGACGGGCAATGAGCTCAGCATCGCGATGGATCAATATCTCGATTTCGTCCTTGAGCTGCCGGAAACAAGAGTGGTCGGCCTGTTCATAGAAACGGCCCGCAATCCTGAGGGTTTTCGGGCCGCTTTGGGAAAAGCCGTACAAAAGCGTATCCCCATTGTCGCCCTGAAAGTGGGCCGCACCAGGAAGTCGGCCGAGCTGGCAATTTCGCACTCCGGCGCACTGGCCGGCGACGACGCCACTTACGATGCCCTATTCGAACGATACGGTGTGCATCGTGTTCACGATATGGATGAGATGGCGACAGCATTAATTCTGTTTGCGGAACTGAACCCGCTCGGACCTGGGGGGCTGGTCACGTTGCATGATTCGGGTGGTGAGCGTCAGCTCATGGTCGATCTCGCCGATGCCACGGGAGTGCCACTGACTGACCTCTGCGCTGACACTATCGCGGCGATCGAAAAGGTGCTTGAACCTGAATTGCCAGCGGTCAATCCCCTGGATGCATGGAGTCGCGGTGGAGAAGCCGCGGGATTACGAATGACGAACTGCCTGACGCTGATGATGCAGGATGACAACGCTGCGCTCGGCGCGATTATCCATGATCGGGCACCTGACGGGTATATCTACCCGAGCTACATCGACTACATGCAACATGCCAGGGGGGCGTCCGGAAAACCGGTCGCCCTGGTCGCATCGCGCCAGGGAACAGGCTGCGATCCACTGGTCGTCGAGTGCACACAGAAGGGCATGCCTGTGGTCGATGGCGTTTCCACGTTCCTGCGAGGTGTTCGCGGCCTGATGAACTACCGGGATTTTTTACAAAGGCCGGCAATAACGATCGACGTCGCAGCCGAGGCAACGGTCGCAAGCTGGTCCGGGCGATTACAAGATGGTTCGTTATTCGATGAGGAGCGATCTCTGTGTTTGTTGCAGGACTTCGGTATTGCCACGGTTGCATCGGGCATTGCTGAATCGGGTAAAGAATTGCAGGCGCTGGCGAAAACCCTGGGGTATCCGCTTGTTCTGAAGACTGCCAAACCCGGCGTTGCACACAAAACAGAGCAAAACGGGGTCGTTCTTGATATCCGGAGTGAGGAACAACTGCTTGTTTCATATGTAGAAATCAGTTCCCGACTGGGCTCGCGGGTGATCCTGGCAAAAATGGCAGCAGCCGGTGTCGAGATGTTTCTGGGTGCGCGTGCCGATCCGCAGTTTGGCCCGGTAGTCGTATTCGGATTTGGCGGTGTACTTGCTGAAGTCATCGGCGACGTAATTTATGCGCTGCCACCGTTCGATGCCGCCTACGTTCGCAGACGTATTGGCGAACTAAAATTGAGTGCGTTATTGGCTGGAGTTCGCGGCAGCAAACCGGTAGCGATTGATCGTTACTGTACGACGGCAGCAAAATTCTCGGTGATGGTCGATGCGTTAGGGCATGAAATTAGCGAGATTGATGTAAATCCGATTATTGTCAGTGATAAGGAATGCCTGGCGGTTGATGCGTTAGTCGTTGCTTGTAACGAAAAGGCGAAAAGACAAAGGGCGAAAAACAATGAACATTGAAAAACTTGCAGAGCACACACTTGGACAATGGCAAAGCATTGCGCAACGCGAGTTGGCTGCGGCAGAGACCAGGTTATTTATTGATGGCGAGTACAAGGATGCGATTGATGGCGGTCGCTTCGACACCATCAACCCGGCCAATCGTGAAACGATCGCAACGATGTCCGCCGCCAATCACAAAGATGTTGATCGGGCTGTTGCCGCAGCCCGCAAGGCATTTCGTTCCGGTTGCTGGTCGCGTATGGCGCCACGTGAGCGGATGGGTGTCTTGTATCGATACACGGAATTGATTGGGGAAAATGCAGAGCGACTGGCTGTACTCGATACACTTGATATGGGAAAACCGATCAGCGACATGCTCGCGGTGGATCTTCCCTCGGTCGTCGAGACCATTCAGTTCATGGCGGAGTATATCGACAAGATCGAAGGCAGCGTCACCAGCACCGAGTCCGACGTCATGCACTTTGTGCTGCGCGAGCCCATCGGTGTCGTGGCTGCGATATCGCCATGGAATTATCCGTTGCTCATGGCCATCTGGAAGGTTGCACCGGCACTGGCCGCAGGTAATACCGTCGTTCTCAAGCCGGCAGAACAGGCGCCACTTTCATGCCTGCGAATGGCAGAACTATTCGTCGAGGCAGGTGGACCAGCCGGTGTATTCAATGTCATCAACGGTATCGGGGAGGTTGCCGGCAAGGCACTCGCGCTGCACAACGACGTGGACAAAGTCACCTTTACCGGTTCGACCGAGGTCGGCAAGCTCATGTTGCAATACGCCGGTCAGTCAAATATGAAGCGGGTTTCGCTGGAGTGTGGTGGCAAATCACCGCAGGTCTTCATGGCAGACACCGCCAATCTCGAGCGAGCGGTTAAGGCGGCTTATGACGGTGTCTATGCCAATATGGGCGAAGTGTGCAATGCAGGCTCGCGGCTGCTGGTCGAGAGGCCGATTTACGATGAATTCGTGGAGCGGTTTATCAATCAGGGTAAAGATGCCTACGTGGCGGGCGATCCGCTGGACCCGAAAACCAACCTCGGCCCGCTGGTAACCGATGCGGCCCAGCAGCGGGTGTTGTCGTTTATCGAGTCAGGCAAGAAGGAGGGTGCGAAACTGCGGTTTGGTGGCGATGTGCCGGATATTGATGGCGCATACATCAACCCAACCCTGTTTACGGACGTGAACAACGATATGCGTATTGCCCGTGAGGAAATATTCGGGCCGGTTGCATCGATATTGCCGTTTGATGGTATTGATGCGGCAATTACAATTGCGAACGATACGATCTATGGGTTGGCAGCTGGCGTCTGGACCAGCGATCTGAACAAGGCGCATCGGCTCATCCGGGAAATTGAGGCGGGTGTCATCTGGGTAAACAGCTTTGATGAGGGCGATATGACGCAGCCGTTTGGCGGCTACAAACAATCCGGCAACGCCCGTGACAAATGTATTGAAAGTCTCCTCAGTTACACGCAAAGTAAATCGGCATGGATTCGATTGTCTGAATGAGCAAGATTCTTTTCGAAAAACGTGGCGCGATTGCAGAATTAATCCTCAACCGGCCTGACAAGCTGAATGCCATTGATGGCGAAATGCTTGATGGCATGCGTTTGGCACTGGACGAGGCTGGAGCGGATGACGACATTCGCGTGCTGCTTCTGCGCGGTGAGGGGCGGGCATTCTCAGCGGGTTTCGACCTTGGTGGGGCAACCGCTGTAGCGACAGACAAGCGCGCGGAATTTCTGCGCCGCGAATTGCAGCGCGACTTCGATCTCATCATGCGCTTCTGGGATTTTCCAAAGCCGATTATTGCGGCTGTACATGGCTATTGCCTCGGCAGTTCGATGGAAATTACGGCGGTCTGCGATATTACGATTGCCGCCGAGGGCACTCGCTTTGGTGCCCCGGAAGTTCGTTATGGCAGCGGTATCGTTTGTTTGATTCTGCCGTGGATCATTGGTCTCAAGAACGCACGTGAGCTGCTGCTGATCGGCAGCGACAAGATTGATGCGCAAAGGGCTGAATCAATTGGCCTGGTAAACAGGGTAGTAGCGGTGGACAGCCTGCTGCAGGAGGCGTACGCAGTCGCCGAGGAAATTGCGCTCAATGATCCGCTCGCTGTGCGCCTGACAAAAAAGGCGATTAACCGCAGTGTTGAAATCGCCGGATTGCGACAGGCACTCGACGAGGCACTTGAGATCGATATCGAAATCGAGTTGACGGAAACAGAAGAATCCATGCAATTCAATAGTATTGTTGAGAGCGAGGGCCCGAAAGCGGCACTGCAGTGGCGCATGAATAAGCTGCGCAAGAAAACTCGTGATGGAAAAATACCATGATTACAGTCTACTCTGATGATCACAATCTGCACGATGGCCTGCTGGATCCCCGCGGCGATTCGTGGCGGCCAAGCTCTGAATGTCCGGCGCGGGCGAACAACGTGTTGAGCGTGATGCGGCAGCAGGATTTTGGTGAGTTGATCAAGCCAACGGAATTTTCAGAGGATAAGCTGATTGCGATTCACGACAGGAAATATCTCGAGTTTTTGCAAACGGTCTGGCAGGACTGGGTTGCTGCGGGTGACAAGGCCACAAACGCCAGGCCTGATACCTTCGTCGGTGCCGGCATGCGACGGGCTGACACGGAAACCGTCTATGGCAGGTTGGGTCGTTATTCATTTGATGCAACTTCACCGTTTGTTGCGGGCAGCTGGCAGGCAATTCGAACTTCGGCAAATATTGCGCTAACAGGTGCCGAATTGTTGAATGGTGGTGAGCGGCGCGCATTCGCCTTGTGCAGGCCGCCGGGACATCATGCGACAAGTGACTACTGTGGTGGTTATTGTTACCTGAATAATACTGCGTTGGCGGCGCAGTCGCTCCTGGATGGCGGCGCCCGCAGAGTTGCCATACTCGATGTCGACTATCATCACGGCAACGGAACACAGAGTATTTTTTACGAGCGCAATGACGTGCTGACGATTTCACTGCACGCAGATCCACGCCTGGAGTACCCGTATTTTCTCGGCTACGAAGACGAACCGGGCGAAGGCCTGGGTCATGGCTTCAATTCTAACTATCCATTGCCGTTTGGCACCGACTGGGAGCAATTCAGGGTCGCGCTGACGGACGCGCTTGGCAGGTTATCCGGTTTTGCACCGGATGTACTGGTGGTTGCCTTGGGCCTGGATACATTTGCAGGTGATCCGACTACTTACTTCGACATTACAACCATGGATTTTCTGCAGATGGGCAGGACAATTGCCGCTGTCGGGATACCCACTCTTACGGTCCTTGAAGGTGGCTACTCAGTCGATTACATTGGCCAGAATACTGTCAACTTTCTGACTGGCATTGAAGAGGCCTGATTTGCAAATAATCCACACCACTTGTGACGACGATGGTTGTAATTTTGGCCGTGACGATATTCAATCGGGATCATGACAGGAGTCCGTCTATTCTCATGCATGCTTTTCTGCCTCGCCATGACGGGGACACGGGCGCTGGTCGCAGCCGACTCGGCGCCCATAGCAGCGGTGGCTACCCGCTTGCCCGCATACCTGCTGGAGCTGCCCGATTCCGTTACCGATATCCTGATCGCGAATACCGAAACCGCAACGATGCATCGCTTTGTCAGCGCCGGCGGCAGAATTGTCGAGCAAGACCAACGCTACATGTCGATTGGTCAGAACGGCGTCGGCAAGCAAAGAGCCTGGGACAAGAAAACGCCGTTGGGTGTCTATTTCATTACCGCAAGGCTCGATACCTCAAAGCTGCATGACAAGTACGGCGTTGCAGCATTTTCGCTGGACTACCCGAACGCCTGGGATCGACATAACCAGCGTACTGGTGATGGCATCTGGCTGCATGGGGTAGATCACAAGAATCCAAAGCGACCACCACTGGATACAGACGGTTGCCTGGCGTTGCCGAACGAGGATATTTTGCGCCTGGCTGACAATCTGGAACCCCTGGTCACTCCGATTATCGTCGCACGCAAAATGTCCTGGGCCACAGCCGACGAACTCGAAAGCATGCGCCTGGAGTTTCGACTGGCACTGGACATGTGGCGCAAGAGCCTGGCGGATGGTGACCTGCCGACCTACCTGTCATTGTATGCCGATGAATTCCGCTATCGGGAGATGGACCGCGAGGAGTGGTCGTCGTACCGGCTGAGCGTATTCGAGTCGCGCCAGCTTAAAGATGTCGCACTAAATGATGTGATGTTGCTGGCCGATCCTGAGACAGCAGACCTTTTCCTGAGTCGGTTTACCCAGGTTCTGATGACCGACAGCGGTCCGGTGACGACGACGAAGCGACTCTACTGGCGCCGCTCAGCCGGAAACACCTGGAAAATTGTTGCCGAAGACGCCGGGTAGCCGGTTTTTTTCCGGCACCACCCGTGGAGCGGGTGGAGAAAAATTCCTAACGCACAGATTCCCGAACGATAAGCTCGTCGATTAAATCCATCAATGGCGGATAGCCCCCGGCTTCGCCCGCACCGGTGCGATATTTCCCGTTAACAACAACTGCAGGCACGCTGGAAATGCTGTAGCGGCGCGCGAGGTCCTGCGCTACGCGCAGTTTTTGTGAAACTTCAAAAGAATTCCACGTGTTGGAGAAATCCTCGGCACTGACGCCGTGTTTTTCGAAGAGCTCCAGGATTGCAGCTTCTGTGGTCAGGTAATTGCTGCGTTGATGGTATTCGGCGAAAACTGCAGCCCGAAACTGTTCCGGCTTTTCGATCTTGCCGTTCTTCACCAGCACTTCTTCGGTGTAATAGAGCTGCGCATGCAGTTTGACCAGCTTATTCCAGACCGCAGGAATACGCACGAAGCGCACATTCGCGGGCTTGGTTTCCAGCCATTTGTCAATGTAGGACTCGAAGTTGTAACAGTGTGCACAGCCGTACCAGAAAAATTCCGCCACCTCTATTTTATCCGCACCACCAACAGTCGGTTGCGTTGGCACCATGCGTACATAATGCGTGCCCTCGGTGAAGCGCCACTCCTGTGGTGCGGCGGGAGCGTCCGCCTGAGCGAGAATTATTGGCTGATCTGCAGCCTGAGCCTCTTCCTCGTCCGCTGCTGACTCTTCAACCATTTGCGGCTGTTCGGCGACTTCGGCTGGTGCCTCCGATACAGCTTCGACTTCTGCCTCAACCGCTATGGGTTGATCGGCCACAGGTTCGGATGACGGACTCGGGGCTGGTTCCTGATTGAATACTACAAACCCAAGTACCAGTGCCGCGGCGAGTACGCCGAATATTGCAATGCGCTTCATAAAAAATCTCCGGAAAGAACTATGGTTCTGACTGGCTTATGTGTGAATGGTTTTGTGGCATTTTGCCGATTATGTTACTGCAGTCCCTGAATGTAGGAAGCGACCGCGACGATATCCTCTTCACTCAGGCTGGATGCTATGTCACGCATAACCTTGGTGGGACCGTCTGACTGGCGTGCGCCGCTGGCATAGGCGCGCAGTTGCGCCGCAGTATAGGTGGCGTACTGGCCCTTTAGCGACGGATAAGCAGCGGCCGGATTGCCACGTCCGGTCGGGCCGTGGCAGGCAATGCAGGCGGCGGAATTGTTGTCACGGTCGCCGCCACGATATAGTCGCTGGCCACGATCGACAATTGACGGATCAGCGACAGCTTTGGCGGCGGCCGGCATGCTGGCGAAATAAACGGCGAGGTTTCTCATTTCCTCGTCGCTGAGCGTCATGACCTGGCCAAGCATCAATGGCTCGGAACGGCTACCGTTCTTGAATGCCTGCAATTGCGCCACCGCATAGGTCGCATGTTGTCCCGCAAGACTCGGCCAGACCGGGTTGACGCTATTGCCATCGGCGCCATGGCAGGCGCCGCAGGTTATGGATTTCTCTTTACCTGCTTCGATATCGCCATTGACGAGACCGTCAGCAAAAACCGTCGTTGTCAATGAAAAGCACAAAATACTCAGGCTGAGTGCGACAAACTTATTATTCATATAAACCAACTGTTACTTCAGAGCAGCACCCATACGGCCGCAGACACATTAACCAACTGTTACTTCTGAGCGGCACCCACAATGGGCCTTGCCGCCCGGCGCCGAAGCCGTCAAAATAGGGTTCGGCCGATCCAGCAGGCCCCAAATTATACACATATCGGGGTCCGTTCCCATGTCGCAGTTTCCTGATGCAAAATTCGTATTGAGTGCCAATGCGCCCGCACAATTCCTTCCGGATAACGGCGTGGAGGTGGCTGTCGCGGGCCGTTCAAACGCCGGTAAATCGAGCGCTATCAACGTTATTGTAAACCGGCGCCAGTTCGCCAGGACCAGTAAGACGCCCGGTCGTACCCAGCTGGTTAACTTTTTCGATTTGCGCGACGGGCAGAGACTGGTGGATCTGCCCGGTTACGGCTTTGCCAAAGTGGCGGCCTCGGTGCGGCAACACTGGGGCCGGTTGCTGGAAAGCTATTTTGAGCAAAGACAAAGCCTGAGCGGCCTGTTACTGGTCGTCGACATCCGGCGGGAACTATTGGATTTCGACCGGCAAATGCTCTCTCTTGCCAGTTCAGTCTCCTTGCCAGTACATGTACTGCTGACCAAAGCGGACAAGCTAAAACGCGGCAAGGCGGCAACGGCATTGCTCAGGGTAAGAAAGGAGCTGGGCGACTCGGCAACGGTACAACTCTTCTCGGCACACAACAGGCAAGGCGTGGAAGAGGCCCGGGAGGTGCTGGAAAGGTTTCTTGCCGGATAAAAAATTAGCGATCAAAAAATTGTAGCAAACCTGCCTTATTCGATACTCAAAAACTGTTGCAACCCCCAACCAATCGTACCCACACATTAGAACCGCCATCGAATCAATCGCCAGCCATAAAAAAACCCCGGCGTGCTTTTGGCACCCGGGGTCAGCTACGCAACAGGTTTGGGGTGACCTTGTTGCAAGCCCGCTTAGGGAGGTAAGCGGGCAAGTGACTAACGCACTCAATAAGTAGGAACACCATTCGCCGTCAGAGTTCCATCGGAAGGCTAACTCGTTGTATTAGAAAGGTATTCTTCGCCCTGTATTTGGTGCAGGGAGGCGCCAGAGCGGCCTTCAAATGACGATATCTAAAAAAGACAGGGACGGCTTTTATTGACAATGAACAATACTAATGCGCCTCGTCCCAATTCTTGCCAGTACCCACATCGACTTTTAGCTCAACTGACAAATCAGCTGCCGCACACATGCGCGTAACAATCTCCTCGCGCACTGAGTCGACCGATTCCTTGTCAACTTCGAAGACCAGCTCATCGTGTACCTGCATGATCATACGAGCTGGCGCATCGCTACTCAGCAGCCAGTCCTGAACGCTAATCATCGCGCGCTTTATAATGTCCGCAGCAGTTCCCTGCATTGGACCATTGATCGCACTTCGCTCTGCATATTGACGCCGGTTCACGTTGCGGTCGTTGATCTCCGGCAAATACAAGCGCCTGCCGAAAACGGTTTCCACATAACCATTCTGGCGTGCCTGCTCGCGAATATCGTCCATGAATTTTTTCACGCCCGGATAGCGGTCGAAATACATATCGACATACTCCTGTGCCTGGCCGCGGCTGATTCCGAGTTGCCTGGCGAGGCCGAAGGCGGACATGCCGTACATGAGCCCGAAGTTGATTGCTTTAGCTGAGCGGCGGTTGTCGGCGGTTACCTGGTCCGGTTCGATAGCGAATACTTCTGCGGCGGTCGCCTGGTGAACGTCCCGGTCATCAGCAAATGCACCGACCAGTCCCTTGTCGGCGGACAAATGCGCCATGATGCGCAATTCAATCTGCGAGTAATCCGCGGCCAGCAAGACGGTTCCTTTTGGCGCGATGAACGCCTGCCGGATGCGCCTGCCCTCGGGAGTGCGTATCGGGATGTTCTGCAGGTTGGGGTCGGTCGATGACAAACGTCCGGTTGCAGCGACTGCCTGGTGATATGAAGTATGAATGCGGCCGGTATCGGCCGCGATTTGCAGCGGCAGTTTGTCGGTGTAGGTGCTTTTCAGCTTGGCAACACTGCGATAATCGAGAATTACGCGTGGCAAGTCATAATCATCCGCCAGTTCCTGCAGTACGTCTTCCGCCGTAGAAGGTTGTCCTTTTGGCGTCTTGCGGATTACTGGTAAGCCGAGCTGGCTAAAAAGAATTTCCTGCAATTGCTTCGGCGAGCTGAGATTGAACGGGCCGCCGGCAAGTTCATGTGCCTCAGTCTCCAGGCCAGCCATTTTCTTCGCCAGTTCACTGCTCTGCTTTTTCAGCATTTCACGATCGACGAGTACGCCGGTTTCCTCCATCGCAAGAAGCACTGCGACGAGCGGCTGCTCGATGTCCTGGTAAATTTTCTTACGCCCTGTCGTTTTCTTCAGTTCACCCCAGAGATGCTCATGCAGCCGGAGCGTGATATCGGCGTCTTCAGCGGCATAGGGCGCAGCGTGCTCAAGATCGATCTGGTTGAACGTAAGTTGTTTGGCACCCTTACCGGCGACGTCTGAGTAGTGAATCGTGTCGATGTTCAGGTAGAAGCGTGCCACCGAGTCCATATCATGTCGCGTAGCAACACTATTGAGCACATAGGACTCGAGCATTGAATCGAATTGCATGCCGCGTAAGCGAATGCCGTAGCGAGCAAAAATGTGCGCATCGTATTTCAGGTGGTGACCCACTTTCTTTTTCTGCGGATCCTCAAGGTATTCTCTTAATGCTTTTAGCACCGTATCGCGGTCAAGTTGCTCCGGCGCGCCGGGATAGTCATGTGCCAAAGGGATATAAGCGGCTTCGCCGGCTTTCACCGCGAGAGAAATCCCAACCAGCTCGGCCTGCATGTAGTTGATGCTGGTGGTTTCTGTGTCCAGCGCAACGAGTGATGCTTTGTTGATCTTTTCAAACCATTCGTCGAAGCCGGCTTGCGTCAGGATGGTTTGGTAGTCTCCCTTTTTTCCGGGAAGAGGTTTTTCGCTGCTTGCATCGGGCTGATTGTCTTTATCAAGCTGGCGCAGAAACTGCCGCATTTCGAGGCGTTGGAATAAAGATCGCAATGTCGCTACATCAGGTGTGGAGCGTTTCAGCTCCGTGGGCAGCTGTGGCAATTCAACTTCCAACCGAATCGTTGCAAGTTTTTGCGACAGCTCCAGTTGTTGCAGGTTTTCGCGCAGACTTTCACCAACCTTGCCGGTGATCTCGTCCGCGTGGGCGACAATCTCGCTAACGCTGCCATGCTGGTTCAGCCACCTGGCGGCGGTTTTCGCGCCAACCTTCGGCACGCCGGGAATGTTATCGGAGCTGTCGCCCACCAGTGCCAGGTAGTCGATAATTTGCTCTGGATAGACGTCAAATTTTTTCTTCACGCCATCGCGATCGAGCACTGAGCCGGTCATCGTGTTGACCAGCGTTACATCATCGTTCACCAGCTGTGCCATATCCTTGTCCCCAGTCGAGACCAGAACCTGCATATTGGCGGCTGCACCCTGGCGGCACAGCGTGCCGATGACATCGTCTGCTTCAACACCTTCGATGCGCAACAACGGCAAGCCCATCGCCGTGACGGCCTCCAGCAATGGCTCGATCTGGGCGCGCAGGTCATCGGGCATCGGCGGGCGGTTGGCCTTGTATTCTTCGAACATCTCGTCACGAAACGTTTTGCCCGGTGCATCAAAGACCACGACGAAATGCTCGGTGTCATGTTCCCTGACCAGTTTCTGAATCATGTTCAGTACGCCATGCACAGCGCCGGTAGGCTCGCCACGCGAACTCGTCAGTTTAGGCAGCGCGTGATACGCGCGATACAAATAGGAAGATCCGTCCACAAGGACGAGATTGCTGTCGCTCATCAGCTTTTATAGCGGGTCTTACCCGCACCGTATTATCGAAATCTGGTTACAGGATCGTCTTCGTCGTCCTCGTCCTCTTCCACTTGCTCGACCGGCTGGGGCTGTTGTGCCGGCATGCTGGTGCTTATCTGGTTGGTATCACCAGGCAGGAACAGCGGGCCCTTCTGGCCGCAGGCCGCGATCAGCAGCAGGGAAAACAAGAATATGACGAACGATTTCGTTTGCTTATACATGACTTCAGACCATCGTTACAGCACTGGCAAATGTTATACCAGATACCCCGCCATTTCTGTGACCCAGGACCGGGATACCAGCGCGAAAATCCAAAGAGATCAGGCGCTGGTTGCTGTTAATATGCGCGTCCGCGAACACAGGAGATTGGGCTTATGCAAATACCGGAAACGGTCGAGATCGAGAGCGCTGCAGCGCCGGATGGCAGTGTGATCTGGCTGCACGGGCTGGGCGCCGATGGTCACGATTTCGAGGCGATCGTGCCGGAGTTAGGTCTTGCGGGGCGATTGGATCTGCGCTTCGTGTTTCCGCATGCGCCGGTTCGGCCGGTCACCATCAATGGTGGTATGAGCATGCGGGCATGGTATGACATCCTGACGCTGGATCGTGGCGGGCCCCAGGATGAAGCCGGCATTCGCGCAAGTAGCGAGATGCTGGTGCAGTTGCTCGAGCGGGAGCACGAACGTGGTATTCCCTATGAAAAAATCGTGCTCGCTGGATTTTCTCAGGGCGGAGCGATCGCGTTGCATACGGCATTAAGGTTTGAAAAGCGCCTGGCCGGACTGATGGCATTGTCGACGTATTTGCCATTGCAGAACACCATCGAGGCCGAAGTCGTAAACAATGCGGCAGCACAACCGCGCGATCTGCCCATATTCATCGCGCACGGCACATCGGACCCAATGTTGCCGCTGGCCCTGGGCCAACACACGCTCGAGGTTCTTACGGCCGCTGGCTACAACGCACAGTGGCATGACTATCCGATGGCGCATGCTGTTTGTGCGGAAGAAATTGCGCACATTCGCGATTGGTTGTTAACGGTTTTTGCAGCGGATCAGGCCTGACATTTGCGTTCCGGTTTCTTGCTCAAGTTGCAGTAAAACTGAAACGCGATTCGCCATTAGCATTACCAGTCGCATCGAAACGTTTCTCTGATACGCGTATCTTTTCATCATTTGACCAGCTAAGCGTGGTGCAACAGCGGGTGCCGTATTCGGCCGAAACGATGTGTGGGGCGGTCAAAGATCTGGCGAGAATGAACGGCAAATTACCAGCCTCAACATCGGCAGTCGGTGCCGGAGTCCGATCGGCCATAATCCTGAACAAAGCTGTCTCGTCTATCGCGCCTACCTCGGTAAGTTTGCGCAACGCATCCCTGGTGCGAACGAGTTTGTTCCAGGGTGTGTCCAGAGACGCGTTGCTCAAGCCGTATACGCCAGGTGCAAGTTGCATTGCCTCATCACCGCGATTGGAAACGTACCAAAGCGAATCCCGGTCCGCCGCGAGGATGCTGAAGCCGGCGTAGTCCTCATTTTCAAGCGATGACACAAATGACCGGACCGGCGCATCAGAGCTGACAAAGTTTGTGATAATTTCGCCGCGCGATCGCAGGCCCGGCCGCGAACTGAGTTGTTCACGATAATTGGTAACGGTCGCAAAACGACCGGACCTGCTTACCGCCAGCCAGGTGCCACCAGCCTGGAGATCGCGACCGGCAAGAATATCCGGTCGATCCGGCCACCAATGCATTGCCTGCGCTGGCCGCTGATGAAACTCGTCACGATTCGCAGCCAGTACCAGGCGGTATTCGGGGTGCATTTTCCAGGCAAATACGACCAGGCACATGGGCGTCAGCGGCCGTCTTCGTTCAGCCAGTCCTCGACCAGCCGTCGTGCAATCGACAATCGGTAGGGTAACTTGGGAAACCCGCCGCGCAGCTCCTTTCGGCTGAACCATTGTGCGTCTTCGAGTTCTTTATCATTTAGCTGGATGTCATCGGAACTCGCGATCGCAGTGAATCCCAACATCAGAGCCGAGGGAAATGGCCACGGTTGCGAACTGTGGTAGTGCACGCCGGCCACCTCGATATTGGTCTCCTCGGCGACTTCTCTGCGCACAGCATCCTCAAGGCTTTCCCCGGGCTCGACGAATCCGGCGATGGTCGAATAGCGGCCCTCCGGCCAGCCCGTCTGTCGACCGAGCAGGCATTTCTCGCCTCGCGTAACCAGCACGATAATGGCAGGGTCGACTTTCGGAAATGTACGGGTAGCGCACTCCTCATTCGTACAAATGCGCGTATTACCGCCTGACTCCGCGCGCGCCTGTGCGCCGCAGCGGCCACAAAATTTTTGCATGCCGTGCCACAGCACCAGGGCACGGGCATGTGCAATCAAATTGGCCTCATCTGCCGGTATGATACTGCCGAGGTAACGCAGGTCATGGAATTCGCCGGTGTCTGTAAATGGCGCCTGCGTATCGCGGTCAATATGTATCGCAAAAACAGGCCGCTGCCGAAACATGCCGAGAAAAATTGTTTCCTGCTGCGGCAAGAATGCATCGACGTCTGCTCGTTGCAACAGGCTCGCGTGCAACGGGTCACCGGCCGCCAGGCATTGGTCGCCCCAAATTGGCACAAAACGAGCATCCGGGCCCTGCGTGGCTGTTGCAAGCCATTCCGGGTCCTCGCGCCTGTGACCGCTGCGATCGACAAATGCGCCCGCGAAAATATTGTGCTCGTTCATGCTCCGGGCAGTGTACAGAATTTCACAATCCGAGCAGCAAGCAGCCGCTGCAAGCGTTTCCGGCGTCAGGCAGGCCCGGCCTTGCTGTTCCGTGTGATCTCGCAACTGGGGCAGCGGCGCGGATCCAGTGCGTAGGAATCCTGCACGTAACGGGTTCGGCACCCTGCACAAACCGCCAGATAAAGTTCGTCGTTCCTGGAGATATTCTGCAGCAGGTTCCAGGCCCACTCGAAACTGATCTTTGGTGACGGATGTATCAGTACATAGGTTTCAAAAGCGCGGCAGACCCGATGACCGTATTCAACGTCTGGTCGCGGCCAGCAGGTATGTACTTTGTTGGCGCTATCGATACGCAGCAACAAGCTGGTGCAGAACAGCGCGATCAGCGTAGTGGCTTCGAGCTGGTTCAACGGTGTTTTGACGAACAAGGTGATTTGCCGTGGTGATTTGCCACGCCGCCGTTTGACCGTTTCGCAGCCAGTGTTGCGAAAATAGGTGCTGTACAGTTTACGAATTCGATCGTCGCTCAAGCCCGTGCAATCCCGGATGGTCCTGGTCCTGGCCTCGTGATTAATCATTCGTAGCGCCAGCTCGAACTGGCTTCTTTCGCTGGAGTAGCGATTGTCAGTGAGTCGCATTTCTTACCCTTTATGCTAGTTTTAACCCATATAAGGTGTTATAAAGACTATATGATACCAATATGGGAAATCAAGTAAAATATGCGTAACTGAGCGTAAGCGCGAAAAACAGCCAGAAAAGACGCACTTTGGGAGAAAAATATGGCCTTCGATGGACCGGCACCTACTGATTACAGGAATGTGATCTCTTTGAACCGGGCGTACCTGTCCCTGTTGCAACGTGACCTGCGTGCGCGCTATGGTCTGCGCAGGCTGCGGACCCCACTGTCAGATAAGATCACCAGCCTGAACAAGCGACAGATTGAGCGGCTGGCGGCAACGCCATTTCTGTTGTTGTCCTATCGGGAAGGCGATGATCACTACTGGGGAAAAGTGCTTGGAGGGTCACCGGACGGTGATTTGTTTGCCTCATCCGGATCTGATGCTCTCGATACGCTGGTCTCAGCGGGACTGGGCTTCATCTGGCAACTTGCTCGCCAGAATCCTTACGCGTTGCGCTTGTTCTGCGGTGCGAGCCTGCATTGGTGTGAACAAATTGCCGAACAGACACTTTACCGCCTGCTGGTTTCCGTGGCCGCTCATGGTGATATTTTGCAACTTCGTGCCGCTCACGATCATGAACTCTGGCGCAAACTTCTTGCAGATGGTACCAACAATGAGACCCTGGTTCGCAGGGCAGCGCACATCAGTGCACTACAGGCAGTGCTTATCAAGCCGCAACACAAAAAACGACAAACCTGGTCGCTGGCGGCGAGGAGTATGAGCGCTCCGGGACTTCGGGTCGCCGACGAGCCGGACGATTAGTCGCACATAAAGTCGCACTGAATTTACCGCTGCGTATACAATACGCGTCGCTATGCATGCCTTGTCGATTAAAAATCTTACAAAAACCTACCGCAATGGAATTCGGGCGTTAAAGGGCATCGATCTTGAAGTGGAGTCCGGCGATTTCTATGCGTTGCTGGGGCCAAATGGCGCGGGGAAGACTACCGCAATCGGCATCATCAGTTCCCTCGTCAGCAAGACCGCCGGCGAGGTGAAAATCTTCGGTCACAGTATCGACGATGACCTTGAGGCAGCTAAGTCCTGCATTGGCCTGGTACCGCAGGAATTAAACATGAATTTGTTCGATACGGTACTGAACATCGTGGTCAATCAGGCCGGCTATTACGGCCTCGAACGTCGCCTGGCAATGCAACAGGCGGAGAAATACCTTTCTGAATTGCGTCTTTGGGATCGGCGTTTCGACATTGCGCGTAATCTGTCCGGTGGCATGAAAAGACGATTGATGATCGCACGCGCCCTGGTTCACGAGCCGAAGCTGCTTATTCTGGATGAGCCAACCGCTGGCGTGGACATCGAAATTCGCCGTTCCATGTGGGATTTTCTGCGTGCTACCAACGAAGCCGGTACGACTATTATCCTGACAACGCATTACCTGGAAGAAGCGGAGAGTCTTTGTCGGCACGTCGCAATCATCGACGATGGGCGGATTATCGAAGATGCCCGCATGAGTACCGTATTACGCAAATTGCAGCGCGAGGTTTTCGTGTTGAGCCTTGCTGAGCGGCTGGAGGCGGCTCCGGACCTTGCAGAATTCGAGACGACACTGATCGACGATAGCGAACTGGAAGTGGTGGTGAATTCAGGAACTGATCTCAACACGCTGTTTAGCGTACTCGACGTTCACGATATCAAGGTCGTGAGTATGCGCAATAAAGCGAACCGCCTGGAAGAGATGTTCATGGAGTTGGTCGATAAAAAGCAGGCCGCGGGAAATCAGGGCGGATGAATATTTCACTCAACTGGGTCGGTCTTAAAACCATCGTCAGGAAGGAGTTCCTTCGCGTTATCAGGATATGGGTGCAGACTATTGTTCCGCCCGCCATAACGATGACGCTGTACTTTATAATTTTTGGCAACCTGATCGGACGCCGCATTGGCACTATGGACGGCTATGACTACATGCAATTCATCGCGCCCGGCCTGATCATGATGTCCGTCATCACCAACTCATATGGCAATGTCGTCTCGTCATTTTTCGGTGCGAAGTTTGGCAGACACGTTGAAGAGATGCTGGTTTCGCCGATGTCAAACGCGACCATCATCATAGGTCATGTTGCCGGCGGAATTGTTCGCGGACTAATGGTCGGATCCCTGGTAACGGTAATAGCGCTGAACTTTACAAAATTGACGATCGCTCATCCGCTGATCACAATTTCGATAGTGGTGCTGGCATCAACAGTCTTCGCGTTGCTTGGCTTTATGAATGCCGTTTTTGCCAATAAATTTGACGATATATCGATTATCCCGACATTTGTGCTGACGCCGCTTACCTATCTCGGTGGCGTATTTTATTCTATCTCCTTGCTGCCGGAGTTTTGGCAAAAAGTTTCGTTGGGGAATCCCATTCTTTACATGGTGAATGCGTTTCGCTACGGAATTCTGGGTACGTCTGATATCAGTATCGTTTACGCATACATGATCGTGTTCTTTTTCGTGATTGCATTGTTCTCCGTGAACCTGGCCCTGCTAAACCGCGGGGTCGGCATAAGAGAATAAGATGTGTGGACGGTTTGCATTCTATTCGCCCAGTGAAGCGACAGCGGCCCTGTTCGGCGTAGAGACCTCGCATGCCGTAGAGCCGCGCTACAATATCGCGCCGACGCAATTTATAGCCGCGATTCGCAATAATGAAGAAAATCAGCCAGAGCTTGCGATGCTGCGTTGGGGACTGGTGCCTTTCTGGGCAAAAGACCCATCAATTGGTGCCCGCATGATCAATGCGCGGTCAGAGACGGTCGCCGAAAAACCCTCATTCCGCGCTGCATACCGGAAAAGGCGTTGCCTGATCCTGGCAGACGGCTTTTACGAGTGGCAGAAGACCGATGATGGCAAGATTCCCTACCTTATTTCGCTTGCGGATGGCGCACCGTTCGCGTTTGCTGGCCTCTGGGAGCGCTGGGACAGTAAGGACTCCGGTGAATCACTGCAAACCACGACGATCCTGACGACAGCTGCAAATGAATTCATGTCGCAACTGCATCATCGAATGCCGGTCGTATTGCAACCTGACAATGCCGGACGATGGTTACAGGGGGATACGAATTTGCTCACCGAGGCGACAGAAAACAGCCCGGCTTTTCGTGCCTGGCCGGTCGATCGCAAGGTTAACAACGCGAGAAATGAAACGGCGGCACTTATCGAACCAGTCGGTACGCAAATAGTGGGACGGAGCACGGAAAAAGGCGCCTTTCTTCCGTCCCCGTTATGACGTGGTTATTCGCGTGGTAGCAGGAAGTTCACGCCCTGGTATTCGAGAATAACGCCCTCCGGCGTGATTTCTTTGACCAGCGGGCCCTCGGCGAGGGTGGCACGCTCCTTGTATTTGCTCATATTGATAAAAACGAAGCGGTCAGCGGGCTGGCCACTATAAACATGTATATCAAGGTGCATATCAGGCAGGTTGAGTTGACCCTGCGCACGGAGGTTGTTGAAAGTAGCAGCCGACGCGCTTAGCGGTGGCGCGGGTTCTGCAGCAGATGAAAAAACCGGCTCTGCCGCTAGCGGCAGATTTGTGACAGCTTGCTGCGCGGGCAGCGCTATGAATGGATCGGTATTGACTGCCTGCTGGCGTGCCGGTGCCACGGTGACGGGTTGATTGGTGATAGCAATAGCAGCAGGCGTGGCGCCAGCGGTGTTGTCTGGTGGATTCGTGATGGTTGGAGTCATTGTCGAATCAGGTCGCAACATTACGAACGCAAGGACTGCCAGATTTACGGTAATCAGGGTCGCGACCAGCCAAATCCATTTGCCGGCAGGTTTTTGCTGCGAGGTACTCGGCACATGCACGAATCCGGGAGCATCCTGTCTCTGTCGTTCGGCTTCTGATTTTCGCAGTGCGTCGAGAATAAAAGACATTATCGACTCGCCCGGCAGGTTGCACTGTTTTGCAGCACGATCAGCGACTCGCCGAGAGGGTAGGCGAGCCATCCGGCGCCAGCAGAGAGTTGATAACGATTTGTGTCTTTTCTCCTGCCAGGCCATCGGCATTCAGGCGGTTTTGACGTTGGAACGCCATTAACTGTTGCTCCAGATCCTGGTCGAAAAAGTCAGGCTCGGCGGATTGTGACCGGTAGCTCGCGTCAATCGCGGCCAGACTCTCTCGCAACCAGAGAACGTTGTCATTTTGCGTGCCGGGAGTTATCGCCTGCGCGCTGCCATTTGGCGGACGCCAGATCAGCATGAACTGACCAAACCAGAATTTTGATAGTGCAGCAATCGAAAACGTCATTTGCTCTCCACCGAACGATAGCTCAGCCGAGTCTGCATGCAGTTCAACCAGTGTGGCCTGATGCGTATCGCCGCCATTGTCCGTAAGCGTCAAAACGACCGGGCGGTTGAGTTGTCGCACCCCGGCCCATGAGCCGCGCTGATAGTAGCAACTGAGTCCGTTTGCCGCTGCCTGCTCACAGGCGGTTCCGGCGCCCGGATCATACTGTATGTCCCAGAGTCCCAGCAGCGTCGTAATTCCTGCACTGCTGTCAGATTCTCTCAGCAACCGGCTGAGAAGTAGGTCAGCCGACTGTGCCGCTGCGGGCTGCGCGCCATCGCCTTGCACCGTTGCAGATGCGGCACCTGGGCCGCTTTCGCGAACCACAGACATTGCGGGTTCCGCGGCAGGCGTGCGTTGGCCATAGTAGGACCACAGCGAAGCACCCACGAACATGGCCACTGCGATACCCACTACCGGCACCAGCCATTTCACTATCAGCGGTGTGATTGACTGACCGGAAACCTCTGCCGCTGCTTTGCGCACCAGGCGCTTGTTGACCAGGCGGGTCTCCCGACTGTAAGCACCCAGCAGGGCCCGGTCACAAATCACGTTTATTACTCTTGGTACGCCACCGGACAAGCGGAATACTTCACGCTTTGCAGGTAACTCAAAAATTTCTGTCAACGCGCCGGCAACCTTGAGCCGGTAGTCGATGTACTGACAGGCCTCATCCCGCGACAGAGGCTCCAGGTGGTAGCGACCGGTGATGCGTTGCGTGAGTTGACGCAAACTGGATTTCGACAATTTTTCCCTGAGTTCGGGCTGGGCAATAAGAATAATTTGCAACAGCTTTTGCTTGGCCGTCTCAAGATTCGTCAGGAGTCGCAGTTGCTCGAGCACATCCTCAGCGAGGTTTTGTGCCTCATCGATCAACAGGATGGTGCGCCGACCGCGTGAGTGTGCGCTTAGCAGATGCTGGTTTAGCGCATCAACCAATGCTTTGGCGCTGTCCCTTCTTTCCGGCAAGGGGATGCCAAGCTCCTCGCAAATGGTCGCCAGGAACTCCACCGCAGTCAGTTGCGGATTGAGAATGAGCGCGATGTCGACCTCCGCCGGAATCTTGCCAAGCAACGTTCGTACCAGTGTGGTTTTTCCGGTACCGACCTCTCCAGTCAGCTGAATGAATCCGCCACTCTCGGTTACGCCATAGACAAGATGCGCCAAACCTTCCCCGTGGCGCTCGCTCATGAACAGGTAGCGCGGATCGGGCGTGATCGTAAACGGTTTTTCGTTTAGGCCAAAGAAACTCGTGTACATATTTCGCTGTTGCACCTTGCCTGACATGTGGAACGTCAAAAACCGCCAGTAAAAGCGGATAGAACCGGCATTCTACCTGATTTGGTTGCGGTCCATTGTGCGTGCCCGGCCGAGTGAAAGTTCACCGAACCGGCCACGAATACTATCCACTGTCTGATCAAGTTGTGAGCCGCCGGCTGGAACATCCGGCGCAAATAAATCGGGCTGGGCATCCCGGACAAGCTCGCTGCCGCCGACGCCAAGCAAGCGAATGCGAGTGCCCGGATACTCAGCAAGCCAATTGTGTAGCAAACGTTTGGCGATGTTGTAGATTTGCTCGGTGCCGTTACCGGGCGGGCGTAAAGACTGTTGTCGCGTGTAGGTTGAAAAGTCCGCTGCCCTGATTTTCACTTGTACTGTGCCCGCGACCAGTTCCTTTGCTCGCAACCTGCCCGCAGTCTTTTCGCTCAATCCCAACAGCTCTTTGTGCATGGCGGAGGTTTTATCAAGGTCGGTGTCAAAGGTTTCTTCTGCGCTAATCGATTTGTCCGCCCGTGAAGAAAGCACTGGTCGCTCGTCAATGCCACAGGCGCGATCCCGCGTGCGCTGCGTAAAACGACCGAAGATTGGGTCAAGATCCCGGTCACTCGCAAGGCGCAGGTCCACAATGGTCACAATACCTTTCGGCTGTAATCGTGCCAGCGTTTCCGGTCCGATACCTGGGATCACGCGCACTGGCAAAGGATCCAGGATTTCGCGCATATTTTCCGCCGTGACCACGCAGAGTCCGTCCGGCTTGTCGAGATCCGAAGCAATCTTGGCGACCAGCTTGTTTGGTGCAACCCCGACTGATGCCCGCAGCGATGTACGTTCCAGGATGCGCTTCTTTATTTCCCTGCCGATTTCCACCTCGTTGCCGAACAGCGAAAGGCTGCTCGTGACATCGAGAAATGCCTCATCGAGTGACAGGCCCTCAACCACTGGCGTGAACTCGCGAAAGATAGCAAAAACCTCGCGGGAAACTGCCTGGTAATGTGACATTCGAGGTGCCACCCGCAGCAAGTCCGGGCAGCGGCGCTTTGCCTCACGCATGGGCATCGCTGATCGAACGCCATATTCGCGCGCTTCGTAACTGGCTGCCGCAACAACGCCGCGATTGTTGCCACCGCCGACGACCAGCGGCTTGCCACGCAGTGACGGATCGTCACGTTGTTCGACGGATGCGTAAAACGCATCCATATCGACGTGCAGGATCTTTCGCCCGCCGGTCAATGAATGCGCTCGACGATGTAGCTGGCAAGTGATTTCAGCGAATCGGCATTGGCACCGAATACGGACAGGTTATCCATGGCCGATTGCACCAGTTCGTCACAACGCTGCACTGACTCATCGAGGCCGAATAATGCTGGCCAGGTCGCCTTTTTCAACCGTTGATCCGCACCGGCATGTTTGCCAATGACGGCAGTTTCGCCCTTCACATCGAGGATGTCGTCGCGAATCTGAAACGCCAGACCGATGTCTCGCGAAAACTGATCCAGCGACGCCTGCTCTCGTGTGGACAAATCATCTGCGAGGCAGCTAACCGACATTACGCAGACGCGAAACAGTGCGCCGGTTTTTAGGCTGTGCATTTCTGTTAGTTCGTCAACGGACAGCATGCGACCTTCGGCGTCCAGATCGATGGACTGGCCACCAGTCATGCCCAGTGAGCCGCAAGCTGCAGCGATTGTCTGTACAACACGTCTTACTTCTGTGTCGCTCAGGGTCGGTGCGGTTGCAACAACCTGAAATGCCAGCGGCTGCAAAGCGTCTGCAGCGAGTATGGCAGTGGCCTCATCGAAGCGCCGGTGTACTGTCGGTTGCCCGCGGCGCAAGTCATCGTCATCCATCGCCGGCAGATCGTCGTGAACCAGTGAAAATGCATGAATAAATTCTATGGCGGTCGCGGGCGCATCGAGTTTTTCCGCCACAACGCCAAGGCACTCACCTGTGGCGTACACCAGCAACGGCCGCACTCGTTTGCCACCCGAGAACACGGCATAGTGCATCGCTTCATGCAGTTTGTATGGTGTCTTGCTGGTGGCTGGCAGTGCCCGCTCGAGGCACTCGGTAATTCGTGCTGTGTAGTCGCTTACCCAGTCTGCGAATTCTTGCCCCGGCGCCTGATTTTTCGTCGTCTCGGCCATTGTGCCAAGCGTACACGAATCGAGGCTATAATCCCGCTCCCGGCAAATCCGGTTCTTTTCAGGCAAGCAGTTGAGGAAATATGCAAGCATCAGCACAGGCGCAGCCGAACATAGCGCTGATCAAGTACTGGGGAAAGCGTGATGTCGAGAGCAACCTGCCGGCTGCTGATTCGTTGTCGGTGACGCTGGACACACTATGGACGCGGATGTCGCTTGAATTTGATGAACGGCTGAAACAAGACACATTGGACGTTAACGGCTTTATAGCACCGTCCATGTTGGCGCGCGTGAGTCACTGCCTTGATCTGGTTGTCGGTAACGCTCGCGCATTTGCGCGTGTCCAAAGCAGCAGCAATTTCCCCATTGGAGCCGGACTGGCATCTTCTGCATCGGCTTTTGCAGCGCTGGTTGTTGCCGCAGACCAGGCAACGGGATCTCATCTTGAAACCAACGCGCTGGCGCGACTTGCCGGTGCTGCGTCCGGTTCTGCAGCGCGCTCTTTATTTGGTGGTTTCGTTGAACTAACCGCTGGTGACGAGAAGATCGAGGTTCGGGAAATAGCAGACAGCGCGAGCTGGCCACTCGAGATAATCGTCGCGGTAACCGCTGAAGGGCCCAAAGCCCTCGGTTCAACTGACGCTATGATTCGCAGCGCCCGGACCTCACCATTTTATTCCAGTTGGCTAGAACAGCAGGCCGCCGACATGGAAATTGCGCGGCAAGCTGTGCAACAAAAGGACTTCGCCAAACTGGCTGCCGTTGCGGAGCACAACTGCCTGAAAATGCACTCCGTCATGTGGGGTTCGCGGCCGCCGATCGTCTATTGGAACCAGGCAACAATTGCCTGCATGGAGACCGTGAGAGCGCTGCAGGCGGATGGGCACAGTGTATTTTTTACCATCGATGCCGGGCCGCAGTTAAAAGCAGTGTGCCTGCCGGAAGATGGCGATTATGTGCGGGCAGCTCTGGAGCAAACCGGCGGCGTCATCAGAGTCCTGCAAAGCGGGCTGGGGGCGGGCGCAAGATTGCTGGAGCAAGTATGATGATCGTTAATTCGAGCGCTCCCGGCAAAGCTGTCCTGTTCGGCGAGTACGTGGTTCTTTTTGGCGCGCCGGCGATTGCGACAGCGCTGAACGCTCGTGTGAGAATCACCTTGAACACTACACAGAAGGATTTTCACACGGTAACCGCACCTGGCTATGTGGACGGTACCTGGCGATTTTTGCAGGATGGTAGCGGCGAGATCGACTGGCAGGACGAACTGCCTGACAAGTCATCGTTCGCGCTGCTGGAAAATATCTGGCAACGCATTCCCATGGATGCCTCCTTGCGGCTATCAGTAAGCATAGATTCGAATGAGTTTTTCGCGGCAGCAGGTGGTGCGAAACTTGGTCTTGGCTCCAGCGCGGCAGTCAGCACTGCGTTGGCGCGTGCACTGTATTGCTGCATCGACTTGTCCGCAGATCCAGCGGACAGTTTTCGTGCCGCAAAGGAAGCACACACCACTTTTCAAGGCGGCCGCGGCAGTGGTGTCGATATCGCAACCAGCTTCCACGGCGGTTTGCTGGAGTTCAGGAAAGAGTCTGACATGCCGCCACGCCAACTGACGTGGCCCGGTGGTCTTGCGTATCGTTTTCTGTGGAGCGGTCACCCAGCCAGCACGCGCAGCAAGTTGCGTCTGCTCCGCGATACTGCGCACAACAGAGAAAGTACGCTGGTGCTCGGTACAGCCGCGGAAGATATTGCGTCCATTTGGTCGACTGGCGCCGTCGAGCGGATTATGGACGCGATGCGCCATTATATGGAGGCACTGCGGCAATTCGATGTTGACCACGATCTGGGCATATTCGATGCTGGACATGCCGGGTTGGTCGAGATGGCGGCCGCCAGTGATCTTGTATATAAGCCTTGTGGGGCGGGTGGCGGCGACATCGGTGCAGTATTTGGAGCCGACGAAGAATCTGTCATTGAATTCTGCAGGCAGGCGAAAGATCATGATTTCGTGCAGCTGGATCTGCAGCCAGATGCACAAGGTGTACAAGTCAGGATTGAGCAAGAAGTTGAGTGATTCACGTATAAGCGGTTTTTATCGAATGTCGATTGCCGACAGGATTCTGGCGCTCGCCGTCCGTGGTTTCATCACGCCACTGGACGCTGATGCCTTGCTGGATGGTAACGGATTACTGACAGCTCCGGCAGCGGATAAAATGATCGAAAATGTTGTCGGTGTTTTTGGCTTGCCATTCGCCGTTGCGCCTAATTTTCTGGTCAATAAGAAAGATTACATCGTGCCAATGGTGGTTGAGGAGCCGTCCATTGTTGCTGGCGTTAGTGGTGCCGCAAAACTTATTCGCCAGAGCGGCGGCTTCACCGTTACCGCAACCAAACCGATTCTGATCGGACAAATTCAGATTATCGATGTCGAGGACCCGGATGAAGTGATCCGTTCACTCTATTCATCCGAGCCAATGCTCATTGAGCTGGCAAACAGCCTGCAGCCGAAACTTCTGGTTCGCGGTGGTGGCGCGCAGGAAATCGAGTACTACAAGTACCGGCTGCCCGATGGTCGCTGGACAGTCGTGCTGCACTTGCTGGTCGATACACGCGACGCCATGGGCGCCAACATTGTTAACAGCATGTGCGAGGGATTGGCGCCGCAAATCGAGAAAATCTGTGGTGGTCGGGTCAGCCTGCGAATTCTGTCCAACCTGGCAGACCGGTCACTGGTGAGCGCGCGTGCAACGATCCCACTGACATCGCTGGGAAATGAGGACTATGCAGCGGATCATGTACGCGATGGAATCGTGCTGGCAAATGATTTCGCGAATAGCGACCCGTACCGGGCGGCAACGCACAACAAAGGCATCATGAACGGAATCGATGCGCTCGCCCTTGCGACCGGTAATGACTGGCGCTCTGTTGAGGCCGGCGCGCATGCCTATGCTGCGCGCGATGGCGCTTACCGCGCACTTACGTCCTGGACGATCGAGGCGAACGGCGACCTGCTTGGAGTGCTCACGCTGCCGATAAAAGTAGGCATTGTTGGCGCTTCGCAGGCTGCAAATCCGGCGGCCGCTCTTGGACTAGAACTTGCCGCGGCTCACACCGCTACCGAGCTGGCTGAATTGATGGGTGCGGTCGGTCTGGCACAAAACTTCGCGGCACTGCGTGCGCTGGTTACCGATGGAATTCAGAAAGGGCACATGGGCCTGCATGCGCGCGCCCTGGCAGCGTCAGCGGGCGCATCGCCTGAAATATTCGACCAGGTCGTCGCCGGGATGGTGGCAAGCGGGGAGGTCAAGTCATGGAAGGCTGGCGAACTTGTCGAGCGCTTGCGCGGCGACGAGGTGCACAAACCAGACAGTCTGCCAGCGGACGCGGCCAGCGGCGTGGCATCCGGAAAGGTAATTCTTCTCGGTGAGCATGCTGCTGTCTATGGCAAGCACGTACTGGCGTTGCCTGTGGAGGCAGCCATTACCGCGCGCGTGGCGGAGCGTGTGTCCGGGATCAGGATGTCAATTCCCCGGTGGGATATACAGCAGGAATGGCTGCCAGGGCAGCCCGCACCCAGCGGCGCCGCGGCGGTAGTTGCCCTGATCACGGAAAAGCTTGGCGTTGCCAGCCACGGTTTCGAGTTGCACATTCACTCCCGTATTCCTGCGGCGATGGGGCTTGGTTCGTCAGCAGCGCTTGCGGTAGCCGTTATTCGCGCCTTTAACAATTTACTGCGGCGCAAGATGAGCGATATTGAGGTCGACAAACTTGCCTTTGAATGTGAACGGCTGGCGCATGGCACGCCATCCGGAATTGATAACAACATTGCGACCTATGGTGAGCCGGTTCTGTTTAGCAAAGGAAGTCGCAGCAGAACGAAACCCGTAAAACTTGCTGAAGTGCCACCGCTGGTCGTCGCCGCAAGTGGCATAAAAGGCAGTACGAAAGAACAGGTAGCCGGGGTAAAGTTTCGCTACGAGCGCAGCCCGCAGCTTTACGAAACAATATTCGATGAAATTGACGAGATCAGTGTCGCAGGATCAGTTGCCCTCAGGGAATGTGACTACGAACAGCTTGGTGCATTGATGAATGTCTGCCATGGGCTTCTCAATGCGCTTGAGGTTTCGATGCCAGAGCTGGAAAAGATGATAGACATCGCGCGCAAGAATGGCGCGATTGGCGCGAAATTGACCGGCGCTGGTGGTGGCGGGTCGATCGTCGCGTTGTGTCCCGGCAAAGAAAACAATGTTGCTCATGCGCTGCAGGAAGCCGGTTACCAGATTATTCGAATGACAGAGCAGCGATGATCGAGGTGCCCGAAAAAATCGTTTCATCGGAAGATGAGCTGCTGATTCTTGTTGATGCGACCGACAATGAAGCTGGTCATATGAGCAAAGCAAAGTGCCACGATGGTGGCGGTGTGCTGCATCGGGCGTTTTCTGTTTTCTTGTTTAACAATAGTGGCGAAATTTTGTTGCAACAACGCAGTGCGGATAAAAGGCTGTGGCCGATGTACTGGTCAAACAGTTGTTGCAGTCACCCGCGAAAAGGTGAGTCGATTGGGCTTGCAACAAGCAGGCGCCTTCAGGAAGAACTTAATG
>SMVA01076766.1_pt1 | contig 43823 bp, 44 predicted proteins | sample 2456451 | NCBI WGS metagenome assembly SMVA01 (sample SAMN11095933, study PRJNA526329) | marine sediment metagenome | biome: Marine sediment; feature: Surficial sediment; material: Deep marine sediment; isolation source: Hadal surficial sediment | place: Pacific Ocean | collected 2014-05 | depth...
AGGTCGTCGGACACATTGAGGACGGTAAGATACAAAGCCGGGTAGAACAGGGCTGTGAACCCTAACCAGATTAGCAGGGCCAACATGGTGGCGCCGCCGGTGATGTCCTCTATCCCCAAAATCATGGCCGAAGAATAACAGCTCCCGATAGGGAACGCAATTTCGCAAGGCAGGTGCGACCATGACGCAGGCAAGTTCCAAATTTGGCCGGGCAGGGGAGCGGGCCACGATAAAATTTTTTTAAAAAACCGGCTATCGGACCATTGAAAAGAATTTCCGCACCCAGGCAGGTGAAGTGGATGTCATCGCCGAGCATGAAAAAGTTTTAGTGTTTGTGGGAGTTAAAACCCGTTCCGGAAGTCAATTGGGGCATCCGGTAGAAGCCTTGACTCCCTATAAACAGAAAAAAATAGGCCAGATTGCCCGAGGCTTTTTGGCTAAACATAATATTCAAGACCGGCAGTGCCGGTTTGACGTGGTTTCGATTTCAGGGGACCCGGAAGCCGCCCAAGACTGGTAAATTGAATTGATCCAGGATGCCTTTCGGATTTGAGCGGTAAATTTTCAGGGAGAAGTTTCCTGAAAATTCCACTCACTAGAGTGGCGAAACATGTAAATCCCGTTAGGTCAATCGGGCTGGAGTTTTGAGCGGATACCTTGTATTATTCATACCTTAGGCGGATTTTATCCAAGACAGCGATGATTTTCAGGCCACGCCTCCGGAAATAAGTGTGGGAACCGGGAACCAGTGTGAATTATATTAAAAGTTGTGTGTTTATCACTTAAAATATACTACATGAACTATTCAGGAGGAATTTGTGACTTCCATTTTGAAAACTTTGTCGGCTCTTTTCTCCGATTCGAAATCAGAAATTAATATGCCATCCGCCAAGCCGGCTGAGGAAAATAATATGCCATCAACCAACCAGGAACCCGTTTCTTCCACGGCGGAAGAGCCGACTGCGGAAAACTTCTCCGAGCCTCCCGCACAGCGGCGGATCATTCAGGCGCCGGTTCTAGTCGAGAGTTTGGGAGAGGGACAGGCTTCCGAAAAAGTATTTATCAAAGCCGAGCCTGCGGAGAACGGAGACCAATGCAAACTCATGGTGAACCGGTCCTTGTTTGCCGGGTATTCCTGGTTTTTTAAGGATTTTGAAAGCGCCGCAGGCTCGCCATTGGCGGAGAAAATTTTTAGCAGCGATCTGGTGGATACCCTCCTGATCCATAATTCCACCGCCATTGTCACTAAATTTGGCGGCAAAATGCAGGGCGACTGGTTGCCCTTGGCTAAGGAATTGGGGCAGATCATTCGTGAGGTTCTGGAATCGGGTTCGCCTTTGTTGTCCGACGATATTATTAAAAACCTTCCGCCAGAAGAGCAAGTCCGCAAGGATATCCAAAAAGTCATCGATACCGAAGTCAATCCCGGAGTAGCGGCGCATGGGGGAAAAATAGTTCTGACCAGTGTGACCGGCAATTCCGTGACGATTCAGATGGGTGGCGGTTGTCAAGGATGCAGTGCCGCGGACCTGACTTTGAAGCAAGGCATCCATAGTTCGTTTCGCAAGGCCGTTCCCTATGTGGGCGCCATCTACGATGAAACCGATCATGCGGCCGGCATGAACCCCTATTATTCATAATTTCCAATGCCAAAATTAAATCTATTTAAGTTGAAAGTTGAAACTGGGGATATGGGGCTAGCGGAGCCTGTCCACTTTACGATCAATGGTCATAAGTTACCCTTTGATGATTTTAAGGGAGGCACGGGTGCGGGAGAAACGTTTGAAGGTGAGTTTGAAATCCGTAGTTTTGCCCATTCTTTGACGCTGGTGGGCCCTGAGTCCGGTTCATGGAAGATCCGCAAGATTCACGTGGATTATGACTGTGAGAATACCCCACCCTATTCAGCGACTTTTGGGGAGGTGGCATTGGATGAGACCACCGAGGTCAATATCTGGCAGGATCCACCCCTCCCGACTTGGGATGTCTAAATCGCTAAGGCGAGGAGAGCGCTATATTCTTGGGGGAGCCCACATAAACGCGCTTGGCAAACCGGGCATTCAAGTGCCCCAGCAAGACATAATTTTTCACCGTGGTTTCCAGCGGTATGAAGTGCTTTGACGTCCAGAATGTCAGTTCGCCGGTTTCGGTCTTGAAGACGTCTTTCGGGATCACCACTTTCAATAAAAGACTTCCGCCCATTTCGTTATCTTCCTCTTTCTGAAATTTCTCCGCCTCCTGATCCGTGTTGATGTAAGCCAAAATATATTTCATGCTTTTTTCAGGAATGGTCGAGATGGTGTAGTTTTGCCCCTTACGTAGCTTGCCATAAACACCGTTTCGAAAGTTGTAGAACGCGGCAAGGATATCGTCAAAGAAAACATTTTCAGGAAGCGGCTCACTGTTCTGCTCTTTCAGGGTTTCATTGCTGTATTTGAACCAATGATGTTGCCGGGATTTATAATCCATATAATGAACGGTGCGTTCCACGTCGTCGCCAACGATGACTTTTCTTTCGAACTTGGTGGTGCGCACTCGCCTTCCGCCCTCGATGATTTCAAAAGTGGATTTATAAATATGTTTTCGGTAGGAGGTGAAGAACCCCACGAAGCCTTTGGTTTCGGCCACAAGGATGGATTTGAATTTTCCCTTATCCTCAAAGAAGCTTACTTTGGCCTGGGCGGCATTATCAAATATCAGAAGGGAAATATCGAAATAAAGGGATTCTCCCGCAAAACGCCGTATGTCCCCGTCCGGTGAGAAATTTTCATATTCACCCAATTTCGTACTGTTTTGTTGGGGAGAAAATCCGGGGTTTCCCATAACTGGGGATGAAAAGAAAATCCAGAGGAGGCCGCTCATCAATACTCCCGCAGTTTTTACTGCATTGCGGCTCAAAATGGACCTGGAATATTTTTTCATATTAATTTTGCTCAACAAAATTATTGAAAATAGATGGCAATTTCCCTATTATTGAAATCGATCCCGCTAATTTTGTGGGATCATTCGATAGGCTAATACTTAATATATAGTAAACGATGGCTACTGAAACCTTACCAGAAACTTTACCAGAAACGTTGCCTCAATCTCCAGAGGAATTCGTGACGCCGGATTCCAGAGGGGAATCCGCTTATTTGCCCCTTTACCGGGTTATCATGTGGGATGACAATGTGACCACTATGGAATTTGTGATTCGTATGTTGGTCAAAATTTTTGGCAAGGATTATAGTGCCGCTGAGAAGTTAATGTACGAAATTCACATTTCAGGTCATTCGCACGTGGAAACGCTCCCGTTGGAAAGAGCCGAGTTCAAGGTTGAGCAGGTGTACACTGCGGCCTCTATGGAAAACTTTCCTTTCAAATGTACCATCGAACCTCTTTAGCGCTCCGCGTTGCTTAGCCGGCGTCCCGCCTTTTGTTTTCGTTGAACTATTTTCTTTTCTCCATGGGGACGTAATCATTCTTGGCGGGGCCGCGGTAAATCTGCCGCGGGCGTCCGATCTTAAAATCCTCATCGCCCTGAAGTTCAACCCAGTGGGCGATCCAGCCGGGCAATCGGCCTATGGCAAACATAACTGGAAACATGTTTACCGGGATGTTCAACGCCTTGTAAATCAAACCAGAATAAAAGTCCACATTAGGATAAAGTTTCTTGGAAAGAAAATAATCGTCCTTGAGAGCGATTTCTTCCAATTCAAGTGCCAGTTCCAGCAGGGGTTCTTGGACGCCTAATTTCTCAAATACCTGATGAGCCAGTTTTTTAATGATTTTCGACCGGGGATCAAAGTTCTTATAAACCCGATGGCCGAATCCCATGAGCCGGAAAGGATCTTTGGGATCCTTGGCTTTATTGACATATTTTTTAATCTGACCGCCATCATCCTGAATGGCTTGCAACATTTCAATGACCGCCTGATTCGCACCGCCATGTAACGGCCCCCACAAGGCATAGATGCCAGCCGACACCGAAGAGTATAAATTGCATTTGGAACTCCCCACCAGTCGCACCGTACTGGTGGAACAATTTTGTTCGTGGTCGGCATGCAGAATCAACAGCACATCCAGAACCTTGGCAACCATCGGGTCGACCTCATATTTTTCGCAGGGATTGGAGAACATCATGTTCATGAAGTTTTCCGTGTAATTCAATGCGTTGTTCGGGTAAGGCAGGGGTTGTCCAATGGATTTTTTGTAGCTGTAGGCCGCAATCGTGGGAAATTTGGCAATCAGCCGATGGATGGTGATTTCAATCTCGCGGTCATCTGGCTGGTTCATCTGGTCTTGATAAAATGTGGCCAGCGCCCCCACAACCGCACTGCACACTGCCATGGGATGGGAATTGTTGGGAAATCCGTCGTAAAAATTTTTGATGGATTCGTGAACCATGGAGTGGTGCTTGACGTGATAGCTGAAGGTTTCATATTCGGATGGGGTGGGGAGGTGTCCGTAAATCAGGAGGTAGGCGGTTTCAATGAATGTGCTTTTTTCCGCAAGTTGCTCGATGGGGATGCCGCGATAAAGTAGAATTCCCTTTTCCCCGTCCAAATACGTGATCTGGCTTTGGCAACTGCCAGTGCTGACGAATCCCGGGTCATAAGTGATCAATCCCGTGGTGGCACGTAATTGGGAAATATCCACGGCCTTTTCGCCAAATACCCCCTCGATAACAGGAAGTTCAAAAGTTTTGCCCTCATGGATTATTTGTATCGTCTGGGTCATGTTTGGCCTCCGATCAATAGTTGATAATTATTTGATCGAGTTTATTGGGATTTTATTCTCGTTTATATTATAACTGCACTGGCGAATAATGTCATAAATGAACCCGCCCTTCCCAAGGACATAAAATATGAAAAATAAAAACCTGATGCTGTATTTCCTGTTGGCCGGAATAGTGCTGGGCGGAATTTGCGGGTGGGTTTTCGGACCCAAAATGATGGTGGTCGCTTGGATGGGCGAGATGTTTTTAAATGCTTTGAAGATGATGGTGATTCCCCTGATCATATCCTCCCTCATCGTGGGCATTGCCGGTCTCGGTGACATCACTAAAGTGGGCAAGACGGGAGCCATCGCCCTGATTTATTTTTCAGCCACGACCGCGTTCTCAGTGATTGTAGGTTTGATTCTGGTCAATGTGATTCGTCCGGGGGATTCGGTGGCCCTGGCGTCTGCCATACCGGCGGGCGTGGCCGACAAGGTGGACACCGGCATCACCGATATATTTTTAAGTTTCGTGTCGCCCAATCTGGTGGAATCCATGGTCAAGATGGATATTTTGCCCTTGATAATTGTTGCCCTGGTGTTTGGCGGGATCCTGACCACTATGGGAGAAAAGGGGCAGACCGTTATTAAATTTTTTGACGCGATCAATGTAGCGGTGATGAAAATGGTGCACCTGATTTTATACGTGGCGCCGCTTGGTGTATTTGCCCTGATCGCCTCCAAGCTGGGTGCCGCCGGAGGGGGCGACCTGTTTCTGGCAGAACTCGCCAAAATCGGAAAGTTTGCCTTTACCGTGGTCGGCGGCCTGCTGATTCATGGTTTGATCATTCTCCCCATCATCCTGTACCTGGTCACTGGTCGCAACCCCCTCGCGTTCTTCAAGGGTGCCGGTCAGGCACTGACCACGGCTTTTTCCACCGCCAGCAGTTCCGCCACGTTGCCGGTGACGATAGAATGCGCCGAGAATTTTAATAATGTTTCAAGACGATCGGCGCTGTTTGTGCTGCCGATCGGGGCCACCGTCAACATGGACGGAACCGCCTTATACGAAGCGGTGGCGGCTATTTTTATTGCGCAAATGGTCGGGATTCCCCTGGGGTTTTCAGATCAGGTGATCATTTTTTTAACGGCGACCCTGGCGGCTGTCGGCGCCGCTGGCATTCCGGAGGCCGGCCTGGTCACCATGGTCATGGTCCTGCAATCGGTGGGACTGCCCTTGGAAGGCATCGGCATGTTGTTGTCGATTGACTGGTTTTTGGACCGGTGCCGGACCACCGTCAATGTCTGGGGAGATTCCATAGGCTCTGCCGTCGTGGACCGGTTGGAAGAAAAATTCGTGGAAGGAGGGCCGTAAATTGACTTTAATGATTCTGTTTGGTTTGTTGATTGGAGTGCTATCCTCTTTTTCTGGATTGGGAGGTGGGTTTCTGGTGGTCCCTTTCCTGATTTACATGGAGAAGAAGACGCAACTGGCAGTGGGAACATCTTTTCTGGTGGTGATGTTGATTGCCGTATCGGCTGTCCTGGCCCATGGCCGCCTGGGGAATATTGATTACAAAACGGGTCTTTACCTGGCGTTGGGAGGTGTGGTGGGAGCGCAGATCGGCCCTTTTATATTGCAAAATGTGTCTGATCAGATGTTCAAAAGAATATTTGCCTGCCTACTGGTGGGGATTGGTGTGTGGATGTTCATCAGCTCCCGCAATCCCGTTTGATGTTGATTAGGAAAGGGTGGGATAGAGAGCCGGAGATTATTTTGCACGCTCTCCCCGCACGATGCGGGCGGCAAAAGGACCTTCTCCCAGTTTATTGATCCAGTTGGACCGGCCCTTGATCAAATTGTACATCATCGCCCGGTCGCCATTGACCGTGTCCGTCCAGGTCACATCCGCGCAATCCGGTTCAAATATCGGTGGCAGGTAAATGATGTCGCCGCCCTTGGCTTTCAGGGAATTACTTTTATCGAAGATACTTTTAATATCTTCCAGCTTGCACACCCGCCAGTCATCAAACCCACCAAACTTTTCCGCATTCAGTTCTTCAGCATAAGCCTGGCACTGCAACAGGTTGCGCCATTTGCCCAGCATTTGACGGGTGTCCTTTTTCAACCAGGTCAGCCCGGTTTGAGTGTCTGTGACGGTGTCGTTGCCGTTATCTAAATATCTGGCCATGTTCAATCCTTATGGGGCTCATCATAAAACTATTTGAAAGCAATGTCCAAACTTTTAAGATTTTTTGGCCTAGTTTCCTGATGAAAAATGAAGCCCTTGAAATTGATAGTGCAGGCCGGGTGGATATTTGACCTCAAAAAAATTATCTTTAAAAGGGGCTTGGTGAGGGTTGGCGATGACCACTTTATAATCGAAGGGGTTCTCCTCGCAACTGCGAAAAAAACACCAGCGCAGGTGGATGGGTTTGCTTAAATCACGTTTGAAAATTATTCCCAACAGGTTTTGGCCGTTGAAGAAAAACTGCAATATATAATGGTCCGTATTTATCTGAAACGTTTTTGTTTTATCCAAGCGCATGAGGTTTACGGGGTTTGCGATTTTAGTGGCGAGAGTCGGGTATTCTTTGAGGGAAATAGTTTCATAAGCGTGAGCCGGATGCGAGATACAGGCCATCAACAACACTGAAAAATATATAATATTATAGCTGACAGTCGATGGCTGAAAAATTTTGTGAGGGGGGCCGTTTTGCATTGGGTGATGTTTGAATGGTAGAGAAATACCCTCGATTGAGCAGTATTTTTAGGGTTTTCTTCATTATAACGGAAGGACAGCAAAAACAAAAAGCCGATAGAAATAAATTCTATCGGCTTTCCGTTTATTTAAATCAGGGCAATTGCTTGCCTTAAAGTCTAAAAGATTACTTCAAAGTCGGATGATAATCACCACACATCGCATTGGAAACCAGGTTTTCTTTCATGAAGCCTTTGCGATTTTGGTTCATTTGTTTGCGATAGACACCATCAGAATTATCGCCCTGGCAATCGCCATCAACTAAACCGCGCACTTCAGCTTCCTCAACGGTCCTGGCAGCTTTCCAGGATGAGGAATGTTGCGAGGAACCATATTGTTGATCCGTGTTGATTGCGGATACACTACTTCTGGATATATGGGCCCGGGAAGCCCGATTCACTGCATCGGTCAAGGATCGCGCATGAGCGCCTCTTTGAACCACGGTCTGACCCACACCCATCACGCTTTGATCCTGCTGGGCATATGAACCGGGGAGCAACTCATCGGCTGACGCAGAAGACACGCCAAAGGCCAAAGCCGCTACGAAACACATTGCCAATACTAATGCTTTCTTATTCATCTTAGTCTCCCCATTGAAAGATTAAACTAAATTGAACTATAAAAAACAAAAATCCGTTATGGATTCGAATGAACGCTTTGAATGTAAGTCAGCACGCAACCTTGACCGCACCGTTGCAAAAACCGCTAAGAGAATCCTTATGAAATCAGCAGGTTTTAATAAACCTCAAGCAGGTGATCAGGCCCAAAATCTATATTCTTACGGACCATTTGTCAATAGAAAAAAACCGCTTTCGAGCTGTATTTCAATTGAACTGGTTACCCGGCACCAGATTTACTGTAATCTCCTTAAAAACAATGGAGTCAAATTCTTATTCTTCTTGAGTTTAGAGAAGTCACAATAGGCGGAGTTTCAGCCTTGGGCGACGGTTGAATAAAGCATTTTAGAAAATTGTTATGGGAATTTGATAGACTTGACATAACGCCGGGCCGGCTTTCCGGTTTGGGTTCAATAACACTGGGAAAATATTCAGCTTATATGACAAAAAAATACTTTACCGTGGCGGAAGCCAATGCCCTGATTCCCGATTTGATGGAATGCGTTCCACGTTTGCAATCCCTTTATTCCAGCATGATGACTCAATTCCCTGACATGAAACAAGTGCGGGAGAAAGTAAACTTAAATAGTGGGAGTCCGCAGGGCGCAGAATACTTGCGGGTGGCGTTGACCGCTAACGAAGTCGTCAAACACTTTGAAGATATGGGATGTGTCTTGAAGGGGATTGAAAATGGCTTGGTAGATTTTCCAGCCATGCGGGAAGGGAAGGAAGTGCTTCTTTGCTGGAAAATGCCTGAAAAAGAAATCCTCTTCTGGCACGATCTGAACTCAGGGTTTACTGGCCGTCAGCCCATTTGACGAGCCTATCGGTGGCTTGCTTGACAGACTTTTATTTTCCCCGAGCGATCAATTGTTGCAGGCGTTTGACCAGCTTTGGATTGCCCGCCAGAGCGGTGCCCTCTTGGATACTGCCTTTTTTCCCTGAAAAATTTGCAAACGCGCCTCCGGCTTCTTCCACCAGAATTTTACAGGGTGCGTAATCCCATATGTAGGCTAGCGGATCGACCATAGCGTCCACCGCGCCGCGGACGGCCATCAAGTGACCGAAGGCGTCGGGATAAGTTCTGACCAGTTCCGCCTGTTGGTGTAGGTTTTGTACCAGGCCCAAGCGTTTTGTTTTCCGAAAACAATAGACATCCGCGATTCCCAGGGTGGCCCCTTGCAAAGTTTCGTGGGAAGAGACCTGCAAGCGTGAATTGCCGCAAAACGCGCCTTGGCCTTTGACAGCCCAGGCGGTTTCCTGCAATGCCGGCAGACAAATGATTCCCATGACCGGTTCTCCGTGACGCAACAGGGAAATGAGGGTGGCAAATAATGGCAGTCCCTGGATAAAAGACCGGGTGCCGTCTATGGGGTCTACCGTCCATACCCATTCCCGTTCCGCGTGCTCTTCACCAAACTCCTCGCCAATAATCCCATGGTCTGGGAACTCACGGGTGATGCACTTGCGCAGGTACTCTTCGGCTGTTCGGTCGGCCAGCGTCACCGGGCTCCGGTCGGCTTTGAGTTCTACCGCAATCCCCGACCGGAATGACTTCATGATTCCCCGGGTGGTGGGTTTCAACCATCTCAGGGCTGCGTCTTTGGCCTGCAGTAAATCCTTCATGAATTCCTTAAATCAATTTGGGCGATTGAACGGGCTGGCCGCCGGCGTTGCTCACGCCCGTTTATTATTTCCAATCCGGAAAAATAAATTGCTTTTATATCACGGTAAACTATAATCTTTTTTCACTTTAATCCAAAAAAAATGTCTCACTCTTCTTACCCTTCTCATCCATGAAAAACAAACAATTGGTTTTTGGCGTAATTTTCTGCTTTTTCATTGCGATGCTGTTTCTTCTGGTGATTGTCTGGGAAATCAAGAAGTCGATTGATTTCGATGAAAGAATGCGCTCCATTCAGGAAGACACCAAACAAATCACAATTGATGACAACCGTGATTTTAGTATTTACGAAACATTCACCGGGGACGATGCCCGAGAAATGATTTTAGTGCCGGAAGGCGTGTTCACGCGTGGCTCCAGCTCCGGAGGTTTTGATGAGAAGCCTCAGCAGGAAATTTATCTTGACGCCTTTTATGTTGATAAATATGAGGTCAGCGTAGAGGATTACAACCAGTTTCGCCGCGCCGCAAACTACATCGAACCTTCCGTTCCATTTTTCCAGGGGGATCACAATATTTTGAAAACGCCCAATTTCCCGGTGGTCGGGGTTTCCTGGTACGACGCGGTCAATTACTGCACCTGGGCCGGGAAGCGACTGTTGACGGAGGCGGAGTGGGAGAAAGCCGCCCGGGGAACCCATGGCCTGACTTATCCCTGGGGCAACAGTTTTCTCCCCAAGAGGGCCAATATTGCGGGCACTGCCGATGAATACAAGTACATGTCTCCTGTAGGAAGTTTCCCCATGGGGCGCAGTGTTTATGGCGTGTATGATATGGCTGGCAATGCCTCAGAATGGGTTGAGGACTGGTACGATCAGTTTTCTTATAAAAATTCTGCCATGATCAATCCCATCGGGGTGGAGACAAGCAAAAACCACGTGTTCCGGGGTGGCTCCTGGGATGCTCGTAAGGTGGATGCCCGGACCGCCAAGCGGTTTGCCGCCTCGCCCGGACGCAAAGACAGCATTGTCGGATTTCGATGCGGGTTGTCGGCCAAACCCACCTCCGGTTGATCGCGCTGGAGCCTCACTTCATGGTCTCCCTTGAATCTTTCCCGCTATAAATTCTGGATTTTACTGTTCTTTTTCGCCTCCGGCTCAACGGGATTGATTTACGAGGTGGTGTGGACTCGCCTGCTAACTCTGGTCATGGGCAATACCCATTACTCCATTGCCACCGTTCTCACCACGTTCATGGCGGGTTTGGCCTTGGGCAGTTATTGGGGAGGACGCTGGATCGACCGCCAGGGCAACCCCCTGATGATTTATGCCTTTCTGGAAGCGCTCATTGGGATTTATTGTTTCCTGATCCCGCACCTCATAGATTTGGCTCTGCCCCTGTTCAAGTGGATTTACATCAATTTCCAGGATTCGTACACCGCGGCAAGTTTTCTCAGGTTTTTGATTTGCGCCGGGATACTTATTCTCCCGGCATCTTTAATGGGCGCCACTCTGCCGATCATGGGAAAGTTTGTGACCCGCGATTCGGAAAGGATCGGCCGGGAAGTGGGGACTCTCTATGCGGTCAATACCCTGGGTGCTGTGGTGGGCGCCTTCGTCAGCGCTTTTGTGTTGATGCGTCTTTTGGGGATTCAAGCGACTATTTGGGTGGCGGCAGGTCTCAATCTCGCCATCGCTTTTACCATCATTCTATTTTTTAGAAGCCCCTGGTCTGACCGGCAAGGGGTTGCCTCGGAAGACGCCGCCACCACAAGGCCCTTGAGCGGCATGGAAAAAGCCGTTCTGATGGTGTTCGGTTTTTCCGGTGTGACCGCTCTGGTTTACCAGGTGGCCTGGAACCGGATATTTTCCCTCCTGTTGGGCTCCTCAGTCTACGCGTTCAGCTTGATCCTCACGGCCTTCATCTTGGGCCTGGCCTTGGGGACTCTCACTTTTTCGCGATGGTGCAACCGGTTCAGGGACTTGCTGAAAGTCTTTGGGTTGTTGCAATTGGGCATTGGACTGTCCGCTCTCATCGCAGTGCCATTTTTCAGCTCCATCCCGCTGGTCAACCGCTGGGTCTATTTAAACTGGGGGCTGGGATTTTCATCGATCCAATGGGCCAACTTTTTGATCATCTTCACGCTGATTTTTATCCCGACCTTTTTAATGGGGGGGCAATTCCCGGTGGTCATCAAACTGGTGGCCCACCGCCTGTCTTCCCTGGGACGGCATGTGGGCACGGCCTACGCCTGCAATACGATCGGGACCATCTTCGGTTCCTTTATCGGGGGGTTTCTGTTGATTCCCTGGCTGGGCGTTCAGAAGACTATTATTGCCGCTATTTTGGTCAATGCGGTGCTGGGCATTTTTTTACTTGTGAAATCAAAGAGCCTGTCGATTCAGGCTAAATACTACGTCCTGCCCGGTGTGCTGCTGCTTTTCGTATTCTGCGCCCGTGGGATGGCGCCGTGGGACAAGGCGGTGATTTCCAGTGGGTCTTTCATGCCTTACCGCATTGCGGATTTGGCCGGGGCGTTGTCGCGGGAAAATAAATTATTGTTTTACAAGGAAGGCATCCACACCACGGTGACGACCGAGTTGGCGGTGACCGGCAACATATTTCTTCGCGTCAACGGTAAAACAGATGCCTCCCTGGCCATGGACATGCGCACTCAACTGCTGTCCGGTTACCTGCCGATGTTTTTTCATGACGATCCAAAATCGGTTCTGGTGGTGGGGCAGGGCAGTGGGGTGACATTAGGAGCGGTGGAGCAGTTTCCGGTGCGGGAGATCGATCTGGTGGAAATTTCGCCAGCGGTCATTGAAGGGAGCCGCTTCTTTTCACCGTTCAACCACCAGGCGTTGGACGACTCCAGAGTGCGTTTGATTTTGGAGGATGGGCGCCATCACCTGACCCACAGCGATAAAAAATACGACGTCATCATATCCGAACCATCCAACCCCTGGATATCGGGCGTCGGCGCTTTGTTCACCGTGGAATTTTATCAAAAAGTAAAATCCCGTTTGAATCCTGGCGGGATCGTGTGCATCTGGGCACACACCAACATGTCGCCAGAGAGTTTTAAGTCGATCGCCAAAGCGTTTCATTCGGTGTTTCCTTTTGTCACCCTTTGGGAATCCGTAGTGGGGGATGATTATTTGCTGATCGGTTCTACTCAGCCTTATTACCTGCCCTATGAAAAAGTGGACCGATATTTACGCAATTCAGTCGGAGGCGAGGATTTAAAACGATTGGGGATTGGCAGTGTCCGCGACCTGATGGGCCTCATGATGATGGATCAGAGCCGGCTGAAAAAATTTATTGAGGGGGCCCCCATACATACGGATGACAATTCGCTGTTGGAATTTGGCGCGCCGGAATACATCTACAAGGATGAGCGGCATATCATTGTCCGGCAACTCACGCCTTTCTTTAAGTCCTCTCCTGAATTTTTAAAGTTCAGCGAATTGGAAGAGGGCGCGCGTGACCGCGTTAGAAAAGATATCGCCTCTCTGGAGCGTACCGAAACCCAGGTGAAGGAAATCAAACGCAATGCTCGCATTGACCAATTTCTTGACCAGGCGGTGGCGGCTGTGGAGCGTGGCGCTTATGAAAGTGCCGTTCAATTGTATTTGAAAATTTTGCGGGGTGAACCGCGACATGTTCTCACCCATCTCAATCTGGGAAATGTTTTTGTGGCGGTTCAGGAATATGAAAAAGCGGAGCGGGAGTATCGGATAACCTTGGAGATCAATCCCTATTATTATTTTGGAGCGGTATCCCTGGCGCGGCTGTACCTCCAAACCGGCAAGCCGGAGCGGGCTGAAGCGGTTCTGAAAAAAATGTCCACCTGGTTTCCCGGTGATTCAACTCTCGTGCAATTATTAAAACGGACCCAGAGGGGAAAGCCATCCTAGATTCTAATTTTGACTAAAAGAAATTTTGATACCGAAAGATGAGTTCTGTATACTTCTCATTTGCATTTAAGCCATTTATTACTCATCCCCTGAAAAAAGCTGATTCATGCCAAAATCGATAAAAATTCTTTGGGCCGTTTGCGCCGTGTTGGTCCTTTTTACATTTTTTTATATGTCCCTGCAAAATCAAATGAAGGCCGCCCAAAAGCGTGATCTGGAGAATCGTGCCGAGAACCTCCAAAAATATGAGGCAAAGAAAGCCCGGTTTGAAGCCAAAATACAGACGGCGGAGATGATTTCCGAGATCAAAGAATTGAATGCCTCGGGGCGTTATATGGATGCCGCCGTCGTGGCTCAAAAAACGGTTGAACTGGACCCACAGAATTCACGAGCCTTCACATGGTGGGGAATTTCCCTGGTTAAAATGGGCAAGAAGGCTGAAGCCGTGGAAAAATTTATTCATTCCGCGCGATTGGATCCGAACCACGCCAAGACTTATATTTATTGGGGATTGACCCTGGCCATTGAAGAAAAATATCAGGACGCCATTGATAAATATGAAAATGCCCTTCTGCTGGAACCGGAGAACAGCGATATTTATACCTATTGGGGCGGCGCTCTGGTGAAGCAAGGGAAATATGATGAGGCGATCGCCAAACTGAAAGAAGCGCTGAATTTTAATTCCAATAATGAATTGGCCTACGGTCTCCTGGTGGATTCCCAATATCATACGGGAAATTACTCTAAAGCCTGGCAGACCGTGGCCCGGGCCCGCAAGCAGAAAGTCATCATTGCGGAAGCCTCGTTACAGCGGTTGGCTTCTGCGAGTCCAGAATCCGCTAGCCGTTGAACGGGTTCACCCCTTTTGATATATTGAGAAAGTACCTTTAGCCTTCCACTCAACGGGGCACTGATCTGCCCAGCCGGATTTCCTTTTACGAGATATTTTTCATGCTCAAGCTCACCCTAAAATCAGGTTCCTTAATTCGGGTGGGGTTTTTCCTGATCTTCTCCGTGATTTTTTTTACGTTCCCCGCCAACCCCCTTTGGGCTCAGCTGGATCCTGATGACGCAATAAACTCCCCTGATGAAATCCCCGTGTATTGGACGGTCGTCCATCATGAGACCGTGATGGTGGAGGATATTGTGGTTTCACAGGTGGCACCGGTCCTTCAATCCGTACCCGCCTTGGACATTGAAGAGACGGCCTTGCCTTTGGAGGGGCAAGACTTGGAAGGTTCTGATGCGTTGCCAGAAGAATCGGCGGATCCCTTTGACGACGACCCGTTTGAGGAAGATCCGTTTGCGGCGGAAGAAGTGGTGATTCCGTCGATTGCTGATCCTTTCCAGGGATTCAACCGGGCCGTGTACGGCGTCAACGATGGTATCTATGAATATTTCATGAGGCCGGTGGCGGAAACCTATCGGGGAGTGGTCAACGAGGATTTTCGAATGGCCATTAGGAATATTTTTAACAACGCTTTGATTCCAACGAAGTTTTTGAGCTCCCTGGTTCAGGGGAAATGGGATAAAGCCGGCCGCGTGATCAGCCGCGGGCTGATCAATATAATATTTGGGGTGGGAGGCGCTTTGGATGTCGCTGGCCAGGAATACGGCATCGAAGATGTCGATGAAGATTTCGCGCAAGCTCTTGGCTTCCACGGAATTCCTTCAGGACCGTATATCGTCTTGCCATTATTAGGACCTTCTTCGGTGCGGCACACAGTGGGGCGGGCGGTGGACATGGTTTTGAATCCTCTTTTTTTCTTTTCTCCCGGGTTTTGGGAAAGCGCTGCTATGACTGGCGGCAACATGATCAATGGCGTCACCTTTTACATCGACGATATTAAAGCCCTTAAAGAGGGCGCGATCGACCCTTACGAAAGTATTCAGGATTTTTATCACCAAAGACGCGAAATCCTGATCCAGAATTGATGTTCGCTGGTCCCCCCGGCAAGACTGGCAACCGCCCGCCACCCCAAAATTTTGCGAAATTATAGGTTTTGAATTAAAATCTCCTTTCATCTTTTATATTATAGTCATTAACGACCCTTGGTTGTGCCAGCCCATGGGGAGTTTTATTCAATTAAATTTGTTTATGGAAAAAATGGAAACCAAAAAATTTAAAAACCGATTGTCTGAGGAAATCAGCCCCTATTTGCTTCAGCATGCCAGCAATCCTGTTGATTGGCATCCCTGGGGGCCGGAAGCCCTGGCGAAGGCCAAGCAGGAAGACAAACCTATCTTCCTGAGCATTGGCTATTCTTCCTGCCACTGGTGTCATGTCATGGCTCACGAGTCGTTTGAAAATGAAGAAACGGCCGGGATTATGAATGAGCTTTTCATAAACATCAAAGTGGACCGCGAGGAGCGGCCCGATATCGACGCCATTTATATGAAGTCGGTGATCTTGATGAATGGGCATGGAGGTTGGCCGATGAGTGTATTTCTTACACCCGACCAGCAACCTTATTCTGGCGGTACTTATTTCCCCCCGGTTCCGAAATACAACCGGCCCGGTTTTCCGCAAATTCTGCAACAGGCTTCGGACCTGTATCACAATCAAAAAGCGCAATTGCAATCCCGCTCCAAACGATTATTGGAAAACATAAATACCCCCCCCGTCACTCCACGGGTTGAACCGTCATCGGCGCATCAGTTGATTTCTAAAACCGCGAAGATGATGGCTGAACGGTTTGACGAAACTCATGGCGGGTTCGGGTCTGGGATGAAGTTTCCCGAGCCGATGGTTCATTCTTTACTCCTTCGGCATTGGTTTCATGCGGAGTCGAACGACGCTCTCATGATGACGGACAAGAGCCTGACCAAAATGGCGGAAGGCGGCATTTACGATCAATTGGGCGGTGGATTCCATCGCTATTCCACCGACCGCCAATGGTTGGCGCCACATTTTGAGAAAATGCTGTACGACAACGCCCTCCTGGCGAAGTTGTACCTGGAATGTTTTCAGGCGACCAAACAAGAAATTTACCAACTCATTCCCGGGGAAATTTTTGATTATGTCCTGCGGGAAATGACTTCCCCGGAAGGGGGCTTTTATTCCAGTCAGGATGCGGATACGGAGGGCGTTGAGGGTACGTATTTTTTATGGGATATGAAGGAGGTGCTCGACTTGCTGGGGCCCCGCAACGCCAAAGTGTTTGCTCGCGCCTACGGTATAACGGCCACAGGAAACTTTGAGCGCAGAAATATTCTTCATGTTAATGATGCTTTGGAAAAAATTTCCAAAGAGGAAGACATACCTATTTTTGAAGTCGATCACATCGTCAAAACCGGGAAAAAAGCCTTGTTCGATGTCCGGGAACAACGCTCCAAGCCCGGACGCGATGATAAAGTTCTCACCGGCTGGAACGGTCTCATGATCACGGCGCTGGCTACCGGCTATTCTGTTCTCAGGGGAAAGCGGTCCCTTGACGCGGCGGTTCAATGCGGTGATTTCATTTGGCAGACTATGTGGGTGCCTGGTGCATTGTTCCGTGTGTTCAAGGAGGGGCAGGTCCGGGTCAATGGTTGCCTGGAAGATTATGCTTATCTTTTGGAAGGCTTCCTGGCACTTTATGAAGCTTCGTTCAATACGGTTTGGCTGGAGCGGTCCACCGCATTAGCGGACGCGATGATTGCCAGGCTTTGGGATGAAAAGTCGGGTGGGTTTTTTATTTCCGATAATGAAGCCTTGGTGGCCCGACTTAAAAATCCCGAAGACGAGGCCATTCCTTCGGGCAATGCGGTGGCGGCCATGAGTTTGTCTAGGCTGGGGCACTTGACGGGAAAACCCATTTATACGGAAAAGGGCAAGGCCACGGTGCAGGCGTTTCGGGATGAGATAGAACATCGGCCCACAGCATTTTGCGGATTGCTCGCCGCGCTGAATTTTCAGGAATCCTCCCAGCTGGAAATTGTATTGGCAGGAGAACCCGGGGACCCGGTTTATAAAGAAATGCTGGAAGTCATTTACAAAGATTACCGGCCGCAAAAAGTCGTGGCCGGTTATCAGGGCGAAGAATCTGTGCGTTGGGTTCCCTGGATGGCGGGCCGCAAAGAAATCGCAGGGCAACCCACGGTTTACGTTTGTAAAGATCAAACCTGCCATCCCCCGGTACACAGCGCGGAAGCACTGGACAATCTTTTGGGTCCGCCTCCGCGAATCCAGATTAATATTTTTGATGAAGAGAAAAAGATAAAGGACATGCAATCCAGGGAGCAAGATCAATTCTTGAATGCCATGTCCTCTATCTTCAAATATTCCGGACTCGGTAAAAAATAACTGATTGAAGAAAGCTCAGTGGTGGAGCGACAACTCGATCACGTCCAGCACCAAATGGGTTCCTACTTCCAAAAGTAGAATCTGGTTGTTGATGATCACCCGCTCTGTGTTTGGCGGCGGCGGCGGTAATCGGGATTCCAAATCCCGGGGGAAGGCACGCTTTTGCAATCCCGGTGGCAAACGGCCGCCTTTTTTGGCCAATCCGGGAGGCATGCCCTTGTGCTTGCCGCGACCTTTTTCCCAGTTCTTGTTTTTCTTATGTTTCCCCCGGCGATCATCATCGTAATCCATACGATGGCTTCGATAATAATCTTCAATGATATGTCGTTGCCTTGCATCGAAAATAATATGGGCCGCGATATGGGGAGTGACCAGGGGCGTGACCGCACGATGTTTGAGTGCATGGGGTGCCGACGAATGGGCTGGCGGGCCGTGACCCCGGCCATGATGGCGGGGTTCGAGAATGACGCACCCGGTAGTCAGGGCGCCGATGAGAAACAGCGCCAGTCCACCCAAAGTCAGGGTTTTAAGGTTTAAAGGAGCACTCTCCGGTAAGCTTTCACCGTCTCTTTTTACTTCAGCAAGCATCTATTTATTCTCCGTATATTGTGGCAGATGAATATTAAAAAGTCCGCAACCTGTTGATATTTATTATCAAGCAATTATTCCGGTTTTGCAAAATTAATCAGGAAGGAATTGTAACCGGCGCGGTTAAAAAAGCGTATTCAAGCTTGGAGAATTTCGAAATTGAAGATTAAAACTCCAGTTCGTAGACGTGGTAACCGGCATGAACCATGCCCAGACGGCGGTAAACGTTCTTTCCAATTTGGTTGTCGGCTTCCACATACAAGCGGAGTCCGCGGACCTTGGGATAATTTTGCGCGATCAATCGAATGTGCTGGAATAATTCGCGGAAGATGCCGCGCCGGCGGTGATCGGGATGCACATAAACGCTTTGAATCCACCACAACTCGCCGTTCCTCCAGTCACTCCACTCATAAGTGATCATGGCCTGACCGATTACCAGGCCATCGACTTCGGCCACAAAGTAGCGGCACAGGTTGGGCTGGGCCAGCCCGGCCTGCACTCCCTTGAGGACCGTCACCGCATCCAGTTCTTTATTCTCCGTCTCCCTGGCCATAGAACGGTTATATTCAGCGATGCAATGGGCGTCTTCCGGTCGTGCTTCCCGGATGGTGGGTTGGCGAGGTGAGACGGTCATTTTTTACTTGTTAAAATAGTTTTCAAGCGTGGACACCATGTCCGCAATTTTGGATTTAACTTTTTCACTCATCAAGCCTTCTTCGTCATAATCCTCATAACTGCTGTAAACGGTGGGTTGGATTACGGTGACCTGAGATTCGTACGCCAGAATTTTACTCAACTCGGCGGAAGCCATGTACGAACGGTTGCCGCCGGCGTTGCAAAGGATTCCCGCGATTTTGTTCTCCATCGCCCCGGAAGTGATGTCGATGAAATTTTTTAGCGGCCCCGAAACGGAAAAACAATACACCGGCATTCCAAAAATGAAAGCCCGCGCCTGATCGAGTTTTTTGTAAGCGTTTTGCATGTCCCGGTTGTATTCCTTTAAAGACCTGCCGTCGCAAAACTGCAGGTCAAGATCACGCAAATCCAGAGTCTCATGTTCGAGATGACGCCGTTCCAGTGCCTGCCCGGTTTCCCGCACCAGGATGGCGGTCCGCGAATCCTTCGACAAGCTCCCTTGAATCATCAATATTTTTGCCATTTGGAATTTTCCTGAATACGGGGTGATGGAATTATTTTTTTAAAACGTCCTCGAGCCGCTCTAGGGCCCAGTCGATGTCCGCCTTTTGAATGATCAGGGGCGGCGCGATGCGCAGGATGTGGGTGTGGGTTTCCTTGCACAATAAACCTTTGTCCTTGAGAGATTCGCAAAACCGGCGCGCTCCGCCTGCCTCGGGCAACAGTTCAATGCCGATCAACAAACCTCTGCCTCGCACTTCTTTGATGTGCGGTGACTTTATCTGCCGCAGTCGGTCTAAAAAATAAGATCCCATGGCGGCGGCATTGTCGACCAGGTTTTCGTCCACGATGACTTGCAATGCCGCGCGGGCCACGGCGCAAGCCAATGGATTGCCGCCAAAGGTACTGCCATGGTCGCCCGGTTTGAAGACGCCTAGCACCTCCTGGTTGGAGAGCACTGCTGATACGGGATAGAACCCGCCCGACAAAGCCTTGCCAATTATGGTCAGGTCGGATTCGATGCCGTCATGTTCTTCGGCGAACAATTTACCGGTGCGTCCCAACCCGGTCTGGATTTCATCTAGCACCAGCATCACGTTGTTTTCATCACAGATTTGTCTGACTTTTTTAAGATACCCTTCCGGTGGGATGATGATGCCGCCTTCGCCTTGGATGGGCTCGACCAGAAAGGCGACGGTGTTGGGCGTGATGGCTTTCGCAAGGGCTGACGCATCGCCGAATGGAATGATTTTGAATCCCGGCGTGAAGGGGGCGTAGCCCCGGCGGTATTGTTCTTCCGTGCTGAATCCCACGATGGTCAGGGTCCGGCCATGAAAATTGTTGGCGCAGACGATAATTTCCGCCTGACCGTCCGGAACCTTTTTAACTTCATACCCCCATTTGCGCACGGCCTTGATGGCCGATTCGACCGCCTCGGCGCCGCTGTTCATCGGCAACACCGAATGCGAACGGGTGAGTTCGCAGATTTCCTTATAAAACAGCCCCAGCTGATCATTGCGGAAGGCGCGCGACACCAGGGTCAGTTTCCTGGCCTGCTCGGTCAACGCTTTCAGGATTCGGGGATGACAGTGGCCTTGGTTGAGTGCGGAGTAGGCGGATAAACAATCCAGGTAGCGTTGGCCCGCCACGTCCCAGACCCAAATTCCTTCGCCGCGAACCAGCACCACATCCAGAGGCTGGTAGTTGTTTGCCCCAAACCGGTTTTCGAGTTCGATCAAATCCGCAGGACTCATGATAACCAATTGTAATTAAAGGTTGAAAACTAACTCCTACTGTCTTAATATATCATTATTCCTTACGGATTAAAGGGATATTGCCCGAACCGGTCGCGAACGCAACGGCTGGAATAAATTGAAATTGATAAAATAAGGGATTATTGTATAATCCATAAATACCTTACCAACCATATTTTAGAGACCCACTTATGGCAATCGATAGCAAAGAATTGGAAGCAACGATGCCGGCAACCGAGCTCGATTGGACGGAGGACGCCAAGGCCCGGATGCTGAATGTGCCCTTTTTCGTGCGTAAAAGTGTGGTGCGGGGTATCGAAACGTTTGCAAAAGAAAAGAACATTGAACTGATCGATGACGATTTCGTTTCCCGCGCGCGGCAGGAAAGGGAAGGCGATGCGATTGCCAAAATGCAGGCTGATAAAAAAGCCAAGGCCGAGGCCAACGGGGGCAAGGCCACCCGCCGTCAATTTGTCAATTTTGCGTTTTACAAATTAGATCCGGCCTTCCGGCGTTTACCCGATGAAGAGCGGGACCAAGGCAAGCGTGAGTTTCTGAGTTTACTCGAGGAATATGACGGCAGTGACGACATGATCCTTTTGAGCTATTCGACCATGGGACTTCGCACCGACGCGGAGCTGATGCTCTGGAGAATTTCCTACAAACTGGAAGATTTTCAGGCAATGTCCACGAAGATGTTTAGAACGGGTCTGGGTAAATACCTCACCCCGACCTATTCGTATTTTTCGCAAACGAAACGCTCCATGTACATGGACACTTTCAATCCGGAACACGAAGAAGACCGAACCCACATCATCCCCGGCAAGGCCAAATATCTTTTCATCTACCCCTTCACCAAGAAGCGGGAGTGGTACCTGCTTTCCCAGCACGCCCGTCAGGGAATCATGGATGAACATATTTATATTGGCAATCAGTATCCTTCCGTCAAACTGAACACCACCTATTCGTTTGGACTCGACGACAATGAATTTGTGGTGGCTTTTGAATCGGATTATCCTGATGACTTTCTGGATCTGGTGATGGACTTGCGGGAAACGGAAGGCAGTAAATATACCGAAAATGATACTCCCATTTTTACCTGCGTCGCGATGGCTCTTGAAGATGCTGTGAACAGCCTGGGTATTTGAAGCGACTTAAAAGCTGGCAGGGATGGCATCGAAAATAAAACAGGTGTGAAATTTATAAAGGCTGTCCGCAAGGGCGGCCTTTTTTTTGGAAGGTGAATTGGGTTGGCACAGGAGCTTAAAAAAAAATACATCGTGGCGGGTGACGCTCTGGAACCCTGCGAGGGTGAAGTGCAATACGTCGATGCCCTGAAACTGTGCGGCCTCTATGGCATTCATCCCAGTGAGGCCATTTTAGTGGAACGGCGGCAACCCTCCTACCGGCACGTCATTCGGAGCCATCCCGACCTGCCAGTATTGCGGCCGCGCTCCGACGGTAATTATTCCCTGGATGAACCTTGCGACGGGTCAGGCGAGTAACCTGCCGCGGTCCCAATTGCCCGCATACACTTCGCCGCTGGCCAAGATATGGGCGCCCTCGCCGTGCGGTAAATCTTCCATGAAATAACCGATGAACCGGTCCCCGTTGGAATAATTATAACTCCCTCTGCCGCCCATGGCATTATCCATGAATTCCCCGCTATAGCTATCGCCGTTGGCAAATACCATTTTCCCCTGGCCGCTCATACTGCCGAAGCGAAATTGGCCCGTATACTTATCGCCGTTGGCAGAAATCAATATTCCCATGCCGTGCATCAAGCCACCCTGCAACTGACCTTCATATTTGTCCCCGTTGGGCCAGGTCCGGTAGAAGTAACCTGCGGCGTTCTTGGCCTCGGTTTCGGAAGAGGGCGGGGTGTTCGAGAAATCCGGGAAATCTTCAAAAGGGTCGCTGTCCGCATTGCTGAAGGGGCGCTGAAATTCCTGGTCCGGTTGTTCCTCAGAATACCTGTCCTTCAGGCGTTGCTTGGTGATTTCCTGGATTTTTTGGAAAGCGTCGCTGATTTTTTGAAAACGTTCCTGAGCTTTTTTCTGGATTTCCGGGTCTTCTCGATGAAAGCGGTCAGGATGCCATTTTTTGGCTTGCGTCTTGTAGGCCCGCTTCACCTCCTCCAGGGAAGCGTTCATCTTGATTTCGAGAATTTTAAAGTATTTTCGCATGGCATCAAGGGACGGTTGGTGAAATCACCTTAAAAAATTTTGGACACTTGTGTTTAAGAATCGGAAACCAGTGAGCGGGTCTTTTTATCATGGGCATTAATCGGAGAGTTGTTCATATGGCTCAGGAGATCTTCCACCGTGGTCCGCAAATCCTTACGATGCACCACTTGATCGACCAACCCATGCTCCTGAAGAAACTCGGAAGTTTGAAACCCTTCCGGTAATTTCTGGTTGATAGTTTGTTGAATCACTCTGGGACCAGCAAACCCGATCAATGCCCCGGGTTCTGCAATGATGACATCTCCCAGCATCGCGAAACTGGCGGAAACACCGCCCATGGTCGGGTCGGTTAAAATCGATATGTAGGGAAGCCTGTTTTCAGAAAGCTGGGCCAGTGAAGCGGAGGTTTTCCCCATTTGCATCAGCGAAAGAATTCCTTCCTGCATGCGGGCGCCTCCGGAACAACTGACGATGACGAGAGAACTTTTACTTTGAATGACTCGCTCAATGGCTCGGGTTATTTTCTCGCCGACCACCGAACCCATACTGCCTCCCAAAAATTTAAAATTGAACACACACAGCTCCACCGGATGGTCCCCAATCTGGGCCGATCCGCAAATGACCGATTCCGATCCAATTCCCAGTTTGAGAGTTGACTTGATTCGGTCCTTGTATTTTTTCTTGTCCTTGAATTTCAGAGGGTCCGAGGAACGGAGGTTTTGATCCCGTTCCACAAACGTATCGAGGTTGGCCAGCAATTGAATTCTATCGGTCACACTCATCCGAAAGTGGTAATCGCATTTGGGACAGACGTAAAGGTTCTTCGCAACGTCGATCAGCGGGAGTTCGACTTTACAGGACTTGCACTCCAGGGATGATTCCTGGGCGGAGGGTGTTTTTTTGCCTAATAAAGATTTTTCCTTAAGCTTGTCTAACCAGGACATACGGAACCCCATTGTTGGTTCAGGAAATCGTTGCAACCGTTAAAAAGCATCTTTGTTTTTATCATTTTGAATCTCACGCGCCTGGTTTCCCACCCTTCTTTGCTAAGGCGAAGAAGTTTTCTGAGTTTCAGACTGCTCTTTACCTTTATACATCACGACCAACGAAAGGACCGGTCCACACAGGGTATACATAAGACTGAGGACGAACAAAGACACTCGCGGGATGGTGGCAAACACATAAAGAAAAAGTATGACGAACAGAAACCGTGTGAACGTGACCCTTCTTTTGAATTCAAATTTTTTGAACGCCGGATAGTGAATATTGCTGACCATTAAAAAGGCCAAAAGATACACCACGCAGACCATGATGATGGGGTCCAGGCGGATGGAGAATATGTCCTCAAAAGCAATGACAATGGAGGCGATGACAGCGGCGGCGGCGGGAACGGGCAGGCCGATGAAGTGATTGCCGCTGATGTCGGGTTTGGTCACATTGAAACGGGCCAGCCGCAAGGCGCCACATAAAAGAAACAAAAAGGCCGCCATCCATCCCAGCCGGTCAAAGGGTTTGAGCACCCAGGAATAAGCCAGGAACGCTGGCGCCATGCCAAATGAAATGACATCGGCCAGGGAATCGTACTGGACTCCGAAAGCGCTGGTGGTTTTAGTCAGCCGGGCCACGCGGCCATCCAAGGCGTCGAATACGATGGCTACAAAGATCGCCCAGGCGGCGAAATAAAAATCTTCGTTCAGCACCGCAATGAAGGCATAAAATCCGCAAAACACGTTGCCCGTCGTGAACAGGCTGGGAAGAATATAAATGCCTTTTTTTAATTCCATTCAGTTGCTCCTGGCGGGTGTCTGCGTTCTAAGGCAAATAACCTATGACGCTTGACCCGCCGTGAACTTTATCGCCGATCGCCACTTCCAAACGGGTTCCTTCGGGAAGAAACAAATCCGTCCGGGAACCGAAACGGATGAGCCCGAACCGTTGACCCAGCGCGTAACGGTCGCCTTCTTTTGCCTTACAGACTATGCGTCTGGCGATCAAGCCGGCGATTTGCTTGATCACTATTTTATGCTTCTCGCCCTGAATCAACAGCGCGTTTTGCTCGTTGTCGAGCGAAGCCTTGTGGCTGGCGGCATTGAAAAACTTGCCGCGATTGTACCGGACTTTTTCAATCGTTCCAGCGATCGGCACCCGGTTGACATGCACGTTGAACACGTCCAGAAAAATACTGATCCGGGTGTAGTTGCCCTCCAGCAGAGGGTCGGTTTCTTCCACAATCGCCACGACTTTGCCGTCCGCCGGAGAAACCACGACACCGTCACCGTCAGGAATTACCCGTTCCGGATCCCTGAAAAAATTGGTGACAAATAAAAATCCCAGAAACCAGATGCCCGCCACCCCAGGCAGTCCCGCCCAGGCGAAACCCGCCGCGAGCACAGCCAGCGGCACAATGAATATATAACCTTCCGAAGCGATCGGAACTCTCATTTTATTATCCGATCTATTTAATTTTTTTGCCAACGAAAGGCATCATTTTGCGCAACCGATCGCCCACCTGCTCGATCAGATGCTCGGAGTCCTTTTTAAGCAGAGCGTTGAACATCGGCCGGTTGGCCTGATTTTCAAGGATGAACTCCTTGGCAAACTCGCCGCTTTGAATTTCACCCAATATTTTTTTCATCTCTTTTCGGGTTTCATCGGTGATCAACCGCCGGCCCCGGGTGACGTCACCATAGGCGGCGGTGGTGCTGATCGAATAACGCATGTTGCCGATGCCGCCCTCGTAAATCAAGTCGACGATCAACTTGAGTTCGTGAAGGCACTCGAAGTAGGCCAAATCAGGGTTGTATCCCGCTTCCACCAAAGTGTCGAAGCCCGCGCGGATTAATTCGGTGACCCCGCCGCACAGGACCGCTTGTTCTCCAAACAGGTCGGTTTCGGTTTCTTCCCTGAAACTGGTTTCGAGCACCCCGGCCCGGGTGCCGCCGATGCCTTTAGCGTAGGCGAGCGCGATTTTCTTGGTTTTCTTTGAAACGTCCTGGTAAATGGCCATCAAACAGGGAACGCCCGCGCCCTGCTCAAACGTACGGCGTACCAGGTGGCCCGGCCCCTTGGGAGCGATCATGAAGACGTCCACAAAATCCGGCGGCACGACCTGCCCGAAATGAATGTTGAAGCCATGCCCGAAGACGAGGGCGTTGCCCTTTTTCAGATGGGGCAGGATATCGCTGACATACATCGCCCGTTGCTTGTCGTCGGGAATCAGGATCATGATGATGTCGGACATTTTGGTGGCTTCGGCCACCGTCACAACCGTGAGGCCGTCTTTGGTGGCTCGCTTCCAGTAAGCGCTGGCCTTGCGCAGACCGACCACTACTTTTATGCCGCTGTCGTGCAGGTTCCGCGCATGGGCGTGGCCCTGACTGCCATAACCGACAATAGCGACGGTCTTCTTTTTTAAAAGTTTTAAATCGGCATCTTTATCGTAATATATTTTGGCCAAACCATTTTCTCCTTCATCGTTGCTTATTAATTGATTGAATTCCTGCCGCGGCTCAGGGCAATTCTGCCGGACCGCACGACTTCCTTGATGCCCAGAGGTCTGAGCATTAGCAATATGCCTTTTATTTTGCCCTCGTCACCGGTGATCTCGATGGTGTAGGTGCCGGGGCTGACATCGACCACCTTGGCGCGGAAAATTTCCACGATCCGGAGAATTTCCTCGCGGACCCGGACCTCGGCGTTCATTTTGACGAGCACCATTTCACGGTCAATGAAACTCTCATGGGTCAGGTCGACCACCTTGATGATGTCGATCAGTTTGTTCAGTTGTTTGGTGATCTGCTCGATTTTTTTTTCATCGCCGATGGTGACGATCGTCATCCGGGAGATGTTGGGATCATTGGTCGCGGCCACGTTGAGGCTTTCAATATTGAATCCCCGGCCGCTGAACAAACCGGAAATCCGCGATAAAACGCCAAAGCGGTTGGACACCAATACGGATATGGTATGTTGCATTTGCTTTCGTCTTGGATTGAAGTTGAATGAAACAGAAATGCTTAACTGGCTGAATTCGCCAATATAACAGAAGAAATCTGTTTTTCCTATAAATTTGAGTGAGTTAGGGCGCTCAAAATTCTGCGGAGGACCCCATCACCTTGGACCCTGCCAGCCTCAGCCAGGTCATGCGACTGCTGAAAAAAGACTGCAAAAAGTGGCAAACCCCGGTGGTGGTCCACATGGGGAACGAGGGGGCGCGGCCTTTTCAAGTATTGGTCGGCGCCCTCATCAGCTCGCGGACTAAAGATGCCGTCACGGAATTAGCCGCCACCCGTCTGTTGCAACAAGCCCATGACCCCCGCCAACTGCGGTCCTGCTCGCAGAAGAAGATAAAAAAGTTAATTTATCCAGTGGCGTTTTATAAGATTAAATCTAAAGTTCTACATGAGCTATGCGTAGATTTGATTGAGCGCTTCGGCGGCGCGGTTCCGGATACATTGGGGGCGCTGTTGACACTGACAGGGGTGGGCCGGAAGACCGCCAACCTGACCCTCACCCACGGTTTTGGAAAAATGGGGATTTGTGTCGATGCCCATGTCCACCGCATCTGCAACCGCTGGGGCTATGTGAAAACCAAAACGCCCGACGCTACTGAAATGATCCTGCGGGAGAAACTACCCAAGCGGTTCTGGAAAAACCTCAACGCGATCCTGGTGGCCTTCGGCCAGAACTGTTGCCGTCCCGTGTCCCCCTTCTGTAGCCAGTGCAGTGTCGCGCACCATTGCCAGAAAGTTGGTGTTGTACAATCACGTTGATGGGGGGGTAAATAATTCCCCCTGCTTGAAGGGGGCCAGGGGGATTTTGCAACCACAGATGAACACGGATGAATTCACTACAGAGAATGTGGAGGAAATAAAAATTCCTCCCCTGCCCGAGGGGAGGATACAGGAGGGGCGGGAGAGTTCTGTTATTCTGAGTGAAACGAAGAATCTGGGTTTTACTCCGGCGCCCCGATGGAAGGATTGATGTGTTCCCCTTCCTTGAAGAGGGTTATGGGGATTTGGGGTGATGGAAACTCTGGCACAGCTCATGTATGAAGGATAAGGAAGAATCACCCCCGCCCTCTTCACAAAGAGGGGGTTAAATGATCCCCCCTTCGGAGAAGGGGGGGACACATCGACCGCCCATTAAAACGTTGAGGACAATTTAAAGTTTTCGTGTCCTGCAAAGGTCTCCTTTGCAACGGCTAAAAGGGCTGCCCCTCCATGGCTAATTCAATTTCCCCGTGATCTTTTTTTGCAGGACGATGAGGTCCTTGATGCCCTTGTTGGCGAGTTTCAGCATGGCGGCCATTTCCTGGTCGTTGAACGGTTCTTTCTCGGCGGTTCCCTGAATTTCCACATACCCACCTTTACCGGTCCGCACCACGTTGAGGTCGACATCGGCGTTGGAATCTTCGCCGTATTCCAGGTCCAGCAGTTGCACGCCGGCGATCATGCCGACACTGGTGGCGGCGACATAGTCCTTGATGGGAATGGTGTCGATCCGTTTATCTTTTTTCATTTGCTTAAATGCGAGACAAAGCGCGACGAAAGCGCCGGTGATGGAAGCGGTGCGGGTGCCGCCATCGGCCTGGATGACGTCGCAGTCGAGCCAAATGGTGAATTCCCCCATTTTTTTCATGTCCACCACGGTGCGCAACGACCGGCCGATCAACCGTTGAATCTCCTGAGTGCGCCCGGTGACTTTGCCGCGTGTCGATTCCCGCGAGGTCCGCGTGTGGGTGGAACTGGGAAGCATGGAGTACTCGGCGGTGATCCAGCCTTGACCTTTGTCCCTTAAAAAATGCGGCACTTTATTTTCCACCGAGGCGGTGCAGATGACTTTGGTGTGGCCCACCTGGATGAGAACAGATCCGGCGGCATGCCTGTTGACGTTTTTTTTGATGGTGACTTTTCGCATTTCATTGGGCGCGCGCCCGTCATTCCTGACCATTCTGTTCTCCGCATTTTAAGTTTAAAGTTTCAAATTTGAGGGCATAAAATAGCAGGGTTTTAGCTATTTATCAATCCAGACCCAGCCTGCAGCTGGACGCAACTAGTCAGGCTCTACTGAGAATCAACAATTGCGGGGCATGGTTCCAGAGCACAGCCATCTGCGTCCCCCGCGAGGGAGGGGGCGGGCAAGGCCCGTCAGCGTGACCTGGACTCAAAAGGGTCGGCTCTGCGGGCAATCATAATTATTCGGCAGGGTTCCCTAGCCTCCTCTTCCTACGCACTCTCCGCGACCTCTGGGTGAATTCAATCTGGTATCGAGCCCAAATAACCCCTCCTGCATCCTCCCCTTGGTAAGGGGAAGGAGTTATTTGGGGCCAACGTCATGTGTGATATCCCTTCATTAACCTCATGCCTCGGGGGGGTAGTGGCCGGCTGCGAGATTTACATAAACTATTAATTTAATTGATTTTAAATATAAAAATGATTAATCTTTTAGAGGCTCTCTACATTACTGAAAACAAACGGACATCATGGATTCCTATCTTCAAAAAGGCGTCAAGCTGAAAGGCGTTTTGCACATCAAGGGCACCGTTCATATGGATGGTGACTTTGAGGGAGAACTGATTGCCGAAGACCATCTGATCATCGGCAAGAGCGGATTGGTGACCGGGAATATTGACACCTACGATATCACCAATATGGGTTCCATTCAGGGGACCATCCATGCCAAGAACCGGGTTTCCCTGATGGCGGACAGCCATTTGGTGGGCGACATCAGCACCCATCATTTGGTGGTTGAGGAAGGTTCCAACTTTGAAGGCCGTTGCAAAATGATTGAGACTCCGGCGCAGAGTCATGCCGCGTCAGCGCGGGTGACCCAACCGGGCCGGCAGAATCAACCCGGATTGGCGCACGGTGTGATGAGTGACGGTTCCGCGGGTGAATCCGAAATGCCTCCGGAGCCAGATTCGATCAGCGATTTTAAATTGCCTGTACCCGATCTGAATTTTAAAGTTTTGGCCTGGGGGACGAGTGCGGTGCTGTTGGTGGGTCTCCTCGGATGGGGGTATTCAAATTTCCGTGGCGACGATCTGGGATCGATTGTTTCCCGGGGACAGATGTTGATCGAGCAGAAAAAATATACGGACGCCGAAGGGGAATACCTGAAGGCGCTTAAAATTTCCCGAAGCAATCCTGAAGTGTATGCGGGCCTCGGCGAAGTTTATTTTCGCAAGAAAGAGTACAACCAGGCCCTCTCTCAGTTTCAGCGGTCCATTGAATTGAAACCCTCGGAGAACACCTACCATTTACAGCTGGCCCGGACCTATTCGGAAAAGGGTCAGTTCCAGGAAGCCACCAAAATTTACAAGAGCGTGATCAATTCGGACCCGAAAAATTTTCAGGCTTTTTACGATCTGGGCGAATTGCGGCTCAGGGAAGGCAAGCGTGAAGTGGCCATTGAAAATATCCAACTGGCCGCCCGGTTAAATCCTGACCACATCAAATCCCACGAACTGCTGGCTGATTTGTATGTGGAGGACAACAAAATTGAAGAAGCGGTTGGTGAAATGAGAGAAGCGGTGCGGTTGAAAGGAGATGATCCTGCCCTCCGTATGACCCTGGCGGAACTGCTCGTCAAAGGCGGTCGGGAGGATGAAGCGTTCAAGGAATTTAGAGAGGTGACGGTGTTGTCGCCAGAAAATTTTGCGGCGCAGATGCGGGTGGCCGCCATTTATTTGCAGAGGAAAAACTATGACAAGTCTCTGGTGACTTACCAAAAGGCCGCAATCCTGGAGCCTTCGGATATTCACGTTCAAACCGGTCTGGGCGCAGTTTATTTGAAAAAGAACGATTTTCAGAATGCCGAGTTGGCTTTTCGTAAGGCCACTCAAATCGATCCCAAGAACAGCGAAGGATTTTACCAGCTCGGGAAATTATTGGTTTCGTTGGAAAAACTTGGTGAAGGTCAAACCGCCCTTGAAACCGCCGTGGGCTTGGACAATCAATTGTCCGACGCGCATTTTGAGCTGGGAAAAATTCACAAGCAAAATGAGAACATGAAACGGGCTCTGTCCGCATTTGAGATGGCGTTGTCCGCGGACCCCAAAAATGTGAATTATATGGTTGAGGTCGCCAATGGCTATGTCGAAAGGAAGAGCCCTGACAAGGGAATCAAGATATTGAAGGAGGCCGTCGCGTTAGAGCCGGACAATGGTCACGTGATTTACGGGCTTTGTTCGGCTTACCGGAGAAAGGGTTTTTACAGGATGTCCATCCGCCATTGTGAAAAAGCGCTGGGGATCTTGCCCCAGTCCTACGAGGTCATGAACCGGCTGGCTTGGCTCTACGCCAAGAAAAAGATCAACCTGGATAAAGGATTGAAGCTCTCGCAGGCGACCGTCGAGGCATTTCCCAAACGCCCGGATTACCTCGACACGCTGGCGGAAGTTCATTATTCCCGTAGGGACGCCAAATTGGCGGTGGACCTAATGAAAACGGCCTTGGAGCTTGCCCCGAATTCGGGCTACTACAAACGCCAACTCTGGCGGTTCAAACATATCAAACCCAAGCCTTTGAAACGTCCCATTCCCGTGCCAGCCCGTTCTCCTGAATCGGAGGATACTGGTGATGCGTCGTCGGCCGCTCAGGCTAGCGATTCGCAATCGCTGGTCTCTGAATCGATTGACCATGACATTCCAAACTCTGAAGCCGTGGAGGCCGTGGCGCCCGTCAATTCTCTATAAGCTGTTCTCCTGCCCTCACATAATCCCGGTAGCCTTAGAAGCGATATAACCAACATACGCGGTTAAAAGAATAACTCCGTCGCGCTTGGACAGGTTGTGTTCCAGTCGTATCAAAACCAGGAGGAGGCAGGTCAATCCCGTGGTGAACAGCAGGTCGGGGTGAATGACTTCGAGAACCTTCAGTGGTTTTGCAGTTGCCGTGGCGCCCAAAACCATCAGGATGTTAAAAATATTACTTCCGAAAACATTTCCCAATGCCATTTCCCCATGGCCTCTGAAGGCGGACATGAGGGAAGAAATAATTTCCGGCAGGCTGGTGCCAACGGCGATGATGGAGATACCGATGAACCACTCACTGATGCCAAAGGCACGAGCGATATTGACTCCCCCTTCTACCATCGCCTTGGCACCGGCAACGAGCAGGATCAATCCGGCGACAATAAGGAGGAATTGGTAGACAATTCCTTTATTGATGAAATAACCGCCCTCGCTCTCCAAGGTGCTTGATGGCTCGTCCTTCACGCGGAAGGCTCGCCAAGTGTACAGGACCACACCCGCTAAAAGAAGTATGCCCTCCCACCGACCGAGCTCGTTGTCCCAGGTCAGGAATAAAATCAAAAAAGTTGCGATCAACAGGGGAGGGGTCTCGCGGCGCAGGATTTTTTGTTCGATGGTCAGCGGAACTAAAAACGCAGTGAGCCCCAGGACCAGTCCTATATTGGCAATATTACTGCCGATCACATTGCCGATGGATATTTCCGGGGATCCCTGAAAAGCCGCCAGCAAACTCACGGATAATTCAGGAGCGGAAGTGCCGAAGCCCATCACGGTGGCGCCAATGACAAAAGGACTGATCTTGAAAGCCTGGGCAATCCTCAAACTACCAGAGATCAATAAATCCCCACCGTAATAGAGCAATGCCAGCCCGATAATAATATAAATGGAATCCAACAACATTTATTGAGTCTATGGTTGTGTTTCAGCCCGTCACGCTGAAAATACATGGGTTGGGTGAGAATAGCTCAGGCATACCTGGTTACGATTGGAAGCGACCGGAGTTTGGCAGGGTGATCATCACCTTCAAATAACCGCGTTAACTTTATCAGGATAGAGTTGGAAAGGAAATAGAAATCCAAAATGTAAAAACCAGAGTCCGCAGAGGACTCTGGTTTCATAACGGATCAAAGAAAATTTAGAGGTTCAACTGCCTTCCCGTTTTCTTACTTTATGACGGAGACGGGAAGAATTAACACTGGGATGTTTTAAGATTCTCTTTTCAGCTTCACGAACTTGGCTCGCGCCTACACGGCTCTCATTTCTATAACCGAATGTTTTCGCTGCACCAGGGTCTTTGTAATCCAGGACTGATTTTTTTTGATGATCCAGAGCTGGCGACCCACGTCCAGTCTCAATTATTTTTTGCCGGTCATGAGTGGCTCCGCCGCTTCCTTCCCCGTGGCCAGGGTCATCAGCGAATAAGGGAAGAGGCATTGCCAGGGTGATGAAAAATAAGGATTAAGCTAAGCCGGAAAAAATTTATTCATGCATAACTCCTTATGGGGCCAAGAACCCAAGGGGGCGCCGGCAAATATTATAGATGCCAACGCACGAGTCTTTGGCAGAGAGCCAAATACGGCGCCCAGCTTAGTCGTTCTCGAACCTATTATCTTACAAGTGATGAAGAGAATTTTGAGGGGATTTACGTTGCAGAGTCGGCATGCCCTGGCGATATGCCCAAAAGGTATTTGTGTGAGACTTTATACTAAATGGATTTACTTGATAAACCGATCAAAGCTGTTTTGAAACCCTCTGTTTCCAATTCCTTTTGTTGCAAAAGGGCCGTAGCTTTGGAAGCCAGTCCTTCCATGCGTACGACGTATTGACGTGCATCGATCCGCATTCTTTTTACATTAGTCAAAATACCCTGTTTATTGAGGTCTTTGCGGAAGTCTTCGGCGCTGTTCTTGAACACAAATTTCCCTAAAATCATGTCATAGGTGCTATCGGGGTTTTCCTTAAAAAAGGGCTCAAATCCTTTGGATTTCAGATCGTTTAGGAGTGTTTGCCCAGAGCTTTGATCGGAAAATCCGCCAATGAACGCGACATGCATGGAGGCTTTTACAGTTCGGGCGTGCGAGAAAGCGGAAAATCCCTTGGACTCTAAATTTTTAATGAGTTGGTCGGAATTGGCTTTGATTAAAAAGGCACCTAATTGGATAAAATGAGTTTTTCCCACAACGAATGCGGCCAGCTTTGCCTGAGCGGGTTGCGGTGACGCTGGGGGAGATGGTGCTATTACGGGCATAGATTGGGTTGTCACGGGTTGAGAAGGTTGCGATGGTTTTAAAATTTTGCTGGGCTCCAGGGCTTTTGATATGGTGAGTGCCGCCCGTTCAGCGGCCGTCATGCTTGCCATGGAGTCAGCATTACCGTTTATTTTTATAATTTTTGGCGTTCCGTTTAAAGGAAATCCCCCTTGATTCATAACGGCGTCAATGGGGTTGGCATTTTGGCTGATAGGCAGTTGTGGCTCGGGCTTCGGATTTTCAGAGACGATCATTTCTGCTGGAGTCTCTGGAGCAAATGCTGGCATGATATTCTCACTGCTGGTAATTTCAGCCAGTTGAGCCTCCTCGGATCCCAATAGAGCGGATACCAAATCTTGATTTTGCATGCTTTGATAAGCCACGAAAACCAGGCCCACCCCGATGAAGGCTATCAAAAGAGCTTGCGTGTTTTTGTTTCGGATCTTTTTATGGATCTCGACTTCCGCTTCAATTTCTGCGTCATGGATTAAATCACCGGTCCTTTTTTGATACTTTTGAAACGGCATTTTGACACCTAGTGTTTTAACATTTTGTTTGATCGCCATGGTCTTCTGGGGAGTGAAAGGTTGATGAATGTGACGGTGCCGGAAAATTTTGCCGATAGGTCTTGAGAATAAATTTCCGGACCGATCAAAAAATACTAAAAACGAAAAAATCTGTTAACTTGTTAATTAAGAAACTGAGATCAGGTTCCATCAATCCATGCGCCTTTATCGCTGGAAAAATTATAGTATTGATTTGTTAAGCTGTCAAGCAGAAGTTATTGAATATTAAGTAGTTTAAGGGTTTTTTCCGCCATAAAATTTAAACAAATTTTACCAAGTTTATAAATGAATTCCGTGCCTGATATTTCTGTGAAAATTGGCCGTCTCTCTTTGCAGAATCCGGTCATTGCCGCGTCGGGAACCTTCGGGTATGGGTTGGAGTTCACCCCTTTTTTGGATCTCGATCGTTTGGGAGGGTTTGCGACCAAAGGACTCTCTCTGCGCCCACGGTTGGGAAACCCGGTGCCGCGTGTGATCGAAACGGACTCCGGGATGCTCAATGCTATCGGTTTGGAAAATGTCGGGCTTGAAAAATTTAAGAATGAAAAAATTCCTCTTTTGGAAAAATACAAGACCTGCCTCATCTGCAATTTTTTTGGTGATACCGTAGAGGAATACCGGGAAATGGCCGGAGCGCTTTCCCTTCTGGAGCGGGTGGATGCTCTCGAGATGAATATTTCCTGCCCCAATGTCGAGGCCGGCGGTGTCCAGTTCAGCTCGAGTCCTGAGGTGGTGGCAAAGGTGGTGGGCGCGGTGCGTCAGGCCACGGAAAAATTTCTGATTGTTAAGTTGTCGCCGAACGTGACCGACATCACCGAAATCGCGCGGGCCGCCGAGGCGGCGGGAGCGGATGCGGTGTCCCTCATCAACACGGTCATTGGTATGGTCATGAATGTGAAAACCCGCCAACCTTACCTGGCGAATAAAACGGGAGGGTTGTCTGGGCCAGCCATCAAGCCCATTGCCCTGCACATGGTTCACCAGACTGCGAAAGCGGTGTCGATCCCGGTAATCGGCATGGGCGGCATAAAAAGCGCAGAGGATGCGCTGGAGTTTTTATTGGCTGGCGCGCGCGCGATTCAAGTGGGAACGGCCAATTTTGTTGATCCGGCGGCAACCATAAAAATCATAGACGGATTGATGGAATGGTGTGTGCGTCATGGCATCCAAAACCTGGATGAGTTGAAACCGGGGAATTGAATAGCGCTTAAGGAATATAGATCCGAGGGACGCGCTTGCCGACGCAACATAGAATTTCATAAGGAATGGTTCGCGCATGGTCCGCCATTTCCTCGACGGCAATGGCTTCGCTTCCCTGACGTCCCAAAATCACCACCTCATCGCCTGCCCGCACCTGCGGCAAATCGGTCACATCCACCATGCATAAATCCATGCAGATGGTGCCCACCTGGCTCACCCGTTGGCCGTGGATTAAAACGCTCATTTTTCCGGAAAGCGCTCGGTTCAGGCCGTCGGCATAACCCACCGGCAAGGTGGCGATGGTGCTGTCCCGCCGCGTGATAAATTTTTTGCCGTAGCTCAGGGGAGACCCCTTGGAAATTTTATTGATTTGCAGGATTTGTGTTTTCCATGCCATGACGGGCCTGAGTTTTTTTTCTGCAGTGGATCCCAAGAGTTTGTCGAGGGCCGGCTCCAGATTTTTTGAAGTGAGCGCTCCGTAAAGAATGAGCCCGGGGCGGACCATGCTGAAATGGCTTTCTGGATACCTGAGCAGGGCGGAGCTGTTGGCGCAATGGGCGGGCGGTGCCGGTATTTCCCCCTGGTTTATTTTATTCAGTGTCGCCTGAAAACGTTCCAGTTGCAGGGTGGTGAACTCCGAGTCCTCTTCATCCGCCGTGGAAAAATGCGTGAACACCCCTTCGGCGCGCAAATTTTTTGAGTGGTGTATGAATTCCATCAAGGCCGGCAGATTGTCCGATGTCCCTCCGAGACGCCCCATTCCGGTATCCACTTTGACGTGGACCCCGACTTGCCTGTCGCACTCCGCCGCCCGGTTCGCCAAGTCTTTTGCCATGGACGAGTTCCAGACGGTCGCCGTCAGCTCATGCTGAATGAGGTCATCAATCTCGTTGGGGAAATGTCCGGTTAAAACCTGAATGGGTGCCTGGACACCATTTTCTCGAAGCTCAACTCCCTCCGCGACGATTCCCACTCCCAGGCAATCGGCTCCGGCTGCGAGGACGGCACGCGTGCAGGGCAATGCGCCATGACCGTAACCATCGGCCTTGACCACGGCCATCAGTTTCACTTCGGGTTGTAATAAGGATCGAATGGCACGGACGTTGTGACGGAGGGCTTCGAGGTGGATTTCCGCCCGGGTCGCCCGCGGTGTTGTTGGGCCGTTGTGATCAATGGCGTCGGAAATGATGACCTCGCGGTTGGAATTTAAATTTTCCAAGAGTGCCAATTAATCCCCGCCAACCCGGGATCTTCCTGTAGCGGAAGAGCGCCCTGAAACCTTGGCCTTACCAGTGGTCCGGCAGGGGCGGCAGGACATGTTGGATTCATCTTTGGTTTTTTTGCGGATCAAATAACCCCGGTCGCTGTAATAATTATAGGCCATGGCGTTGATGCCATTTTCATCGGCGCACCAATAGGTGGACCCACAACCTTCGGGGAAAGCATAATCAATGTGTACGATGTCCCCATCAAAATCGGTATTTTTACAGTCGTGGTCATAAAGGTTTCTAGCCTCCTGATTTTTTGGCAACCGCCAGTCTTCAAAGCCCGCAAATTTTTCTTCGTTCAACTTGACGACAAACTTGTTGGCGCCTTTCCAGCTGGACCACTTGCCTTTGATTTGAAAGCTGTCCTCTTTCAGCCACATCACCTTATACTTATTGTCCGTAATGGTGCCGTCGTTATTGTCTATAAAGCGTTCTTCAGCCATTCCTATTGCCTCAAATATTGATTAAAGTTTTTGAACTGTTGTTGGCTTCATCCGTTAGGAAGAATTAGCATAATGATATCAATATTGGCCCAATATTATAAAGATAATTTTTCATATTTCAGCCACTTAACCGCCTAACCTGATTTGCGGCATGGTTTTCCAGGTAGAATTCAAGTATATTGCTTTAATTTCATTGAACTATGCTATTTTAATTTTCAAAAATTCAAGCTTGGGATATTGAAGGATTCTATTTTCCTGGGCAATTCTTAATTAATAAATAGGGTGAGGCCATGTCGAAGATAGAAGTTCAAAGTTTTTTTTATGATCTAATCCATTGCAAGGACAAGATACTAAGCGTCTTCAATGAATTTGACGAGGAATATGGAGAAGATGAGCGAGGGTCTCTGGTCGCCGGGATCAAGGAGATGGAGGACGGCAAACTGGTGAACCTCCTGGTCAACGTTCAAAAGATGGCTCAGGGTTATGAGCAGATCAAGGAATTGATGGATGCGGCGGAGGATGCGGAGCTCCAAGCATCCCTTGAAGATAACGAAGACGACGATGACGATGACTGACGTTCGGATCAAATCCTCGGCAATCCCCCCGCACTCGAACCGTGAATCTTTCTAAAAAGTATTGGTTCTTTTTATTTTTGTGTCTTCCGTTCAGCCTGGCCTCCTGTCAGACCGAATCCTCTCCACAAAATCCACCCGCGACTCAGATTTCCCCAATCGATCAGAAGGAAATGGTTTTGGTTCCCGCCGGCAAGTTTATCATGGGGACCGATAAGGTGGATCCTGATAACACCCACCAGAAAATTGGAACCATCAAGCCTCTTTATCTGGATCAGCATCCGCAACGCGCCGTGGACCTGGGCGCGTTTTATATGGACAAATATGAAGTGACCCACCGCGAGTACATGCAGTTTGTGGAGGCGACCCTGTTCAATGAATGGCCCACGAACTGGGTGGACGGAAAAATTCCGGCAGGCTTGGAAAATCACCCGGTAACCAATATCACTTGGCGCGAAGCTCTGGCCTATGCGCTGTGGGCGGGAAAACTGTTGCCCACGGAGGAACAATGGGAAAAGGCCGCGCGTGGTACCGATGGGCGTTTATACCCGTGGGGAAACGAATACACTAAAGGCGTTGCCAACATAGGAATAGACGCCGCAAAAAAAACCATGCCGGTGGGCAGTTTCCCGCAGGATGTGAGTCCCTATGGCCTTTACGATATGGGCGGTAACGTTATGGAATGGAGTCTGGACTGGTACCTGCCGTATCCGGGCAGTGATCACCCAAGCAAAAAGTTTGGGAGAAGGCTGAAGGTTTTGAGAGGCAACTCATTTCATTCCGGAGGGCATTATTTTCTGGAGGCGTATCGCTATGTATTTTCCCGCACGGAAGTGGACCCGGACGACTATTTTGAAAATGTAGGATTCCGCTGTGTTATGTCTCCTGCCGGTTAGGCGCCGCTGAATTTTTTTTGCCCCGATTCAGGGGCCGCCAGTAAAACGAAGAAAATACCAAAACAGCGAAAGCTATATCCATCATAAATACCGATTTGGGATCGAACCAGGTCAGGTAAATAATCCGATTCAACCAGACAGCCAGGAACGAACCTTCATACGAGGTCCCGGTCAGGTTTTCTTCCACCAGTGTCAGGGGGCAGGGAACCCCAAATATCATCAGCACCGTGATGCCCGCCAGCAGTCCCGCGTGGATCAGGCGGAGATATGTGTGGTTGGTGGCCAGCCCGACGGCGAACCCAATCAACAGGAACAAAATAGTTGTCAGGTGAGCCGCTTGCACGATTTCTAACATAGAGAACCTGTTTGGGTTGCAACCTGCCGGGAGAAGAGGAGTTGCCAACCGATGCGGACCCCTCGAAAAAAGAAATATTAAAAATCCGTCTATTCCAAAATAGTATTTTCGAGGATGGCGTTTTTAATAATCGCCTTGGAAAGATTAGCGTCGATGAGATAAGCATCTTTCAAATTGGCCTCCGAAAAATTGGTGCCGTGCAAGTTTGCTTCCAGCAGAAACGCGCTTTTTAGATTCGTATTTTCCATGTTGGCGTAGGTCAGGTCCGCCCCCTCAAGATTGACTTCCTCCATTTCAACTCCCTTGCAAAAAGCATCCTTTAATTCGGCGCCGGTCAGATTGGCATGGGAGAGTTTTGTCTTCTTCATGGTGATCGAATTTAAGTTGGCATATTTTAGGTTGGCGCCTCGCAGATCCACCTGGGTCAGCTTGGAAAAACTGATGTCGGATCCTCTGGCATTGATGCCGTTCATTCTGCATTCTGAGATTTCCATGGAATTGGCATACACATACATCATTCTCGAAAAAGTCAAATTGCAGTGCTGAAATTTAACTTTCGCCAGATTGCTGTTGCTTAAGTTGGCGCCACGAAAATCACAGCCTTTAAAGGTGGCTCCCGTCAGTAAAGAATTTTCGAGTGAGGCATTTCTGAAATTACAGTTGTTGATGGTTGCTCCCTCGAAATTGGTCTCCTGCAAGTTAGCTGACGTAAAGTTCACGTTATTCATTTTGGCTTTTTTGAATGAAGATTTAGGCAGGACGGCCTGGGAAAAATTGAGTTGTGCCAAGTCGGATCGATCCAGAATAGCCTCAGACAAGTCGGCGAATATAAAGGTAATGCCCTTAAGTCCGATGCCCTTGAGGTTGTAAGAGGTGAAGTTGGCGCCGTCCTGGCATAAGTTTTTAGCGGTCAGAGCAATAACTTCTTCGACATGGGACATGATTGACATTCCAAATTATTAATGAATATTGTTTCTTAGAAACATATTAAGAGACTTTTAATTTTTCGAGCCCGTGGACCTTATTTTGAGTGACTTGATGAAATAGCCCTCGAGCCATTGAAATGAGTCGGTATCCTTGCGGCTTCCCGGCACAAATAACTTCAAAAAATTTTGATTTTGAAAATTGCTTCCGGTCACTCGGGGCGCCAGATCTACCAGGCAATGCGACACGCAATTGAGTCCTGAATAGGTTTTGCAAAATAGCTCTCCCCATGAGGTTAGGTATATCGTGACGACCGATCGTATTTTTTGCAAACGTTTGTTGATGAATTTAGAATATTCTGAAGCATTTTTGCAATCCTGAATATTTTCCATGGTTATTTCCCTGGGCACGGGGCTACCGAAATCTGCAATGATGAACGCCTGTTGAATGTGGTCTGTAGCCAGTAATTTTTCGTTGGCAATGTCAGCAATATTCATTTGCGATAAAAAGCTGGATAGCTCACCCAGTAAATTTTTGAGATCAATGTCATTCACCAAAGTATGTTCAGCTCGCAATAGAAGCGCGGTATCCTCATTGTACAGGTTGTTGAAACAGGTGAAGGCGATCAAAAATTGAAGGCTGGAGGCTTTTTTTATGATGCTCTCTTCTGGTATTTGTTCGATAAAAGCGAGGGTTTTGCCTCGAATCAGGTACCACTCGTGTTTTCCTTTGGTATGCGATTGCTGGAGAAGAAAGGTCAGCTCCTTTTCGTTAGTGTCGCCATCCACCAAAGCGAAAAGGTTTTCCACTTTGTTTGCGGTTTTTCGATAAAAGCTGAAAAGTTTGCGTCCCAGCAGGTGAGTGTCACGCTCGGTTATCAGGCTTTCTCCTTCAGCCAATCGACTGTTTGCTTCTGAAATATTTTTATAACTGCTCATCAATATTTTATTGATATTCTCACCCAACGCCACTTTTTCCATCATTGGCCATTCTAAATAAGAATTCAAGTTGAGAACTTTTTCTTCAGGCCAGTTCCAGCCCCGGATTAGTTTGATGAGAACTTTTTTGTAGGGATCGGAGCTTCCCTCCTCCAAGTCCTGACGGTCCACCTTAGTGCCTACCTTGAGGTAAAAGGAAATGCGCAATGCATCCACCTCGATGTCTGGCTTGGTTTTGCTGAAAAATTTGTCCACTCTTTCGAATAAATTCAGGTAGGTGTCTATCTGTTCATGAGGTGTTCCTATGAAAACCTTTTTCTTGATTTCATGGCAAAGTAAATTGGATCGAGTGTCATTAAACATATATTCTTCGAGCAGACCCATTTTCATTAGAGTCTTGAAGGGCGACTTGAATGATTTGATCAATGCCCATATGGAGCCCCCAAAAAATTCTCCCTGGGAAATGTCGTCCACGTTGCCGATGTCCAAAAAGTCATTGGCGTTCAGCAGGGTTTGATTGCTTTGAATCTGTCTGACGAGGAATTCATATTGATCGTCGTCGGTGTTGACAGGGAAAATCCACCAGAAGGGAATTTTCCCTGCCGGGATCACTGCCGTTCGATACATTTCCTCTTTCAGAAGTTTGGCGAGCGCCGATCCGGTACTCTCGGTATTGCTTTCGCCAAAAATATTATTTTTGACTTCCTGGATATCATTGATGAAAAAATGGATTTCAAGTTTGTAGGTTTTCCAGGTCCATTCTTCAATCATTTGTAATTTTTTTTGGAACAAGCTCAACTTGTCATCCGGCACACTATCCTTATTGATAAAAATTGTGAAGTCCGAATCGGATTTCTGGCTTTGGGCAATGGAGCCGGTACTCCCCATTAGCAATACCGTTTCGATAAACGGAGTGAATTGCTCATTACGCCGGATGATAATGTTTGGAAACAATCGCTCGGAGGCGAATCTGCATTCTGCATTCAAGGTGAAGTTATGGATCCCGCAGGGGACATCCTCCTGAATATAGCCCGGAAGGCCTTTTTGGTTGGCATGAAGGAGGCGCGGGATGACGGTGAAGACCTGACCGTCGAGAGTGGACAGCGTTTGTAAAATCCGATGGATTTTAAATTTATTGTATCGGATAAAAAGTTGCCGGTTGTTGAACAAGGTACTGGAGATATCGGTAGTATTGGCAGTCATAAATTTTCGGTAATAGGGTTAAAACAAGTTTTATTGCTCCTAAATCAATTATAAGGGTTTGTTTTGGGAAAACCCTATAATTTCGCCTGAAATCGTTGCCCAGCAATTTTCAAGCCGAAGTGATTTTTGTGTCGGCAAAAGGTGCCCTAAAGTTATATAATTTTAAGGTAATAAATGACCTGTCTACGGTTCCCGGGAACTGCGCCCGCCTGATCGCGATGAGCTGGCTTCAGGCGACATCCTCCCTCATCCTGAATCTGAAATACCCAACGGAAATTATATGTTCAAAAATGAGGCTGTCACAGCCACCCTAAAATCTCTTTGTAACCGTCGCATTGGTGTTGTTTTGTTTTTAGGCTTTTCCTCGGGATTACCTCTGGCGCTTACCGGGGGAACTCTCCAGGCCTGGATGACTGTAGAGGGGGTCAGTTTAAGTACTATAGGAATTTTTACTCTTGTGGGATTGCCCTACACCCTCAAGTTTTTGTGGTCACCCTTGGTGGATCGGTTTTCTCTCCCGTTTTTGGGTCGCAGGAGAGGATGGATTCTTGCTTTTCAAATAGTATTAATGATCCTGATAGTAGCTATCAGTGGATCTTCTCCTCTAAGCGCGCCCATGATGGTCGCGATTCTGGCGTTGATGATTTCGTTTGCCTCAGCCTCTCAGGATATAGTCATTGACGCCTATAGGACAGATGTCCTGCATGAGCGGGAGCGAGGTCTGGGCGCCGCGGTGTATGTCACCGGCTACCGGATCGCGATGCTGGTATCAGGAGCTATGGCATTAATCTTATCCGAATATCTTGGCTGGCGTTTGACGTACATGTTCATGGCTGGACTCATGACGATCGGTCTGCTAGCCACCCTTTGGGGGCTCGAACCGGAAGAAAAGGTGATTCCTCCGAGAACAATGGAGGAAGCGGTTGAGGGACCCTTCAAGGAATTTTTTTCACGCAAAGGCGCTTGGTTTTTTCTGGCATTAATCATTCTATACAAACTGGGAGATGCTTTTGCCGGGACTCTGACCACGGCATTTTTAATTCGTGGCGTTGAGTTCTCGGTTGGAGAAGTCGGGACGATCAACAAGGGGATGGGGCTTGCGGCAACAATAATTGGCGCACTGTTCGGTGGCACGCTGATGTCGCGTTGGGGTTTGTACCGGTCAATGATGACCTTTGGAATTCTGCAGGCGGTTTCAAATCTTTCATTTATGGTGCTCGCGGCCATCGGGAAAAGTTATCCGATGATGGTCTGCGCCGTGGCGTTTGAAAATCTAGCCGGTGGTATGGGGACAGCGGCTTTTGTCGGATTTTTAATGACGCTTTGCGACCATCGCTTCACCGCCACACAGTTTGCCCTGTTCTCAGCATTGGCTTCCATTGGGAGAG